>LGVF01103095.1_pt1 | contig 57272 bp, 93 predicted proteins | sample 469901 | NCBI WGS metagenome assembly LGVF01 (sample SAMN03893561, study PRJNA290197) | marine sediment metagenome | material: sediment; isolation source: combined push core samples #3730, #5133, and #5579 collected at Hydrate Ridge | place: Pacific Ocean: Hydrate Ridge
TAATTTTTAATTTTATATGGGCATCAATATAATTTTTAGATAATAGTTTATATTCTTCATTTTCGATTTGTTGTTTTACATATGAATATGTAAGTTTTTTGTTTCACTATGATTTTTGATAAAACATTTTAAACATCTTTGACCTTTATCCTTCATTTTCAATTTGTTGTTTTACATATTCATATGTAAGTTTTTTACTCATTACTCGTCTTTTTTTGGTCTTCCGGGTTTTCTTTTAGCTGGTTGTGCTGAAGCAATAATTGCTTTTCTTACATCATCTGAAATAGCATCTAATCTACATTCAGTTCCGATTGTTCTTATTGTAACATCACCAACTGCCAAATGTAAATATTGTTCAGCGTCTTTTTGTCCATATCCAGCAATAAAGGTTATCCAATTAACCATCTCACCTGATTTTGGTGCAAATTTTTCATATTCAAAACGATATACTGTTACTACTCTGGTTGCCATATTATAACAATCCTCCTTATTTTTATTTTTCTAATACATCATATTTCGGCATGTATTCATACCGACCTTTTTCATCACTTGAAATACAAATAAAATAAGAAATTTCTTCTCCTATTTGTTTTCCATGTAATTGATTAATCATTTTATTTCCGTGTAGGAAAATTTCATCTTTTTTTAAATTAAAATTATTAACATCTTCATGTTCTTTGATTATTCTAATTTTTTTAAAATCAATTTTTTTCATAACATTTTATTCTTCATTTTCACTAATCCATTTATCCATTTTTCTTAGTTTATTCAAATTTATTTTATCATAAAGATAAGTATAATCACTTTTAAGTTTATTGATTTCTTTCTCTTGTTCTTCAATTATTACATCACATTTTTCTTTTTCATATTTCATTTCTATAATTAAATCTCTAATTTCTTGTAATTTTTTCCGTTTAATTGTTATATCCTTTAAAGTACTTCCTTCTTTTACTAAATCTTTATACATTTTTATTCTCCCTTTTCCAATTCTTTTAAAAGTCTATATATGTTTGATACTTCTTCTTCTATATCATCTTTATAACTATAAAAGAAATCCATTAACCATCCTAAATGAACTTTTAATTTTCTGGTTGTTTCTTGTTTGGTATTACTGCCGATAGTCCCTTCTTCTACACATTTATTACAACGTTCTATTATAACAATTTGTTTTGGTGCAGTTGTTGTGATAAGATTTATTTCGTAAAGTTCGCAGTAAAATTTTCCATCATCAAATTTTTGAAATTCACATTTGTTTACACATAACATTATTTTCCTTTCTCCTTGGCTTCTTCTATCAAATCATTTGCTTCTTTTATTTCCAAATTGATAGATGAATAACCTGTACTTTCTAACCATTTTTCTAAAAAGTTAAGATATACATTATCATCTTTTAGTATATTTTCTAATTTATCTGCTCCTTGTATTTTTTCTCCGTTTTGGAAAGTATACCAAGAACCATTTTGAATTATATATTCACTTTCAATAGCAAGTTTTGTAAGTCCCGCATAACTATTTATACCAGAACGATAATTTATTTCGATATCTGCTTCACCAAAAGGAGGATAATATCTATTTTTTAGTGATATAGCTTTAAGATTTGTTCCTAAAACCTTCCCTCTTGCTTCACCTTTTGCTTTTGGATTTTCGTATATCTTAAACTTTTTTAAACTGACAATAATATCAGGAAGTAATTTTGCAGCTTTGCCCCCACCAATCTTTTCAGGGTCACCATAACCGGAAGGGTCACCATAATAGTGTCCGGCACCAAAGCCGATAGAATTTTTACTTTTACATACTATCAAAGCTAATTTGAGCATTTGTTTTATATCTTTTTGTAACCTCCCTTGGTCTGCTTTTATTACGTTTTTATCTCTGGCATCATCTAATATTTTTAATCTCTCAAAACCACCTATTGAATCTATTGCAAGAGCATATTTTTCTTTTTTGTCTTCTTCTTCATCTATTATTGTTGATAGTATTACAGATGCTTTACTGATAAATGGACAATAAGCATATATCATTTTATCAGCATCCATTCCCCATCTTTTTACAAATTTGGTATCCCAACCGCCTTCTGTATCAATTATTATAGGCGTATATCCTTGTCTTTGAGCTTCAGCAAGTGATAAACAAATAAGGGATGATTTGCCGGACGTTTCGGGGCCGACAAATAAAGTAAAAGTTTTATTTGGAAAACCTTTATAAATACTTCCTGATATAATTCTATTCAAATCGTATGCAGGTGTTGGTATAAATTCTTTACTTGCTGCAATATCACTCTGTGAAAGCACACTTATATGTGTACCACCCGCTTTCGTCGCAATTTTATCTCTTAATTTATTAATATTCATTTTGCCTCCTATTGTTCTATTCTACTATATCCATTTTCTTTAATTACATTTAATATATTATCTGTTGTAAGATTATCACCAATTTCATCTCTATGTGAAATTATAAAAATTTTACTATCATCTTCAATCTGTTTTACTCTTATGATTTCCATTAATTTTTCAATTCCTGTACTATCAACTGAACTATCAAGTATTTCATCCATAATAAGCACATCCGGCCATCTTGCTGCTCTAATTCTGGCAATATCTAATAAAGCAAATTGTAAAGCTAAATCTATTCCTCTTGCTTCCCCGCCTGAAAGACTTCCATAAGTTCCATTAATAATACTCGGCCCTTTGATTTCTGCATCTAACCATTTATCTAATACTGCAAAAAAACCATAACCAACTTCTGATAAATAGTGATTTAATTGTTGGTTGAGATATGGCATTAAAAATGATATAGCGTATTGTTTTATATTTTCGTCTTTACATATTTCTTTAATATATTCTAAATAATCTACTATAGAACTTAATTTTTTACGTTCTTTTATTGATTCGTTTACTGAAGCAATTATTTTTTTGATATTTAATTTTTCTGATTTTATTAATTTTTCAATACTTCTTTTTGAATCATCTTCTGTTTTCACCCTTTCTTCGAGCTGCTCCATTATTTTTTTGGCTTCATCAATTGCTTCTTTTATACGCCAAATTCTTCCTTCTTCTTCAACAGCATTTTTAAGTTTTTCATTCCATAATTCTAATTGTTCTTCTTTTCGTATTGCTTTCTTTTCAAGTTTATCTATAGTTTTTGTTAATAATATTTTTTCTGCAAGCAATTTATTTTCTTTATTTTTATCTGTTATTTTTATATTTTTGTTTGCTCGTTCTTTTAATTTAAAATATTCTTCCTTGATTTCTTCAATTCTAATTTGTTCTATTTCTTTTTTTCTTCTTTCGTCTTCAATATCCCAAAGTTCCGCCTTTATTTTATCATGTTCTTCTTGTAATTTTTCATTATTAATAACGGCTGCTCGATATTTTGTTTTAACTTCTAATATTTTATTTTCATCTTTAATTGATTGTCCACATGTAGGACATATACCATCTTTAAAAGTTAATACTGTTTTTTTATGAATTTTAATTTCTATTTTATTTTCAGCAATTTTTATATTTTTTTCATTCAATTTTTTGTTTAATTTTTTTTCAAAATTGGATAAATTTTTCAATAATTTTTTACTATTTTCTTCATTTTCTTTTATCGTTTCAAATTTTCCCCATTTTTTTATAAATATTTTAAATCTATTTTTCCATTGTTCTGTTTCATCATTGGTTATTTTTTCTTTTTCTATATATTCAAGGTCTTTTAAAATAGGAGTCATTTGTTCAAATCGAACTTTTTTAATTTCATCATTTATAATTGTATCTATATTTTTTTCTATAGTTTTTGCTTCTTTTTCATATATGATAGTCCAACTTGCAGCTTCTTCAAAATCCTTTTTAATCGTTGGGTTATTATCGGTTAATCTTTTATGATTTGTTTGAGCAGTATGCAAAGTTTCTGTAGAACCAATATATTTTTCCATTTCATTTTCAAGACGCTCAATACGTTCAGACGCTTCTTTTAAAGAATAATCTTTTTGGTTTGTTTTTACATTAAGTAAATTTATTTTATCATCAAATGATTTTAGTTTTTCATTAGCTTGTTCATGAATTTTAGAATAAATTTCAAGATTAAAAACTCGTTCTAAGAATTTTCTTTTTTCAGGCTTTCCCATTCCAAGAATTTTTTGAGAGGAATTTATGTTGGAATGAATTAATGACATAAAAGTTTGAAAGTTTATACCTAAAATTTCATCTAATTGTTGTTGATATTCTCTAATGTGAGATGGTTTGTCGAGCATTGTATTATTACACCAAATTTCAAAATTATCTGGTTTGATTGCTCTAATAATTTCATAATTATTTTCACCTATTTGAAAACTACAAGTTACTTCACAGTTTCGTTTATTTTTCCAATTTATAATTTGTTCTTTTTTGATATTTCTTTGAACTTGTCCAAATAAAGCAAATGGTATAGTTTCTAAGAATGATGACTTTCCGGCACCATTACTTTTACGTTTACCAATATCTCTACCTAAAACTATATTTACACCTTTGTTTAATATAATTTCTTGTATATTGGAACCAAACGATAAAAAATTTTTAAATTTCACACTTTGTATATCTAATTTCAAAAATTAAAACTCCTTACATTGTAGGTCTCTATACCCACAATCGGTTTGTTGATGTATTTCTTTATGACAATAAATATATAACCCATCTTTTCTATTTTTATTTTTACTAAATTCACTCAAATCTTTTTCGATTTTACATTTATTACATAATTTCATTTTTTAAATTTCAAATAAATCATCATCTAAATATGATGGTTTTTCGTCCTTTTGTTCTATTGGTTTAAAATCATAAACAGATTTATTATCGGCTATTTCTAATGCTTCTTTTATAAGATTTACTTTTTCATGTAAAAGTATTTTATAAGGACTCTCATATTCTTCTAAAAGCATTTTTAGTATTTCTACTAATCTATCATCTTTGTTTTCAAAATCACCATTAAAATATTTTTTCCAAAAATCATTTTGATAACATTCTTTTTGTGCAGTTTGTATATAATATTCTTTTTGTGCATCTTGTATATATTGTACATCTTGTACATAATGTTCTTCTTGTGTATAAGCACTTGAAGCAAAAGAACTTGTACCATCAATAATTGTATAATTATAATTATTATTCCACATATCACTATCAGTATAACTATATTCCATTTTTTTTCCTCATATCAAAAAGTATTTTAGGTATATCAAATTTTTTTTTGTATATACAATGATTACAAAGTTCAAATCTGTTATTATCTAACAATACTTCGCATTTAAATCCTTTTTGGTCATATCCACACCAATCTTCCGGCTTTATATGAACATTCGTTCTTTTTCTTATATTTTTTACAAAACTTTCTGTTTCTTTTTCTGTCGCAAACGAAAATGCGTCTCCGCTCATATTAATTTCTCCATAAAATTTAGTAAAGTTTCTTTTTGTATATGTTTTGGTAATTTTGATTTTTCAACATATTCTTTTATTATTATATTATGGTCTTCCATAAATTTCAAATCTTTATTTTCCTGTATATCAACTGTACCGGAGAATTTTATTTGTGAAAAATCTGTAGCGAAACTTAATGGGTTCATACCAGATACTATATCTACAATTTTTTGATTTTCTATATGACCATAATCTTTTTGAAATATTAATTTAACAAAATTTCCTTCAACATCTATTCTTTTAATATCTTCTGTGCTTATATATATAAATTTTGGAGCATTAAATTTAATAAATTCTATTTTTCCAGTATCACTATCAAAGATATAATAACCTCTGGCAGAATTTCTATCATTGAATGTAAGCCCGTATGGTGAACCTATATACATAATGTTGCCTTCCATACTCGGAGTGTGAAAATGTCCCGAATAAACGTGTCTGAAGCCGTTAAACGCTTCTTTTGAGATACCTTTCTTACAAAGATATGTTGAATTCATTTTAAAGTCTTTTATTTCAAAATGTCCAAATAAAAATTCACCTTCTGGAATACTTTCTGTGTTTAATATCCACGGAGCCATAACAATTTTTTTATCTTCAGGTAAAATAGTAGGAAAACTGATAATTCGAACATTTGAAATATCTTTGAATATTTGAAGTGTATTTGGAAATAATTTATTTTTATAATAAGCATCATGGTTTCCAATGTTGATGTTTATATTATCGAACCATGAAGAAAGTTCACTCATAATCAATAATGCTATATCAATTGATTTTGTATTTGTTTCTTTTCTATTATGAAAAAAATCACCTAAATGTAAAAGACTTTTGATATCTTGTTCATATGCTGTTTTGAGTACTTCTTTAAAAAAACCAATAGTAATATTATGCCATAAATCATTTGCATTATAAATTCCAAGATGCGTATCAGTTATAATTAAATGTCTCAATATTCCTCTTCGCATTCTTTACAAATAAATTCTTTTATATTTTTGTTTATGTTGAATTCTGTTATATTTTTTAGTTTTTTACATATTTCACATTTTTTTAAATCATCTAATTTTCTTAATATTTGATAATCAATGCCTTTTGCAATATATAATTCTGTTTCATTTAATAAACTGGCATTTTTATAACAAATATCTTTTATTTCACCATGTTTTTTTTGTTTACGAATGTAATTCAAAAAGGAATGATGTACTATTGTGGTAATATATGCAAAAGGATTAGGTCTTTTTTGTTTTAGTGGGTCAAAATTATGAAGGTATTTAACGCAGGTAAGAACAGCTTCAGCTACCATATCATCTTTCCATGTATAATTACTGAAATTGCTTTTATTTGAATAATTTTTTGCTATTTGAAGTATCATGGCACCAAAATCTTCAGATAGAAAACCCGTGCCTTCTAAATACTTTCCATTTTTATCGAACTCTATTGTTCTTCTATAAACGTATATATGTGGTAATAAATCTTTATTACGAACATAAAATTTTCTTTCTGTCACTCTCCTTTCAATTCTCCAAGGTTTCCCGTATATTGTGTATATTTATATTATAATATACCATATATTGTGAAAGATGTACACATTGTATAAAAAAAAGCAGTAATCATAAAAGAAATACTGCTTTTTTATTCTTCGTCTGGATAATAAACATCAAAATCTTCTTCTGTAAAATCTTCTTTTAATTTGTCCCGCCCCATAAAAGTATAGAACCACCAAGCATCTTTGAATCTACCTCTTATTAAAAGTTTGAATGTCCACCATAATTTTTTCATATTGATTTTTTAAAAATACTTTCTTCAACAGTAAAAAGTATCCATTTACGTCTTTTATTGTCTTCTATAAACTTTTGACTTATACCTATTATTTTACTACTATATTTACAATTTTTATTTATAAAATAAAAAACGTTCATAAAAATCTTTTTTTCTGTAATTTTTATATTTTTTTCATTACCAATACATGTCCAATTGTTTAAATTTGATGATATAAGTGTTTTCATATGATTTGTTGATAATTTAATTATAGGATAAAGTTTAACATGTTTAAATACGGAAAAAAAATGTTTTTTTGAAAAGCCTGTTAATTTATTATTTTCAAAACTAATTGTTATATACATTGCTCTTAGTATATTTCCATCATCAGAATTTATTTCGCATTCTGGTTTCATACTCCATTCTATATTATTATTTTTTCTTTTAGTAGGAAATTTTTTTAATTTATTTTCGGCTTCATATTTTGACATTCCATATTCTAAATTATATGGTAAACCACAATCAATAGCATTAGCAGTATCCCAATTACCTATAATAAATATTATAGTTATAATAAATATAATTTTTTTCATAACATTCTCCTTTTTAAAATTAAAATTTCACTATACCATATAATATAAAAAAAGTACACATAGAAAATGGTACGGTTATATATAAATAGGTATATGGGAACATACATTTGTAAAATTTGCAATCAACATTTTTTAAAAAAAGGATTTGGTAGTCATATACATAATAAACATAATATGAATTCAAAAGAATATTATGATATGTTTATAAAAAAAGAAGGTGAAGGAATTTGTTTAGAATGTGAAAACAATACTTCTTTCAATAATATAATCAAAGGATATTCAAAATTTTGTTCATGTAAATGCGCTCAATCTTCTATCATAACTAAAGAAAAACAAAGTAGAGTACATTTAGGAAAAAAACGACCTGATATGATAGGTTATTTGAATGTTGCTAAACGACCAGAGGTTAGAAAGAAAATTAGTGAAAAAGCCAAAGGTCGTATAATTACAAAAGAAACAAAGGAAAAATTATCAATATCAATATCTAAGGCTTTAGCTGGTAAATCATATGAAGAAAGACATGGTAAAAAAGTAGCCGATAAATTGAAAGAAATAAGAAGACAAGAAATGTTGAATGGTAAAGCACAAGATATGTGTAGTAAAATTGTTTCCCCATCAAAACCTCAACTTGAATTATATGAAATGGTGAAGTCTATATTTTCAAATGCTCAATTAGAATATAGAGTTGAAAACTATTCATTTGATATTGCTATTCCTGAAAAAAAATTAGATATAGAATATGATTGTTCTTATTGGCATACAAAAGAAAAAGATGAAAAACGTGATAAATTTGCCAAGTTAAAAGGTTGGAAAGTTATACGATTTATTGACCGGTTACCAACTATGAATGAACTTATGCAACATTGTCAGCAAACGTAATCGCTACTTCTTTTGCATGAGCGTCATCTTTTATAGTAAAATCGGCTTCATATTTTCCATTATCCCAATCAGTTTCCCCATTTGATAATTTAGGATATTCAACTTTTTTACCTGCACTGTCACCAGTAACTTTATCACCTGCTTTAAAAGCATATACTGCTCTATGTGACCAGCCCACCCATGCTCCCAATGCTTCGGATTTTCCTATACTATCATTATCATGTCCAGATTGTCTTTTTTCACCTTTTATTAGTAACCAATTCTGAAATGATACTTTAGATTTTCCATCAGCATATTTAGGAAGATTTTTGAATGTTCTATCGGTAGGTTTAACTTTTGTAACTAAATGTTGTATCGTTTTAAAAGTTTTTATTCTATTCGTTTTAGGATTCAACTTTTTGTTTTTTAATCTATTCAACATTAGAATAGAATATGTGTTATCCGCAAATTCTTTAAAATTTGTCATTTTTTTATTTTTATGTCCGGTTTAATGTCCAGTTTAATGTCCGGTTTATTTTATATTGTTCTCCTTATTATTTTAAATGCTTCAGCATATGGTATACCAACTGTATGTCCTCTATTTGTTCCACATGTTATTATAGAAGGTACTGACCGTGCATGGTCTTCTTCTTTTTCAGTTTCTAATAAATATGCTTCAATTGCTCCACATTTATTTGCAATATCTATTGTTGATAAACTTACAAACATATTAGGTTCAAAATTTCCATATTCACCAAAACCCCAATCTGTAGCAGATAAGACTTCCATCGACCATACTTCTTTCACAGAATGGTCTGGTTTCGGTCTAGTTGAAACCATAACAGCTTCAGCAACTATTCTATGGTCACGATTAAGGTCTGTCAACGAATGTGTAATAACCAATTCAGGAGCATATGCATCAATCATTTTATCTATTTCAACAACAAGTTGATTTATAGGTAATATTTCTAAACGTTGGTCAATTCCCCATTCAAGATAATTAGTATGTTCTATCTCTAATATTTTTGATGCAGTTTTTACACATTCTTTTGTTTTATCAACATTTTTATTTCCCCCATCTGTAAAAATACAAAGATTGGTAAGCCATTTTTTTCTAAATCTAAATAATGTTCCTCCACATCCATATGCTTCATCATCCGGGTGAGCTACTACTATCAATACTTTCTTCATCTTTTTTATCCTTTTTAAAAATTTCTAAATTCCAAATTTTTTCAATTTTTTTTTGTATCGCCGCTGCCCGTTCTTTTTCAGTTTTCTTTTTTTTAATTAAGTCTTCAAACATTTCAACATCCAGCACATTGCTCACAATCAGGGTCGCATTTTTCATCTTCTTTTTCACATTCATCTTCTAAATCTAAAACTTCTTCTTCTAAAATTTTTTCTTCTGCTTTTTCAGCACTTTCTTTAGAACTTAATTTTTTTTCTATTAAATCTTCAAACATAATTTTTTCTCCTTTAATATTTATCATTTACTCCAAATCTTTCTGTTCTAAAAAGTAAATGAATACCTTCTTTTCAATGTTTAACACAAAATTTTATAGTAAATTTTATATTCATACTAAATACTCCTTAAAACAAGGTAAATTTGATATATCACGATAATAATGAAAAAAAGCTGATGATTCCGTATATTGTTTCATATTAAATTTTATTAATCCTTGTGCTGCTATTTCAGGAATCATTTGATAGTGCCATCCTATATTTTCAAAAGTATCTTCCATTACTCCTTTATGTCTATCTCTACCATCAAAACTTGCAAACTTTAACCATTTACATGTTTCATAATTATTAGTAAATATCATTCCACCTTTTCCAAGAGCAAATGGTTTTTTACTTCCAAATGATATACAAAATAAATATGATTCAAAATCTACAAACATATCTTTATAAAAACAACCAGCCGCATCTATTATATTATATGGTTCAAGAAAATAATGGTCATGCCAATCAATATCTTTAAATCTAATTTTAAATCCAGCATTGATACATTGCATAGGTACAGATATATATGTTCTTGAAGGTAAAGTAATTGTATATTCATGTATGTTTCTCTTTTTTTCTAATTCTAAACATAAATGAATTGCATGAGTACATGAATCAACAGCAACGGCATATTTACTACCAGCAAATTCTGCCATTTGTTTTTCAAACATATCTACTATATCAAAATTATCAATTATTGTTTTCATATTCTTGTTTTCTTTTTAACCAATTTTTAATTCCTTCTATAAGACTTTTTGAAAATTTTATATTCCAATATATGTTCCCATATTCACAAATAAATACATGAATATATTTATGTCTAAATAATATTTTTACCACTTCATAATTATCTTCATTGTCTGGATTTTCAAAATCCAGCGAACTCATAATAACTCTAATAGCATCAATTGTTCCTATTTTTAATTCTGTATGTTCACTCATATCTCAAACAATTCTTCTGGTAAATGATTATTAATTAAATCACATTCTAAAAAATGGTCACCTCTTCCATAATTATTTTTTTTATACCAAACAGAATAATAAAAATCATCTATATAACCATGTGTTTTTCCATCTTGTCTTATATCATTAATATATCCAATATTATAATTAATATCTTTAATGTTTACACCAATAGTTTTACTTATAATTTCTACTTTTGTATCTATTTTTAACATTAAATTTTACCTATAAAAACTTTATTAATATGTGGACTACCAACAAATATTTCATCTTCACTTAATCGAACACAATGACCAAAATGTTTTTCATTATAATACAATATTTCTGGCGTTGAATTATTGTATATATAACAATAGCCGGGATTTTTACTTTCACCGTCCCAATCTAAATTTTGATTTTTTAATCTTGTACTATTAATATCTGAAATAGCTATTTTATTAGATTTAATATCAACACTATAACCAAAACAAGGTTCATTTTGAGCTACAGATGGAGCATAAACAGCTTTTATGATACTTTTATGATACAAATATGCTTTTCCTTCATTATTATCACCTATTGAACCTACTAATAATTTATCTTTATAAACAGCTATTGATTTACCAAAATATTTACTTCCTATAGGAGATAATTTAGCAATTAATTTAAATTTTTTATCGTAAATATATACCACACCTGTTGCTTCTCTGTGTGCTGATATAGCATAAAAATTATCTGCAATTCTAACATTACCACCATAAAAAGTTTGTGGATAAAAATCAAAAATTGTTGGTTCAAAAGTTTTTTTATAAAACCAACGTCCATCAAAAAGTTCATATAATTTTACTATTCCTGATTTCGGTTCATTTTTATCCAATTTTTTTGTTCTATATGCTGGCGCTCCAATCAACATTTCATTATTGTGAATATGCACACTGAACCCAAAATAGCTTTTTTCAGAAATATTATTAGTATTATATAATATTTGAAATAAATTGTACACGTTTTTTTCAAGTTTAAATATATGAACCGAACCACCACAAAAAGCATGTGTATCATCATCATCAGCACTTACTGCTATCCATTGTTGGTCTTCTGATATAGTAACATCCCATCCATAATATGAATTAGTCAGTATAAAAGGATAGTTTAAAATTTGTTTTTCTTTCCATTCATCATTTTCTTTTTTAAATACATACACACAACCAGAATATTTTTGCTCATTTACAGGAGTGTCATCGGCACCTATTACAAGCGTATTCCCCTGAACAGCTATTGATTGTCCAAATGAATGTTGTTTATCTTTCCATTTTTTAACTAAGCTACCTGTGATTGTTTGCATTTTACTCTCCTTGTTATATATTCTCTAATTCTTTCTTCAAATCCTGTCGGGTTTTTAGAGTCATAATGATAATGAAGAAAATAAATATCATTCCAAATTTCTTCATCTGTAGCATCTCTTGCATTACCATAACCTTGACTTTCACCAATCATTACTTTATCTAATCCTTTTATGTACATATCATCTTTATGATATAAAACATCAACAGCATGTTCTTCTAAATTACAATAATCCCACCAAACTTCTTTATTTACTTTATATTTTGCTTCGTCTGGTGAATATTTCATTAAATCTGGATATTTATATTGCCAAATTTTAGCAAGGTCAAGCATTTTATAATACCATTGTTTATAAAAATCTTTATTACTCACAATATAACAAGTAATAAATGTTTTCAAAAAATCAGGGTCAATTTGTCTATCATCAGGTTCTTTTTTGGTATATATGGGAATTACAGCATTATAATTTTGCCAATTAGACGGAAGTTTATATGGTTTTAAAAGAACCATGTCCAAATCAAGATGAATTAATGGATTATAATTAAAATTTCTTTCCATCCATAATCCTGCCAGTGGAGTATTCCACCATCCGGCTGGAAACCAATCTGTATTTTGGTTATAATCCCAAATAAATTTTACTCCTTTATACGCAAGACGGTTAAGAGTTTCCATACTTGGTGGATTATTGGTCATACATAATGCATATATGGGATAATTTTCTGCATTATACATTTGCCAGTATTTTACACAACGAATAACTTCTTCTTCAAGATTTTTATTAGGTTGTCCTGCTCCCCTGCCGCCGCCACCTTTATTGGTATTACCCTCAACATGTAACCATAAACAAGGTTTCATTTTATCTCCTATATGTTAAATTCTTCATCTAATGGATTATTCATTTTTTCTTTTTTTACTTTACATAATTTTGAATTGTTTACTATATCTCTTATTTGCATATTATATTTATAAGTATCAGTATTAGATGGTATTTGAACATGAAGACTTTTTGTATATTTACCAACTATTTCAAAAATTTTATAATCTGTAACGGATTCTAACCATTTTCTTGCATTTAATGGCCATCTAATAATTTGATTTTCATTATCTAAAAACGTAGCAAGTTTTTCAGGTGGAATTCGTTTCTCTAATTGTTTTATCATATAATGAGCTTTTTGTACATCTTCTTTTTGTGTACTAAAAAAACCAGTCATTTGAGTTAATTCAATTATTCCATTTAATCGAATTATATTTTCAACCATTTCTAATATTTCAACATCTGTTGAAATTTTATTAACTACTGAACGATTATGAAAACTTAATGATTCCATACCTAAAATTGATTGTGTGTTTTCAAGTTCATTATTATCAAATTTTTCTAATATTTCTATTATTGGTTTTGATGGAATTAAAAACATTTTATAATAATTTTTTTGTTTTTTAAATTTTAAAATTGATTCTAATTGTTTTGGTGAAATAGCAGGAGTTCCAAAATTTACATTATATGGTTTTTGTAAATTTTCTAATTGTGTTAATATATAAAATAAATCATTTTGTTTTGAAATCCGTTTTTTATAACCATAACTAAAAGAACAAAATCGACATTTCCCCCAATAACATTTACTACCAAGTCCTGCTATAATTTCACCTCTTTTTTTAGGATATATTTTCATCAAACGTTCAAAATATGTATTAAAAGTATAATCAGTGATATTATCTGTATATTCGTCTATTGTTTTTATTGTTGTTTTACATGGAATTTTTATATCAAAATTTTTAATTATATCAACAATAGGGCCACCAATAATCCACCTTTCATCCATTATATTTATAATTGAATCAAGTTCTAATGTACAAAATATAGAAATATATATTATATCAAAAATTTCTAATGATTTTTGTAAAGGTTTATTAGAAGTGCCTATTCTATAAAAAAAATTTTTATCAGAATTTAATTTTTTTAAACCAAATGAAAAACCATTATTTATAGAAACAACAGCAGCGGATTCTATAAATCCATATAATGTTACTGTTGCAATCATTATTGTTTTCGTTTAACATCAAGTGTTATACAATGAAACGCTCCTGAAAAAATTCTACTATGTCTTAATCTACATGGAACACATTCAATTCCATATGGTTTTAATATTGGTTGTAATTCATTATAATATCTATCGTGACATATGATAGTATGTGTATCTATAGATAATATATTTATATCAATACTTCGTGATGATAATAAAATATCATTATTTTCATATTCCTCTGGATGTTCGCTTACAGGTGCTTCTATCATATCCCAATCTTGAAGCCATCTTGGTAATTTAGATTTATCTAATTTTTGTGGGTCTATAAGAAGTAATCCCGGTCTTAAAGGTACGAGTGTAGAATCTATATGACTATCAACTAATTCTACTATGTCTATGGTAAATTCTGGTAATATTTTTTGTAACCACCATGCTCCTAATAAATGATTGTTAGTAGAAACATTCATTATAATATATTTATTAAAACGCATACAGTTTGCCGCATCAAACATCATTTCGTGACCATAAAACATTTCGTGATGCTCTTTTTTTTGTACTTCATCATACCATTTTTTTGTTTTATCATCAGCATCTTTAAGAACATAAGAAAAATCAAACGAATCATCTAATATCATAGGTCTCGGAGCTACAACCCATTCTGCCCCATTCATAAAATATTCCATAAATAAATGTTTCATAGCATCATTTTCAAAATATCTATAACGTGTCAATGGTGGAGTCTCTATAATTTTATTACCAACAATAAGCGTCTGGTCACGTACATTTAATGGATAAAAAGTTGTACTATCCCAATAAGGTGTTTTTATTTTTTTAATTTGTGTCATCCCTTTCGGTCTTCGTACTTTAATATTATGACTTTTTAATAATTCAGCAAATCCTTCAACATCTTCTTCCATCTCTTTTACATATTGTTTTTTAATTGGGTGAGTGCAGTCCCATTCATTAAAATCTTGACCATGAATATTATCATTAAAAAATAATTGAAAAGAAAGTTCTAACGCTGGTAAATTTGGAGTACAGCCCCTACCAACAATTACTTCTTCTAATTTATTCCATTCATTACATGAATTAATCATTTTTCCACCCTACATAAAATTGCATTTTAGGTGCCAATGTCCATTCTGGCAAGGGCCAATTATAATATTGTAAATTTTTATTTGTTAGATATCGTTCAATGTTTATATAACTATATTTTATATTACCATCATTTTCTAAAATAAGTGAAGCATTTTTATAAAATTCTTCTAAATTTTCTTGAATATTTTTTACTTTTAATTTAGGTACAGTTTCAAATACAATATATTTTTTAGTATAATAAATCATATCCATTAAAATTGAAAACATTTTTCTGTTAAAATTAAGACCAAAATTTATTACACCATTCCAATCAACAATCATATCATAATAATTTTTTTTATAATCATCAACATAATTAATATTCCAATTGCTTCCCGTTTCTTTAAAAAATTGATTATTTATTTGCCACCACTTTTGATAATGGTTTTTTCCATCTACCAACATATCATAAGTATCATAATTTTCAAAAACAAGTAAAGGAGAAAGTAAACTATTCCCGCTCACATCTAAAATTTTCATATTTGAGGTATTGATTTTTTTAATACCATTTTTTGCTTTTACCATTGCTTTTACTACTTCTTCAGATGAAACAAATCCAAATTCTTCACGGTAATGACCATAAAGAAAATCTTCATTATCACGAATAGTAGATACTTTAAAATAATCTTCTATTTTCATTTTAAACTTAACCACCTTTGTATTAATTTTGTAAATCTATTTTTTCCCATATGTGTATGAATAAAAAACGGCAATACTTCAGAATCTTCTTCAAGTTGATAATTCATATCAAAAAAATCAAAAGCAAATATTCCAGAATGATACATTTCATCTACAATTCTTTCTTCATATATACATAATGTTTTTTCATCAAAATTATGTTTTCTTGTTTTCCATAAATAAAATAATGCTCCCCACCAATTTGAATAAAAATGTTTACGTCTTTTAGAAATAATAAAATTAGTGGCTATTTCAAATGGATATATCGGAGATATTTTATAATCAAGACTGTCTGTAGGTCTATATTTATTGATAGCTATTTTACATATTTTATCTTCTGGAACATGAAATAATTTTTCAGTAGGTTCTCTCATTAAATACATATCTAAATCAATATGTATAAATGTTTCTTCAAATAAGGTATAATGGTTTTCCAAATAATTTAAAGCAAATGGAGTATTCCAATAACCACAAGGAAAAGTTTTGGTTATAGGAAAGTAATCTTCAATATACATTACTTTCATTTTTTCAAGTGTTTTGATTGTTGATATATCAGGCGGGTTTCCGTTTAAATTTATAGCATAAATAGAACAGTCTTTATATTTACCACCGTTTCTACGCCAATATTCAACACAAGCAATTGCTTCTCGTTCATATGGTATTTCTATATTTGTCCCATATTTACCAATTACATCACCTTTATTTTTTTTACTCGATTCTACGACAAGTAATAAGGCTACTGATTTATTCATATATGCTCCAATTTTCATCACAATCTTTACAGCATTTTTTATATATCCCTTCAGCTTGTCCTAATCTTATCCATCCTGTTTGTTCATATAATTTATCTAATCCTTCTTTAAAAATATTACCAAAATTATATTCTCTATATATATCATTCATATAACAAAGCCCCATATCACCGTTTTCATATATACATCCCATTTCCGCTGTAGGACAAACACCTTTCTTTTCGTGAGGGCCATGCATTTCAATTAAATCATTATAACCTATCAATCCACCTAAATTAAAATTTAGTTGCTCTTTATCATTTACTTTTATTCCATATGTATCACGCATTATTTTTAAAATTTTTCCAACAGGCAAAGTTTTTATATAATCCCATTCAAACGGAAATCGGATACACATTTCTAATGTACAATTTCGTTTACTTGCATTTAAAAACAATATTTTTAAATTTTCCAAAAATCTTGTCCAACCTTTCATTTGTGTTATTCTTTCAAAACTTTCTTCATCATAACCATATATACTAATTTGCAAACCTAATTTTTTATATGATAATAATGTTTTAATCATTTGTTCATTTAAAATAATAAAATTAGTTGAAAAGAAATATCGTTTTACTTTTTTGTTGTGTTCAAGATAATTAAGTTTCTTTAAAAAATTTGAATCCATAAAAGGGTCACCCATAGTAGGTGTAAGACAAAATGTATCTATATTATAATCAACACATTTATTTATCACTTTTTGAAACGTTTCATTGTCCATATATCTTTTTTTTATTTTTATTAAAGTACATGGGTCAATCCAATTTCTTGCACAAAAAACACATTGTAAAGTACAACGATTCATTACTTGGATATTAATTTCTTTCATAATAATTCTCACATTTTGGTTGAATACAATATTTACTTTTAAACGGCCATAAAGAATAACTCAAAGAACTACCACATTGTGAACATTTTTTTCCAGTATCACCTTCTCTAATTAATCGACCAAGAGGCGGTTTAGGTTTTATTTTTTCTGCTAAATCTATTCTAATATATTTTTTAACCATTTATATCTCCTTGAATATTCTTTTAATGATTTTTGGTCTGGAATATGATGTTCGCTACATTTTTCACAGCATCCATTATAAATGTTATTATGTTGTTGTTTGATATAACAATTAGCATATAAACCATCTTCACTGTATATTTCTTCTAATGATTGTCGATTTATGTTTCCAATAATAGTCTTTTTTTCAATATCACATGCACCACATAAAGATATATTACCTTCGGGGTCAATTGAATTATCTATAAGAGAATACCAACATATTCCCCCTCTATTATGTTCTTTTCTCTGGTTAGGAAATGTATTATCTGAAACCAAACCACACCAATTTCCATTCCAGTTTAAAAATGCCAGATTATTTCTTTTATAATATTCTGAATTAAAAGGCATTGCTCTTGACAATATAGTAATCATAGCTTTTAAAGTATTATCAAAACCATGCCAACAACATCTTATAAAAAATTCTAAAGGAATGCTGGTCGGTTTATATAATTTAGCTAATGTTCCTATATTAGTTATAAATCTTTCAAATATATCTACACCTGTGGTTTCTTCATAGGTTTCTTTATCCAATCCATAAACACTTATGGTCATTGTTAGTTTAGGAAAATCAAACAACAATCTTTTTAATTTTGGCTCATTGATGTTTATAAAATTAGTAAAGAATGAAACTCTTTTGAGTGATTTGAAAGTATGAAGATATTCAATTTTTTCCAAAAAGGTAGGGTCTAATAACGGTTCTCCAATAATAGGTGTGAGTTGAAATTCATCAAAACCAAAATCAATACACTTTTTAGCATATTCTTTGAATGTGTCGAGCGACATATACATTTTATTGATTTTATCTAATTGGTCTTTATCAAGGAAATTGTACGCACAAAAATAGCAATTTAAATTACATTTTCCAATAGTTTGGAACATTATCTCCATTATATTTTTTCCCCCATCATTTTTTCATATATTTCTTGCCAAAACCATCTATTTTTATTTGCTTTGGAATTACTACTTTTACAAAGCGTAATTAAATTATCTGGTTTACAGTCTTTTTTAATATAATTTATATGATGAACACACAAATTAGAATTATCACATAAACAAAATGGATTTTGACAAGTATAATTATCTCGTTCTTTTATACTTTCTTTATATTCTTTATCTCTCCATTGTTCACAATAAGGTTCACAAAAATTTCCACCTTTCCAGTTTGGATTTAATTTACCATATTTTTTATAATTTGGATTATTTTTACCTTTTTTAGCTTTGCTCATTCTTTCACGGGTTTTGAGAGAACGCTTTTTTCTACCATTTTTATTTCCTATAGCTGCTTTGCTTAATTTTCTTCTATGTTCTTTTGTAAATATCCAATTTTTATCATTCATTTTTCCCAATTGTCTGAAACATAATTTCCATTCATTTCTCCTTCAAACAACCACGATTTAAAATGTTTTTTCTGCCAGATAGTACAGTTTTTACATATTCCGGTATATACACATTTTAATTGTTGTTGTAATAAATATTCGTATTTACTTCCCGAATCATATATTTCTTCTAATGATTGTTTGTTTATATTTCCGATAATAGTTTGTTTATTAATATCAAACCAACCACAAATTGTTATATCACCGTTAGGAAAAATACAATTATCTTCTATAGCAAATTTACAAACTCCTCTTCTTTCCGGTATATGTTTTTCTGTGATTATATCATCTTCTAACATTTTATTCCAATCAGTACTTCCATCAGCATTATATTTTTCAATATCATTTACTGTTAGATATGGATTATAATTTTTTCCTTTATATCTAAACCATAATTTTATTTTGTGTTGGAGTTCGTTTTTTCTAACATATATCAAAAGTTTCTTTAAGTTTTTTTCAAACACATTATAATAATCATATCCAGTGTTTTTATAAAAATCTTTCTTATTACCATAAACACTTACATTTATTTCCACCCTTTCATATTCTAATATTTCTTCTATTTTTCCATATAGAATAAGATTAGTATAAAATAACATTGATACGCCATATTGGTCTAAGAATTTTATTCTATCTATAAGGCATGGGTCAAGCATCGGCTCCCCCACAATTGGTGTTAATTCAAACTCTCTTATTCCAAATGCTATACATTTTTTAGCATATTCTTTAAATATTTTTAAAGACATTAAAGATAATGGTTTTTTGCATTCACTTTTTATAGCACAAAAATGACAATTTAATTGACAACGATTTATAGTATGAAATTGTATTCTTGGTGGTATTCTCATTTTATTTCCATAAGTTTACTTGATATATATTTTGTTAATTTTATAATTTCTTTAGTATTTTTATTATAATCTAATTTTTCTCCTGCATGATTTGAAATTTGTATAACATAATTTTTACCTTCAAATTCAATATTTATAAGACTCATTCCAAATTCTTTATTATCCTTTTCAGTAAATTGTTTATGAACTCTGTAAAATTTTATTTCTTTTCCCATCTATTTCTCCTTAATAAATATTTTCCGTATTCTTCATTGTCTTCATATGAGTGTCTATGAATGAAAACAATATTATCTAATTTTTCATCCGGTATATGTTCGGCTTTATAACGTGGCCCTACCTGATAATATTTAATAGGATTGATAGGAAAATTATTCAAAAACATTTTATCAATTGCAAATTCTTCTAATTCAGCCCACTGCTCCGGTTGTAGTTTTTTATTTTCATACCATTTACTCAAATTTTGTAAAGTATACCACCATTCTTTAAAAAAGTACATACTTTTTGAAACAATAATAAAATTTGATTCAAAATTATATGGACAATCTGTAATTTTAAATTCTTTCATATTATATAATGCACCTACATTTGCACAATTATAACCTGAAAGCCCCATTCTAATATATTTTTCTCTAATTTTTTTTATTAATTTCATATCCAAATCTATATGAATTAATGTTCCATAATCAGCGATTTGTTCAAGATATTGACAAGCTATAGGAACGTTCCAATAACCACATGTAAAATTTTCCGTTTCAGGGAAGTATTTTTCTATATAAATACATTTTAATTTTTTAAGTTCATTTATAGTCCATCTGGACGGTGTTCTACGACTTGGACAAATAACATATATGTCAGCATCTTTCCATATTCCTGCATTTGCTCTCCATGCTATAACACAAGATATAGCTTCTTCTTCCAATGGCTCTGATTTACCTAAACCTTCGCCTAAATTATTATCTCCTTCTATTACTAAAAATAATGATGTATTATTCATTCCAATACCATACCATCCAATAATTATCGTCCGTATATTTTTCATCCCAATATCCTCCATAACCACATAAAGGACATTCTTCATCACCATCATTAAACGATAATTCAATTTCTTGATTACATTTTGGGCATTTACCTTCAAACATTAATATTTAAGCTCCTGTTTTGGTTTCCAAGATTCTCTATCATCACATTGTAAACATATTCCTTCAAAAATTCCCTTTTCTTGATTTGTTAAATATTGTTGATACAAAGAACTTTCTCCATATATTTCTTTAAAAGATTGTTCAAAAATATTACCTATTATCATTTCTTGTTTTGCATCCCAACATCCGCACAATGTAATATTACCGTTTTCTAATATTTGTGTTCCTATATATAATTGTTGACAAGCAGTAAAAATTTCTTTTGTATTAGATTTTTTAAATAAACCCGCCCAATTAGAATTTTTTGAAATATCATCAATTTTTATATTATCATAATTGTTTCTCATAGAATCAATAATTGTTTGTATTTTACTTTGCTTATTATAAAAATCTTTATTACGAATACAAAAATAAAAAATAGGAAAATCATTTCTCCAATATTGTTGTAAAATAGATAGATTTTTCTCCCATATAAAAAATACTCCATTTGTTCCAGTAAAATCATTATAGGATTCTGGCGTACATCCATATACACTTATACACATTCGTATTTTTTTTAATTTAATCAATCGTTCTATATCAATATCAGTAAGTCCTAAAAAATTAGTGAAAAATTCTACTATTTCAACTTCTGGTTGTTCGTCCATCCATTCTAATTTTTCTATCATCGTTGAATCAGTGAACGGGTCTCCAAGTGTAGGAGTAAAATTAAATCGAGTTAAACTAAAATTTATCATTCGTTTAATTACTTCTTTAAACGTGTCCATATTTTTTAATTTATTTTCAATTTTTGGTGCCTTTATAATACTATTAGCACAATTCTTACATTTTAATTGACATAAATTTGTTGTTTGAAGACCAATAATCATCTTTGTTTTCTCGTTTTTTCTATTATATTAATATACTTTTTTAGCCAATCAATTTCAATTTTATCAATATTGATTAATTCAAAATCATTACATTTTTCACAAATTCCAGTATACTTACCAAACATTTGACCTTTTATTAATTCACCAAATTTACTATTTTCGGAATATATACTTTCTAAAGATTCATCAAAAATATTTCCTAAATTAAGTGTTTTATATGTATCCCAACAATTACAAAGTGTCATATCACCATTAAGAAAAATACCATTATCTTGAATAGCATGTTGGCATATTCCATTCTTTTTTCTTTCAAAATCAGACTCTATTAATCCGCCCCAATTTTTATTACATATTTCTGAAATATCTTCTCTTGCTCCTAATTTTTTCATTTCATCTAAAAGAAAAAGCATATAAGAAGATTCACGATTTATTGGTGAACTATTATATCGTACATATATGTTTATATTTTTTAATTTCTTCTTATTATCTTTGGCTTTAATTATAGTAAACCATAAATTATCACAAAGTTTAGAAAACATATGTTTACCTGTCGTTTCAAAATATTGTTTATCTGTCAAACCATATATACTCGGACTGATTGTACCTTTTGAAAATTCAGGTATAAGAATACAAAACTCTGGACTTGGTGTTAAAAAATTTGTTACAAAATTCCATTTTTTTACTTTCGGGTTACTCTCCAAAAAAAGAATTTTACTCATATGTTGTTTATCAAGAAGAAAATCACCTATATGTGGTGTTAAATCAAAACTATCTATTCCATATTTTGTACATATATTCACTATAGTTATAAATTTTTCTAAACTATATCGCTCTTGTGTCAATGTTACTTTTGTTTTAGCACAAAAATTACAGCTTAATTGACACGGTAATATTTGCATTAAATTAATTATCATGTTATATGTTTCCACATCCATTCTAAAAATTTTCTACTTTCTATATGTTTTACAACTTGTAATTTTTCATTATACCACGGTTCATATTCATCACAATTTTCACAAAGCCCTTTCCATATTCCATTTGATTGTTCTTCAATATAATTTTGATATATAGAACCTTCTTTATAAATTTGTTCTACACTTTGTATATTTAAATTTCCAATTTGCATTTTACAAAAACCATCTACCAATCCACAAAGAGAAACTTTTTTGTTGTGAAGTACGCAGGTCTGGACAATAGAATTTAAACAAATACTATCTTTTTTTATTTTTGGTAATTCGTTCCAAGGTGCTTGACCACCCCAATTGTATTTTATACCAACTGTACTATCATCTATTGTTGAATTATGAACATATTTGAATGAAAGTAGTAATTTCTTTACTTTGCACATCGGTATATCATTCAGTTTAGAATGTCTCAAATAAAAATGTATCTTATCTTTTTTACCAAAAACCCGATTAGTTTTTTCTAAACGTTCTAATTTTTGAAGAAATCTATCAAATGAAAAACTACCACAAAAATCTTTATAAGAATAATCATCATGTCCATATATACTGACATAGATACTACATTTTTTTGAAAGCATTATATGTTCTATAATATTATATGGCATAACTATCAAATTAGTTACAAAATCGTAATGTTTTACTTTTTCGTTTTTTTCTAATAATTCAAAAAAATTATATATTTCATCACAAAATAATTCACCCATCACTGGTGTTAAATCTATATTAATTAATTCACCATCTTTAGTATATTTTGATATAATATCTTCAAAATTATGATATCCAATTCGTTTTATAGGTGGTTTTTGAATACTTCTTAAACAAAAATCACAATTTAAATTACATATCGTATGGGGTGAAACTTGCACATACATTTATAATATCCTCTATTTTTGTTGTTGATGTCCAATTTAATTTGTTTTTTATTTTATCTATATTTGGTACTCTAACATAAACATCTGTATCGTTTTCAACTTTATCAGTATATACAATTTTAGAATTAGAGTCTAATTGTTCTATTACTATTTCTGCAAGGTCTTTTATAGAATAAGCATTTTCTCTATTTCCTATATTATATGTTTCATTATGAAATTTTGATTCAGTCAATAATTTATATAAAGGTTCAAGTATATCTTTCACATAACAAAAACATCTTATTTGTTTTCCATCACCATTTATTATTATATCATCATCAATCATTGCTTTTTTAATAAAAGTGGGCAATACCATTCCATAATTCGGAATTTGTCGCTCTCCAACAATATTAAATGGTCTAATTACAACTGAAGGAAAATTATGAGATTTTAATAAAAATTCGCCCATTAATTTAGCACACGAATAACTCCACCTTTTTTCGTGAGATGGCCCTATACATAATTCATTTTCTTCACTGAATGGTAGTTTTTCAGAATTACCATATACTTCACTTGTACTTGTAAAAAGAACAGGTTTATTATATCGCTCTGCTGATTTACATACATTTATTATTAAATCTAAATTATTTAATACTGATTTTTTCGGGTTATCATTTATATATTTTACACCTACTGAACCAGCTAAATGATATACATAGTCTGTCTTTGAAATAAGATAATCTAAATTTCTTGGAGTATTATTTATTACTAATTTTATACGTGATAATACACTACTTAAATTACTTTTTAATCCAGTAACAAAATTATCTAATACAGTAACATCTTCTCTTTTATTCACTAAATATTTTACAAAGTGTGAACCTATAAAACCCCCTCCACCTATAATTAAAAATTTCATTAATGATTGTCCTCCTTATTTAATCGTAAAAATTCTAATGGTGAAATTCTTGAAAAAAAGCCATCACCGGGACAATCAATATCTTTACATAAACCCCATTTATCTCTAATTAAATGATGTTCTAAAGTAATATCATTTACGTTGAATAATACTTCTTGATTTTTTCCCATACATTTATAAACATCACCATCTGTAGTAATATCAAACCCGGCATTACAAAAACAATCTTTAAAATTACCAAATACTCTAAAATCAGGAACTTCTTTATATTTTTTACCATTAATTACTATATCTGGCATTTGAAGACCATAATCATATTTTTCGTCATATTCATATGCATCATAAAAGTTTTTATAATCTTCTGTAAATTTGAATTGGTCAATGGGTTCTATTTCCATATGCAATGTTTCCCCATATTCTTTATAAAGTCGTATAATATCATTCATATTATCTTTGGTCAACATCAATATAACTTTTACAACTTGGCCTCTCTTAAATAATGATATAGCAGTATTCATCCATGTTTTATAATTGTTTACATATTCAGTATGCATTGAACATAAGAATTTTACATATTCTGGAAAACTTTTATAATAACTTGCTGTTTTCATCAAATTTGTACTGACTATAATTTCTATTTTTTTACCATATTTTTTTCGTAGTTTTCTTATAAAAGGCTTCAATTGTCTATGTAATGTTGGTTCGCCACCGTAAAAATGAAATTTAATTTTTTTACTTCCTTGTGAATCAATAAATTTCAAAATATTATTAAATGTTTCTGTCGATACTTTTTCGTTATGATTTTTATGTGGTATATTTTCTACACAATACCAACAGTTATTTTGACAATCATTTGTAGTAAATAAATTTATATAAGTAGTGTTTTTTATTTCATCAATACTGGTTGTAATAAATTTATCTATTACTACTTTTCCATCAAATTTTTCTTTATTTCTTAATGTAAATATTTTCATCATCCGTTACACCTCATTAGTACGCCATGTGGTTTATATTTTTCTAATTCCAATTCAGTATATTCATAAGATTGGAATTTACATGGGTTTATTTTAATTCTATAAAAATCTATTGAACTTCGTATTACTTCTTTATCACACGCTTCAGTATATGTATCACACATATGCCATATAGGTATTACTTGATATGGGTTTTCAAATATACTATTATGATTGACCGGGGTATCAATTTTCGGCCAACAACGATAAATAAATCCAAATTCATCTATAATATATCCAGAACTACACATATGATTCTTTTTTAAATTTCCTTTATCATAAAAAAGTTCTTTTTCACTATCTTCAAATGGATTACTACCAAGTTCTTTTATAATTTCATTTTTAAATTTTTCATAATTGTCATCCATTATTTGATTTATAGGACAAATAATACACTTCATTACTTTTGAATATTTTTTATATGCTTTTATTATAGTATTTTTATTTTCATTTGTTAGCATTAATACTATATGATGAAGTTGCCCTTTTGTTTGTAATATATATGCTTTTTCAAACCATTTTTTATTCAATCTATTATTATGATAGGAAGCCGCTACTTTTATATTTTCATCTAATCTATACCAATATGATTCAGGTTTTCTTAAATTAGTTGTCATATTGAGTTCAATATTTCTTTTTCCTTCAAATTTTTCTTTGAACATTATTGCAAACTTGTTTATATTCGAGTTCAAACTTGGCTCACCACCAAAAAAACCAAAAGCAATATTAGGTTTCTTTGAATTCAATTCTATCCATTTTAATAAAGATTCAAAATTTTTTATACTAACATACCTGCTTTTTTCGTCTCCATTAATTACATCACAATAAGAACAGTTTAAATCACATTTTTTTGTTACCATTAATGTAACAAACATTGTTCTACTTATAGTTTTTAATAAATGACTATTAATTGGTTTATCGTCTTTATATTTCATTTTTATGCTCTATATAATATTTCATAGAATATTTTGGATAATGAATATCACTTATATCACAATTATGATATAAACATAAATGCCATTCAGAAACTTTTTTTAATGAATTCTTAAAAACATTTAAAATCGGTTTTGCTTGTTTATCATTAAATTTTCTCCAACAATAATATACATCACCATTTTCTGCAATTCTAAATTTACAACTGCACATCATTTTATAAAAATCTTCTTTGGGTTTATAATCTTCTAAATAATCAGCATCATATTTTTTAAATATTCCTTCTGCCCAATCTGTACCAGCTAATTGTTCCTGTACTACCAATTCATAAATTTTATATTCGTCTGATTTATATTTTTCATAAATTTTAACAACTTCTTTTTCATTTTCCGGTGTTACTATAAATTTAATATCTCTTATCATTCCTTTTTGATTAAGATAATATACTTTAGCAAACCATTCACCACTATCTTTTATAGCATGATGATGATATGAACATGAAAATTTTGTTTGTTTTGGCCAATTATATGTCCAAAAATAAAATGGTCTTATCAAATTAGTTAAAGTATGAATTTCTAATAACTGTTTTCCTTTATTAAAATATTCAGTATCTAATATAGTATGAAATGCTTGAAAGTGAGGATGAATAGTGGGTTCACCACCAAAAAATTCAAATGTATGGTATTCATAATTCTGTAATTCTAAAAATTTTAACAAATTTCTAAAATCATCAAGTGAAGCATAATAATAACTATCTTTTATTTCATTGCAATTTCTACTACAATACTCACATCTTATATTACAATTTTCAGTGGGAATATAAATTGTATGACATGTTTTCATTTGTTTTTAATATATTCCTTTATTGAATATTTTTCAAATTCATAATCACAACGGCATGTATGACTTGTACATATATGCCATCTATCTAATTTTTTAATTTCGTTCATAATATTTAATACTGGTTTATCCATCATAAAACACCATTTTACATCACCATTAACATTAACAACAAAACCAGAATTACACATCATTCCAAAAAAATCGGTATATTTATCATAGTTTTCAAAATCATTTTTATCATCAACAGTGATTACTTCTATTTTATCTTTAGGCGAATCACTCAAAGAATCAGAATGAGCATTAAAAACTTCAAACCCATGTTTCTTTGCAAACAAATTATAATCTACACTATCTAATAATTGATGAATTGGTTGAACGTGCATTTTATATGGAAATACTTCTTTGTATTTTTCATATGTTTCTTTTATAATATCTATATTTTTTTTAGTAAGCATTAAAAATATTTTATATAATACGCCTTTCGTTTTCAAAAAATACGCTTTTCCCATCCATTCATGTATATTTGTTATTCCATCTGAATGAAAGGAACAGGTAAATTTTGTTTTTTCAACATTAAGTTTTCTAAAATATCCAAAATGATTTTTTAAATTAGTAGTAATAGCCATTTCTATATCATCATATTTTTCTTTGAATCGGTCAAGATATTGTGGTAAATATGGACTTAATGTTGGCTCACCACCTAAAAATGATATACGAATTCTATTTAATTCTTGTATATCAATAAAATTTAATAATCGTTCAAATTTATCAGGCGTAAATTCTATATATTTTTGTTTTTTATAATTGAACATACCATTGCAATACCAACATGTGTTATTACATCTCTCTGTGAGTACCAGAGTTATAAGACACCTATCAGCAATATTTTCTGTAGGTCTAAGCGAATATTTTTTTAGTTTTAGCATGTTCACCTAATTTTATTCTATATCTCGGTTCAGGACAATAACATGTTGAATGTGGACATATTCTAAAAGGTGATAATTTTTTAATAGGGTCATTATAGATATTATAAATTTTAAAATTATCATATTTCATATCTGACCAGCAATACATTAAATCACCATTCTCTCTAATTATATAACCCGGATAACAAATCCAATTTTTCCAACTACCATATTCTGCCTTTTCTTCTTGTTCTATCGGTCTAATTTTTATATTATCAAACCATTTACTATAATAATCATATATTTTAAATATCTGTTCTGAATTATCTCTATGTTTCATTAATACTATATTTTTTATTCCTAATGTAAGTGCTGTATGAAACCAAATAATTTCATTTTTTACTTGTTCACTATGAAAAGTAGCCGTTATATGAAGTCTTTTATATGGTTTTATAAAAGACCAATAAGGAAGATGTTTCAAAAGATTAGTAGTCATATGAATATCTATATCAAATTGTCTATAATCATTAAATAGGGAATATATAAGGTAAGGTAAAAGTGGATGTACGCTCGGTTCTCCACCATATATTATAAATTTTATTTTCTTATATTCTGTTAATTGTACTGCTAAGAAATCACGAACTTTTTTAAAATCGTGAGTTACATTAATACGTTTATCTTTTTCATATTTCCAATAACAATATGAACAATTTGCATTACAATTAAGAGTAATAACAAAATATACATTTAAAGTATCTTTATCAATTTGTCTTTGGCAGTTAGTATTCTTTGCTTCGGTAATTCTTTTAAGTTCTGAATCTCCATCCATCTATAAAAACTCCCATCTTTTATTTCATATATATTATTATATATAATTTCTTTTTGCATCATTTTTGCTTCTAATAACAATCTACAACGTGGTTCAAAATATTTTCCATCGTGAATATACATATATGTGTCCCATAATTCAAAAAAATTATCAGGAAAATAAGATAATATCAACAATTTTTTATTTGTCAACTTCTTGGCTCTTTTTAATTCAGAAGTTGATTTACCACCTGAACAATGCACATAACACGCTGAAACGTTTTTTTTTGGTATTTTATAAAGTTCTATAGGTAGTTTTAATTTATAATTTATACCAACACCAAAAGGCATTTCATTATATATTGTAAAACGTTTATCTTTTATACAAGATTTATAATATTCAATATAATTTTTATCATGGTCATATACAAGATGATATTTCCCGGCATTTGTATATTTTAAAATTTCAGTAGTAAAATAATCCATTACCACTATATTTTTAAATTTCATTCTAACAAGCTGCCAGTATCCTTTAAGCCATATGATATTTTGCCACCATCCATCAGGCAAATTATCATATCTGTTTATAATATGTTTAAATAATTGTTTTGGTGTCATATAATTCTTTGTACGAATTAATATGAGTTTTGTATCTTTATTAGTGCTCTTTGCAAACAAGTAATAATCAAGAACATCAAACAAAGCACCGTTTACTACAAATAACCTAAATATTATTGCATTCATTTAATCAATTTTTAACATATTATACATGGCACTAACTGCTGCTTGTGACATATTTTTACCAGCTTCAAAATTACCAAAAAACTCAACAATTTCTTTTTTGTATTCTGGTGTTCTATTTTCCCAATCTAAAAATAATTTTATTATCTCTGCTGTTTTTATTTTATATCCACGATTACAATATTTTATACATCTAAACAAACTACTAACGGGACAATGAATGTTTTTAAACACTAATCTATGATAATTTTCATCTTTATGAAAATCACTATCTGCTAATGCTTTACTTTTTGTCCATAATGTATAATCTATTCCTATACGAGCTATAGTAAAATCAAAATTTTGTAATATTTCTTGTAATGAACCTTCTGTTACAACGGCTCCTTTTTTCATAGGAGTAATCAATTGTAATTCTTTTAATCCAAATAACGGACTACTTGAATTATTAGGTCTAAAATATGTTGTACTTACATCATTTACGTGTTTCGCCACAACAAAATCTTTCAATTTTGTTTTTACTCTATTATAAATATCCATTGTTTTACAATATATATCTATATCATTTGGTATAACAGGTATAATTATTGGTGAACACATCCATCTTGCATATCCACCACATATATAAATATCTTCTTTAAATTCATCTAATACATTCCAAATTTTATGTAAATCACCTAATCTTTTAATAGGTTTTTCCTCAAATGTTGATATAGAATTTAAATGTTTTGTATCTAATATTGATTCTTTTACATCAAACTCCTTTAAATCATCTGTTAAACTGTCTACGATTTCTTGCATATTTTGAAATAAATCCAAACTCATAAAATTTCTCCTTTTATCCATTCATTGAATCTCATATAACACATTTTATCAAATTTGTACACAAAATTTGTTTCAAAAAGTTTTAAATAGAATGATTTAAAATTTTTCCAATCTAAAAGTGAAAGGTCATCATAATAACAATCTAAAATATCATCTATTCCGTCTTTAAAATTTCGGTATAATGTTGGTATAATTAATTCTTTTTTATATTGTATTGCTTCGTATAAAGAGTTTGGGAAGGGGTCTATGAATACCTTTGACATAGGATAAATAAATTTTGTTATTTTACTGAAAAATTTTAAATTGTTATATGTATGTGTATAATTTATAACATTTTTGTAATTTTTTAGTTCAGGAGCAGGATTTCCCATAATACATACATCAATTTCTTCTTTGTAATTTTTCACAATATTACAGAATTTCCAATATGCATCAGGTATCATACTTTTGCGAACATAATATCCCAATACTGGTCTTTTTGGTTCTATCATTTTAATTTTAGGCATTTTGGGCAAGATAGGGGCATAATTTTTTATGGATGGGTTTTGTTTATAATAATAAAAACCATTGGTATAGGAATTAAAAATTGGATGGTTATATTCATCTCGAATAAAAATTACATGATTAATGTTTTTTAAACGAATTATATTTACAGGAAAGGAATATTTAGAAGGCGCTTGTGTTAATAAAATAATTAAATTATATTGTTTATTCAATTCTTCTAAATTTAGATTTTTATGTTCTTTTATGAAGGTTATATTTTGAAAGATATTTGCTAAATTTTTTGCTGTTGTAAAAGCACCTCTTTTTATTTTAGGAAATTCGTGTGCTATTACGCATATTTTATTTTGTTTTACATTGCATATCATTATAATTACAATCTTTCTGTTGATGGATTTCTTTATGACAATATTTACAAACTGTGACACACATATCTATATCCGCTGACATTATAGGGTTTTGACGTATTCCTTCAATATGGTGACAATATAATGGAACATTCAAATCATCTTGATGTTTTTTACATTTTATGCACGTATATTCATCACGCTCGAAAACCATTTGTCGTAACTCTGGTTGTACTTCTCTTGAATATGATTTTTTATGTCCTTTCGGGTATTTTTTTTGAGCAAATATTGGACACGCTTGTTTACATTCTATTGAACAATATAAACGCATTTCAGCCCCACCTTTACCAACTTGTCCATTAAGTGCTAATACTCTACCTTGAACTTCTCCATGAATCGGAAAAAACCATTTTCCACAATAGGTACATTTTGTTTGTAAGAAATTATTTATATTTCTAACAGGGTCATTTGCCCATGAAATTTGTGAAGCATATGTATCATAATTTGCTTTACTATTTTGATATTCTTCCCTTCGTTTTTTTATATGTTTTTTATTATATTCTGCTTTTGCTTTTTTATTATTTTTATTCCATTCTTTTTTATATATATGCATACATTGTTTACAAATATATTGTAATCCGTCTTTTTCTTGTTTACACTTACTAAATTCACTAAAATCTTTTTCAATTTTACATTTACTACATATCTTCATATACTTATTTATTTCTATTGTGGATTTTCAATTGCTTCATAAAATGAAATTTCTATTTTTTTAACTTCTTCTTTATTTTCTATATCTTCTATAGCTTCTTCTGCTCGTTTTAATTGTTTATATGCCCATGATACAATATTTATCCGGTCTCTATTTTCTAAATATTCTTCAAGACTTGAAATAATATCTTCATCACCAGAATTAATTATTTCTAAATATTTTTCTTCTCTATTTTCATCTGTAATAAAATATCCAGCATCCATTAATTTTGTATGAACAGTAAAAAAACTATAAAATTCAAGTGCTGATATAGAAGCTAAATGACCATCTATTTTCGCTCTCATTTTTGCAAGAGTAACACCTTTAATAACAGTTAATGGGTCTGTTTTATTTAAAATCAAATCTATAGGTAAAATTTCCCGTGGCATATCTTTAGGAATTAATACTTCAGTTCCTTTTTCAATTTCTTCTTTAATTTTTTCAGCACATAAAGCCGATATTTTTAAATATATCCGTCCCGGTTCTATATATGCCATATCACTTTTTGCCACACTTCTTGCTCTATAATATGAACCTAAATCTAATACATTTACTACATTAAATAATATTGCCATTTTTATCCTCCAACATTTTTATTTTTTCTTCTAATTCTTGTATTGCTTTTACTAATAAAGGTATAAATTCTAAATATCGTATAGCTATATATCCCTCTTTATCGTTTATAATACCATATTTACTTTTTGGTAATATTTTTTCTACTTCTTGTGCTATAAAACCAAAATGAACTTTATAATCCTGTTCTTTTTCTACTACTTTATTATCTTTCCATTTAAACTCACACGGTTTTAATTTCTTAACAATTTCTAAACTCATTTAAAATCCTTTATATTACATATATTTTATTTCTTTTTTCAATTGTTTATCCGAATAATTATTACCACAATTTCCGTGACAATCACATACTGAATTTGCTCCACATTCACTATCACAAACACAATCTTCTCTTAAATCATTTATTTTAGTCCTTAAATTTATAATTTCTGATGCAGAAACTAAATTTGAATATGTATCAGTAATAACTACTGTTACACTATCTCCTGTTTGACCGACCATTTCATTTATAGAATCTTTCATATCAGCCATATGTTGTTGTTCTATTTCATCATCACTATCTACTGATGATGGAAAATCATCTGATAATCCACGTCTTGTAGTTCTTTCATCATCAATAGAAATTCTAAGGTCATTAACATGAGAAGCAAATGATACATCTCCCCCTGCTGGTTCAGCCCCAAAATTTGTCGTATTAGTTGGACAAGCGGGTGCGTTTACTGCACAAGTATCACTATAACAATTACTGGTACAATGTGCTGGTGTACATGCCATTTTATTTTTCCTCCAAAATTATTTTTCTTACTGCTCTATGAATATTACCAAATGTTTTAAAATATTTACAAAGATTTTTTTGGTTATTATAATCATACCATCTTTCACTTTGGTCTATTTTACTACTCAATTCATATTTTCTTGCATTACATCTCATACATAAAGTAGCAGAACAATTTTTACATTCTTCATTTTCTTCTACTTTCCATGAAGTTATTTTTTCATGGTTAATTTGTATATCTCGAACAAAATTATCATTCTCTATATTAGTTATTTTTAATTGTTCTTTAAATTCGTTATATAATACACCATGACAATAAAAAACATCATTATTAGTATCAACAATAATCATATTTTTTCCTGCACTACATAAAGGTTTTCCGCCTTTAAACCATGCCATTAAAAAATTACCATTTTTCTTATAAAATTCAATTTCTTTTTTAGCTATTTTCAATATCGAAATTTCAAAATCTTTAATGTTTTTTAAATGATTATGATAATAGTCTATTGTCGGATGATAATGAAAAGGTTTTGAACCCTTACCATTATATTTATTATAAAAAATTTTAAATTCATCCCAAATTTGAGAAAGATATTTAAAATCTTTTGGTGTAATTGTTGATTTAAAAAATATTGGTATTCCTAATTTATAAAATCGTTCTGTATTTTCTAAAATTTTTATACCAGTATTTTGTCCTTTTTTGTCTTTTCTATGAACATCATGAATAGGTTGACCATCATAGGAAAATTGTATATCAAATTTTCTATATCCATATTTTTTATACTTTTCTAAAATAGTATAAAATTTGTCCATTTGATATCCATTTGAATATACATGAAACATTACTTTAGAGTTTTCAATATATTTATCTAAAAGTTGTTCCATTAAATTTAAATTTAATGTCGGTTCACCGCCCCAAAAATCAAGTTTTATTCCTTTATATGTAGTATTAAACCAATTATCATCAAGGAGTTCATCAACTCGTTTAATTATAAGATTGGGGTCTAATAAATTAGGTTTACATATAGTCCCGGCTTCAAAACAATAATCACATGCCATATTACACGCATGGGTAGTATTAATTTCAAATCCAAAATAACCTTTACTGTTTTGGTCATTTATTATTTTATTTAAATCTTTTGTAAATATGTTTATATTGCCCAAATATATACTCCTGAAGGGTCACCACCATGTGCTTTAATATAAGCCCAATTTTCCTTTGTGATTTTTCCGTGATTATATTTATCATTATACATTTCAATACCACCGAATGAAAATTGATAAATTCTATATATAGGAAACCATTTATTATCAATTAAATATTCATTGTTATTTTTATCAGAAATTATATTTTTAATTACTTTATAACAATAAACATTATTATGATTATCATCTTTAAAAAGTTCACCTATAGTTTGTACCATTTCGCCTATTTCTGGTTCTACAATAATCATTTATTCCTCCTGTAACAATTTTTTATATTTATCTATATTTTCTAATTCTTCTTTTTTTAAATTTTTATTTTCCAAATCTAATAAATATTTTTCAGAAAGATTTAATAAATTTTCAGAATTTTTTTTATCATATCTGTATAATAGTTTAGATGCTTTCAATAAATATATTGCTGCACTGTATATTTCAATCTTCAATTATTTTTTCTCCCTTTAATAATTTTACCACTGTTTGTTGCCATTGTTGGTTATCAACTAACCAATGATTTAATTCTATAATATGATGATATATCGCTTTATATACAGTACAAAGCCCTGTTTGTTTTGAAGTAGGATTATCTAAAAGGTCATAATAACAACCTTTTTCACAAAAATCTATTATTTCACAAATATATTCTTCTTTTTTTGGCCCTCCAATTCCCATACCACATTTACTCCAAGCTCCGGTACTTGTATGTGGAGGTTTTATACCCATTACATCATAACCCCATTTAGTAGGTTTGGAACCAAATCTTGCACATTGATGTTTGGAACCATCTGGCATATATGCAAAATGATTTACCCCTGCTCCACAAAAATTAGATACTTTTCCATTTATTCCATCAATCATAAGTAAGAAATAATGTTGAATAATACCCGGTAAACAATTTTCTTGTTTTAATCTTAATCTATTACCATAAGATAAACATAATGCACTAAATTCTAAACTAAAACGTTTAGCATCTCGTTCACTCCAAATATTATCTTTAATTATTTTAAAATTTGGAACCATACCAAATTCATCAAGAAACCATCTATAATTTTGTACTATAGTATATGGTTTTTTAGGTGGAATCATACATATAGGATTTTTTACAATTTGTTCAAATAAATATTTTTTATCAAGATATGGTTTATATCCACCATCCTGCCATAAACCATCAAAAGACAGATAAAACTTTATACCTGCCTTTTTTATATAATCTATTTTTTCTTGGTCTAATAAAAGACCATTAGAATAAAGACTTATTTTTTTACAGCGAGTATCATTTTTTAATGTTTCATAAATGGCTTTAATCAAATCAAACATTATTAATGGCTCACCACCAAATAAATCAATTTCAAATTCTTTATAATCTATAGAAGAATAAATTTGTTCCCATATATGTTTTTGCATATATGTTTCTTTATTATTCATATAGCAATAATCACACGCAAGATTACATTTTTCTGTTAAAACAAGTTGTATTGTATTCATATTAATAATCCTTTTTATATCACATTTTTAAAAAAATGTACACATTATGAATATTTTGCCGCTGTAGCTGTACCATAAAAAGTTACAGCATGAATTTCTTTAAATCGTGTACCTGATGTTCCAAGAGTTGTTGTATTGTCATATAATGGGTCAACTATAAGTTTATTCCAAGCTGTATCACTACCAAGATACAATTCTCCTTGTGCTTCATCAAAAACCAATCTACCTTCATCTGTACTATCTCCTGTATGTGGATGTAAAGTTATATCTGTAACTCTGTGACACCAAAAACGGCCACGCATATCAATTTTGTGGAATTTCAATGGTTTATCCTCCTTATTTTATATTTTTTATAATATTTACATTTCCCTGATAGAATATTAAAAAAACCAGAACTAAAAAGTTGTTGTTTTTTACACCATCTTTTTAAACCAAGAATTTTAATTTCTAATCCTTCAGGTGTTGTTATTATATATTCTTTTATATTATGCGGTTCTTTTCCAAACATCGGATTATTTTTACCTAATCTTTGTTTACTCATTCTTTCTTTTTGTTCATCTGTCCATTTATTACCATAATTGGGATTATTTTTCCCTTCATATTTACCTTTATTTGCTTTTGAAATAAGTTTTCGTGTCAATTGAGATACAATTCTTCCTAATGTTCCTTCTCCACCCATTGTAATATTATAACCATTGTTAAAAGAATTATATTGTTTTATATAATGATATTCCATTTCATCTAATTCATTTTTAGAATTACATTTTTCAAGAATTTCCCATTCAAAATTATTTTTATCATATTTATTTAGAGCATTATGAAAATAATTATTATCTTGACTATTTTTAGAATCCCATTCGTGTTTATATTTTCTTTTTTCAATGTTTATTGTAGTTTGACCAATATAACATTTTCCATTTATTTTATTTGTTGCTTTGTATATAATCATAATTTTTAGAATTTTATTGACTGTATTCCTATCAAGAACGATTCAAACCAAATATAATGTATATCTGTCAATCAATAAATTTTATTTAATATTATAAAAATCCACTGAACTGCTTCATTTATTATTAATAAAATTAATAACCATTTTAGTGTTTTTATAAGTTCTATCATTACTCTTGTGGTGTATCATCTGGATTCCAAATACCAATTTTTTTCCCTATAGCTGAATCTTGTATAACTTTAAGAGCACTTTTACTTTTAATTATTAGACCAAGGAAATTATCCATACGACCAACAACCTTACCATTTAATTTGACATCTCCTGATTTTGGATATTTAGGAATATCAAATCCTAATTTAGCAAATTCTTTTTCAAGTTTAGGATTCGTCCAAATAGACGCTTCATTCAAATATTTTTTAAATTTCATTTTTTTAATTCTCCCAATTTATGTATATGCCTATCAGCTTTTATAATAATAAATTTTCTTATTTTGTGTGAATGTTCTTTGATTTTATCTGTAGCACCATCACCTGTTAATCGTTTTATTGACCATGTATGTATATGACCTGTTTTATCTTTAGTTGTTTTGCCAGTATCAGAACTTGGCCCCTTTTCTACTATCCAATTTTCAAAATTCATTATTTTCCAGCCTTTACTTTTGTTATTAAATTATTTATATTAGTAACAGCATTCCGTCCTCTTATAGATTGTAAAGTACTTATTGCTTTTTTATATTTTTTAGGGTCATTAATAGAAGTCAAACAAGCGGCATATAACGGGTCTCTCATATATGCATTATATTCATCATGCCATTCTTTTTTACCTTCTGTTATTCTATCAATTTTTTCTATTAAGTCCATCTATTATTTTTCTCCTCTATTTTACATTTACTACATATTTTCATGTTCCTAAGTGTTTTTTCCTCAAATCTGATTCTATTTTTGTTTTTATTTTAGCTAAAGTATCATTTAATTCTAAATTTCTTATTACTAATCTTTCTTTTATACGTTTATTTATTTTTAAAGTAGGTTTTATAACTTCTTCTTTCAATACAAAATCAATTTTTAGTTTATTAGAAAATTTACCTAATAATTTATTTAGTTGTTTCATTTCAACAAAAATATTATTATTTATTCCAAAATCATTATGAATTTCCTCAACAATTTTTGTATATTTATGGTCTATTTTTGTAAAATCAATTTCTAATTCTAAATATTTTTTATAATTTTTCATTTTATCCTATTACTGTTACTTCTGTTTTTACATTAAGTACAGAAAAAACTCTTATTGTACTATAAGGCGGTGTAATGTCTATTGATTCAATTTTCCACGGTTGATATTCTGCGCCTGATGCTTCAAAAAGAACAACTACTGGATGTTCAATATTTAATGAATGTTCTATATCAGCATAAACTATATCTTCACCTGTAGTCGCTGCCGATGGAAGCCATTTTACAGGTGAAGCCCCACCTGATAATCCAACATTTATGGTTATTAATGCCGCTCCGGTTGTTTCTACTGTTGGTGATTGAGCACTTGCCAATGAAGCCCACATTTCATTCATTAAATAATTACTTACAAGTTTATTAGGTGTCATGTCAACACTATCAGAATAATCAATTTCTAACATATCATGTACGTCATCATTATATGTTTCTACAATATGATTATCCCAATCATATGCCAAATCATTACTCGCTACTTTATTAAATGAATTATTAATATCATCCGTTTCATCTACTTGAAAAATAGTTGGGTATATATCCATTCTATCCAAATCTCCTGAAATAGATTTACCATCTTGACTTACACCCGACCAAGAAAGTTTAAATTTTTGTGTTGCAGCATATCCATTACTTTCAGAATAATCTCTAACATAAAATTCAAACATTCCTGTATTATCTGTTGTCATAGGATTATCTAATGCTTCTTCGGTACCATTATATATATTTGCTTTTGTAGTTGTTGTTGCAAGATAAACGTTTACATCAGCACCAATTACAGCCTTTCCGTTTTCATCTAATAATCTTCTCCAAAAATGATAAGTTGCCATATATTATCCTATTACTGTTACATTAACGTCAATGTCTTCCGAAACCCATAATCTCACTGAATTTTCATCAATTGTATCAACTAATGAAGGGACTATAAGTTGGTCATCTGCCACGTCTCTTACTTGTATTACTGGATAATCTCTACCTATAAAATGATTTAATACAATATAATATTCACTGGCTGAGGATGTCCATGAAGTTACATTAAATTCTCTTACTACTGCTCCTGTTGCTTCAATACTTATTGTTCCCGCTGTTGAAAGTACAGAATACATATAATTTATAAGAGAATTACTTACAAGTTTATTATAAACTGTATTTGTATCAAGATAATCTAATGCTTGTATTCCATGTGGTTCTGTGCCATATCCAGATTCAACATGATTTGTCCATTTAAATGCTAAAGCGTTTGAAATTAAACGATTTTTTATATCTTTTTCAAGAGAAGTATTATCTAACTCATCTACTTGAAAAATAGCAGGATACACGTCTATATTGTTGATTATACCGTCTGCTATTCCAGCTTTAGACCATGTTAATTTAAATTTTTGCTCGGCTGAATATCCACCATTTTGTTCCCATGCATCACCAATATACCAGCAAGCATAACCATTATTATCAGTAACAATTGATGTAATATTTGTATTTGTGGTGGTTCCTGCTGTCGGATGCAAAAAAATATCCGCTGGAACTTCTGTATTGGATAAATAAAATTTTATAGATGCATTTGCAATTGGTATTCCTTCTTCATCAACAAAATATTGCCAGTACTTAATTCGAGCCATGTTATTAATTCTCCTTTTTACATTGCAGGTCTCTATACCCACAATCTGTTTGTTTATGTATTTCACTATGACATGATTTACATACTGTTACACACATATCAATATCTGCTGATTCAATTGGATTTTGTTGAACACCTTCAATATGATGACAATAGAGCGAAACGTTCAAATTATCTTGATGCTTTTCACATTTTATACAAGTATATTCATCACGTTCAAAAACTAATTGACGTAATTCTGGTTGTACTTTCATTTTTTAATGGGTGCCCTTCTTGATATTTACTTTCTTCATATACTTATTTATATTTTCCAATTATACTCCCGGTTTTTCTATTCTATAATGTATTTTTATTGAAACATTTGATGGTTTAAACATTAGACTCATAAATGAATAAAACATCATATTGTTTTCGTTATTAAATATTCCTATTTCTTTAATATTTAATTCTTCTCCTTTTGGAATTGTGAAATCAAGATAATAATAATTGCCGTTTTCTACTATACTTGTCACACTTCCAGTAGCTATTGTATTAATTAATCTATTATTTGTAGTATAATCATATCCATCTAATTGACCGTCACCAACTTCCCAATAACCTTGTGTTCCATATGTTGATAAAATATTCAATCCTGTAGGGTCAATTATATCTTCACCTTCTGTAATAGTTCGTGGAAATTTTATTAAATGAGCATAGCCTGTAATTGCTTCACTAAGAGTTATTATTGTAGAATTAAAAGTTTCAAGTTTTACAATGGAAGGTTTTATTATTTCATTACCATTCCATACTTGTACTATTAATCCAAGTGCATCTAAATTATGTGTTATTGTCCATTCATTAGATAGTGTTGATTGAGTATGTAAATATGAACCTCTTCTTACAATTCCATATCCTGCTGCTGAAACTTCATAAGTATAATTTGTTGCAGAAACACCTGCTGAAGTTTGCAATGTATAGTCTCCAAAATCAGCTTCAAATTGGTCTAAATTTATATCGTATATTTCAGATGGATACATTTTATTTCTATATTCACTTCCAACTAAATTATAATCCCATATTTGAACAACAGGTGCTATTTCACCACTTGTTCCTAAACTATGAATAATATCCCATTCATTAGAAGCTGTTGGTGTTATTGTTGTTAAATGGTCTTTTACAGCTATAAATGCTTTACCTCTTACAGCTTCATTAAAACTTATATCAATTGAATTAGGACTAATTTCTGAATATATTGTTATATCAGATGGATTTATTAATTCATTATCAGTATTATAGCATTGAACTATTAAATCATATATTCCTAAATTATGAGTTATTTTCCAAAAAGTACTTGCAACTTTTTGATTATGAATATATGTGTTTCCTACATATACTCCACCTTGAATCATGGCACTGGCAGCAGATGAAAAACAAGAACCTGTAAATACTGTATTTAAATATCCATTATAATTTGAATCATATGTTGATACAATACTTCCAATATCATCCATTTTTGAAGCTGGTGCTAATAAATAATTATAATCAACAAATTTATTTATAGGTCTTGTATATTCCCAATATCTTATTAATTCATTAATTAAATTTTCAGTAATAATATAAGTATCACCTAATGGTTGCCCTGTTAAATCTACTTCTACTCTATAATGAGGTGTAATAATCCAATTACCAGAAGATGCAGGAGTTACAGTTTGTGCTGATAATAATTCTGTATGTAATTCGGATATATCACCTGTCCAAGAACCTCCACTCGGAACGCTTAATTCTTCATAATTTAATCCATATAGTTGTGTATATGATAAAAGTTCATGTAGTGGTAAATTTATTGTTTCCATTAAATCTGAATCACCACGTCTTTCTTTATTATATATTTTACATATTAAAGCTCCTGAAGGTGATATTGTATGTCTATTAATTGAAATATAATAATCTTTATCACCAATAAATGTATCTATTGATTCTGCTGTAAAAGATGAACCGCCATATTTTTCTACAACTTTAAATTTTCTTGTATCCGAATAATCATAAAATACACCTAAATAATTTCCTGTATGGTCTGGAAAAGAATCAACTTCATTACTTAAACCCCATATAGCTATAGAAGCACTCGGAGAAGCAGTTGCGTTCATACTTGCTGTAACACAATATTGTACATCATGTGATGCTGATATGGCAGTTGAATTAACAAGATATATACTATCTGTGGTTTCATCAAATTCTTGAACAAATACTCTATTTGAATAAACACTAACATTACTACTAATATCTTCTTCAGAAAAAGTAGTATAATCAAGAGGTGTATGACAGTTCCAAATATTTTCTATACATCCCCCCGTTGGTGCAATATTTGCATGTGTTGGATAATCAGTGGAATCATATTGACTATAAAAATAATCACCTGCACTTCCTGAAGGCGATACTCCATAATGTTCTAAATAATGATAGTCGGTCAACCAATTTTCCGGTGTATCTATAATTTCAGTTGAACACCATTCTTGCCATCTTTCATAAATATTCAATTGGTTTATTACGTTTCCTAATAATAATTTCCATATAATAAAATATGAAGAAAAAGTACCTTTTCTTTTCAAAAAATAAATTATATTTTGTACCCATTCTCTTAATTCAGTTTCAGTTAATAAATCTTCATTAATAGCAATTCCAAAAGCATCCGCTATATAAGATAGAAAATCAAAATTGACTTCTTTAGCATCAATCATAGACCACATTGTTTTCATTAAATTATAAATTGAATGATATGATTCGTCCCAATAAACTTTTATCCATTCTTCGATATTAGTACTTTTATTGTTTTCAGGTAAAGCACTATATACAAAATCTTTTAAACCGTCAAATATTATATTATAGTAATTATTATTACCCGACAAAGGATATATTTTACCAAAATAAAGAAAGGTTTTATTTACATTTGCATCATCTTTATATAAATCTGAATTTATATTTAACCAATAATGAAAAAAACTATCTTTACGAAAATATATTTCATTATTTATTTCTAATTCTTGTGATAATGAATTAGAAGATATTTCTCCTATATATTCAAAAACAAAATTATTATTTGTTACTGAAATAATTTGAAAATTATGACCTATAAAGCCTTGTGTTGGATTCAATTCATATAATTGTGTATATGTTCCACCTTTTGATACTAATCCACTCTTAGGCCCCATTAAATATGAATGGTCTGTACCGTCCCGTACTACTAATATTTCATCAAAATATGTTTTTAAAATTGTATATGAAGGGTCTGCAAATTTCATATTTTTATATTTCCTCTCTAATTCTTATTGATTCTGATGCTAATATCGGAAATTGATTTAATCCAAGTTGTATTTTTCTTAATTGATTTTCTCCAATATATGTTGCTGCCGTTTCAACATAATATGGATAATTACCAGAAGTATTATATTCATATACTGTCGCTGATACTTCTATATCTCTTAAATTTAAATTCCTAATACCTTGTATATAAGTAAAATTATCTGTATCTGATGATTCTGTTGTATCTAAAATATATTCAATTATATTATTAAAATTAATTTCACTATTAAAATTTTGATTTATCGCTCTGAAATACCATATCAATTTATTTTTTATATCATTTTGAACGTCATCAAAATCATATAATCTTTTTGTTCTTATTCCCCAATCAAAAGTAAAATAAATTAAATCTGGTATTTCAAATATTTCATATGCTGTTATAGCTTTTCTTGGTTCAAGATATGTGCTCAATATATTTTTCCATTCAGAATTATATACTGTTGGTATTAAAACTGAAGCACTTGTTGACCATGTTGTTGACCATGCTGAAGTAGAAGTTGAAATTGTACCGCTTCCCCATGATGATGGTATTGTTGATAAATGAACTTTGTTATATTCTAAAATACTTCCAGAAGGTGCAATTTCTTGTTCTCCCCATGCTGCCGCTGCTACTATTCCGTTTCTTGCTTCTAAATGTGATTTATAATCAAAAGCTGTTACATTTCTAAATTGTGCATGTAATCCAGCTTTAGCGTTTTCTTTTATAGTATCTATTGTTTCCGGTTCGGCCCCGCCTTCTGAAGCTGTCGAATTTGTAATTGACATATCAGTTATCGGCACCCATATATTTCTTGTTACATTATAAAGATATCTTTCATTACCTTCCGATTGAGTAATTTCATTTCCGGCAACATCACCATTAGAACCAAAACTTTGTAATACAGTAATTATTATTGTATCATCATCACCCGGCACATTTCTTGAAGTATTAAATACTATTTTATTTCTTTCATATCTATCATATACAAACATATAAACATTATCAACATTTGCCAGAGGTGAAATTTCATCATAAAAATCTGTTATTCGTGTCCACGGGTCACCATTTATTAAAACTTGTATTGATGGATATAAATCCTCAATATCATCATCATATGCATATATAGTAGGTAATATAAGTTCATTATCTACAAGGTCAGCGCCCGTATAGCCTGTTATTTCTTCTATGTCTCCTTGTCTTACAGGAAGACTAAAAAAAACTTGTGATGCACTTACTGTACCAGAAAATTGAGTAGTATTTGCAAATTTAATTGTTTCACCATCATATAAAGAATTAGGAGCTTCAAATTGAGTAAATTCACTAATTCTTATTTGGTCACCTACTACTATACTTGCACCAGATGCGGTAATAGTAAGCGTTGTTCGTGAAGAACGATATCCTCTTGGTTCGTATCCCATTTGTCTTGAAACCCTATTTACACACTCATAAACATCAGCGGTCTCAATATGTATATTTTTTGCAATCTTATTTAAAAAAAATGTTTGTAATTCTGCTATATAAGCATTTAACTCCATCAATATAGATATATTACTACCTTCAAAATTATAATCTGCAAATATATCTGAATTTTGTAGATTGTTTTTCAATCTTGTTATCATAGTATTAAAATCAATACTAATATAATTTGGAATCAATGTTGACATTATTTACTCCTTTTTATTCTGCTGATAATACAAAATCAATTGATTCTATAATATCAGTTTGTCTTACTTTAAAATTTAATTTTATTCTATATTCGTTCATTGAATATTTTGGTTCAATATTAATACCTGTAATTTCTATTCTATCATCCCAAAATTCCATTCCTTCTAATATTCTCTCACCAATTATTCTTGCAGTATCATTATCCATAGGTTCAAAAAGTACTTCATATAATGGAATAGCAAATTCTGGAACCATCCGTCTCGACCCTTGTAATGTAGAAACAATATTATTAATACTATTTTTAATAGCATTAATTTCTGTAACTCTGTTTATATCACCATCTGTTTGTTGAATAAGAGTAATATCGACATCAGAATATACTGCTGTTCGTGCCATTTAATTATTTTCTCCCCTTTTATTATATTTATTTATATCTTTCATAAGTTTCAACCATATCTTCATATTTTTCTTTATCAGCTTCTAATACACTTTCCGCAGTTTCTAAATTTGCAACATTTGCTTCTAATCCATATGTACCGTTTACATCTACAGAATCATTTATATGGTCATATATTTCATCAAAATCTAATCTACGTAACCATTGGTCATATTCATCGGCACTTGTAACATCTGATACTGTATACATTATATTATGTGGTGGCGTACAACCAGTTCCACCACTCACTATTGCCCACTGTGTTAAATTACTAATACCATATGAACCAGATGTACAAAAAGTAAACATAGCACCGGAAGTTGCTGCTTTCGCTGTTCCCCATGTATCAGTATCAGATGTAATTTCACTTAATGTGTTTTCGGCTGCTGATACTTGTCCTTCTAAATCAACTATACTTTCCGCAATAGAAGTTAAACCAGTAGTTAAATCAATTACTTTTTGTTCGTATGCAGAAACCATTTCACTTAATGTTGTCATATTTTATCCTCCAACAAAAACATTATCGCTTCCAGTTATTATTGTTCCAAAAAATGTACCATCGAAAGCATCACCTATTCTTGATACTCCAATTCCTTCAGCAAAAACAGTTCCAGAACCTTTTATCATTGTTCCTGAATGTCCACAATTACCTAAGACAACATCACCTATTCTCGCACAAGCTAATTTATTTATAAATACTGCTCCCGCTCCATTTATTATTTGTCCGGTCATAGGAATACATGTAGGTTCTGAATGACCACAACACGTTCCTGTACCTACAGATGATATTCTCGCACATTGTAAACCCATTAATTTATCATCACCTGTGAACCTTCTATAATTGTTTTTCCAGTTGCTATAATATTACAATCACCAGTTACATTAATATTACAATCACCAGTTACATTAATATTACAATCTTTTGTTACTGTCATATCCATATTACCATCATCTTTGATTAATATATTTGTTCCATTGATATGTTTTATTTCTATTTCTTGTGCGCCACTTGTAGAATCTAATTTTATATAACCAGCATTTGTATTAAGTATAGTTACTTTTCCAACTTCTCCATCACCAGTATTCCAATCACCATTACCACCCGGTAATGTTCCCATATATATAGGTCTTAAAGGATTTCCATTTTCAAATATAACTAATACATGAGAATTAATTTGAGGTGTACCGAATAATCCATTTTGTACTCCACCATTAACTATAGGAATACATGGTTCAGCCCACGGAAGTTCATTTGTCGGAATACCATCTTTAATATCTTTAGTAGTATTTTGTGAATGTAAGCCCCATATTCTTACTCGTACTCTACCTGAAGTTAAAGGGTCTGCAATATCTTCGACTACTCCACGATAAAATCCTGTATGTAATCCTGTATGTAATTTAAAATCTTTTATTTCATTTTTATGCATTTAATTTACTATAACCCCATCATCATATATATTATATTTTGTCGCAGATAATAAATCTTTAGAATCTATATTATCATATCCATTTTTGATACATACTAATCTTTGTTTATATGGAACAGCCCTATCTCTTCCAAACATATGTGTTACTGTTTTTATCAAATATTTTCCTTTTAGTGCTTTATTATAAAATTGATTTTTATCAACACTCGGCCATTTTATTTCTAATTGTTGCCCAGCATATCTATCTTCCCTGCCCTCTACAATTATATTAAGAATAAATTGTTTTTGATACCTTTTAGTCCATTCAGAAAATGCTCTATTTTTTAACATTTTTATAGTAGTATCACCATATAAATTAATATTTGCTACTTGACTAATATCTGGATATAAACTTTTTTTACCAAATAAAATAGATTTATCTATACCATCACTATATTCAAAATCAGTTTCTATAAAACTCTTAGTAGCAAAATCAAAGCCAAGAAATTTACTACCACGTAAAAATTTATTACTAAATTTATCTAATCCACTAATCCACCATTCTAATATTTTATTTTCATCTGCTACGTTTTCACTGTCAAAAACGTATTCAGTTTCTTCTTTATAATTATCAGTACTACATAACCAATTATATGATTTAAAATTACATTTGAAACCATTATCTGTATTATTAAAATATAAGAAACCGGCACCATTAGCGTCTTCTGCTCTATCTGATAAAAAATTAATTGTTTGTAAAACTGTCCAATAAGGTATAATATAATTATCTATAGTATTTGTTGTTTCGTTTATTTGAAGAAAATTACTATCTAATTCAATAATATTTTGTAATGTATATTTTACTATATCTGAATATTTTTTTCCTTCTCCAAATGACCGACTATATTTTTTTATTGTTAATGGCATGAACATTGTATCAACAAAATATATTGTTAATTGAGCATCGGCTACAGGATTATGCATTGCTGTTTGTCCAATTTTTCCTATTTTATATATTTCAAAGATTTGTTCCATATCAAGATTTTGACCATATTTGATACTAATCTTTTCGTTTCCTGTAAAGGGGCCATATTCCATTAATCCATATCTATCATTTAATATCATTTTGCCCTGCATACACGCTATAGTAATATCTTCTATAAAATATAAAACTTCAATATCATTTACATCAAGTAAAATGTTTCTACCTTCTAATAAAAGTATGACAGAATAAAGTCCTGTTTTTGGAACTTTGCGGGAACCATCAATTTGTGCCATTAAAAACTCTCCTTTGTTTTACATTTCATATTATTATAACCACACATATATTGTTTTTGATTAGATTTTTTAATTTTTTCTTTATTATTTTTACGATATAATTCATCATATATATTTACACATTTTTTACAAATATGTTGTAATTTATCTTTTGTTCCCGGTCTTTTACTAAATTCACTCAAATCTTTTTCAATTTTACATTTACTACATATTTTCATTATAAGTCCTTTAATTTTTCAATGTCCCGCATTAAAGTGTACAAGTACTCAGGTCTTAATATTTTAATATTACTTCCAGCTTCAAGTTCCTCAAATGGATTAACAATATTATTAAATAAAGCTATAGTCCACCATAAGTAAGGTGTGCCATATATTTTATATGAAATATCATCCCACCAAGCATTATCTTCAACTTCATATGAATCATAAAAAACAATATCTGTTGTTACACTATCATTAATAGAATATGATTTAAAAATATTCATAAATTTGGTACTTCTATCTATATCTTGTAATATATTAAATAAATTTAAAAATGATGTACTATTAAGACGATTTCCTGTTTCATCATAATAAGTTGTATCAAGTTTTTGTGTAGTTGAAGCCATATATTCCTCTCTAATGTTTTTTTTATAGTATTCTAAGTTATTTATTTATTTTTTGTCGATTTTTCTTGACAAGTGTTTTTTTATATGTTATTCTTTAACCAAATGAGAGAAAACGAAATGAAATAATTGACTTGGCATTGAATTCAGGTCTTAATGTTATATTCAATTATAACATCATTATAGGAGGAAATATTATGTATAAAGGATATAAAGGATTTAATATTATAGTAAAAACAGGTGAAGCGAGTTCGCTTAAAGCAACAACCGATAAACCATTTGAATGGTTTCCAGAACTCAAACCTCTTTTCAAAAATTTCGATATTATAAATATGGAATTTGAAGTTAAAAGTATAGATAAAAATATAGTTAGAAATCTTTTCAAAATAAGGAAATTTTAATACGATTTTTCTTGACAACGTTTATTATATATGTTATTCTTTAACCAAATGGGAGAAACAAAACAAATAATAAATTCAAAAAGAAAGGAAAAAACAATGGCTACCGGAAATAACATCTATGAAATTATTACAAATCAAATCGTAGAAAAACTTGAAGATGGTCTTGTGCCTTGGCAAAAGCCGTGGGCATCACATTCACCTTTTCCAGTAAATTTTACCTCTAAAAAAAATTATAGAGGGATTAACGTTTTTATTCTTTATCTTCAAAACTTGGCAAACAAATACAATTCACCTTTCTGGTTGACTTTTAATCAGGCTAAGAAAATTTCCGGTTACGAAAAATCAGGTCGGTATTGGAAATGGACAAAAATGACAAATGGAAAACGAATTGACCCTAAGTATGGAGTAAAAAAAGGTGAAACAGGAACAAGAGTTATTTTCTGGAAGTTCATTGAAATTAATGACTCTGATGCACCAGATGGAAGAAAAAATATTCCATTGCTTAGATATTATACAGTATTCAATGTTGACCAGTGTAATCTTCCTAAAAAGGTACTGGCAAAAATCAATATTGATAAAAGAACGGAATCTGAAATAAACACAATTGATAAAGCAGAAAAAATTTGTGCTAATTATAAAATTAAAGTTGAACATGGTGGTGACCGTGCTTACTATAATAAAAAAGATGATTTTATCCAGCTTCCTGACAGAACTCGGTATGAATCAGATGAAGAATATTATTTAAATCGTTTTCACGAAATGATTCATAGTACAGGTTCTAAAGAAAAACTTGATAGAGATACGATTGTCGATGCTTCTTATTTTGGTGACAGTAATTACAGTAAAGAAGAATTGATTGCAGAAATGGGAGCATGTTTTCTTGCTGCCGAAAGTGGAATTAATTTGGAAGGAAGTAAAATTTTTGATAATTCAGTTTCTTATCTTAAAGGATGGATGGACAAAATCAAATCCGACCCAAAACTTCTTATCCAAGCTGCCGGAAAAGCCCAAAAAGCAGTTGACTTTATTTTGGGAAAAGAATGGAAAAAAGAATAATTTAATGTGCTGCATGTCCACAAGAAAAACTATCGGTATGACACAAGTGGTGAAAGATACCGAATGCACAATTTAAAGGAAAATAAAATGATAAGAAACAAGAAACAAGAATTAGAAGGAAAACGTCAACAGGTTCGTTTATTGTTATATCAAACATGGTATCAATAGTCCTGAATATAAAAAAGCCTTTGATGAATTACATGATTTGAATATGGTTTTCATGGCAGCACAATATCGTAAAAACAACGGTCTTATTTCAAATAAAAGTAAAACACCTTATAATTAGGATTTTAAAATGAAAAATAAGGAAAAAAAGCATGAAAAATTTTAAGGAAAAAACAGAAAGCCTAATAAAAATTAGAGATGAATTGGATGATTATGTATGGAAAATTTTTCATAGATATATAGATATGGAAAAAATTCATTTTAATAGTCCCGATTCATGGGAACCAGATGATAATACTATTTATTTCAATGGTTCAGATGGTTGTATGGGATGTTATGATAATATGTCTTGTACTATCCCTCTGAAATTTTTTGTAGATTCGGATGATGCTTTTTCTGCCCGTGCTATTGAAATTGAAAACACAAAAAAGAAAAAAGAAACAAAAAGAAAAAGAACAAATACATTACAAGAAAAAAAATTATTGAAAAAATTGAAAGAAAAATATGAATAGTTCTTGACAACGTTTTTTATATGTGTTATATTTAAATCAAATGGGAGATAAAATAAAATGATTAAAATAGTAAAAGAACCAGAAGATTTTAAAAATTATCCAATAGAACATTGTTATTTTTGTAATGAAAAAACTCGGTATTGGAGCGGTCATGGTGATGAACCAGTCTGTCCTGAATGTGCAAAAATACATAATGAAAAAGAAATTGAAAGTTAGGAACTTGAAAAATAAGGAGAAGAAAAGAAAATGATGAAATATGATGTAAATACAGATGAAGTATTTGTAAATGGCAGGTGGATTGATGTTGATGAAACCGAAGCATTTGAAACCACTAAAGTCAAAAGAACTCCTTTAGAAATTCGAGAACGTAAAGCCAAAAAGAAAAAAGAACGAAAAACAATAAAGAAATGGTAACAGTATGTCAAACAGCTCGACCCACAAAAATATGATATTGTACTTTTGATGGGGCCGTCAGTAGAATGGATATCGGATGGTTTTCGTTTTAAGAGTGACCAAGATGAAAGGTTAAAATTACATAAAAAATTATATTATATGTATCGTAACCGTGGATTTAAAAATATCATTGAAATTAATGACCTTGAATATTCGATTAGACTTGATAAAACCATTAAAATAGCTGATAGATTATTAACTGATAAAAATTATATGAGTCGTTATTAGGAGGAAATAATATGGAAATACAAAAAGATATTAGTAAAATTCAAAATAATATTATCATATTATCAAAAGATATTTTTAAATTACAAAATGATATGAAAAAGTCAGGTATAGTATTTAATAATAAAGTTTTCAATTTACATAAAGAAAAATCTATTAATAGATTAAGTCGAATTTTAAGATATGCACAAAAAGTAAATAATTTAATAAAGGAAATATAATGAAAAACTGGATTATAATATTAATTTTTTTAATTACAAGTGTTTCTCATGCTAATGACATCACATTACGATGGAAATCAAACACTGAAACCGATTTGGCAGGTTATAAAATTTATTATAAACAAGATAGCTCCGGTATTCCAAACGGTGTTTATGATGGAACAGATATATATGAAGGTAGTTCTCCAATTATTTTACAAACTGAAGACCCATTTTTACTTTATTATATAGACCCTAATGACCCGAATCCTGAATTTCTTCTCACAGGACTCGATGATTTCCATGATTATTATTTAGTACTCACCGCTTATAATGAAACACCTTTTAACGAATCCGGGTTTTCAAATGAAGTTAATACTGTAGATGATATTCCTATTGTTTATAATGACAGTGATAGTGGTGGAGGTTGTTTTATTAGATGCTTAAAATAAATAAATTCATAGTACAAACAATAAAATATACCATACATGTGATATATGTTGCTATTCTAACCCATTTTTCATTCCATATTTGAGGTACAGACAAAAATAATATTATCATTGCAAATACTTTTAAAATACCCAAACCAATAATTTCCCCAAAAATAGATATCATATATAAAACTATAAAATTGGCTTCTTCATAACCCAAATCTAATAAACAATAAGTTGTATATGTATCTATAATTTGAAATATTAATAGAATAAATAAGTATTTATAAGCGATTTTCATAATTTTCCTTAAACAAATCTATACAAATATAAAAACTAATTTCTTGTTATACTGCAATAATAAATTCAATTTCCTTATCTATATTATGTTTTTCTCTATAAATATTATATATGGACTATAAAACAAAAATGAAAAAAGATAAACGAAAAATCAAAAAAGTTAGAATTAAATTACGAAAAGCTATTATTGAATACNNATACCCCGCTGTCCAGTACTATATTTTTCTATATCCCATACGTGAAAGCATCTTTCTATAATTTTTATCAGCTTCAGTATTTATAATATATTCCTCTGGATTCAAAATTATTTCTTCATCTATATAAATTTTACCACCTTTTCCAGAAGGTTGATGAAAAGGCAAAATTCCATCTTTAATCATTGTATATAATTTTGCCTTTGATATATTAAGTTTTTCAGCCGCAGCCACTAAACTATAATATTTGTCTGTCATATATGTTGCCATAATTCTCCTATATTTCAAATAAATTTTCTGGTAAAAATACTTTTAGTACATTATTTTTGATGCAACCAATTTAATCATTTGTTTTAAACTATATGCTCTATCAAACACATAATTTTCTTTAAAAAAAACATGTAAAGTAATATGTGAACATTTACATATTTTATTATTACTTTGTAAACAACGGTTGGGTAAAGTTCCCCGAACATATACCTATTTGTTCAACTGTTGGTTTTGATTGTGATGGAGAATGTAAAGGACATACTATCATTTCAACTCTCATTTTTTCAATTTCAAGATTCGTAAATATCAAAACATTACCTTAATAAAACCCATAGTAGCTATCAAACAGGTCATGTGTATTGCTTGGTCACATCCTATAGTTACAAAAAACCAATGACGTTTATCAGTAGCATAAAAATATGATGTTAAAGACGAAGTAAAATAATCAACGATAAAATGTAATATACCATTGAGCAAAGCATATTCAACACCTAATATAAGAAATGGAACAGAATATATGCCACAATGTAACAATAGACAATTTAAATATTTTGATTTATTGAGAGCTACATAATTTGTCTGTAAAATAAAATCTGATATGAAATGTAACCATATGACCAAATAAATTAAATTTTCCATATTAAAATAAATCCTTATCTTCATATATAATTACACTATGCAATATATAATTATCTGATGAAATTTTTATATCTTTTACTTTTATTTTAGATTCCCGATGTTTTCTTATCCATTCATTAATTTTTGTTTCTACAAATTCTCTACCACCTGAAAATATTTTTGTTTGTATCATTATTTTACTCCCAAAGTATAAATTAAATTTCAAATAAATCATTTGGTAAATTGTGATTTTCTTTTTTGATAGGTAATATTTTCGACCAGTTTTTACATGTGCTTGACATATTTTTATTTGAAAATATTGTTCCCATTTTCCAATTACATTTATCATTTCCGTGTTTACTTTCTATCAAATGTGTGCATTTATCTGGATTGCCATGTTTTATAAACCATCTGTTTAAAACTACACAATATATTTTATCTTTTTTACTCATATATCAAATAGCTCATTTTCTAATTCAACAATAGGATAAATTAGTTCTTTTTTTATCCAATAAATTTTCTTCTCTATCGGACTTATAAATTTAAAATCACCAAAAGTTTTTACAAGTGCAGGTATTACATTGATTATAAGTTGTTTTTCATAAATCCTAAAAAATTCAAAGGGAATATAAATTCTATCCATATATTTATTTTCCCAATGCCAATCATTATAATCAGTATAGTTATATGAGTCTAATTTTATTTTTGCTTTCATATCTCAAACAATTCATCCGGCAATTTATAAAGATTTCTAAATACGTTTTCAGGAAAATGGTATAAAGTTTTTTCTAAAGCAAATGCAATTCCATTATTTGTAGTTATTATTTCTATAATTGTATTTGGGTTATTTATTTCAATCATTTCCCATTCAAACTGTGGAATAGCCCAATGGTCATTTATTTTATTATATGGTTTTAAATATACTTTTTGTCCAATTCTCATATAATATAATATAACACTTTTTATATATTTTGTACACATTTTTAAAAAAAGACTTGACAAGTTTATTCATTTCTGATATGTTCAAATAAAAAGGAGAAAAATATAATGATATTAGAACCAGTTGATAGTTACAAAGGACACGATATATATCGAAACCTGATGGATGAATCTTACATTGTTTATAATGTTGAAAACAATTTAATAGCACGGGAAGCAGTAAGACTTTTTGTGCAAAATGATATTGATATAAATATGAAACTATTTTCCATCAAAACAACACAAGAATTAGCCAAAATTGATATTGATTATGATATTATAGTAAAAAGGTAATAAAAACCTATACTAAGGTATAAGTCAGGTCAAGAACGTCCAATATACGGCATCTGACAGCGTTTATTTATTCAATAATTACAACAACTTACTAAAAATATCGAATATAAGTAATTTGTTTATATTTCAAACAATTCATCTTCCAATAAATCATAATTAAATGGTAATAAATCATTTTCAAGAAAATAGTCTCCACCACCGGATGAATCTTTCATATATGTTACAGCATAACGTATAATTTTTTTACCCTGCCAATGAGCTTCTTCAATTGTACAAATATACCATATACCTTTTTTCCTTCCCCTTTTATATACATAACTATTCTCTAAATTTCCATAGTATGATTTATTAATTATTTTTACTTTATCGCCTAATTTAAACATTATATCTCAAATAATTTGTCTGGTAATATTTCATCATGCTCAAACCATTCAGTTTTAAAATACCATCTTTCATTATATACAATAACTTCATCACTGTCTTTTAAATCAATCAATTTTTCATATATAAACATTGACCAATATATTTTTGAATATCTTCTATTTCATCATTTATTTTATATATCATAATTAATAATATCAAATTTATCAAATTCAGTAATAACTTCTGAATTTAACAGTTCATCTAATTGGTCTCTCTGTCTTACTAACACATCTATAATTATTTTATTGAATCGTCTATCACAGCATACATCAAACGGTGTATCTAAAAAATAAGCATATGTTGTATATCCATATTCTTTTGCCATTCGTAACCATTTTTCAGCAATATATTTGGAAGTACATGTACTATCAACAATAAGAGGTAATTTTCTCTCCATAAAAGCACGTCCCATAGTATCTGTTACTGCTGCAACCACAGGCTCGGTTCTTTCATTATATACATTACCTAAAGCAAGACGAATATCATCTAAGCATAATACCTGTAATGGCTCTACAGACTCTTTTACCATCTTGTTTACAAATGTGGATTTTCCCGCTCCTGCTACACCTAACGTTAAATATAATTTCATTATTTACCACCTTCTTCCAAATCCAAACCCATTAAAAAATCTATTTTTAAACATTCTTCTTCTCATATAAGGCAATGTTGTTACTTTTGTTTTTTTAGATTTTTCATCAACCTGTTCTTTTACTTCTTCTTTTTTCTTCTGCAAACGATTTTTTTCTTTTTGTTTTTCATCATCTTTAATATCAAACTCTGTTTTTAATATCCATATTTTTTCTTCAATTTTAATTTTTACATTATCAGCATAAATAACTTTTCTATTTTGATTAATAAATTTTATTAAAGAAATATAATTTTCGGAAGTTGATATAAATTCTTTAATATTATTTTTATCTATCAAATCTTCAGGAAATATATCAATATCAATATCAGCTTCCACCCAAACAGGTTTTATATTTATACCTATCAAACCTTTATAAAAAAATCCATTTGAATGCCATATAGCAACTCTGACATAATCATATAATTGTCGAATTCTTTCTAAACATAATTTACAATCAACTTTTGCAAAATAATTTATAGATTTAATTTCATCAGAAGATTTGTTTATTTTACAAAGTGTTTCTTTATAATTTTTATTCTTATATTTGGTAATATAACAATAATGAATTTTTCCGTTTACCGCTGCTATACCTTTGAACATTTTTTTTATATTAATCATTTTTTCTCCTTTCATATCTCAAACAATTCATCTTCTAACATAATAGCATTTATATAATTTTCATTTATTTTTAAACCCCTTTCACTTATAAGAGCTATTTTATAATCACTCATTCTTACACCGTAAAGATCATTTATACTCATTTTTTTCTCCTTATATATGCCTTATTAGATATCAATTATTATAATTTATACTTTATTAGATATATTAGTTTCCTTTATTTCTTTGTATTTTTCATCTACATCATATCTG
>LGVF01071766.1_pt1 | contig 56845 bp, 53 predicted proteins | sample 469901 | NCBI WGS metagenome assembly LGVF01 (sample SAMN03893561, study PRJNA290197) | marine sediment metagenome | material: sediment; isolation source: combined push core samples #3730, #5133, and #5579 collected at Hydrate Ridge | place: Pacific Ocean: Hydrate Ridge
ACAAAACATAAAATTAATGAGTTTATAAAGTATTTTAGTTTAAAAACAGCTGTTGTTTTTTTCTTGGATGCTATAATAATCTCTTTTTCTTTTTTATTAGCAGTAGTTATTAAAAATGATTTAACTATCAGTTATGAAATTTTTATGAATTTCTTAACTGAATTGCCTATTATTATATTTATATATTGGATAGTATTTGAATTATTCCAAATGTATAAAAGCTTATGGCAGTTTGCTGGTGTTGAAGAAATAATAAAAGGTGTTGCAGCTAATGCTGTAGCAACACTATCTTCTTACTTTATTGTTCAAATGTTATTTGAAACTCACTTAAATTCTAGTTTTTATATTGTTGCTTTCTTTGTTATTACATTCTCAACTATGTTTAGTAGAACGTTTTATAGAATTTTCAGAATGACAAAAACATTATTTGAGTATCAAATTCCACAAAAAAAAGCATTGATTATTGGCGCTGGAAGTGCAGGCGTTTTAGTATATAATGAACTTGAGATAAATACTAAATTTGATAGTCAAGTAATTGGATTTATTGATGATGATGAGAGAAAGATTGGAAAATTTATTCATGGAATTCCAATTATCGGGTCAACATTTGAGATAGATTTGAAGATTATGGAACTAGAAATTGATATGGTATATGTTGCAATACCACAAGCTGGAAAATCGAAAATTAGAGAAGTATTGAATTTAATTGAAAAGACTGGTGCACAAATTAAACTTATGCCACCATTTTATGAAGTGTTACAAGGAGCTCCGAATGGAAAAGTTAAACTTAGAGATATTAATATAGAAGATTTACTTGGTAGAGATCCAATCGTATTAGAAGAAGATGGAATAAGAGAATATATTAACTCTAAAACTATCGTAGTTACTGGAGGTGGAGGTTCTATTGGATCTGAGTTGTGTAGACAACTTAGACAGTATAATCCAGCTAAAATAATTATTCTTGACATTTATGAAAATAATGCATATGATCTTCAAATGGAATTTGAGAGATTATATCGTTCAAATAGAGTAAACCATAAACCTGAGATTATTGTACTAATTGCAAGTGTTAGAGATGAACAAAGAATTGGTGAAATATTTGAAGAGTACAAACCAAATGTTGTTTTTCATGCTGCAGCTCACAAACATGTTCCTTTAATGGAAGTTTCTCCTAAAGAAGCTATAAAAAACAATGTAATTGGAACATATAATGTTGCTAAAATGGCAGATAAACATAATGTAGAGAAATTTGTTTTAATTTCCACTGATAAAGCTGTTAATCCTACAAATATTATGGGAGCAACTAAAAGAATGGCTGAGAGAGTTGTAATGGCATTAGATAAAATTAGTGAAACAGACTATGCAGCAGTTCGTTTTGGGAATGTACTTGGAAGTAATGGATCAGTAATACCTTTATTTAAGAGACAAATTGAAGAGGGTGGACCAGTTACAGTAACTCATAAGGATATTATTAGATACTTTATGACTATTCCAGAAGCATGTCAATTAGTTATTCAAGCTGGTGCTTATGCTAAAGGAGGAGAATTATTTGTATTAGATATGGGAGACCAAGTTAGAATTCTTGACTTAGCAGAAAAATTAATTAGATTATCAGGATTAGATCCATATAAGGATATAGAAATTAAATTCACAGGACTTAGACCTGGAGAAAAAATGTATGAAGAATTGTTAGTGGATTATTCAAAGGCCTTAAAAACAAAGAGTAATAAAATCTTTATTGAACCAAATGGATTTGACGAAGAAGGAGTATTCAAAGAAATTGAAGAGATAAGCAAATCACTTAATAGTGCAAATTATAATATAGCTGTAAAATTATTGAAAGAGTATATTAAAACATTTAAAGTAGTTTAATTAATAATATAAAAAACACTAAATCATTCTATTAAAACTACAGATATGATTTAGTGTTTTTTATATTTATATAAACTAATGAAAATCTATTGTTTTATTTCTTAAAATATGAGAGAATATAATTATTCGATAAACGAACAACTAGAGGTGAAATAAATGAATAATAATACATTTTTTAAACCGACACCATTATACAAAGAATTTGTCATATTAGATTTAATTGAAAAAAAAAATAAAATTACTCAAAGGTATATGAGTGATTATCTAAATGTATCTGTATCAATGGTAAATAGTTATTTAGATATTTATGAAGATAAAGGATATATAAGTAGAAAATATGTTACTTCTAAAACAGTAACTTATAACATTACAAAAAGGGGTATTGAACGTAAGAAAGTTTTAAATATTCAATATTTAAAAGCTTCTTCATTAATCTATGAGGGAGCAAGAAAAAATATAACTATCTTTTTAGATGACATTATAAAAAAAGGTTTTAAAAAAATTTTACTATATGGGGCAGGTGAAGTTGCAGAGATACTACTTCATACTATAAATAACGATAGTTCTATCCTTCTAGAAGTTATAGCAGTAATTGATGATGATAAGAATAAAGCTAACAACTTTTTAGCAAATACAGTGATTGTCAATAATAGTCATATTAATGATTTTGATTATGATGGAATACTTGTATCAAGTTATACTCATCATAAGGCTATATACGAGAAGTTAATTATTTTAAATTATGATAAGAAGAAGATTATTAATTTTTTTAGTTAAAAAGATTGGAGATATTAAATATGATTTATTTAAAGTTTAAAAGGTTTTATGATTTTGTTTTAGCATTGTTAGGTGTTTCTATATTGTTTCCTTTGTTTTTAATATTGGTTCTTTTAATAAAAGTTGATTCAAAAGGGCCAATCATCTTTAAACAAAAAAGAATTGGTAAAGATAAAGAATATTTTAATATTTATAAATTTAGAACAATGAAAGTAGATACACCAAAAAATACCCCTACTCATTTATTAGAAAATCCAAATCAATGGATTACAAGAATGGGAAAATTTATGAGAAAATCAAGTTTGGATGAAATACCTCAATTTTTTAATATATTGAAAGGTGATATGTCCTTTGTAGGACCAAGGCCTGCTTTGTGGAATCAATATGATTTAATTGAAGAAAGAGATAAATATGGTGTACATAAAGTTTCACCTGGAGTAACTGGATGGGCACAGGTTTCAGGTAGAGATAAATTACTTATTGCCGATAAAGCTAAACTTGATGGTGAATACTTGAAGCATCTTAATTTATTTACTGATATTAAGTTAGTTATATATACTTTTATTGTTGTATTTAAAAGGGATGGTGTTGTTGAAGGTGGAACAGGACTACTAGAAAAAGAAACCATTATTAAGTAAGTTGGTGAGTTCATGAAAAAAATATTAATAGCAGGAATTAATAGTTATGTTGGAACATCACTTGAAAAATGGTTGATGAGAATACCAGATAAATATTATGTTGAATCAATTGATATGAAAAATTCAAATTGGATAAATTTTAATTTTTCTAAGTTTGATGTTGTTTTTTATGTCGCAGGAATAGTGCATATAAAGTTAAAAAGAAAATTACAATATCTTTACTCAGAAGTAAATACAGAGTTAGTGATTAAGGCTGCTACTAAATCAAAAGAGTCAGGAGTAAGTCATTTTATTTTTATGAGTACAATGAGTATTTATGGATTAACTGATGGTATAATAGGTCCTTTTACTCAACCTGATCCTAGAAGTTTATATGGAAAATCAAAACTTGAAGCTGAAAATAGGTTGATAGAATTATCAGATAAAAATTTTAATTTATCAATTATAAGGGCTCCAATGATTTATGGGAAAAATAGTCCTGGGAACTATTCGAAGCTATCAAAATTATCTTTAAGAATTTTTATATTTCCAAATCTTAATAATAAGAGAAGTCTAATTTATATTGATAATCTTTCTGAATTAATAAAAATAATAATTGATTTAAAACTTTTAGGTGTTTATTTACCTCAAAACTCCGAATATGCTTCTACTACTAAAATAGTTAAATTGATTGCTGAATCGCACAAAAGAAAGATTATTTTTATAAAGTGGTTTAATCCTATAATTAGACATATTAAATTTAAATTAAGTAAAAAACTATTTTTCGATCTTATATATAAAAAAGAATTGTCAAATTTTGAGATTAATTATAATGTTGTGGATTTTGAAAATTCAATAAAAGAGATAGAGGAGAAATAAGTTATGAATATAATTAATCCAATTGTTAGTCTTATAACGGTTACATTTAATAGCGAACGAACTATTAAAGATACGATTGATTCAATTCTTGAGCAAACTTACGATAATATAGAATACATTATTATTGATGGATTGTCATCTGATAAAACATTAGATATATGTATGGCTTATAAAATGGAATTTTTAAAAAGAAAAATAAAATATACTATTATTTCTGAAAGAGATAATGGATTATATGATGCCATGAATAAAGGAATATTGCATGCAAGTGGGGATATAATTGGAATTTTAAATTCTGATGATTTCTATATAGATGAGAATGTTATTTCTAAAGTGGTAAAAAAAATGAATGCCACTAAAACAGAATTCCTTTACGCTGATCTTTTATTTGTTGATCAAGCTGACACCTCTAAAATTGTGAGAAAATGGATTGCAAAAAAAGGCAATTTTAAATTTGGCTGGAATCCACCCCACCCTACTACTTTTATATCAAAACGGCTTTACTCAACTTATGGTATTTATAAAACAAAATACACAATTTCTTCAGATTATGATATGTTGTATAGATTGGCTGTAATTGGTAAGGTAGAGTTAGTGTACCTCAATGAATTTATAACAAAAATGAGGGTAGGGGGGAAATCAACTAGTGGTTTTAAAAGTAATATTGTAGCGAGCATAGAAATCTATAGTATTCTAAATGAAAATAATCATAGGTTCAAATTATTTACCATAATATTGAGGATTTTTAGAAAAATATTTCAGTAAAAGAACTAATTTGAAATATATAGACTTCACACTAATATTTAAGTTAACTAAGTGTAAACTCTTTATGAAAGGAGTTATAATATGATAAAAGTTATTTATGATAATATTATTTATAGCATTCAAAGATACGGAGGGATTTCTGTATATTGGAAAGAACTCACATGCAGAATTCAACAAAATAAAAATGTAGATTTACAAATTATTGAATATAAGAACTCAAAAAGTAATATGTTTAGGAAAAACCTTAAGATAAATAAGGAGTTTTTAGTAAACAAAAAGTGCTTTATAAGTCCATATTTTGAGAGATATTTAAACTTAAAGAGTTCAGGTAAAAAGCTGACAATTTTTCATTCGAGTTATTATCGTTCCATGAAGGGAAAGAATAATTTAAATATTGTTACTGTTCACGACTTTACTTATGAAAAAACTATAAAAACATTTATAGCTAAAATACATATTTATCAAAAAAGAAAATCTTTAGAAAAAGCAGCAGGAATAATATGCATATCTGAGAATACAAGAGCAGATTTATTAAATTTATATCCGAAGTTAAATAATAGAGAGATTAAAGTTATTCATAATGGATTTAATAAAGATGATTATTTTCCAATTCAAGAATTACATATGCTTGATTATGTTATATTTGTAGGTTCAAGGAGTGGGTATAAGAACTTTATAAATGCCGTTGAAGTTACATCTAACTTAAATAATATAGAACTTGTAATTGTTGGAGCACCATTAACAAATAATGAAAAGCAATTACTTAACACTAAATTACAAAATAGATATAAATCTTATGAGTATATAAGTAATGAAAAATTAAATGTTCTATATAATAGCGCAATTTGTCTTTTATATTTATCTGAATATGAAGGATTTGGAATTCCAGTATTAGAAGCAATGTCATCAGGTTGTCCAGTTATTGCATTGAGGAAATCATCTATACCTGAAGTTGCTGGTTCTGCAGGGATTTTATTTGATAATTTGAATACAAGTTTGATAGCTATTGAAGTCAATAAATTGAAGGATGATTACAATTATAGAGATATTCAAATTAAGGCAGGACTATTGAATTCTGAAAAGTTTTCATGGGATAAGTGTTATAAAGAAGTTTTAAGTTTTTATAAGTATATACTATTAAAAAATAAGAATAACATTATTTGATAATACAACTAGTATAAGATATAATTTACAGTAAAAAACTGAGAAAAAGATAACTTAATAAAAATGAGGAAATAGGTGATATTGTGGATATATTAGTAATCACAGGTAGAAATCATACAAAGTCAAATAGAGGAATTGATGTAATAATTGATTATCTATGTGGAAGTAAAATTATTCCATTAATTTATGTTTATCCAATAAGTAATTCTAACCACAATAATACATTGAATATATTGCCTAATCATGTTTACGCAAAAAAAAAATACTTGAATTATTACGAGAAGTTATTATGGTGGCTTCCTTCAAAATTTACTAAGTGGGTTTTTAATTATGTGTATGCTAAAACTAATGTAATTGATTTCAAGATGTATGATTATATTATATTGGAAAGTGGATATTGTGTTTCTTTAATAAGTAAAATGGATTCAAATTGCAAAATTATATATAGACAATCTGATTCAATAGAATTGATTCTTTCAAAAAATAAATATCTAATTAAATGTGAGAGAGAAGTAATTAGGAGAGCTCTTTTAACACTGGTACCAAATGATGGTATACTCGATTTTTATCGAAATATTCAGTTTGGGAATATTCATCTATGGGAAAATGGGTTTCATAAAGATACTAGTATTAAAGTTTCAAAGTTGAATAAAACTAGAATGGAAGTTTCTTGTGTTTATATGGGTTTATATCCAATTGATTATGATCTTTTAAGGTTTTTATCTAGGAAATACTTGAATATAATTTTCCATATTATTGGACCCCATAAGAAAAAAAATATTGGAAATAACGTAATATTTCATGGATACTTGAACATTCAAGATTATCAACAATATTTGGATTGTGCATCATTTGCAATTCTTCCTATTAAGAGTGCTAAAAGACTAGAATATGTGAGCCAAACAAGTAAGATATTACAATTTCTTTATAATAAAAAACCTGTTGTCTCACTTGACTATGGAACTTTGAGTCGTTTTGCGTCTAGGACAAGCAATATTTACTTATGTTCAACTTATGAAGATTTTGATTCTTCAATTAGTGAACTAGTTGATAGTAACTTTTTATATCATGAAGATATTGATTTAACAGACTATGTTATAAAAAATAGAAAAGAGTCATTAGGAAAAATTTTAGCCAAAGAGGTGAAAATTTTATGATTAAATCAAAATATTTTCCCGCTATAATTCTTAGCTTAATTTATTTTTTTCAACTAACTATATTTTTTTCTAGTTTCTTTGGGATTTACCAATCTTATGTTATAAGTTCTATGGATTATAATCTTGGTAGTTTTATTGTTTTTAATTTATTTTATATTTTCTTGTTTATGTTTTTAATTATTAATAAGGATATAAGGATTTTGGAGCCCTTGAAGTTGCGTTTTGTTAGAATAAAATGCACATCTATGATTTATATACTAACTTTATTAGGTATTTTCTTTTTGTACATGTCAACTTCTAGAATTTTAAATCAATATTCCTTAATCGATATTATAAAACTCGGAAATAGTGGTAGATTAAGACAATTTGTAAACTTTGACAGTGGATATACAGTTCAATATGTTTTGTTAATAATCTCTTCTGTATTATCTATTATTATGTTTTTTGAGAACAAATCAAAATCAGCTTTAACAAAAAAATACATATACTTAAAGTTAAAATTTTTTGGTATAGTAATTATTAATTCCATTGCAATTTTTTTGTTTTCTACTATATTAATGTCTAGGATAATTATATTACAATATATGATTGTAATCATTATTACAGTACTATCATATATGGAAATAAAATCGAGATATTTAATTACATCATTTTTATTAGCTACAGCATTTCTGATAATAACTAATGGGTTTAGAGATTTTTCATATCAAGGGTATTTATATACCGATAGTCCTATTGATTGGGGGATTCATAGAATAGTTGATTACTATTTATCAACCCTAAACTATAGCTTTTATATACTTACAGAGCCAATCAATCTAGATTTTAGATCATTCTTTCCATTATTCAATAGACTATTCATGATTGAAACTTCAAATATAACTGCAAATGTTAATGTTGCATCTATAGAATATACAAATATTGGGAGTATAGGATATTTATACAAAAAGATGGGTTATTTTTCAGTACTATACTTGTTTGTCTTTTCACTTATTATTAACTACTCTAGAAGATTATTCGCTGAAGGGAAACTACTAGGCTTACTAATTTATCCTTTAATGATATACGCAATTTTAGAATTACCTAGGATTATGTTCTTTCCGTCACTTATTTTAAGTTATTATTTAATTATATGTTTAGTTGTTGCTTCATTTGTTAGGATTGATAAAAAATATTAAAAAAAGTAGTAGTAAAAAATTCTTCAATATAATTTTTTTAAAAATACTATAGCTTTAGATTTAAGAAAAATATTAAAAAGAAAGGAATAAAACTATGAAAAAGGCGTTAATAACAGGAATTACAGGACAAGACGGATCTTATTTAGCAGAATTCTTATTGAAAAAGGGATATGAAGTACATGGAGTTTTAAGAAGAGCATCTTCCTTTAATACAGGTAGAATTGAACATTTATACATTGATGAATTAATTAAAGATATGCATATTCAAAGAAAAATCAAATTACATTATGGTGATATGACTGACAGTGCAAATTTAATTAGGTTGATAAGAGATATTAAACCTGATGAGATTTACAATTTAGCTGCACAATCACATGTTGCTGTATCATTTGAACTTCCAGAATATACAGCTCAGACAGATGCTGTGGGCACATTAAGAGTTCTGGAAGCGGTCAAATTACTAGGATATGAAAAAAGAACTAGAATCTATCAAGCATCAACATCTGAACTATATGGTAAGGTTCAAGAAGTACCACAAAGTGAGACTACACCTTTTTATCCAAGGAGTCCTTATGGTGTAGCAAAACTTTATGGATTTTGGATTACTAAAAACTATAGAGAAGCATATGATATGCATGCATCAAATGGTATTTTATTTAATCATGAATCTGAGCGACGTGGTGAAACGTTTGTTACTCGAAAAATTACACTTGCTGCAGCTCGAATTGCTCAAGGAAAACAAGATAAGTTATACCTTGGTAATATGAATTCATTACGTGATTGGGGATATGCAAAAGATTATGTTGAGTGTATGTGGTTAATATTACAGCAAGATAAAGCAGATGATTATGTAATCGCTACAGGTGAAATGCATTCAGTAAGAGAATTTTGTACTCTTGCATTCAAACATGTTGGTATTAAATTAGAGTGGCAAGGAGAAGGTATTGATGAAAAAGGTATTGACACTAAATCGAGCAATGTTTTAGTTGAAGTAGATCCTAAATATTTCAGACCTACAGAAGTAGAACAATTATTAGGGAATCCGACTAAAGCAAGAGAAACTTTAGGATGGAATCCAACAACTACAAGTTTTGAAGAATTAATAAAAATTATGGTTGCTCATGATTATGATAAAGTATTAAAAGAAGAACGAAATAAACGTTCTTATGATTAGGTGGTGATTTAATGGATAAACAATCTAAGATTTACATTGCAGGACATAATGGTATGGTTGGATCTGCATTAGTAAGAAATCTGGAATCAAAAGGATATTATAATCTAATTTTTAGGAGCTTAAATGAACTTGATTTAACTAGACAGAAAGAAGTAGAGATTTTTTTCGAACAAGAAAAACCTGAATATGTTATTCTTGCTGCCGCAAAAGTTGGCGGAATATACGCTAATAATACATTTCCAGCTGAATTTATTTATGATAATTTAATGATTGAAGCAAATGTAATTCATTCAGCATATAAAAATAAAGTTAAAAAGCTATTATTTTTAGGGAGTTCTTGTATTTATCCGAAAATGTCTCCTCAACCAATAAAAGAAGAATATTTGTTGACAGGTTCGTTGGAATCTACAAATGAAGCATATGCAATGGCTAAAATTACAGGAATTGAGTTATGTAAATTCTATAGAAAACAATACGAAGTAGATTTTATATCAGCGATGCCCACAAATTTATATGGTATTAATGATAATTTTAATTTAGAAACATCGCATGTCTTACCAGCTCTTATTCGCAAATTTCATGAAGCAAAAATAAATGGAGAAAAAGAGGTAGTAATGTGGGGTACTGGTAATCCTATGAGAGAGTTTTTATATGTAGACGATTTAGCAGATGCATGCATATATTTATTAGAAAATTACTCAAAGGAATCACATATAAATATTGGTACAGGTGTAGATATTAGAATTGGAGATTTATCTAAAATTGTAAAGAATGTTATTGGTTATGAAGGTGAAATTGTGAATGATCTAACAAAACCAGATGGAACACCACGTAAATTACTAGATGTTTCTGCTTTACATTCCGTAGGATGGAAACATACCATTGAATTAGAAGAGGGCATAAAAACTGTTTATGATTGGTTTTTATCTAGTAAGTGGATGTAAATATGAAAATACTAATTATGGCTGGTGGAAGTGGGGAGAGGTTTTGGCCGCTTTCTACTAAAAAAAATCCAAAACAACTTTTATCAATTGTATCTAATAAATCAATGATTAAGGAAACAGTGGATAGGGTATTAAAAATTGTTAAAATTCATGATATATTTGTTGCTACAAATATAATTCAAGTACCTGGAGTAAAAAGAGAATTGCCAAATTTACCAATAGAGAATATAATTATAGAACCTGCATTTAGAGATACAGCCGCTGCAATAGCTTATGGTTCAACAGTAATTGCAAGAACAGAAGATAATCCTATTATAGTTGTATTAGCATCAGATCATTTGATTGTTGATGAAGATAAGTTTGTTGAATCTATAATTCTTGCTGAAACTGAGGCTAATAAAGGAAATATTGTTACATTAGGCATTAATCCAACCAGACCTGAAACAGGTTATGGTTATATTGAAATTACCGATAAATATTTATTTAAACCAACAAAAGCAATTAAATTCTTAGAGAAACCATCATTAGATTTAGCAGTTGAGTATACTTTATCAGGAAAACATGTTTGGAATAGCGGAATGTTTATTTTTAAGTATAAAACAATTATGAAAGAGCTAGAGATACATTCACATAATCATTTTGAAGTCATTAAGAAAATAAAGCCACACTTAAAAAAACTTTCTGGAATAAAATTATCAAAAGCAGTTGAAGGTTTTTTCCCGATGTTTGAGAAAATATCTATTGATTTTGCTGTTATGGAAAAGTCAAAGAAGATAATATGCATTCCTGTTGAAATTGGATGGAATGATGTTGGAGGATATAATTCATTGTTAGAAATTTTTAAATCTGATAGATACGGAAATATAGCTAAAGATTGTAATTATGTTTTTGTTGATTCTAATAACAACATAGTTTTAAGTGATAATCCAAAAAAACTTATTGCATCAATTGATATTTCAAATACAATTATTGTAGATACAAAAAATGGTTTATTAGTATCAAAACGAGAATCCACAGAAAAAATTAGAAAAATATTAAAATTATTATAATAATATTTATTTTTACGTATTAATATTAATGTATTAGTAAAATTATATAATCCAAAAATATTGATAATTCCTTCATAAAATTCTACTGATAATAACATGATATCTATATTTTTTTAAAATATAAAATAAAAGAATAAAAAAATAGAAATCAAGCCATTGTGATATGCATAAATTATGGAGCAATAGGAGTTTCATGCACTACAAGTTTTTCTTATAATTTTAGTAATTATTTATGATTCTATATAAAATCTATAAATATATTTGTTAAGATATAATTATTTGAAATATAGTAATGATTGTGTTTGTTTTTTCAAACCTAAAAACTTTGTGAGAAGCTATAAAAGGTATTAGAAGTTATATATTATTAAGTAGATTAACTTATATTATCAAATAAATTAAATTAAAAATATTATGTCATAACGATTTATACGTTATATTTATTTAATTGAAAGGAGGTTATATATGATTTTAAAACTTCAACCAGTATTTTATGATAAAATCTGGGGTGGAAACAAATTAAGAAAAAATTATGGGTTTGATGTATCTAATACATGTGGAGAATGTTGGGGTATTACTGCTCATAAAAAGGGCAGTTCCATTATAGAAAATTCTATTTATAAAGGGATGACTCTTAGGGATATATTTTTTAATGAAAAACACTTATTTGGTGACTATAAAGGTAATGAATTTCCAATATTAGTAAAGATTATTGATGCAAAACAAGATTTATCAATACAAGTACATCCAAATGATGAGTTTGTAAAAGGAGAAAATATCTTAGGAAAAGAAGAATGTTGGTATATACTACATACAGAAAAAAATACGAAAATTATAATAGGTCATAGTGCAAATAATATAAAAGAGGTTAAAGAAGCTATTAATAATAATAATATTGAATCGATATGTAATACAAGAAAAATTGAAGAAGATGATTTTTTCTATATAGAATCAGGTACTATTCATGCAATATGTGAAGGAACAACACTTTTAGAAGTTCAACAATCATCGGACATAACATATCGTTTTTTCGATTATAATCGCTTAGAAAATGGAAAGCCTAGAAAATTACATATTGAAAAAGCAATTAAAGCACTAAAAATCCCTGATAAAAAAATGTTAGTTGAGCATAAAGATACCTTTTTCAATTTCCAAATCAAATATAATATAGGTACTATGAATAAAATAGCATCATTGTTTGGGGATTATATATTTATTATTGATGGCGAGGGTTATTTTAACAATACAAGAGTTATAAAAGGAAATTTTATTATGGTTACGTCACAGTCTCAATATATAATTGAAGGAAACATAAAGTACCAATTGACAACATTTTAAGTAAATAGTATAATGTTTTCTTGCGCATTTTTGGTAGATAAGATAATCTTAGATACATTTTCCTTTTGCTTTTATTAAGATATCTCAACTAGAAGTACATGTGCTGAATAATGCGTTATTGAGTTACAAAAGGATTAGTATATTTTTAATGATTATAGGTATGTCCATCTAAAACATGAGCGCTGAAGGTATAGGTAATTCCTTTTTTACATAAAATATTTAGATATGAAATTTGAATTTAAAGGAGAAAATATAATGAAAAGAATATGTATTGTGGGGCTGGGGTATGTTGGATTGCCTCTAGCAGTAGCATTTGCAGAAAAAGGATTTAAGGTTATTGGATTTGACATCAATAAAGAAAAAATTGAAATATACAAAAATGGAATAGACCCAACGCTTGAAGTAGGATCAAAGAGACTAAAAAGAGTTTATATGGAGATGAATTTTACAAGTGATGAGAAAGAAATACGGAAAGCTGACTTTATAATTGTTGCTGTACCAACTCCTGTACTTCCGAATAATGACCCAGATTTGAGACCTGTCATTGGTTCAAGTGAAATTATTGGAAGAAATTTGAAAAAAGGATCAATTGTTGTTTATGAATCAACAGTTTATCCAGGGGCAACAGAAGAAGAATGTATTCCAGTTCTTGAGAAAGAATCAAATATGAAGTGTGGACCGGATTTTAAAGTCGGGTATTCTCCAGAAAGAATTAATCCTGGAGATAGAATACATACTTTAGAAAAAATTGTTAAAGTGGTTTCAGGAATGGATGAAGAAAGTCTTAAAATAATAGCCTCTATGTATGAACTTGTTATTGATGCCGGTGTTCATAGAGCTCCATCAATTAAAGTAGCAGAGGCTTCAAAAGTTATTGAGAATACTCAAAGGGATATCAATATTGCATTTATGAATGAGTTATCCAAGATTTTTGATCTTATGAATATTGATACAAAAGAAGTATTAGAAGCAGCTTCTACAAAATGGAATTTTTTAAAATTCCATCCGGGATTAGTTGGAGGTCATTGTATTGGAGTAGATCCATTTTATTTAGCTAATAAAGCAGTTAAATTAGGATATGATCCAAAATTAATATTGTCTGCTAGAAATATTAATGACTCTATGGCAGAGTTTATTTCTACTAAACTAGATACTATTAATGATGGCGATAATAATAAAAATATTCTTATTATGGGGTTAACTTTTAAAGAAGATTGTCCAGATTTAAGAAATACAAAAGTTATAGATATTTATAACTCATTAGTAAATAAAGGATATAATGTAGAAATAACTGATCCTTATGCTGATAAGGAAGAAGCATATCATGAATATGGAATTAATCTTGTAAATATCCATGATGTTAAGAAAGCAGATATTATAATTTTAGCTGTCGCACATAATGCTTATAGATTATTAGATCCATCTGATTTTCATAAGTTTTACAAAGTAGGAGTTAATCCAATTATGATTGATATAAAATCTATTCTTAATAAAGAAGAAGCAAAAGAAATTTATAATTATTGGAGATTGTAGGTGATTATAGTGAATATTCCTTTATTAGATTTAAAAAGGCAATACAAATTAGTGAAAGAAATGGTGTCAATAAATATTGAAAAGGTATTAGAAAGTGCACATTATATTAATGGTCCTTTAAACAAAAAATTTGAGGAGCAAATTAAGAAATATGTTAATGTTAAACACGCAATTGGAGTTGCTAATGGAACTGATGCATTAGTGTTAGCTCTTGAAGCACTTGGCATAGGTGCTGGTGACGAAGTTATCACGACAACTTGGACTTTTTATGCAACAGCAGAAGCTATAGCGTATGTTGGGGCAACTCCTGTTTTTATTGATGTAGATTTAGATGATTTTAATATTTTAGTTGACAAAATTGAAGAAAAGATTACAAATAGAACTAAAGCTATTATTGCAGTTCATATATTTGGTAATCCTTGTAATATGGGTGAAATTAACAAAGTGGCAAAAACTAATAATTTATATGTGATTGAAGATGCTGCACAAGCAATTGGATCAAGTTATAAAGGTAAAATGATAGGATCAATGAGTGATATTACTACATTTTCTTTCTTTCCTACAAAAAATCTAGGAGCTTATGGTGATGGGGGAATGATTACTACAAACTCGGATAACTTAGCTACAGTGATTAGAGCTTTAAAAACTCATGGAAGTGGAATATATGGGAAGAAAGCATATGATTATCTAAATGGAATTTCTGTAGTTGAATCTGCTGAATCAGAAGAAAACCAAGTATATAGTGCAAAGAAGTATTTTAATTATATTGTTGGTCATAATTCAAGATTAGATGAACTTCAGGCTGCAGTTTTACTTTCTAAGTTGCCATATCTTGATATTTGGAATAAAAAAAGAAATAGTATTGCTGATAAATACAATAAAAGCCTTATTGGAGTAAAACAACCTGGTATAAACTCTGATTCATTCTCTTGTTATCATCTTTATGTACTTCAATGCGAGTATAGAGACGATTTAGCAACCTACTTAAAGGAGAATGGAATTAGTACTGGAGTATATTATCCAGTTCCAATGCATCTTCAAGAAGTCTTTAAGCATTTAGGATATAAAAAAGGAGATTTACCTAATTCTGAATATCTTTCAAAGAGAACGATTGCAATTCCTGCACATGAAATGTTGAAACCTGAAGAAGTAGATTATATAATTGAAAAAATTAATAGTTTTAAGGAGTAATAATATGAAAACAAATATAGCAATTTTAGGTTGTGGAAGAATATCTAAGAATCATATAATTGCAATCGCCAATAACTTTGAAGATTCAAAATTAGTTGCTCTTTGTGATTTAGACATCTCAAAAGTGGAGTCAAGAAAAACTGAGTATAAATCACTGCTTGAAAAACAAACTGATACCATTTGTATTAATACATATATTAGTTATAAAAAAATGGTTGAAGAAAATGATATTGATATAATAGCAATTTCTACTGAGAGTGGTTATCATTATGAACAATCAATATTTATGTTGAATAATAATATAAATGTTCTTGTAGAAAAACCAATGGCTTTGAAAGAAGAACATGCATTAGAAATGATTGAATTGGCATCTACAAAGAACTTAAATTTGGGAGTATGTTTTCAAAATAGATTTAATCCACCTATTCAATTATTAAGAAAACAGATTGATAATGGAAAATTTGGGAGAATTTATGCAATTACTGCCAATATATATTGGAATAGAGGAAAAGGGTACTACGAACAAGCTCCTTGGAGAGGCACACACGCTTTAGATGGGGGAGCTTTAATGAATCAATGTATTCATAATATAGATTTACTACAATGGATGAGTGACTCAATTCCAAATGAGTTAAATGCTATGCTGAGTAATTTTAATCATAATTACTTAGAAGTTGAAGATTATGGATCGATTCAAATTAGATTTGAAAATGGTATCATTGGTAACATAGAAGGAAGTGTAGCTCTTTACCCTAAAAACTATAAAGAAACTCTTGTAGTTATCGGTGAAAAAGGTACAGTAGAAATTGGTGGACTAGCTGTTAATAAAATTTTGCATTGGGTGTTTGAAGATAATTCTATTTCTGTAGAAGATGCTATTAATTTAACAAAAAGTGAAATAAATAATGTATATGGCAATGGGCATACTCCTTTATATAAAGATTTTATAGAAGCTGTTAGAGAAAAGAAAGAGCCTTATATCTCTGGTTTAGAAGGTTTTAAAGCCCTTAAAATAATTTTAGATTCATACAAGAAGAGTGGTGTGAATTATGATAAGTATAGGTAAAATACTTGATTATCTAGATAAAAATGATATCTCCTATTCTTTTAAAGGAGATAAAAAGGTTATTATTAATAAGCCTTATGTAAATAAAGGTGATTCATCGTGTTTTTATTATTCTCTTAATAGAGAGATGTTTAGAGAAAAGGTTGATTTATTAATTTCAAGATTTGAGATTAATTCACCAATAAAAAATTTAATCATTACCAAAGATTCAAAATATGTATTTTATTTTATCTTATCTAATTTATTTTCTGTTAAATCCTTTGTAATAAATAATAGAACAATTCTAAGTGTAAAATTAGGAGAGAACACAGTAATTTCATCAAATGTAAAATTTAATAGTAATATTAAAATTGGAAATTCAAACTCAATTGGAGGAGAGGCATTCTCATATTATGAAATTGCTTCTGTAAAACATAAGGTAATACCTTATGCTTCATTAGTAATACAAGATAATGTTGAAGTTGCAAACTCTTGTATTATTGATAGAGGAATATTATCTGATACTGTGATTGGGACTAATACTAAAATTGACTCATTAGTTTATATTGCACACGATGTGAAAATTGGTAAAAATTGTATTATAACTTCGGGAGTAAGAATTAATGGGTATTCTAATATTAGTAATAACTGCTATTTAGGATCAGGATCAATAATTAGAAATAATATAAATATTGGGAAAAATACAACAGTTGGAATGGGAGCTGTTGTAACAAAATCATTTGGGGATAATTTAGTTTTATTTGGTAATCCAGCTATTATTAAGGCATATAAATGTCAATGTAGTAATATTTTAAAATTTAACACTGAAATATCTTCATGTGAGTGTGGTGTTCAATATAAGTTACTTAGTAATAAAGTTGTTGTTGAGTCAAAAAAGCAAATTCAAATTAAAAATCTGTAGAGAAACTAACACCCTCTCAATCAGTTTAAATATCTATTTGTACTAGTAAACATATATGTTAAATGTTAAAAAAATTGGTATATAAGCAAAAAATAATTGTAAGAATGCAATAATATGATAAATTATCTCTTTTGATTATTAAGGTACTATTTTTCTAGTAGGTTTAACCCATTCATTGTAAGAATTTGCCTATAATTTATAATTATGAAAGTGTAGTATAGTGCAGATAAAATTTAAGTGAAAATTCACATAAAAAGATAGGAGAAATTATCATGAAATTATTAAAAATTGGAACTTTAAATGTACCTAGGAATAGATGGCTAGATGCAACAAAAATATTTGATAAGATATATGTTGTTTGTATGGAAAAGGAAATTGAATTAGATAATGAAAAAATTGTTTATCTAAAAATGCATCAATCTAGTGGATTATCACAATTACTAAGTAAATTAGTATTTAGAATTGCAAGAAGATTTAGAGGGAATAAAATCATTGTGAAACTTTCATTAATGATTTTAAGATTGACAAATAGTAAAATTATAAATAAAATAAAAAAACTAGATTTTGATTATACTCACTCAAGTTATAATGACTTTGATGAATCAGGAATACTAACATTAATGTTGCAACCTTTTATAAAACATACTAAAATTACTCGTGCCTATAAAGAAAATAGGCCAGAGAAAAATTATGTTGAGAAATCGTGTTTTAGCATTGCAAATCGACTTGTTTTTAATTCGAATGAGAACAAAGAATACTTTTTAAAGAAACACAAAGACATTAATTGGGATAATAAAGAGATTATTATTGATTTAGATGAAGACTATCGCCAAGAAGAAATTATTAATAAGGTTATCTTAAAGCAAAAACTTTCTGACAATGATCAAAAAAATCATGTTGTAATTCTTGCTGGAAGAGTAATGTCAGATGCAAAAAATAAAAGATCTGGTACAAGATTGTTTTATATACCTTTAATAAACGAGTTAATAAATGCAGGATTAGTTGTACATTTACATACTATGAGGATAATTGATGATAAAAATGGAGTTAATCAATATGAAATATTAAAAAGAGAAAATCTCAAAAATTTTCATATTGAAGGACCTTTAGACTTTGAGAATAATCCAATAAAATCCTATGAAATTCTTAGTGGATATAATTTTGGAATCTTACATAATATAAGTGATGATGATAAATATGTTTCTGTTTTTGATAAAATAAATATTCCACATCGATTTTATGAGTATCAGATTGCAGGTGTAATTCCAATTTTAAAAAGAGGCGATACTACTCTAATGGAAAGATTATTTGAAAGTGAGAAGTATGGTGTAGTATATGATTCCTTAAACGACCTAAATGATTTAAAATGTGTGCCTGATAATTTTAATAAACAATCATTTTTAAATTATATCTCAAAACTATACAAGAATTAGTATTGTAAATTATGAAATCAATAAAAAAGAATCTTTTTTATAATACATTACTAAGAATGTTAAATGTTATTGTTCCTCTAATAACATTTCCTTACGTTGCAAGAGTTCTTACACCAGTAGGGATTGGAAAATTTGATTTTTCATTTGCTATTGTTCAATACTTTATACTAATTGCTCAGGTTGGAATTCCGATTTATGCAGTAAGACAATGTGCTAAATATAGTGATGATAAAGATAGGCTTTCAAGAACTGTTCAAGAAATTTTATTGATTAATGTTGTTATGATGTTTATTTCATATATTGGATTTATCATACTTATATTTGCTATTAAAGAACTTTTTGAATATAGAATTCTTTTACTTATAATTGGATTTAATATTTTTTCTACAAGTATTGGAATAGAGTGGTTTTATCAAGCAATTGAAAAATTTAAGTACATTGCTATTCGAAGTTTTATAGTGAAAATTATAACTATAGTTCTTATATTTACACTAGTGAAAAGTAGTGATGATTTAATTGTATATGCGATTTTAATTATTGTTTCAGTTTCTCTTGGATATATATATAATTTTATATATATGAATAAACATATAAATATATTTAAAAAATACGATAATTTTTCTCTGAAGAGACACTTTAAACCAATCATTTATCTTTTTGCATTAACTATATCAGTAAGTATATATACTAATCTAGATAAAGTTATGTTAGGAGTGATTTCTGGTAATATTTATGTTGGATACTATGGAGCAGCAAACAAAATAGTTAAAATAATTTTAGCAATTGTTACATCTTTAGGTGCAGTTCTTTTACCTAGAATGTCAAATTACATTGAAAAACAGGAATATGCAAAGATAAATGAATTAATTAAGAAATCTTTAATGTTTATTTTGTTGATTTCCATTCCTGCTTCAATAGGATTATTTTTACTTGCAAACCCTATAATTATCATATTTGCAGGAAGTGAATATATTGAAGCAATTAAGACAATAAAAATAATGAGTCCTGTTATTATAATAATTGCGTTAAGTAATATAATTGGAATACAAATACTGGTTGCACACGGTAAAGAAAAACTTACAATGGCTTCAACTATGCTAGGAGCAGCAGTAAATATGATTCTAAATTTCATTTTAATTCCAGTATATTATCAAAATGGAGCAGCAATTGCAACTATTGTTGCAGAACTTAGTATTACAATAATTCAAATAGTATTTGCCTATAAGTATATAAAAGGTAATTTTAAATTTGCATATATATATAATTATCTATTTGGAGGAGGATTAATAATATTAACTACACTAGTTGTAAGATTTTTTATAGATGAGTTAATATTCCAATCTTTCTTGACGATATTTTTATCAATATTTGTATATTTTGGATTTTTATTCTTAATAAAGGATTCACTTGTAACAGAATTTTTAAAAAGAATTCACCAGTATTTAATAAATTTATTTTATAATAGAGGAGGAACTTAAAAATGAAAAAAGAGTATGACTATTTAGTAGTTGGAGCAGGTCTGTTTGGAACAGTATTTGCTGAAAGAATGACATCAATCGGGAAAAAATGTCTTGTTATTGATAAAAAAGATCATATAGGCGGCCATATTTACTCGAAGAAAATAGAAGGTATAGAAGTGCATATTTATGGCGCACACATTTTTCATACAAGTAATAAAGTTGTGTGGGACTATGTTAACAAATTTGCATCATTTAATAATTACATTAATTCTCCATTGGCAATATATAAGGATGAAATATATAATTTACCTTTTAATATGAATACATTCTCAAAAATGTGGGGAATTCAAAAACCTCATGAAGCACTTGAAATAATTGAGAGTCAAAGAAAAGAATTTTGGGTTCAAGAACCCAAAAATCTTGAAGAACAAGCAATTAATTTAGTTGGTACTGATATTTATGAAAAGCTAATAAAGGGATACACAGAAAAACAATGGGGAATGAAAACTACAGATTTACCACCTTTTATTATTAAAAGACTACCAGTTAGATTTACATATAACAATAATTATTTTAATGATACATATCAGGGTATTCCAAAGAGTGGATATACTGATATGGTAAAGAATATGCTTGAAGGGATAGAAACTAGATTAAAATGCAATTATTTTGATAATAAAGATTTATATGATAATTTAGCAGATAAAATTGTATTTACCGGCCCGATAGACAGGTATTTCAACTTTTGTAATGGTAATTTAGAATATAGAGCATTAAAATTTGAACATGAAGTATTAAATATATCTAATTTTCAAGGTAACGCAGTTGTAAATTTTACAGAATCTAAAATTCCTTTCACACGAATCTTAGAACATAAACATTTTGACTTTGGAAAACAAGAGAAAACAATTATTACTAGAGAATTTCCTTCTGATTGGAAATTAGGTGATGATCCATATTATCCAATAAATGATGAAAAGAATAATCAACTATATAATAAATATAAACAATTATCTAAAAAAGAACAAAATGTAATATTTGGTGGTAGATTGGCAGAATATAAATATTATGATATGCATCAAGTTATTGATAGTGCATTATCCTTAGCAAATAAAGAAAGTATTTTAAATGAAGAATAATATTATTACAATTTAATGGATAGGTTTACCGACAGATTTGCTTCTACTTAATCTAAAAAGTATAGTTAATCAGAAAAGAGAAGATGATCTATAAATTTTTTATATATGTTCTGCAATACTGTATATTGTTGATAAAGCATCTGAGAAATTAGGTACTTTTTACTATGAAATATATACGAAATATTTATAATAGTCTAGTAAAACGGTGTTTATGCTCCAACAGGTAGAGCAATGCCATGGTAAAGTTTGAGAAAAACATCGTATTTTAAAGATATTGTAATAAATAAAAACATCTTAAAATGCAGTAATTGCGTAATATATTAATAGTTATATGCAATAATTGCATTTTTATATTGTAATAAAATGCAATAAATAGTATACTGATTGTAGGTGGTGGTTTTATGTCTATTAAAGAATTAAGAAAATCTTTGGATTTATCACAAAAAGAAGCTTCTAAACTTGTAAATATTCCTTTAAGAACTTATGTTAATTATGAAAATGATGAATCGAAAAACGATTCTATTAAATATCATTATATTAAAGAAAAACTAGAGGCATACGGGTTAATTGATGAAGAACACGGTTTACTTACAATTGATAAGATTAAAGAAATAATACAATCAGTTTTGTCTAATTATGATATTAATTATTGTTATTTGTTTGGATCTTATGCAAAACAAATGGCAAATGAAAAAAGTGATGTGGATTTACTCATATCCACATCTGTTACAGGTATAAAATTTTATGGTCTAGTGGAAGAATTAAGAATCCAACTGAAAAAGAAAGTTGAAGTCATTACATTATCATCATTAGAAGAAAATCATTCATTAACGAATGAAATATTGAAGGATGGCATAAAAGTATATGGATAATATAAAGGATGATAAATACTATGTAGGGAAGATTTTAACTGACATTAACTTTTTAATAAAACATACAAAAGTTTTAGATAGAGAACAATTTGAGAAAAACGAAGTACTCTTAGATTCTATAATGTTTAGATTTATTCATATATCAGAACATATTTAAAAACTAACGATTACGTTTAAAAATAAGCATATAGAAATACCGTGGAGAGATATTATTGGACTTAGAAATAGAATTGTTCATGAATATGGAAATATTGACTTTAATATCATATACCAGGCTGTAACAAAAGATATTTACGATATACATGAGTTATTTGAGTCTGTAAATAACTAAAACTTATAATAAATAAATTACAATCTACTATCAAAATAAAAAGATATATTTTGATAGTAGATTTTATTTTTAGAGTTAAACGTTAATATTTTAGCATTTATTGACTTTTACGTACTATAATGCTAAAATATTAGTATATGAAAAATAAATTTGATATAAGTGATTTTGTACCTGTAGTAACTGAGCAATCAGTGAATAATGAGATAGTTAAAAGATTTAAGAAAAGAAGAAAGGAATACGGAATAACACAAAGAGATTTAAGTAAAAGATCTGGTGTTAGTTATGGCTCTATTAGGAGGTTTGAGTTGAGTGGTGAAATTTCTTTACATTCTTTATTAAGAATTAGTACAGTAATAGGTTGTTTAAAAGATTTTAATCAGATATTTATAAATCCAATTGTAAAGGATATTAGAAGATGAATATTATAGTAAATAGACTAGTAGTAAAATATAATGATAAAACTGTTGGCTTTTTAGAAGAGTTAGATAACAAAGACATAGCTTTTCAGTATTCTGAAGATTGGGTAGATAATGGCTTTTCTATTTCTCCTTTATCTTTACCTTTATCAGATAAAGTATATATTTCTAAATCAGAATATTTCCATGGCTTATTTGGCGTTTTTAATGATTCATTACCTGATGGATGGGGAGAATTATTAGTTAGAAGGATGCTTATTAATAAAGATGTTAGTTTTAATAAGTTATCTTCACTTAGTAGACTTTCTTTAATCAGTAGTAATGGATTAGGTGGATTATCTTATGAACCAACACAAAGTGAAAATCTAATTGATACACAATATGATTTAGATCTACTAGCTAATGATGTTAGTAATATTTTTAATGATAATTATGAAAATAGTAATTTTGATATGATTTTTGCTTTAGGTGGAGCAAGTGGTGGAGCTAGACCAAAAGTACATATTAAAATTAATAATGAAGATTGGATTATAAAATTCCCATCTTCAATAGACCCTATAAATATTGGAGAGTTAGAGTATGCAGTAAATAAATTAGCAAAAGAATCAAGAATTAATGTTAATGAATTCAAATTATTTCCATCTAAAGATTATTTAGGATATTTTGGAGCGAAAAGATTTGATAGAAGTAATAATAAAAGACTTCATATGATTTCTTTATCTGCTTTACTTGAAACAACACATAGAATTCCTTATATAGATTATAAACATCTGTTTCAAGTAATTCAGACAATATGTGTTGATCAAGCTGATATGTATGAAGCATATAAAAGAATGTGCTTCAATGTAATATATCAAAATAAAGATGATCATGGTAAAAATTTTGCATTTTTATATGACGAAGGTCTTAATGGATATAGATTATCACCGTTCTATGATATAACAAAAACAAAGCATAAATTAGAGCATGAAATGACTGTTTTAGGTGAAGGTAAGCCAACTGAAAAAGATTTGCTTGCTATCGCAAAAGAGTTTAATCTTTCAGAGAAAAGGTGTAATAATATTATAAACACAATAAAGAAAGTTGTTGAATAAGAAATTAATCTAAGGATTCCAAATATTTGGAATCCTTTTGCGCATATATTTGTATAGATTATTTACTCATTGAGTATGATTTTCAACAACTCTTGAATATTCTTCAATAACCTTTTTCATTGACACAGTAACATAAATCTGTGTTGTAGATATTTTTTTATGCCCTAGCAGCTTTTGGAGTACAAATATATTACCGTTTTTATCATTGAAATTACTCGCGAATGTATGTCTCCATTTATGAGGAGTAATAGATTTCTTTATATTTCCTAATCTCATTATTTTTTGACATATTGTCTGTATTGAATCTAGACGTAATAGCTTTCTTGTTTTAAGATTAATAAATATATAATTAGTAATGTTATTACGCTCAATAAAACTAGATAGTACTTCTTGAGTTTTATAAGTGAAAAGTACGTTTCTATGTTCTTTTGACTTTGTTTTTGTTACGTAAATCATTCTTGATGAAAAATCAATATTATCTATTTGAATACTTAATAGTTCACTTATTCTTAGTCCAGTATCGAGTAACAACATAAACATAAGCTTATTTCTTTTTGATTCTTCACTTTTAACTGAATCCAAGAAATTATATACTTGAAGAATTGTTTTATCATCAAGAATTTGAGGAAGCTTTTTTTCTTCTCTAAATTTTTTAAAAGGTATCTCTCTACCAGTTTCTTCTCTTATTACTAATCTAACATACATAATATACATATTTAGAGTTTTATTTGTGATGTTTGGATTTATCTTTTTTCTATGTAGAATTAAGTCTAACAAGGTGTCTTTATTGATTTTTGAACACTTATAGTTTCCTATTAATTCACATGACCTATTTAGGTAACCTTTAACTTTTATATATGTGAAATCTGTATATATTACTTTACAACTTTTTAAATGTATCTCACAAGCTTCAATGAATTTCATATTTATCACTCACAATCTTTATTGTATTCAGTTCTATTACTATACTTATAGTACTGATACTAAGTATTAATATTGTTTTTAATTAGGTAGTTGTCTAAATCGCCTTTTTTATGTTAAAATAGTCTAGTAAAATGCCGCTTTAGCTCCAACAGGTAGAGCAATAGCATGGTAAGCTAGAGGTTCCGAGTTCGAATCCCGGAAGCGGCACCATTAATTAATAATATATGTTATAATAATAAACGAGGTGTTAACTATGACTAGTGAAAAAAGAATTAAAATATTACATTATTTAGGAATGATAACTTTAGGATTACTTGCTCTAAAGTTTTTAAGTGACTTATTTGGATCCCAATTAAGTTTATTATTCTCTGCGATTAATACAATTGTATTTCCATTAGGAGTTGCTTTATTTGTAAGTTACTTACTAGCTCCTATAGTAAATATTATTGAAAAGAAATTTAAAGTACCATATAGATGGCTTTCTATTGGTATTGTGTTTTTGTTTATGACTTTTGCTTTTGGATTATTTGTATATCTAATTGGAGATTTGATTTATACTCAGGCAGTTATATTTTTTAGTAATGACTGGGTGAATATAACTATTTATATTGAAGACTTAATTGAAGATAATGTTGAGTTAACAGCTTTATACGATAATATTAAAGAATATCTAACATTTGAAAACTTATCACCTTTCTTCTTTAATGTTGTAGGAATAATTAAAGGAATTACTGGACTACTTGTTAGTATAGTATTAATACCTGTATTCTTATTCTTTTTACTTCATGATAAAACAAAAATCTTTGAAGGAATTATTTCAGTAATTCCTAAAAAAAATCAATACCATATTAGAGAATTAGGTAAAAGAGCAGATATCGTTATTGAAAAATATTTTAATGGTAAATTTATAATGATGTTTTTAATGAGTGTAATGTTTACTATTATATTTTATATATTAGGATTTGGGATTAGATCATTCTTCTTTGGATTCTTCTTAGGATTCCTAGATATAGTACCTTACGTTGGAGGATTTGTAGGAATGTTATTCCCAATACTTTATTCATTCACTATAAGTGGAGACTTAATGTTTGAAGAATATACATTTATCGCTATAATAATAGCTAACTTTACAGGACAATTCCTTCAAGGGAATATCTTACAACCAATAATTATGGGAAGAGAAGTTAATCTCCACCCATTACTAGTATTATCAAGTTTTATATTCTTTGGAGCACTATTTGGAATGACAGGAATAATACTAGCTATACCTATCACAGGAATCATTAAAACTTCATTTGAATATTTTGGTGAATTAAAAGAGAAAAAAGAACTAAAAGGAATAAAGACAGAATAGTAATTTGAATAAAAACAAACTACTTGCTATAATAGATTTATAAAGCATGATATGTAAAGAAGATTAAGTTTAGGGTAAAGGGGAAAAAGAATGGAAAAAGCTTCAGAAGTTATTAAGTATGCTGATCTAAAACAATTAAAGTTTAACTTAGATTATGTAGAATTATTAATGGATGCCATGGGTAAAAGGAATCTAGAAGATCCAGACCTAGAATCTGAACACAAAATACTAACAAAGAGGTATGCTGAGCTATTAAACGAAAGAAAGTAGACGAAGAAATCGTCTACTTTTTCTATATAAAACGACCCAACCTAATGTAAAGTCAATGTAAATTATAATCTTAATTATAAAACTTAAAAATGATGTTTCGATTGATTGACTTTACCACTTTAAAGTAGTATAGTAATAGTACGAAGGGAAGATACAAGTAAATAGTATTTTACAATAATAATGAAAAAGATTTATAGAATTGGATTTATTTAAGGATATAAAGAATTAAATTTATTTAATGAAGTGTAGAATTAGATTTATTTAACGAAGTAAAGAATTAGAATTATTAGTTATGAGTATTTATATTCATTGAAGTGATTATTATTGAAAATCCTGAATAAGGACTTCCCTTCCATTTTTATGCATTTAGATGCATATAAAGAAAGCATCGGATTATTCCGATGCTTTTTCTTTTACTTCATCATCACTATCAATTAAATCATCTACAAATTCATCAACTATATCAACTATATCATCAAATTCTTCTTTAAGTTTATTTATTATTTTTATTATAGCAAATACAACTACTGCAACAATTAAAAAGTCTAAAGAGTTTTGAATGAATCTACCATAGTAAATAGCGTTTTCTGCAATCCCAGCTACTTCATCACCTTCAGTAATTACGTATTTAAAGTTTTCGAATCCTTCATCACCAATTACAATACTTATAAGTGGCATTAAGATATCTTTTACAAAACTATTAACTATTTTTGTGAAAGCAGTACCTACGACTACAGCGACTGCTAATTCAATTACACTTCCTCTATTAATGAACTTCTTAAATTCTTCTAATAAGTTTTTCATATTATTCTTCCTTTCTTAATAATAATTATCTTCATCAAAATCATTTAACATATCTTCATATGTTTTTGGTTTAAATACTTCTTCAATTAAAGGCGTCTTTCTACTAATAAGTAAGAATGAAAGAATGAACCCAGATACCAGCCCACCAACGTGGCCAGGTATACTAATCATTGGTGTACTAAAAGTAAATACCATTTCAATAAAAATTAACGCATATATACTCTTTCTTTCAGGTTTTTTAATTAAATCATGTCTAAATATAGAAATATACAATAAACTTCCTAAGACAGCAAATATTGCCCCACTAGCTCCAACTGTAACATCAACATATGGCACAGTTGCGGTTGAGCTATAGACAATGAATAAACTAGCTCCGAGTCCTGCAACTATATAAAGAATCGCAAATCTAAATGGTTTAATTAATCTTTCTAAAGTACCACTAAGTACAAAGATACCTATAATAGTATTACCTAGGAAATGATCAACACTACCATGTAGAAACATAACAGTAAATAATCTATAATATTCTCCACTCTTTACTAGTACTGGATCTAGGGCACCTAGATCTAGTAAGACATTAATATCAAATCCTCCATTTATGTAGGTAACAAATACCATTATAAATACTGAGAATATTAAGAATGTAGAAACTGGAGATTTTTTATAGTAGTCTTTGAGACTACCATAAGAACTAAATATTGACATAATTTCACCCCTTAAAAGTTAAACTTTTTAAATGCTTTTGGATAAATCCCAATTCCAATAAATGTTAATAGGAAATATCTAATTGATGATAAAACATCAAATAGATATGTACCTTCATCTAGATAAGGACTATATAATAGTTTAAGACCAATTTGTAAAGAAATCATTACTGTTATTCCTAAAATAAGTCTTATTCCTTTTTTAAATTTTGTTGTATCTAAACTAAAGTTAATATATTTCTTTTCATACATTACCGCAAATACCATACCTGTAAGTATTCCAAACCCTTTAAATAAATCTTCACTACCAAGTAATAGAGTAATAGGTAAAGAAATAATTACAACAATAATATATACTTTATGTAGTAATTCTTGATTACTATTAATTTTATTAAAATAGTAATAAAAAGTATATCCTAGTAATAGTCCTAGTAGAGCTGCAACAACAACGTCTTCTAAGTAATGAACACCTAAGTATATTCTAGACATCATCATTAATACTACAAGAACTGACACTACAATATAAACCCATTTCTTTTTAAGATAAAACGCAGCTGCGTAAAGAAATGTAGAAAAGATCTGAGTATGTCCACTAGGGAATGAATGTCCTGAAGAAGTGGATGGTCTTAAGTTGTTAACTCTATCTGGATATTCAGTAAATGGACGTGGTGCATCAAATATCTCTTTTAAAGTATTGTTAGTAACCGCAGTTACTGCGAGAGAGATTCCAAGAAATTCTCCGAATTTCTTATCATAAGTCCAATATACAAATCCCATTAAAGCTATAAAGATATATTCTTCACCTAAAAATGAGATGGTATTAAAAAAGAAATCTAAAAATCCATTTTGAAATGATTGAAACCATTCAACAAATTCTATAGTTAGTCCTAAAACATACATATTATTCCTCCTTACGCTATCTATATTTTACTAGATTTGCCTAGTATAAGCAATAGAATAAATACAATGATAGTTAAAGAAAAAAGAATATACGTCTAAGTAATAATATGTACGTTGCGATTTATACTCATCTACCAAAATACATAAATTCTAATTTGATAGTAACAAAAAAAATAAAGTGTAACACAATTATTGTTACTATATAAAAATTATGTTATAATACATTTACAAGGAGGTATATATATGATTAGAAATATTGTAAAAGAGTATATAAGTCTATATTTTGATACTAAATATTCAGACAAAACAATTGATAAAAAACAACTAAGCAATATAATAAAACTTAGATTTAAGTTTGAGATTTTTAATATATTAGAAAAAACTTTTATTATTTTATATGATTCAGAAAATCTATTTAGCACTAAATTCTTAATTTCAGTCAAAAGACAATTAGAAAATAAAGGTTTTCCAAATGTTATATTTGTGTATGAATTTTTAAGTGCTTATCAAAGAAATGCACTTATAAAGAATAATGTTTCTTTTATAGTTCCAAATAGGCACATGTATATAAGAGAACTAGCATTATCATTTAATGAATATTCTAGCAACCCAAACAAAGTTTATGAGAAATTGAGTACTGGAGCTCAATATTTATTACTATCTTTATTAGTAATGAAAGATATTCCTAACACATTAGTAGAAATTGCAATGAAAACTAATGTTAGTAGAATGTCTGCATCAAGAGGTATTAATGAATTAGTTTATTTTAAGCTAGTTATATATGAAAAAACATTAAAAGTTAGCCCTATTAGGTTTAATGGTACAAAAGTTAATGTTTTTGAGCATGCAAAAAAATATATGAAGAATCCAATTAAAGAAGTTGTTTATTTGAATAAAGGAATAATAAATAATCTTCCTGAAAGCTTTATAAAATCTGGGATTAGTGCTTTGTCCGAAATTAGTAATATTTATAATGATGAACATGTCTATGCAATTGAAAGTAGACATTGGACTGATATAATTGATGATTATAAAAAAGTATATCAAGGTGAAAAAGATGTTGTTAAAGTAGAAGTTTGGAAATCATTAATACCCAAATATAACAATGAAATAAATCCTTTAGCACTATATTTTTCTTTAGAAGATGATAATAGTGAGAGAGTAGAGTTTGAATTAAAAGATTTAATACTGAAAATTTTAACTGAAGGAGAATAATATATGATTAAGGGATTAAAATTCTTTAGGGATTTTTTTAATGATTATCAAGAACAATACATTCTTATTGGAGGTAGTGCTTCCTATCTGACTTTACAAGAAGAAGGAATTCAATTTAGAGTTACTAAAGACTTAGATATAATAATAGTGATTGAAGTTCTATCAAAAGATTTTGTATCAAAGTTTTGGGAATTTATTAAAATTGGTGGATACCAGTATGTAAAGCCAAGTGGAAATATAAACTTCTATCGTTTTCAAAAACCCACGAATGATATATTTCCATTTATGATTGAAATTCTTTCAAGAGAACCTAATGTATTAGGTAAAATACCAGAGGGGAATATATTTAGGATGAGTATCGAAGAAGAGATAGTGAGTTTATCTGCGATTCTACTTAATTCAACGTATTATAATTTCATCTTAGAAAACACCAGAAACTTTGATGGAATTAATATTGTTAGTGATTTATGTTTGATTGCTCTAAAAGTAAGGGCATATCTAGATTTAAGTAATCGCAAAAAAAATGGCGAAACAATAAAATCAGGAGATATAAAAAAACATAAAAACGACATTTTCAGACTGTCACAACTCTTATCAGGAAATTCTAAAATAAGTGCTCCTAAATTAATTGTTGATGATATTATAAACTTCATTAATGAAATGAGAGAAACAGAAATATCTTTAAGAGATTTAAATATTGTTGGAACAAAGAAGTATTATCTAGATCAAATAGAAAAAATCTTTGGACACTAATTTCTCTAAGAATTCTCAAATAAAAAAGTAAACATTTGAAAATTAAAGTTTACTTTTTTTTGTTTAAATTATAGTTCTACATTTTAATATGTAGTGGTTCTATTTCACATTCATCTTTTTGTGGTGTGTCTCTTACTGAGCAAGAAGGTGCATTACATGTACTACACTTGTCAGCTGGTTCAACACCGTCAGGTACGGGTGTATTCTTATTCATTAAATAAGTTAGGAGATACAATCCTATAATAAATGTTAATAGTCCAGAGATTACAAAGAATCCTTCCATAATATCAGCTCCTCACAGGTATTATATAATGATTTATTAATAAGTAATAGTGATTTACCTATATTTATAAATAAATGTATATAACAAATATTAGTGATTAATAGTTTTGATCATACAACTATCCTCATAGTTCTAGGACAAATGCAAAAAAAATGCATTTAACTTTGACTTTAAATTGAACTTGTGCTATAATTCCTTTGTAAAGAGGTGATTGTTATGATTTTAAATTATAAAGTTTCGAATTTTGCATTATTTAATGAACAAATAGAACTAGATATGCGTAAACGAAAAGGTGAAAAAAACAATGCTAACTGCATTAACTTTAATCATGATAAAATATTAAAATCATCAATAATATATGGTGCAAACAATAGTGGAAAATCAAAATTTTTGAAATCTATTGCTGTCCTTAGAGATATAGTGAAAAAAGGTAATTTGGATAATTTTAATTTTGATATATATGCTAATTTCTTGCATGAAGAAAGAAAACCAATTGAATTTGAAGTTGAATTTTACGATATTGAAACAGATTGCAACTATGTTTATGGATTAGAGATACATGGTGCAAATGACATTGTAGAGTATTATTTAAAAGACACTGATATGATTTTTTATAACTCATCAAATGAAAAAGAAACAAGCAATAGATTAAATGATTTAGAGAAAGATATATTAAATCGATTATCTGAAGGTATATTATTTTTCTCTAACTATACAAAATTCATTAAAAAGTATAATAAAGTTTTTGAACCTCTACAAAGATTTTTTAAAAAAATAAGATATGTTGATTTTTCGTTTAGTGACCCTACTAAAACCTTGATGTATTTACAATTAGAAAAAGAAATTTTATCAGATTCAACATATTCAAGCCTTTATAATACACTAATAAGAAGTGCTGATATAAGTCTTGACGGTAAAGTCTATATAGAAGAGGCTATTCCAAGTAGTAATGGTAAAGTTAATGATGTTTCTTTAAATTTAATTGAAGATTTACAAAGAATACAATCATTATATACAAAATATAGTGGTGATAATATTAATAAAGCATCGATATTCTTTGATTCAATAGGAACACAAAGATTCTCAAGAATAATAATTGAAGTGATTGGGGCATTAAAAGAAAATAGAATACTACTTATAGATGAAATAGATAACTCATTACACTATAAACTTGTAAATGAAATTATTCACTTTATTCATAACTATAAAGATTCTAATGCTCAATTCTTAATGACTTCACACGATGTAAAACTCATCGATTCTAGTCTTTTTAGAAAAGAACAAATTAATATAATATCAAGAACAAAGGATAATGTAGAATTGTATTCACTTGCTGAATTCAAATCTAACTCAGATGTTGATTTAAGACCTAATGCAAATTTTGAAAAGTTTTATACAGAAGGAAAATTCGGTGGAATACCAGACCCTAATTTTTATGATGCCATAAAAGCTTATGAAGAAACATTACAGAAAAAATTCGATAAAAAGAACTAACCGAAGAATAAAAACTCCTGTAAAAATTTATGTAGAAGGGCAAACAGAAATATCATATTTCAAACATCTTAATGATCTAGAGTATTTTACTAATTTAGCAATAAAGACTGTAAAAGGTCCTTTTGAAAAATTCATTTATGATACAAATGAGCTAAAATACTTAATAGTTGACATAGATAATAAACAATCAAAGCAAAGAAAAGAATATGACAAATTAACTCAGATCACAAAAGATGAAAGAGTATTTTTCAATAACTACTCGTTTGAAACTTGGCTTTTACTACATAAAAATAAAAATGTGAAAAAAGTGTTAAAGCACCACTCATATGACCTAGAGATGAAAAGAACGTATAATGTAATTTCTTGGTCAGAAAACAAAAGTAAAAAACAATTAAATAAGATCAATAAACAAATTAGTAAAAAGGATATAAAAGTAGCTATAAATAATTCAAAAGTTATAGAAAACCATATTCCCTTCACAAATCCTTCATCAAATATGAGAAAATTATTTGACGAACTTAGCCGTCTAAATATGAAAGGAAGAAATAATGTATAATTATATTAATGGTAAAAAGAGAATATTAAATATTCTATCCAATAATACTAAAGTAGAAGCAAAAAAAAGTATTCCAAAGTCTGAAAAAAATTTTAATTATGCAAATGGAATTAAGTCATGGATATCAGTAATAAATATAAATATATCAAATTATGATAAAATTATAAAAAACGATAATACAGTATTGGTTGCTAAAGTACTAAAATCATTTTCAACCGAAGTTATAGATATACTAAATTCAGATGATTTAATTAGAAAAATCGGAGTAGAAGGAAATCATATATATGCAATATATTCTACTCCATATAAAAACAATATTCATGAAGTGGCTTTGTTACTTGGATTATTAAATACATATATGTTAATGCTTAATAAGATTTTGGAACAAAAGAAAATAATAAAAATAAAATACAAAATTGGAATGTCATCTGGAGAAGACATTGTGGTTAGAGCACACAAAAAAGAAACCGAAGTTGCAGGAGAGGTATTTAGCCAAAAGTTATGGATTGGTAATGCATTATACAGAGCTATTAATTTATCAAAACTTAAATCTAAAGAATCTATTATAGTAGATTCGATGTCATACAAAAACTTCATTGATGAATGGGAAAAAATAAATAGTGATTGTAAAGAATGGTTTAAAAAAGTTGATGACTACTATGTAGCAGATATAGTAAGGATTAAATTTGATGCATGGATAGATGAAGGAATGTCAACTATATAAAAAAACTCAGGAAAATTTTCTGAGTTTTTATTTAAAATAATAGTGTTTCAATTAGTTTATCAATATCAATTGTTGTACAAAATCGAAGTCTTTCCTTAAGTGATTTTTCATCAAATCTAGAACCCTCTAGTCCTTTTACTAGAGCCATTACATTCTCAAATGAATCTATTGATACTCTATTGATTATTCCTTTTTCAACTATTAATGTAATCATCATTCTATTATCAAATTCTTTTTTGATTATGAATTTAGGTGATTCACCATAGTTCCATTCCCATGTAGAGTATTTTTCTTTTGCTATTTTTTTAATTTTTGTTTTATCAATATAATCTAATTTATATTGTTTATCAATTAAGTCTTCACCAATTAGTTTATCTAATAAGTATTTTTTAAATTGTTTTATTGATAGATCTTCCTTTAAATATTCTTTTATATTTGTAATACCGTTATGTTTTGTTTTAACTATATCATATTCAAACTCACTTTTAGTTGGTATTTCAATTACCTGATCTAGTTTCTCAAGATTAGTATTAAAGAATAATACTCCATGATGAATCATTTTATTTCGATGATAAGTTTGTGTATTCGCAGAAATTCTTAAACCTTCTAAACAAATATCTCCATCACTTTCAAGATGACTAGGAACACCAAGTTCATTTAAGATTTTAACGATAGGATCTAAAAAGATATTATATCTATCAAAATTCTCTTTAACATCTCTCACAATAAAAGAGTAGTTAATTGTTCCAAGGTCATGATAGATTGTTTCTCCAAAAGTAAGTCTCCTAAACATAGGAATCTTATTTTTATGAGTATATGGACAATTTACTTCTCTAAAAGGGTTTTGATCTCTTCCTATAATAACAGAATTTTTATTTTGCCAAATTAAAAGAATATCCTCATTGATATGTAAGTGTTTAAAGACATATTCTTCTAACGCTAAATTATAAAGTGGATCAGTTTCATTATTAATAATTGTAAGCATAACGTCACTCCCTCATCTCTTTATTCAATTTTATAATAAATATGTTTAAAAAGCAAAAAAGAAACGACATTAATTTTAGTTATGTTTATTTAGCACTCTTCACTTGACAGTGCTAAAAAAGTAAGATATAATTACATTCGGACATTAAAAATAAATATTGATTAGGAGAAGATTATGGCTAAAACAAAACAATTTAAAACTGAATCTAAAAAACTATTAGATTTAATGATTAATTCTATTTATACTCATAAAGAAATCTTTTTAAGAGAGCTTATAAGTAATGCGAGTGATGCGATTGATAAAAGACATTACTTAAGCTTAACTAACGCTGACTTAATGGATGATTATCAAATAGTTATTGATCTTGATGAAGAAGCAAGAACAATTACTATTAGTGATAATGGTGTTGGTTTTACTGAAGATGAACTTATTAACAACTTAGGAGTTATCGCAAGAAGTGGATCTAAAGAATTTAAAGATGGATTAGATAATGATGATTTAGAAATCATTGGACAGTTTGGAGTAGGATTCTATAGTGCTTTTATGGTATCTAAAAAAGTTACTGTATTAACTAAAAGTGTTAATAGTGATCAAGCATATAAATGGACTAGTGAAGGAACTAGTAGTTATACAATAAGTAACGCAGAAAAAGATGAACCAGGAACTACTATTATCTTAAGTGTTAGAGATAACAATGAAGAACTTGAAGATAATTATGATGAATATTTAAGAGAATATTCAATTAAGAACTTAGTTAAGAAATATAGTGATTATGTAAGATATCCTATTAAGATGGATATTACTAAAACTGATTACCCTGAAGATGAAAAAGGTAAAGCTATTGAATATAGTGAAACAGAAGTATTAAATTCAATGATTCCTATATGGAAGAAAAGTAAATCAGATATTAAAGAAGAAGATTTAAATGAATTCTATAAACATCAGTTTAATGATTATACTGATCCACTTAAAGTAATTCATTCTAAAGTAGAAGGATTAACTACTTATACAAGTTTACTATTCATTCCAAAGAAACCACCAGTAGATTTATATTCTGAGAAATTTGAAAAAGGACTTCAGTTATATAGTAAAGGTGTCTTCATCATGGATAAAAACAAACAGTTAATACCTGACTATTTCCGCTTTGTTAGAGGATTAGTAGATTCAAGTGACTTATCATTGAACATCTCAAGAGAGATGTTACAACATGATCGTCAGTTGAAGAAAATAGCTAGTCATTTAGAAAAGAAAATTAAAAATGAGCTTGAGAAAATGCAAAAGAATGAAAGAGAACTATATAATGAGTTTTATACTAATTATGGAGTAAACCTTAAATATGGTATTTATGAAGGATACGGAGTTAATAAAGAATTACTACAAGATTTAATTATGTTTAAAACTTCAAAATCTGATGATTTTGTAACATTAAAAGAATACACAAAAAACATTAAAGAAGAACAAAAATATATCTATTACGCATCAGGTAAAAATAAGCAATCTATTTTATCTTTACCTCAAATGGATTTAATTAAAGATAAAGATTATGAAGTACTATTATTCACAGATGATATTGATGAGTTTATGGTAAGTATCTTAATGAAATATAATGATCTTGAATTTAAGAATGTAGCTCAAGGAGATTTAGATTTGATTGATGAATCTGAAATTGAGAAATTTGATGAACTTGAAAAAGAGAAAAAGTCATTATTAGATTTAATAAAAGAATCATTAACTGATAAAGTAACTGATGTTAAACTATCTAAAAGATTAAAAGATAGTCCAGTATGTTTAGTTAGTGGAGAAGGTTTATCAATGGAGATGGAAAAAGTTCTTAAGAATATGCCAACTAATCCAGATGTTAAAGCTAGTAAGATACTTGAAATAAATCCTAATCATGATTTATTTAAGACATTAGAAAAAGTAAATGAAACTAATCCTGATAAAGTTAAGGAATACGCTAAGATATTGTATTCACAAGCTTTACTAATTGAAGGATTACCACTTGAAAATCCTGTTGAGTTTTCTAACTTAATGGTTAAGTTAATGGTAGATGCAAATAAAGAATAAATATAAAAAAACTATAGAAAAGTTAATCTTTCTATAGTTTTTTATTTAATAAACTATGATTTTATGCTATAATTCATATGTAGGAGGTGGAAGACAATGAAAACACCACATAAATGTAATATTTTGCCATTTAGTATTGAATATACAGAAAACATAATAAGATTACTATATGAAGCATCTGTTCAGTATGGAGAATATAAAGGTAAACTAAACTCACTGGGTATTGATAAACACTATTTCTTAATGTCAGTTATTAAAAAAGATAGTTATAAATCTACGCAAATAGAAGGAACAACAATTTCTCAATCAGAATTATTTACTATAGAATATAAAAAAGAAGTAAATGATGATTATAAAGAAATAGTAAACTATATTGATGCTTTAAAATATGGAACTAATAAGGTTAAGAAAGATGGGAAAATATCTATTGAACTTGTAAATAAGATGCATAAGATATTATTATCAAGTGTAAGAGGGAAAAACAAGAAACCAGGGCAGATAAGACAAATCCAAAATTGGATTGGTCCTACCGGACAAACAATTGAACTTGCAAGTTTTATTCCACCAGTTCCTGAAGAAGTATTAGATCTTATGAGTAATCTTACTGAGTATATGAATACAAGCTATAATGTTCCAGACTTAATAGCTCTTGCAATTGCTCATGCTCAATTTGAAACAATTCATCCATATCATGATGGAAATGGAAGACTAGGTAGAGCATTAATACCTCTACAATTAGCTGTTATTTCAAATGATGAACCAATATTATTTGTTTCTGAAGTAATTGAACAGTATAAACCTTCATATATAAGAGGACTAAATAATACAAGAAAAGGAAACTATAGTAGTTATATTGAATTTTTCTTACAATGTGTAGTGGATCAATGTTACTCGTATTCTAGAAAAATAGAGATGATTAACATACTCAAGACAAAAGATATGGAAGTAATATTTTCTATAATAAAAAATGAAAATGCTTTAAAAATATATAAACTACTGTTGGAAAAAGTTGTTATTTCTTCAAATCAAGTAGTTGAATCATTAGATGTGTCAATTCAAACAGCTAGAGTATATATTAATAATTTAATTGATGTTGGTATTTTAAAAAAAGTTTCAAATGAACACAGGTATGTATATACAGAACTTTATAATATTTTCATAGGAAATTAATCTATTATAAGATAGTATATATAATATAAATAGGGGTGATGTAATGGATATTGTAATAGAATTAATATTAGAAATAATTTTTGCTGCGATTGAATATAAATATGATTCAAAATCAAATGGTAGAAAGATGGATATAACAAGTCATAAGAAGAAGAGAATATCAAATATTTACGAACTAAAAAAACAAGAACATAAGTTCTTTTTATTAGTCGCAGTATTGCTATATATTTATTATGAAGAAGATATGAACTTTAGTGTTCAAGAAAAACAAAAAGTTAGGAAGTATATTAGGTTATCAAGAGTCATTACTCATAAAAGAACTAGAAAAGATTTAAAGAGAATGATTAAGTATAAAGTTAATATGCAAAACTTAAAGAATATTATAAGTGATTATAGTCTTACTCAAGAAGAAGTTAATGAAACATTTAAACTAATTGAAAAACAAATGTCAAGACGAGATAAAGAGTTAAAATATTATAGCTTACTTAGAAGTATTCAATCTACACTCTTAGGAGAATTTTAAAAGGAATCCAAATGGATTCCTTTATTTTATTTACCTATCTTTGTAGAAGGCATCAAGATGTCCTTCACTAATGAATTGAATCATTGCTTTAGTAGGAATTGGTGAAAACTGAGTACCCATATAAAGTTCTAACTCTTCAATGATTTGTCTACTAGTTTTAACAATGGTGTAAGGTCTTTTTTTAGCCATTGTACTAACTGCGTCACAAATACTAATTATTTGAGAACCTAAAGGTATTTTATCTCCTTTTAGTCCTTCAGGATATCCAGCACCATTCCACCATTCATGGTGGTATTTTACAAGGATAGCTATTTTCTTTAAATCATCAGATTTATTTAAGATTTCATATCCGAAGATAGAATGGTTTTTAATTTCTTCATATTCTTCTAAAGTAAGTTTTGAAGGTTTATTAATTATTGAACTATCAACACCTACTTTACCAATATCATGAACGACACCAGCCCAGTAAATATCATGTGCTTCTTTTTCATCTAATCCACATAGCTTAGCTATTTCATTTGATAGATAAGCAACTTCTTCACTATGTCCACCAGTGTATTGATCAAATAACTCTAGTGTTCTGATTAGACTTAGTACTATATCATTTTTTAAACTTATATTTTTATAGTTTAAATAGTTAATCGAGAAGAAACTATTCATTAATTTTTGGAATGATTTTAAGTTTTCAAATTGAGACCTATTAAATTTCTTACCACTATTTTTACTAATATCAAAGCTAATTCCACCAATTGTATTATCATCAATATATATTCCGAATCTAATAGCTTCACTCATTTTCGGATAGATATTAATAAATTCATCGTATTTATCTCCAAGTGTAGTTTTAACTGACTTATCTTCATATCCAACATGAAATGGATTATCTACATCAATATAGTCAGTTTTATCAGTTCTAAATTTAAAGGAATTAAGAACATCAACATCGTATCCAACAGCAGAAATAAATTTTACATAAGGGTCTTCTTTAATATAACAGGTAGCAAAGTCATAGTTATCAAAAATATTACATGCAATTTTAAATATTCTAGCTAAGTAATCTTCTTGGATCTTAATATCAGTTCCTAAAATATCATCAGAAAGTTTTAATAATGACTCTGTAGAATAAACTAATCTTTCAAGTTTTATTGAAGATTGTTTTAAAGCAGTGTTATTATTTTTTAATTCATTTATAATCATCATTACAAGTGAAGCCATTAAAGATAAAACTAATAAGTAAACAATTATACTATATTGTATAAATGCAAAATCAGGATTTTCAATTAAAGCTATTAAAAAATACTGATAGATAATCATATATAAAAAGTTAATAATTAATATCATTTTATAATTGAAGAAGAAAGCAATTATAATGTAATATAACATTAATATATATGCGAAATTAGAATAATTAAATAATTCAAATGTATTACTAAATAATGCACTAGTAACAACAATGAAAGTTCCAATTAAGATTATATTTAAGATAGTTTGTCTAATTGAAAAATCTATTTTTTCATTATAATAATAGGAATGAATGAGAGTTGTTCCAAATACAATAACTCCAAAAAGATAACCAAATGCCCATTTAATAAACATTCTAATAATATCAACATCAGGTTGGATTATAAATGACATCGTAGTTATTATACCTCCAGAAAAAGCACTTAATACAATAATACTAATCACATAAACAATAATAGTTTTAGTACTTATAATTCCTCTTACTACAAAATATTCCATTGTTCTTGAGAAAATATATACAAATCCAATAGCTATTAAGGCAAAAACTAATGATACAACAATTAAAGTTATTAATGCTTCGTCAATAAAAATCATTCTTGAAATTATAGTACCAATTAAGACTGAACCAAAGATATAAGGTAAGATTTTATTATCAAATTCATAATAAAATCCAACTGCGAAACCAATAGTTAAACATAAACAAGAAAATACATATACTCCTGTATTAAAAGAATAATTTATTAATGTAGTTATAACTAGAATTATTCCAATAATAATTCCTCTTTGAATATCTGAAAGATTTCTAAGCATTTTAATCACCTCAATTATTTTATTATATCATAAACATTAAAAAAGACTAAAATAAGATTAATATATGTAGGTTACTTAATATAATATGTAGCTTACTATTATATATTACTAAATAACTTATCTAAAATGACAGGTGTGTTATAATAGTAATGAATAATAGAACGGAGGTATGACTAATGACGAAATTAGAAATTTTAGAAAAAATCCATTTCGACAAAGCTCATGTTTCTTTAAATCCCTATTTCTTTGGGAATGAATACGAAGAAAAAGGTGTTTTAATTTTACTCAAAATTGAGGAAGGTAGTGACTTTGATTATTTAGACATTGAAAACATTTGTTTCCAATGTCCAACAATTGAATCTCACCCAGATTTAATCTCAATGATTTTATTCTTATTTGATAGTGATAATAAGATATATGATTATAGTATCGCATCTACAAAATTTAAAGTTACTAGAAGTGATATTTTGAAGTATGAAGAATTAATAGGAGAAATTATAGACTAGAGGTGGAAGAATGCTTAAATTACAAAATGTTTCAAAGTATTATACTGGTAATGATGTAGTTGCGCTTGGGTTACGAAAAGTAAACCTAGAATTTAAATTGGGAGAATTTGTCGCAGTTACTGGTGAATCAGGTAGTGGGAAAAGTACGTTATTAAATGTAATAAGTGGATTGGATTCTTATGAAGATGGTGAAATGTATGTCAATGGTGAAGAGACATCGTATTTCAGTATAGAAGAATGGGAAGCATTTAGAAGACAATACATTGGATTTGTATTTCAAAGTTATAACATTATAGATTCTTATAGTGTACTTGAAAATGTAATGATTGCTTTAACGATTCAAGGTTATGATAAAGATACTAGAAAAGAAAGAGCGTTAAAGCTAATTGATCAAGTAGGTTTATCAACTCATATTCATCATAAAGCATCTAAATTATCAGGTGGACAAAAACAACGTTGTGTTATAGCACGAGCACTCGCAAAAGATTGTCCGATAATAGTTGCCGATGAACCGACAGGGAATTTAGATAGTGATTCAGGTAGAAATATTTTATCTTTACTAAAAGAAATATCTAAGAATAAACTAGTTATTGTAGTAACTCATAGTTACGAACAAGTCTCTGAATATGCGACTAGAAAAATTAGATTATTTGATGGTGAAGTTGTAGAAGATAAAGAAGTTAAGAAATTTGAAGAAGCAGAACTTGTTAACCATGTAGAGAGTTATACAATGACTTGGATTAACTTAATAGGTATTTCTTTAAGAAACTTATTTAGAACTCCAAGAAGAACGATATTTACTTTGGTGGTATCTATCTTCATTGTTGTTATCTTTACTTTTAGTTATGGAAGTTATACAAGTGAAACTAGTAATATAAATAATGATTTTTATTTCGGATACTTTAACAATGTATCCGAATCTAGAATAGTAGTAACTAAGTTTGGTAACTTAGCTTTTACTCCAGAAGAAATTTTAGCTATAGAAGATATAGATTTAGTTAGAACTGTAGTACAAGATGATGTAATTATGGATTCTATAATTATGATGTACTATGAAGAATATGAATGGATTGGAACTTTTGAGAGCTATATGAACCCAGCTTTAATGCTGGATTCAAGTCAGTTAGTAGAGGGTAGATTACCAAGTAGTGAATTTGAAGTTGTTATTCAAGAAGATGATGACTTAAGTATAGGTGACGTTATCCAACTTGGATTTAGTTATCCAAGATGGGGAGAGGGAGATGATACCCAAACTATTCCAGATGACGCTATGAACTTTACTATCGTTGGTATGGTTCAACCAAAATCAGCAAATACTTGGAGAGGATTAATGTATTTCCATGAAGACTTTATAAATAGTGAAGTTGTATATAAAAATGCATATTATGGAGATTATGAATCTAGAATTGAGTTTTCTTTAAAATATGAAGAAGAGACTGTTAGTTGGTTAACTAATGAGTATATTAAGATAGATGATAATATACCTGATGGTGAGGTATATATTAATGAAGATTCTTTATTAGAATATTTATATGTTACTATACCAGGATATGATCCAGAGGTTGACGGAGTGGCTCTTAGCTTGCTTTCAGGAAAAGTATTTAATTTAGAAGCAAAATCTGTCTTTGAGTTAGATCAAATAGAAGTAGAAGTTACTGGATTTTTTACACTTGCTGAAGAAGAATATTCTAATGTAGCTATGAATAGTAATACATTAGAATTATTAATGCAAGAAGAAAAGTATCAAATGACAGTACTTGTACTTGATGCATATGATGCTGAAAAAGTTATGAGTGATCTTCAAGCTTTAGGATTTAATACAATATATCCTGTAGCTGTAGGAAATGAGATCACAGCTATTATAGCTATAGCTACAACTATCTATTTAGGATTTATATTAGGATTCTTAATGATAGTTATTTACTTTATTAGTTATGTTGTTCTTAAGAATGTACAAAACTCTAAGAAAAAGGATTATTTAATCTTTAGATCTATTGGAGCTAGTAAAAGAGATTTAAACAGAGTTACAATACTAGAATTATTCATAACAACAATAATGGCATATGCAATTACTATGTCGTTACTATTTGTTAATGAATTCTATGATACATGGATTCCACAATATTTACGCTACTTTACGGTTGGTAGTTATTTATTCATATTCTTCTTATTAAGTGTCCTTGCTCTATTGCTTGGTAATAGATTTAATAAGAAATTATTTAGTGATTCAGTGATTACGTCACTGAGACAGGAATAGGTGATATCATGATAAAACTAAATAAACTAGAGAAATATTATAACCGTAATAAAAGTAATGAAATTCATGTAATAGATAATATTAATTTAACTTTACCTGAAAAAGGATTAGTAGTATTACTTGGTCCTTCAGGTAGTGGTAAAACAACACTATTAAATGTACTAGGTGGATTAGATAAAGTACACAGTGGAATGATTCAATTTGATAACACACAGATTAATAGATATAAATCAAGAGTGTGGGATGAAATTAGAAATAAACATGTAGGATATGTTTTCCAAAATTATAATTTATTAAATTCAATGACTGTTTATGATAATATTGCGATAACTTTAAATATGGTTGGAGTAGTTGATAAAAAAGAAATTGATAAAAGAATAGATTATATATTAGAGAATATTGGTATGGCTAATTATCGTAAAAGAAGAGCAAGCCAATTATCTGGCGGGCAACAACAAAGAGTTGCGATAGCTCGCGCTTTAGCTAAGAATCCGAAAGTTATTATTGCGGATGAACCTACTGGGAACTTAGATTCAAAAAATACAATAGATATTATGAATATCATTAAGAATATCTCTAAAACTAAATTAGTAGTATTAGTAACGCATGAAAAAGAAATCGCAGATTTCTATGCGGATAGAGTAATAACACTTAGTGATGGACAAATAATAAGTGATATCCAAAATACTTCAAATGGTGAATTAGATGTTCAACATGATACTGATATTTATTTGAAGGATTTAAATAAATTATCTACTTTAGAAGATATAAATAATAATTTAACTGTTTACTCAGATGAAGATATTGAGTCTAAATTTGATGTGAAATTAATAATTAAAAATAAAACTATCTATTTAGATATTAGTAATGATAATTATAAAAAAGTACAATTACTTGATAAAGATTCTGAAATAAAAGTATTTAATAGACATTTTGAAAAAGTTAATAAAACTTCTTTTGAAGATTCTGAATTTAATTTAGAAGCTATAAGTAGTGAAGATTTAACCGTGTCCAATAAATCAGTAGTTACTGTAAAAGAATCAGTTAGTATAGCTTGGAAGAGAATCACAGGTTTATCTAGGCTTGGTAAGTTATTCTATTTAGGATTTATAGGTGGAGCAATGTTAGTTGCTATCGCTATTGGATTACTTGCGAATGTTTATTATTTTAATCCTGATTCTTTCTTAAGTGCATCTGATGATACAGTAATAATTAAATTTGAAGAACAAACATATGATGAGTTATTAGCACTTGAAGGTGTTGGATCTATTGGATATGTCAGTTTAATTACTGATTCAACCAAGTTTACTTTAGATATGCCAAAGCTTTACCAAGCTTGGCGAACAGAGTCTTCATATTCTGGATACGGCGTTAGAAGCGAATATGTTAGTTCTGGAGAGATAATCAAAGGAAGAAACGTTGAAGCTTATGATGAGATTGTTTTTGATAAAGTATTAGTTGATAAAATGTTAAAATCTGGAGACTTTAAAAATATTGGAATAACTACTTATGATGCTTTAATGAGTGTTGATATTATCTTAACGTTTAAAAATAATGGAGATACTTATGAATACATTATTGATATAGTAGGTATTAGTGATACAGCTAGTCCAGTATTTTATGCAAAAGAAGAAACTATCTTTATGCTTCAAACAGGAATACCTGTTTATGAAGTATTTGAAGATTTGATTACTTTAAGTGAAGGTACTGTACCTAGTGACGTTAATGAAACATTAACTATTGATGATCCATTAAACGAGATTCCAATCGCACTTCGTGGATTTAAAATGTTAACTAAAGACTTTACTGTTTCTGGATTATATACAGCAACTGAAGAAGTTCCAACTGTGTTAGTTCCGTTTGAATTATTAAAAGAATTTTACTTTAACACTAATTATACTGTTAAAGGGACAGATATTTTCCTTCATTCAACAAATGTAGATAGCAGTCTTGTTTACCTTGGTGGAGAAGATATTACTGCAATAAGTTTATTTGATGAAGAGGAAGCTGACTATAAAGTTCAAAGATTATTTGATAGCTTAGGTATAACTATATTTACTTTAGTTACACTTGCAGCGTCAGCATTAAGTTTCTATTTCATTATTAGATCTTCATTAATTTCAAGAATTTATGAAGTTAGTGTTTATAGAGCTTTAGGAGTAGCTAAAAAAGATATCTTAAAAATGTTTATTACTGAGATTATCTTAATAACTACTATTACATCGCTTGTTGGTTATATCGCGATGACTTACTTATTAATGAATTTACAAGGTGTAGTTGAAGACTTTGTAGAAGTATTCCATATCTCATTCTTTAGTATTACTGGTGGTATATTACTAATCTATGTTATAAATATTATTTCTGGATTATTACCTGTTTCTAACTTGCTTAGAAAAACACCGGCTGAAATATTAAGTAAATACGATTTCTAAAATATGCATCTTCATACTTTCAAAGTATGAAGATGTTTTTATATAAAAAATACTAATTAATATATAAGACATATATCCAGATAATTAAGTAAAGGTGCTCTTAAGCGCCTTTTTGTTTGATAATAACTAAATTATATTGCTAATTGAAAACAATTATTGAATGTACTATAATTAGAGTATAGAGATGATTGAAGGTGATTAGATGATTGAACATATTTTTATTAAGAATTATAAAGCATTTAATCGAAATAATATTCCATTAAATAAGAATACTTTATTTATTGGTACAAACGCATCAGGTAAAACTACAATTCTAGAAGCACTAGACTTGTTCTTTAATGATGTTTTTCATTATGAGTATGTGAATGATACTGATAAAGATGTAATTATTGAAATTCACTTAAATGATGAAAGATATCGAAAAGTATTTAAAAGTCCTGATTATCATCTAAGTTATGAAGACTGTATTGGTAAAATGTTTGAGATAAACCATATTAAGTATTTATATGTTCCTTCAATAATTTACGCACCTAAATTATTAAATGATATTTTATCTATAAATTTAGCTGCGAAAACATCAAATATTGAACAAACAAAAATATTTAAAGTATTTGATTATCTTGATGGAAAAGTTGGTAATGATCATTACGGACTATTTAAAATAGAAACAAGATATGAAATTGATGTTAATAGTGATATAGATTTATCAAAACAAGAGTTTACTACAATAATATCTAATATTACTTATCCTACTTTAATACTCGGAATTGATAGTTTTGAAAATAACTTTAGTTTAGATGGACTTAAAAGAATTACTGAATATACTTATCAAACTATTATTACTTCAAAAGAAAAAGATGTAGTATCAAGATATGATTATTCAGTTCAAGCGCTATATAAAGATGATATTACTAAAGAACTAGAAACAATAACTAGTGTTTTTAATGCTAAACATGAAAAGAAATTATTACTTGTTGAAGGTAAATATGATGTAGCTTGGTTTGAAAAAGCTTTAATCGAATTAGGAGAATTTAATAACTATAGAGTAATACCTTGTGGTGGAGTTGGAAATATCCAGTACGTAAAAGAACAATTAGAAAAAGAAGGTTTTGATACAGTAGTTATCACCGATGGTGATACTACTGAATATAATCCTCTTAGAAGAGATGTTATAGAGTTATACGCAGATGTGGATTATATTAATAGAAGATTTAATACTAATTTTAATTTAATTCCAACAAATAAAAGAACATTCTTTAAAAAGTTTAAAGTAAAAGATGATGTTGTTAAAAAAGTATTAAGTACATGGGCTAAAAAGAATTTAGATGAAAATTCAGATTTCGTCTTAGAAGTGAAATCAATATTAAACCTAAAGGAGGCTTATCATGAATGAGATGAGTAGTTGTACATAATATGAAATACTATGCTAAGTGTAATAACGTATTTAATACAAGCGACGTCAAAATTTATAATGAAGAAGGCATTCAAAGGTTTAAGGTAAGACATCGAATTTTAAAGACTATTACTGGATTAAAAATTTATGATGCTGACAATAAATTTTTATTCAATGTAAACTATAACCCTTTAAAATTTAAGAATCATTTTGTTTTAAGAAATAAAGAAAAAGAACCAATTGTTAAAATAAGTCTAGGCTTAAAACAGCTACATAAGATTGAATATAAGAATAAGAAGTATATGTGTAAAGCAAGCTTCTTAAAGATTAATTATCGCCTTTATGATGTGGATAAAGAAATAGCGCAAGTAAAGGTTAAAAAGATAGAGAAACAAAGACAATATGAAATCATCTTAAAAGAAAATGTAGATGAAATATTTGCAATGTGTTTATTCATAGTTGCACAAACTATGAGAGATAGAGTATGGTTTATTTATGGTATTAAATAAAAATTAGGAGGGTATTATGAAGTATTACGTTAAACAGAAAGTATTTTCATTAAAAGATAAGTTTTTCATTAAGGATTATGATCAAAATGATATTTACCAAGTTGAAGGGAAATTCATGTCGATATCTAATAAGATGCAGTTATTAGATATGCATGGTGAAGAAGTATTAAGTACTAAGAAAAAGTTATTTAAAGTATTCCCTTTATATGAAGTATTTACACCTGGTGGAGATATGATAGCTAGTATACAAAAGAAATTTAGTTTTAAACCTAAATTTGAAGTTGAAATGAAAGGTTTAGAATTAGAAGTAAGAGGATCTTTATTTGCTCATTCATTTGGAATTTATAATGAGGATACTGTTATTGCTTCTATAGAGAAAAAAGTGTTTTCTTTTGGAGATTCATATGAGATTGATGTTGAAGATGAAACTAACCTTGAATTACTATTATTTATAGTGATAATCATTGATCAAGTAATTCATGAATCACAAAAGAAAAGCCACAATTTCTAATGTCTAAATGTATAATCTGCAATAGTGAAACGAACAGCTTAATAGATTCACAAATTAGAGTTACACATTCACATTGTGATAATTGTGGATTTATCTACAAAGATAAAGAATTTCATTTGAGTTTAGATATAGAATATGAAAACTATAAAATGCATAATAACTCATTTGAAAGTGAAGGTTATGTTCAAATATTTGTTAATCTATTAAATGATTATATAAAACCTTTAAACATAAATGGAAAAATACTAGAGTTTGGGAGTGGTCCTGGACCAGTTTTAAAAGAGTTATTACTTAGAGAAGGATATGATGTATTTGACTTTGATCCTTTCTTTAATAAGAATATGGATTATTTAAAACATAAGTACCAATTAATAACTTCAACAGAAGTTGTTGAACACTTTGTTGAGCCGTTAAAAGAGTTTGAACATCTTTCAGGTTTATTAGCAAAAGATGGATATCTTTTACTAATGACTAGATTAAGAACAATGGATACTAATGAGTTTCTTAATTGGTGGTATAGACGTGATTTAACACATATTTCTTTTTATACTTTAAAAACATTTGAAGAAATTGGTAAGAAGTATGGGCTAAAAATAGTTAAGACAAACAATGTTAATATAATTATCTTTCAAAAAATATAAATATGAGAAATCACAATGATTTCTCATATTTTTTGTTATAATTAGTTATGGTGATAATATGTACAATATTAAGATGACAGCTAGGGATATTGTTAAGTTTATTCATAGCGGTGGAGATCTTACAAGTGAATACCAGTCTAATAAGAGAGCTTTAGAAGGAACAGAAGCTCATAAGTACCTTCAAGATAAATACAAAACGACTGATAAAAAAGAGGTTTCTGTTGAAACTCTTTTTGAATATGGAGATTATTCATTTTATATTACTGGAAGAATGGATGGTTTAATCACTGAAGGTAATAAATTAATTATTGAAGAAATTAAAAGTACTAAGGTTGATTTATCAAATTTAGAAATAGATTCAAGACCTGAACATTTAATGCAGGCAAAAATGTATGCGTATATGTATTTAGTTAATAATGATTTAAAATCAATAAATGTAAGATTAACTTATATTTATGTAGATGATTATAAAACTAAATCATTTAATAAGAGATATAATAAGTCACAATTAACTAAGTTTTTTAAAGATACTATTATTGAATATACTAAGTGGCTAGAGATATATAGGAAACATCAAGATGAAAAAATATTGTCTATTGAAGGGCTTAACTTCCCGTTTGACGAGTATAGAGAAGGACAATATAAGTTTATGGGAGCAATTTATCAAACGCTTATAAACAAGGATATTTTGTATTCTATAGCTCCAACTGGGATAGGTAAGACTGTAGCTAGTCTATACTCAGCTTTAAAGACAATTAAAAATGAGAAAGAAAAAGTGTTTTATTTAACTGCGAAAAACGCAGGTAAAAAAATAGTTGTTGATACAGTGAATTTATTAAAAGAAAATGGACTTGTATGTAAAACAACCGTTATTAATTCGAAAGAAGCAATGTGTTTAATGGATACAGTAGATTGTGATCCTGATATCTGTCCTTATGCTAAAGGATTCTTTGATAGGTTACGTCCTGCGATAAATGATATCTTTGTTCATGATGATGTATATGATATGAAGTTAATAAAAGATTATGGAAAATATCATAATATCTGTCCTCATGAATTTAGTTTATCTATATCAAATTATTCAGATGTTATTATCTGTGATTACAACTACGCCTTTGATCCAAGAACTCATTTAATTAGATATTTTGAAGAAGAATATTATACTCCTAAGTTACTTGTAGATGAGGCGCATAACTTAGTTGACCGCTCTAGAAATATGTATAGTTCTTCTCTTAGAAAAGAGACTTTGATTAACTTAAAGAAGGCAACTATAAAAATTAAGCCAAGCATTCGAGCTCAGATTACAAAACTCGTTAAATATATTGATGAATTTGTTGAACATAATGAGATAATAAAATCTGGATTTTATTATCAAGATGATCTTGATTTTGAACTTGTAACTTTAGTTGAAAGAGTTGTGAATAAGGTTGATCAAATTTTAACTGAAAATAAAAAGTTTAAGAATAGAAAAATTATATTAGATTGTTATTTTGAGTTACTTCAATTTGTGAGGATTACTGATTATTATGATAGTGATTATAAGTATGTTGTTGAAGTGAAAGATGATGATATTGTAGTTACTCAGACTTGTCTAGACGCCTCTAAACATATTTTAGAAGTGATTGAAAGAAGAGTAAGTGGAACGATATTTTTTAGTGCTACGCTATTCCCTGTAGATTACTATGTTAAGTTAATTACTACTGGAGTTGGTAAGAGTGTTAAAATACCTTCACCGTTTAAACAATCTAATTTAGGTTTATTTGTTGATGATTCTACAAGTACTAGATATCGAGATCGTGATAGAAGCATAATGAACATTATAGATTCTATCTACGCCCTTGCTGAGACTAAGGTAGGTAACTATATAGTATTCTTCCCTTCATATATTTATATGAATAAAGTATTAGAAGAATTCAATGAAGAAGATTATGATATCTTAATACAAAAGCCAGGTATGTCTTTTGTGAACAGAACAAAAATGTTAAATGACTTTAGTAAAGTAGGGACAAGAAGTAAGGTTGCATTCTTTGTTCTTGGAGGTAGTTTTGCTGAAGGTATTGATTATATAGGTGATATGTTAAGTGGAGTATTAATTATTGGAGTGGCAATGCCGCAGTATAATAAATACAATGAACTTCTTAGAAGTCACTTTGATGAAGAGTTTGGAGAAGGATTTGACTACGCTTATACATATCCAGGAATGAATAAAGTTATTCAAGCTGTAGGGAGAGTTATAAGAACAAAAAATGATATTGGAGTAGCAATTCTATTTGATGATAGATATTCTCATATTAAATATAAATCACTATTTCCAATTAACTGGAATCACAATAAAAAAATAGGTAAAGGACAATATTTACAGTCGTACTTAGAACAGTTTTGGATAAATAAAAAGAAGTTAAATACATAATTGACCAGCGTTATTATTTATAACAAATATGACATATTTGTTATAATAACTCATATAATAGATAGGCATATTATGGTAAAATAAAGAAGAGGTGATTTAATTGGAAGTAATTATTAAAGAAGCACTGACAGATAGTGTTGTTGAAGAAGCGATTAGATTATTTGCTATTGATAAAAATCAATTTAAATCACTTGGTGGATTTGAAAATTTTGTATTCGAATATGATAAAGAAAATGTAACTTATGTATTAAGGTTTGTTCATAGTTCACATAGAGATTTTAATCAGGTTGAAGCTGAAATTGAGTTGATTAATTATCTATATAATAATAAAGGAAATGTTTCTCAAGTAGTTTTATCAACTGGAGGAAATACTTTAGAAAAGATTTTAGGAATTAACGATGATTATTTCACTGTTGCTTCATTTGTTAAAGCACCAGGAACTTTTGTTGATAGAAGTAATATTAATGATGAGTTTAACTATAATTTTGGTAAAGCTGTAGGACATATGCATGAGTTAACTAAAAGGTTTAAACCGGTTAATAAAAGAATTCACTGGTACGAAGAAAACTTAATAACTCATTTGGGACAAAAACATTTACGCGAAGATGATCAGTTTATACTTAATAAGTTAGATAAACTAGTTACTAAGATCAAGAGTTTAAAAATAGATAATGAAAGTTATGGATTAATTCATACTGATCTGCATTTTGGAAACATGTTTTATAATGGGAGTACTTTAACTTTCTTTGACTTTGATGATAGTGCTTATAAACACTATATAAGCGATATAGCAATAATAATATTTTATCAATGGGGATTTACTAATTTATCTAATGAAGAAATTGAAGATGAAACACATCAATTCTTAAAACATTTCTGTGAAGGCTATTTAGAAGAGACTAAACTAGACTATGAATGGTTTGATCATATTAATGATTTTCTTAAATTAAGAGAAATTATTATGTTTATTGTTTTACATGCAGCAGGAGAATCAAAAATAACAACTCCTTTTGCACAAAAGTATTTTAATAAATTTAGAGATAGAATTAAAAATGATATACCCTTCTTTAATTATGAAAGAGCAATAGGTAAAAGATAATGGAATTTATATTCGCAAAAAAACTAGTTCAAACAGTTAAATCAGATTATCCATGGTTTGGAGTAGATTATAATATGAATATATACCGTGGATGTAATCATGGATGTATTTATTGTGACTCAAGAAGTTCTTGTTACCAAGTACACGATTTTGATACTGTTAAAGCTAAACAAGACGCTCCTATTAAGGTTGAAAATGAACTTAGGAATAAACGTAAGAATGGCGTTATTGGGCTAGGAGCTATGAGTGATCCGTATAATTATTATGAAAAAAAATTAAAGTATACAAAAGATGTATTAAAATCAATTAATAAAAACCAATTTGGAGTATTTATTATTACTAAAAGTGATTTAGTAATAAGAGATATAGATATCTTTAAAAGTATATCAAATCATAGTGTATGTAATGTAGCATTAACTATAACTACATATGATGAAGAATTAAAAAAAGAGATTGAGCCTTATTCTCCGAGTTCTAGTGATAGGTTTAATGCTATAAAGGAATTAAGTGATAACGGAATATACACAGGAATTTTAATGATGCCAATTTTACCTTTCATCAATGATTCAATTGAAAATATTGAAAATATTGTTAAAAGAGCAAGTGAAGTTGGAGCTAACTATATATATCCATACTTTGGAGTAACTTTAAGAGATAATCAAAAAGATTATTATTTTATGAATATTAGTTCGAAGTTAGTGAAAAAGTATAAAACAGTATATAAGGATTCTTATATGTGTTCATCATTAAATAGTAAAGATCTTAAAAAGCATTTTGAAATGTTATGTAATAAGTATGGGATATTATATAAAATGGATGATATTATTAATGAATCTAAAGAGTTTATTAAGAATAAACAAATTTCATTATTTTAGAGGAGGTATCTTATGAAAGTACATGCAACAAATGAGAAGTTACAAGCATTTTTAAAAGAGAACCCTGTTAACGGAATAACTATTGTTGATGATCCTTTTAGATGTACTTATTTAATTAGTGGTAGATATAATAAAAAGAATTATAATCAAAACCTAAAAGGAGTTATAATTCCTTATACTAGTCATAATGGTGTTGATATTGATGATCTAATAAGTGATAATTTAATGCTTTTTATTACACCTACAAGAAGTAAGTATGTTGCGGAAAAGGCTATTGCTTTAATGTTTGCTTTACTTGGTAATGTAATTACTTATCATGAGTTATTAAAAGAAGGAAACTGGTCTTCAAGAAATAGTGATTCAAGAATTCCTTGGGTTAGTGTAGAAGGGCTTAGTATTGGTTTATTTGGATATGGAAGAATAGGAAGAAAAATTCATAATATGATAAAAGGATTTGATTGTGAATTTTATACAATAGAAAGAGAAAAAGAATATCCAAGTGATATTATTTTAGTTAAAAATTTAACAAATTTAGTTCAATGCAGTGATATTATAATTATTTCTTCACCATTAAATCAAACAACTGAAAGCTTGTTTGATAAACAATTATTATCAAGAATGAAAAATAAGTTTCTTATTAACGTTGGTCGTGGTAAAATAATTGAAGAAGAAAGTTTATATGATGCTTTAAAGAATAATAAATTAAAAGGATACGCTTCTGATGTTTGGTATAACTATCCTCAAGGAAAAGAAGTAATGCTTCCTTCAACTTATCCGATTCATAAATTTGATAATGTGGTTATGTCTAACCATTCTGGTGGATTTACTACAAAGACAAATGAAGAAGTAAATCAGGATATATTAAAAACTTTAAAGAAATTAAAAGAAGAAAATTTTGAAGATAAACTTAACTTAAAGAACTTACAATAGGAGAGACTTATGAAAAAAATATTATTAATAGTATTAAGCTTAGCTTTAGTGGTTACACTAGCTGGGTGTAAAGAAGATGATGCACCTGAATTTGAATTTGATGTACCAGCTGAATATAATGTAAACCTACAAGAATTAGGATATTCAGAGTATATTAGCTTCTCTAATCCTACTATTACAATAACTGTAGTAGATATGGGAGAGATAGTTATACAGTTATTTCCAAGTGTTGCACCAAACACTGTGAATAGTTTTATTAATTATATTGATCTTGAAACTTATACAAACAATCAATTCCATAGAGTAGTTAATGGATTTATGATTCAAGGTGGATATGTGGATAATCCAAGTTGTTATATCGAAGGTGAAATGGGAAATAATGATTTTGAAAATGAACTTAGTCATACACCTGGAGTATTAAGTATGGCAAGAGTTGGTGGAGACTATGATTCTGGGAGTTCACAATTCTTTATTGTTCAACAAACATCAACATTTTTAGATTTAGAATATGCTGGATTTGGAGGAGTAGTTAGTGGATTCCATATCATTGATTATATCGCTTCATTAAACAATCCTGAAGTAAACGAACTTTCTATTGTACCTGTTTATATTGAGAGTATTACTATTGATTTAAATGGATATGTAGCAAGCGCACCAATATGTATAGATGAAGAAGCTGATTAAGCTTCTTTTTATTTTGTGCGAAGAAAAATACATGTTATAATGTCTTTAGGTGATTTAATATGAAAAAGTATGATGAAAGAGAGACATTGTTTTCAAGAATAAATCTTGAAAAGGGTACTAAAGAATATAATGAATTCTATAGTAAACATAAAGATTTAAAACATAAAGATGATTCTATAAGAAGAATTTCTTTTCGTCATGTATTAAGAAAGAGTGAAGAGTTTAAGGATCTGTTTTTTCCTTTAACTATTAATAATAAATTATATATTAAGAATTTACATGATATGGTAGTAAACTATGAAGTAAAAGATAAAGTAGAAATTCCAAAAGGATTTTCAAAAAACATAAAAGAGATTGCGAAGTATTACGGAGCAACTGACGTTGGGATAGTTAAACTTGATAAATATAGTTACTATTCTCATTCAGGTGGTCTTAGTGAGAGTTTAGGAATAGATAATTACAACGATTTAATTAAACCTAAATATAAAACAGGGATTATTTTCACAGTTAAGATGGATTTAGAGTTTATGAATAGAGCACCTAATTTTGAAGAGTTACTTACTACAGAACAAGCATATTTAAGAGTTGCTGAAGTAAGTGCAAGACTTGCACTATATTTAAAATCGATTGGGTATGATGCATATGCAAGTAATTCTGAAACGTATTTAGCTCCTTTAGTTCCACTTGCGTTTGACGCAGGTCTTGGTGAGATAGGGATGAGTAATCATTTAGTAACTTTAGAACATGGAGATAATGTTAGACTAGGTGCTGTGTTTACTAATATGGAATTAGACACTGATAAACCAGTAGATTTTGGTCTACATGATTTTTGTAAGAAGTGTGCTTTGTGCTTAATAAATTGTCCTTCAAATTCTATATCTCATTTACCAAGAATGGTAAATGGAAGACAGTTTTATAAGTTTGATGAGAACTCATGTTTTGAATTATGGGTTAAGACTGGAACTGATTGTGGAGTATGTATTCAAAGTTGCCCATTTACGCAAGGACTAGATTTAGATAGGGTTGCTGGAAGTCGAGGAAATGATAATTTAATAGAAGAATTGGTTCAAGAACACATAAAAAAACATACTAGAAGAGAATATACTAAAGAAGATTTAGATATAGTTAAGATAGGTGAAGATGAGTGAAAGTTGAAATAGATATTCATGGACTTACTGAACAAATGGCTATTAAGACACTTGAAAAATTTATTGTTTCTTGTGATAAATCTATTTCTGAGATAGTAGTAATACATGGTTACCATGGAGGGAATGCTTTAAAAGATATGGTAAGAAATCCAAACAAATTAAGAAGCAAAAAGATAAGAAAAAGAAAGTTATCATTAAATCAAGGAGAAACTATCTTACAATTATATTAGGAGTGGTTATATGAAAAAACAAAACCCAATATATTTATCAACTATGTTTAAGAAAACTCCCTCTTCAAACTAGTTAAGTGGGGGATGAATTAAAC
>LGVF01084603.1_pt1 | contig 56232 bp, 57 predicted proteins | sample 469901 | NCBI WGS metagenome assembly LGVF01 (sample SAMN03893561, study PRJNA290197) | marine sediment metagenome | material: sediment; isolation source: combined push core samples #3730, #5133, and #5579 collected at Hydrate Ridge | place: Pacific Ocean: Hydrate Ridge
AGAGAAAGAATATAAAAGGCGTATAAAATCATTAAGATCTTATACAAATATTATACGAGGAGAATCAATATGAATAGAAAATGGTGGCAAGATGCAATAATTTATCAATTATATATTAGAAGTTTTAAAGATTCTAATAACGACGGTATTGGGGACTTTCAAGGAATAATTAGTAAGTTAGATTACTTAAGTGATTTAGGAGTGAATGCAATTTGGATTTCACCTCATTATGAGTCACCTATGGATGATAATGGATATGATATTTCTGACTTTTATAAAGTAAGTAAGGATTATGGAACAATTGAAGATGTAAAAGAACTAATCAAAAAAGCTCATAAACTAAATATTAAAATTATATTTGATTTAGTTTTAAATCATACTTCTGATGAGATAGAGTGGTTTAAAGCTGCAAAGGACCCAAATCATAAAGATCATGAAAAGTATCATGATTATTATATTTGGCAACCGCCTAAATATAACGGTAAAGGTGAAAGAGTTATGCCTACACAGTGGCGTTCTTGGTTTGGTGGACCCGTTTGGGAATATAATGAAGCTACTAATGAATATTACCTTCATATATTTAGTAAAAAGATGCCTGATTTAAATTGGCGTAATGAAGATATGAAAAATGATCTTAAAAAAATGACTAAGTGGTGGATAGATTTAGGTGTTGATGGATTTAGAGTTGATGCGTCAAATCACTTAGAAAAAAATTGGGATTTCCCTGAAGGTCATCCTGGATATGAAAATTTCTCAAGTATTCCAAAACATCATGAGTACTTAGAAGAGATGGGTACTGAAGTATTTTACCCTAATGACGTCTTTACTATGGGAGAATCAGGTGGTGCTTCAAAAGAAGAAGCTATTAAATATTGTGGATTTGAAAATAAAGAATTTGATATGCTAATTCATTTTGGACATTGCTGGGCTGATGGTGACTGGGATAATAAAATTACTCCTGGTAAATGGGCAAAAGGAAAAATAGATGTTAAAAGCATTAAACATAGTTTTGACAGATGGTTTAAAATGTTAAAAGGTAAAGGATGGAATATAATATATTGGCATAATCATGATCAACCTCGCGTTCTATCGCATTATGGTAATGATTCAGAATATTATAATGAATCTAGTAAAATGTTAGCGTACACGCTATATTTTATGCCTGGAACACCAATTGTTTATCAAGGCGAAGAAATTGGTATGACAAATGTTGATTATGAAGATTTAAATGATTTTAGAGATGTAGAAGTATTTACTGAGTATGATAATTTTATTAGTTTAGGTGCAACTCACGAAGTAGCTATGCAAGCTCTTAGAGATAGATCTAGAGATAACGCAAGGAGCCCTTTCCAGTGGGATAATAGCGTTAATAGCGGATTTAGTGAAGTTACTCCATGGATGAACACAGTAAAAAATTATACTGAAATCAATTTAGAAAAACAAAGAAAAGACCCAAATTCATTATTCAATACTTATAAATCTATTTTTAAATTAAGAAAAGATGAAATGATTAATAATGGATATATTAAGTTTATCGATATCGACAATGAAGATTCATATACTTATATAAATGAAACAGAAAATGCAATTTTCTTAATAGTAGCTAACTTTAGAAATTTTGATATATCTGTATATTTAGATATAAATATTGAAAACTATATAAATATTTATTACAATTATAGTGTAAGAGAGTTAACAAAAAATATAGAGTTAAAACCTTATGAAGCTTTAGTATTTAAATTAAATAAATAAGGAGGTAAATGTATGAAAGAATACAAGGTGTTTATTATTAATTCCGATGAACTAAAAAGAGAAGTTAGAGTAACCGTTTTTCTTCCAAAAAGCTATAGAAAAACTGATAAATATTATCCCGTATTATACATGCATGATGGACAAAATTTATTTGATAATAATCTCGCAAGTTTCGGAAAAAGTTGGGGTATAATGGAAGCATATGATAATGATCCATCAATCCCAGAAATAATAGTAGTTGGAATAGATTCAAGTCATACAAGAACTGAAGAATTAGTACCATTTATATTTAACTATGATGGAGATAAAGAGCTTCATGGTGGTAATTCTGATAATTACTATACGTTTATAACAAAAACTTTAAAGACATTTATTGATAAAAGATATAGAACATTTAAAAGTGCGAAAAACACTGGTATTATGGGGTCTAGTTATGGTGGATTATCTTCAACTTATGCCGCACTAAAATATTCTGAATTCTTTACTAGATTTGGTTGCATTTCTAATGCCTATTTTTCTGTTCAAAAAGAACTTCTTGAATTGATTCGAAATTCTTCTTTAGAAACAGTTAAAAAGTTCTATATGGATGTAGGAACAAAAGAGTCTAAAAAAGACTCTGAATGCGAAAAATATATTTTATCAAATAAAGAAATTTATGAACTGCTTTCTGAGAAAATTGAACCAGGAAAATTAAGATTTGACGTTGTAGAAGATGCGATTCATCATGAATCTGCATGGGAAAAAAGATTTCCTGAAATAATTAAGTTTCTTTTTAACGATTAATCAATAAAAACATAGAAGAAAAAGTTAATAAAAAAGTGTAATATATCAAGCAAAATCAGTTGATTTTGCTTTTTTTTTACTATATAATATGTTATATTTTAATATATATAATATGATTGAGGTAAAAATATGACTGAAAATAAAGAATTATCAAGAAAAGAACAAAGAGAAGAAGTTATTAAGAAACTGTTTGAATTTGATATCAATAAAAGTACTGAAGCATTTGTACATACGAATTTGTATATAAACAATTCAGTAAACGGTGTTTTAGAACACATTATGAAAATTGATCAAATTATAGTTAATAATTTAGTAAACTGGAAGATAAACCGCTTATCTTATGTAGATAGAGCGATTATAAGATTCGCAGTTTATGAGCTTTACTATACAAAAACACCATACGAAATAGTAATAAATGAAGCTTTAAACCTTACACGTAAGTATAGTGATGAAGGTGATAGTAAAACAGTTGGGTTTACTAACAAAGTTTTAGATAACATCAAAATCTTTTTGAAGAAATAAGGGGATTACATTGGAAGAAAAAAGATATTTAAGTGTTACAGCGTTAACTAAGTACTTAAAATATAAATTCGACAACGACGCACATTTAAAAAATGTGCTTTTAAAGGGCGAAATTTCCAATTTTAAAAGACACAGTAGAGGACATTTTTATTTCACTCTAAAAGATGATAAAGCGCAGATTAGTGCGATTATGTTCGCATCAAATTCTAATAAAGTTAAGTTCTTTCCTAGTGATGGGATGAGTATTTTAGTAGAAGGATATATTACTGTATACGAAGCAAGTGGTAATTACCAAATATACGTTAATAAAATGAGTGAAGACGGTCTTGGTAACTTATATCTAGCATATGAACAACTTAAAAAGAAATTAGCTAGTGAAGGATTATTTAATGCTTCTCATAAACTGAAAATTCCAAGGTTTCCAAAAACTATAGCGGTACTAACAAGTCCTACTGGCGCAGCCGTTCAAGATGTAATAAACATTATAAACAGAAGGTATCCACTTTCTAGTATTATCGTTTATCCGACATTAGTTCAAGGTGAGTATGCCAAAGATTCAATAGTTACTCAATTAGAAAAAGTTAATACTGATAAATTAGCTGATGTTATAATCCTAGGACGTGGTGGAGGAAGCATTGAAGATTTGTGGCCATTTAATGAAGAGGATGTAGCTCACGCTATTTATGATTCTGAAATACCAATAATAAGTAGTGTAGGACATGAAACAGATACTACAATAAGTGATTATGTCGCTGATTTAAGAGCTCCAACACCTTCAGGTGGAGCAGAGCTCGCAGTTCCTGATCAATTAGAATTAATTAGTTATTTAGAAAGAATGAATAACCAAAATAGATTAAGTTTAACAAGATTAATGAATTCTAAGATTGATGCCTTAAAAAGAGTAGAAAGTTCATTTATCTTTAGAGATCCTTTGAGGATGACTGAAGGTAAATCTAGAAAATTAGATCATTTAAGTGATAAGTTAGAATTACTAAATCCAATAAATCGTTTAAGACAAAGTCAGGATGATTTAATTAAAACAACAAAAAGATTAAATGATTACTACTTAAGAACACTAAATAAAAAGAGTAGCACTTATAATTTGATGATTAATAAGTTAGAACTATTAAATCCTTTAAGCATAATGAAAAAAGGATATAGTGTAGTTAAAAAAGAAGGAAAAGTATTAAAAAGTATAGATGAAGTAAAAATAAATGAAAACATTGATATACATGTGAACGACGGTGTTATCACTGCGAACATAACTAGTAAAAGAAAGGGTGTTTAAGATGAAAGAACAAACATTTGAACAAGCTTTAGAACAATTAGAATCATTAGTTAGAGAATTAGAAAATGGTGAGATAGAACTTAATGATGCTGTTACTAAATATAATGAAGGTATGAAATTAAGTAAGTATTGCCATGATTTATTAAAAGATGCTGAAGGTGTAATCGTTAAAATGATGAAAGATGATAAATTAGTTGACTTTAAAGAATAATTGAGGTGTTTATGATGGTAAATTTATCAGATATAAAAGACCCTAGTTTTTTAAACGATTTATCAAACAAAGAACTAGAGGAGCTAAGTAAAGAAATAAGAACTTTCCTAATTGAAAGTTTATCTAAAACAGGAGGACATTTGTCTTCCAATTTAGGCGTTGTAGAGCTTACTATAGCTTTACATAAAGTTTTTGATAGTCCAAAGGATAAGTTAATTTTTGATGTTGGACATCAAGCATATACTCATAAAATACTAACTGGACGTGCTACTGAATTTGATAAATTAAGAATGCACAATGGTCTTAGTGGATTCTTAAAAAGAAGTGAATCAATTCATGACGTATATGAAGCAGGGCATAGTTCAACAAGTATAGCCGCAGCTTCTGGTATGGAATTCAGTAAAAAGTTTATCGGTAACAGTAATAAAGTAATTCCAATAATTGGTGATGGTGCCTTAACTGGAGGTATGGCTTTTGAAGCTCTTAACTTCTTAGGTGGACAAGGTGATCATCAACCTATAATCATATTAAATGATAATGAAATGAGTATTAGTGAAAATATCGGTTTCTTAGCTAGTATTTTAAATAATATTAGAAGTAAGAATACATATCGTAAGATTAAAACAAAAACTAAAAAGTTTTTACCTAAATTCTTAAGAAAATTTTCTACTAAAGTTGAAAGAGGAGTTAAAGGTTTCTTAACTACTAATACTATTTTTGATGATTTAGGATTTAGTTATTATGGGCCTATTAATGGTCATGACTTTAAAGAGTTAATAAAATACCTTAATATAGCTAAAAAATCAAATAGAGCTTGTGTAATTCACGTTTTAACTGAAAAAGGAAAAGGCTATAAACCAAGTGAACAAGACATTAACGGCTCTTGGCACGGAGTTGGACCTTTCGATATTGAAACAGGCAAACAAATAGCTAAAAAAGAAGAAAACATATATTCATGGAGTGAAATTATCTCAGAATATATGATTAATTATGCTAAAAACAATGAGAAATTTACTATTGTTATTCCAGCAATGATTGGTGGAAGTAGTTTATTTAAATATAAAGAACAATTCCCTAAACAAATAATTGATGTAGGTATAGCTGAACAGTTAGCTGTAACAATGAGTAGTGGATTTGCTATTAGTGGAGTAGATGTCTTTACTCCAATATACTCAACATTCTTACAACGTGCTTATGATCAAGTTAATCACGATGTAGCTAGACAAAACTTAAAAGTAGTATTTGGAATTGATAGAGCAGGTATTGTTGGGGCTGATGGTGAAACACATCAAGGTTTATTCGATATTCCACTTCTTAGACATATACCTAATATGACAATTGCTCATCCAAGAAACCCAGAAGAAGCATTTAAGTTATTAAATTATGCATTTAAAGTAAATAAAGGACCTTTTGCGATTAGATATGAAAGAGGAAATGAATTTTATGACTTCAATGAAGGAATAACAAATGAAACATTTGATAAACCTTCATGGGAAATAATTAACAAAGGTAAAAAAGCAGTATTCCTTTCATTTGGTTCTATGCTTGAACAAGTAAAAGAAGAAGTTAATAAACAAGAATTAGATGTTTGTATAGTTGATGCTAAGTTTATTAAACCGCTAGACAAAGATATTATTAAATATATTAGTAATTTAGATGTACCAATAGTTATTTATGAAGAATCATCTCTATTAGGTGGTTTTGGTAGCGCAGTACTTGAACATTTAGTTATTAATAAATTGGATACATCAAAAATAACTTTAATGGGAATTAAAGATGAATATATCGAACAAGGAGCAAAACATTTAGTTTTAAAAGAGTTAAATCTAGATTTGGACAGTATTATTAAGAAAATTAAAGAAGTTATATAAACTTTTAAAGGAGGACTTTTATGTTAAATTACATTTCAGTAAAGAATTTTGCAATTATAGAAAATATAGAAGTCGACTTTAAAAAAGGTATGACAGCATTAACTGGAGAAACAGGTGCCGGTAAAAGCTTGTTAATTGACGCTATAGGACTTTTACTAGGTGACAGAGCTACAACTAACATTGTACGTACAGGCTCAGACAAGGCTATTGTAGAGGGTGTATTTGTCTATTCTAGTAAAAAGATCAAAGAAACATTAAATAAATTAGGAATAAATAGTGAAAATAACGAACTTATTATTAAAAGACAAATTACAACATCAAATAATAATGTTATTAAAGTTAATAATCAAATAGTAACTTTATCTCAATTAAAAGAGATAACTTCTTTACTCGCAGATATCCATACACAGTTTGATACACATCGTTTAATTAATCCTCAAACATATATTGACATAATTGATGGATTTGAAAGTGATAAAACTAATAAGTTAATTGAATCTTATCAAGAGAAGTTAAAAATATATAAAAAAGAGTTAAAAGAATTAAATATTCTTAAAAACTCTAATAATGATTTAATAGAAAGATTAGATTTAATGAAGTTCCAAGTAGAAGAACTTGAGTCATATAATTTAGATATAAATGAAGAGACAGATCTAATGGATAAAGTAGAAAAAATGCAGAACTTTGATAAGATTTATCAGAACCTAAATGAAGCAATTGTTTTACTGGAAAGTTCAAGTGCAATTGATAACATTTTTACTGCTTCAAAAAGGATTGAAAACATTAAAGAGTACTCTGAATCATTTAATATCCTTAATAAGAGAGTTAGTGAATCATATTATGAGTTACTTGATACCTTTGAGGAACTTAAGAGTGAGGCTGACTCATTAGACTTTGACCCTAAGTTACTAGATAGTTATGAAGAACGCTTAAACATCTTAACTACATTAAAAAGAAAGTATCGTAAAGAACTTCCTGAATTAATTGACTACTTAGAAAAAACAAAACAAGATATTTTGAATATTGATAACTTTGATGAAGTCATTAGAGCTAAGGATGAAGATGTAAAAATAGCTTTTGACACTGTTAAGAGCGAAGCTTTAGGCTTAAATAAATTAAGAAAAGAGACTAGTTTATATATTGAAACTGAGCTTCTAAAAACATTAGAAGAACTAGTACTTAAGAAGACTAATTTTAAGATAGAATTTTTAAATGATATTGATAGTAATCACTTAAATAATTCTCAGTTTTTTAGTAACGGAATTGACGAAGTCGATTTCCTAATTACTACTAATATTGGAGAACCATTAAAACCACTTTCTAAATCAGCAAGTGGTGGTGAGATGAGTAGGATTATGCTAGGTCTTAAAAACTTACTTGTTAAGTCATTAGAACTATCTTTAATTATATTTGATGAAATTGATTCAGGAGTTAGTGGATTTGTCGCAAGCCAAGTAGCTAAAAAAATGAAATCTATTTCAAAATCAACTCAAGTAATATGTATTACGCATATTCCTCAAGTAGCTGCGCTATCTGATAATCATCTATTTATTAGTAAAAGTGTAGAAGAAGGAAGAACTAGAGCACATATTAAAGAATTATTAAAAGATGATAGAATTCAAGAGATTGCACAAATGATCTCAGGAGATCATGTTACTATATCAGCTATTGAGAGTGCAAGAGAGCTTTTAGATAACTAGTAATTTTGATACATACAGGTCTCTAACACCTATAGTATATTCTTGAAGTCATTTACTGACTTCTTTTTTTATGATAAAATTTGTTTATAAGGAGTTGATAGTTTATGTTTAAAAAAGTTGCACTAATTTTAGGACTAATTTTATTCACTTTAACATTCAGTTTTTTTATGACTCTAATTGGGATGTTTGTAGGAGGGAACTTTTTCACAGAACTTGAACTCTTTGGGGCAATAGGGTATGAAGCAGGTGGTAATTTGGGTTTACTATTAGGTCTTGTAATTGGGATTACTCTATCTCTGTATTTTTATCTAAAATTGCATATTAAAAATAAACAGAATTAACTTTGGGAACTGTGTTTTCGGTCTCCAACACTGCAATTACAATATAGAAGTCATTTACTGGCTTCTTTTTTTATGGTAAAATACAAAGTATATTTATTGTACTTTAATATATAAGGGGTGAATAAAATATGATGAAAAGTATTTATATAGGGTGGTTTCTTTCTTTACTTGCTGTTATAGGAAGTTATTTTTATGTATCAAATATAAAATATTTTATTAATGATACAGGTCAATATATGACTTTGTTAGATTATGATACAAGAATAAGTGCAATGCTTAGTTTAAGTGCTATATTTTTCTTTCTAGTTTATACAATTTTAATAATAGTTAAACAATTATCTCCATCATTACTGAATAAGAGAATCTTTGTTCATATAACAATGTTACCAATATACCCTATTGTATCAGGAGCTTTATGGATTGCTTTAGACCTAGTCATTTCAAATGATAATGTTGATTATTTTAATAGGGGAATCCATTTTGCAAATGCAAATATTGGCTATTTTTCTAATTCATTAACAATGAATGAATTGATTTCAATAGGAAGAAGTTTACATTATGGAATTGGCATTTATATTACATCAGTAATTTTTATATTATTGTTAATTCATCAAATAATATTTACTATTAAATATAATAATACGTACTATATTGACTAGTACACATCTAATGTATTTCAAGACAACACTACAATTAATTCAATATAGAAGTCATTTACTGACTTCTTTTTTTATGGTAAAATACTATTTGGGAGATGATTTTATGCCGAGGAATTATAGATCTTTATGGGATAAGTATCCAAATAGAAATACAGGAGAAACTGAAAGTAAATATGAACTTTTAACATATTCATCTATTAAGTATTTAATTATTGTTGTATTGCTTTTTCTGTTCTTTGCAGTGTTACTTGGAGCTGGGTTAGGGTTCTGGACTCTCTTGAATATATTCTTTGAGTAAATTATAAAATTTAATATAGAAGAAGGAGATGATTTTATGAAGGAATTCAAAGGGAAAATTTTTATTTTAATGGAATTAATATTACTGTTTGTACTATTGGGTATGATTTATACAGTGATTTTTGTTGAAACAACAATAATTGCTTTTCCTGAATATGCATTTCAATTTAGAACTATTGATATTTCATTTTCACTAGTAATAGTCTTCACTATAGTATTGTTAAGTACAGGATTATTAATATATCATCAATACAAAAAGATTTTTAATACAAAAGCTTTATATACTTTATATTTTGTATCTGGTTATCTATTTTTAGTTATTCAAGGTACATTATTATATGGAAAATCACATATAACAAATTCATGGTTTAGAAATGAATTCTATATAGATTATTTTGGATTATATAAAGCATATATAAATGATGTATCATATAAATTCTTTTTTGATAATATAGTTGTATCAATTTTTTATAGTTTATTATTTGTTATTGTAATAGTGTCTATTTGGAAAGGTCGTTTGGGTGCTAAAGAAAAATATTGAAAGATAGGTGTTATATATGTTTAGAGAAATGAGAAGAAGTAAGAATTTAGTAGATGTTGAAATAACTAAAGAGCTACTTAAAAATGGAATTGATGGTGTGCTTGGTACTATTTCAGAAAATGGATATCCATATACAACTCCAGTTAATTATATATATTACAATGACAAGATATACTTTCATTCAGCTCTTAAAGGGCATAAGATAGATAATATTCAAATGAATGAAAAAGTATCTTTCACAGTAATTACAAAAAATGATATTATAGAAGAATCATATACCGCAGACTTTCAATCAGTAATATTATTTGGTAAAGCTAAACTAGTAGAACCAACAAAAGAATTATTATTAGAACTAATAAGAAAGTATTCTTCTAGTTATATGGATAAAGCTAATGATTACATTGCTAAACATCAAAAAGCAACCCAATTAGTAGAAATTACTATTGAACATATGACAGGAAAACAAAGAGTAAAAAAAAAATGTAAAAAAATTATTTGAGCTATTAATATAATATTAATGGCTTTTTGTTTGTAAAAATACACTTGTATACTAAAATGTCATTTACAAACATTTATAAAATGTAAAAAAAATGATATAATATAATTTGTAAATATTATTGAATTGGAGATGGTAGTATGTTTGACAATAATGGAATTAATAAAATGAATATATCTGTTTTAGGAATTTTAATTAGAGTTGCTAGAATGAAACAAGGATATTCATTAAGAAATTTAGCTACTTTAACTAATATATCTCATACTCTTATTTCAAATATAGAAAAAGGTAAACAACCACCCTCAGAAGCAACATTAGCTGATATATTTAGTGTTTTAAAACTTAAGTTATATACAGAGCCAGAAATTAAAACTGAAATGACTTACTTCTATAAAGAAATATTTAGTAGAATTGTGAATCATCATTATATAGAAGCATCTAAACTAATTTCTGAAATGGAGAAAAAAGGACATATATATGAAAATAGTTTTGAAGTAGTTAACTATATCGTTATTAGATGTTTATACTACACTATTACTAATATAAAATTAGATGTGAAAGAGAAAACTATAAGTCAATATGAAAAAGTAATAGAGTTTTTTACATTAGAACAAAAACAGTTATTCTTTTTTATTAAAGGTTTAAATTATCTAAATAAAGAGTATTTCATATTGGCTAGTGATAACTTTGAAATAGCATTATCGCTTACTGATAAAGAAATAAATCCAGTAGTTAAAGAATACTTAGTTCAGGCTTATATTGGACAATATAGGATTACAGATAGCGTTGCTTTAGCTAACGCAGCAATTGAAGAATTTGAAGAAAAAACAGTATATGTAAGAGCTATGAAATGTCGCATGTTAATTGCAAAGATATATGTATTTATCTTAAAACTTGATAAAGCACAAATACTTGTAGATTATGTAGATTCTTTTACAAAACAATTTAATATTGCTGTATTAACTAATGAGTGTCATATTTTAAAATCAGCAATAGCATTTTACAATAAAGATTACATATTAGCAGTAGAAGAATTAGAAGAATATACAGATCAAGAAGCTAGAGAACTAATTTTACCCCGTTTTAGAATTTATTTAATGAACAAGGATGATAGATTATTAGATTTTTATTATGATGTAATGGAGAACAAGAAAGATCTTCTAACAATTAATAAGTATTTACTAATCAAAGTATTAATGATGTGGGTTAATAAAGATGTTAGAGTAGATAAAGAATATGTTGATAGTTTAAATCAGCTTTCTGAGTTATCTATAAACTCTAATGATCAGGAATATATTGGATTATCTCATAATTTATTAATTGATTATTACAGAGAAAATCGTAAATATAAAAAAGCTCTAGAAATTGCAGATGAATTACTATTACTTAAAAAGATACATTTAAACTACTATTCAATAAAAAATACTTAACTAAATAAAAAAAGATAATTTCATTTAAGAAATTATCTTTTATTGTGTGTAATATAATTATGAACTCATTGCATCAACTAATGTGTAAATAAGACCAATTACCCCACCAAGCATGAATCCTAATATTAAAATTAGCACCATGATTTTACCTAGTTTTGTTTTTAATGGGTTTTTAACTGCTCTTACTGAAGCTTCACGTTCTTTTGGAACTCTCTTTTTACTTGTTGGCATTTTTTCACCTCGTTTGATTATATATGGTATAATATTAATGTCTTTTTTCATTATATTATAATTTTACAAAAAAGGGAAGATTTTATGGAAAAAAAATACAAAGTTATATTTCACATTGATTTAAATGCGTTTTTCGCAAGTTGCGAAATTGCCGAAGATCCCAGTCTAAAAAATATCCCTATTGGAATTGGGGGTAGAAGTGACAGGGGTGTTTTAACAACCGCTAATTATGAAGCTAGAAAATACGGTATAAGAAGTGGAATGAGTGGTGTTGAAGCAAGACGTCTATGCCCTAAATTATTGATGTTACCTGTGAATTTTGATCTTTATCACAAATATAGTAATATCTTTTTTAATTTGCTTCATGAGTATACAGATATTATTGAAAAAGGATCAATTGATGAAGGGTACTTAGATATGACAGATGACTGTGATGAAGTTCATCCTTTAGATATTGCTAAAGAAATTCAAGATAGATTATTGAATGAACATAAATTACCTGTATCAATTGGAGTTGCTCCTAATATGTTCTTAGCTAAGATGGCTTCAGATATGAAGAAACCTCTAGGTATCACAGTTCTTAGAAAAAGAGACTTAGAAGAGAAATTATGGCCATTACCAATTGAAGAAATGTTTGGTATAGGTAAAAAAACTTATCCTAATTTAAAATTAATTGGAATTAATACTATTGGTGAATTAGTAAATTATAAAGATATGCGTAAACTTAAGTTAGTTTTAGGAAATAGAACTGATGAATTCTTAAATTTAGCTAATGGATTCGATAAAAAAATTGTAACTCCACATCGTCATGTGGATATGAAAAGCATTGGTACCTCATCAACATATTTATCTGATATTTATGAGTATCAAGTAGCTTTAACTAATTTATCTAACTTATCAAAAAAAGTTACTAACCGCCTTATAAAAGACGAATCTGTAACTAAAACAATAAGTATTCAAGTTAGATATAATGATTTTTCACAAATAAATAGAAGTTATACATTAGATTTTTATACTGATAACTTTTATGAAATATATAAAGTGGTTGAAAGACTATTTGATGATAATCAAGGGGATCTTCCAATAAGATTGCTTGGTGTAAGTCTTTCTAACTTAATACCAACTGAAAATAATATTAAACAAATTAATATTTTTGATGTACCAAAAGAAGTTACTAAAGAAGAAAGAGTATTACGGCTAATTAACAACATTAATGATACTTACGGAAATAAATTAATTAAAAGAGGTACAAAAAGCAAAAGTAAATAAATGATAATAGCTATTAGTGGCATAAAACATTGATTAAAGGCCGTTTTTATGATAAAATATTTAATTGGAAAGTATTATATTTTTTGTGAATAAGAATAATTATTGATTAAGAAAATGGAAATTAAGATATGGAGGATAAATTATGAGAAAAACGCTTATCTTAGTAGGGATTGTTTTAATTAGCTTTTTACTGGTAGCCTGTGGTGAGGATGTAGCTACTGTTACACCACCAACATTCAATAGCTTTACTGTTGATGGAACGGCCCCAGTAGTTGACGGGGAGCTAGTAACTTATTATAAAGGAAAAAATGAAGCTATCTTAATTGAAGTAAATATTAATAATCCAGATAGTTTATTAATAACATCAATTATTATAGACGGATATAACTATTTTGCTTCTAGATTCTTAGCTGAATCTACACGTACTACTATTTACTTTGAAATGAGTGCTGGTACTACATTAGGTGAAAAAGTTTTAAGTTTAGATGAAATAGTATATAAAAATGGAGATATATCTGAAACTGTTACAGTTAGCTCTAATAATGAATTTATAAAATATGTCTTCAAGAATTTACCAACTGTAGAAAGAGAAAGTTACTCAGTAACTGAAGATTCTATAATTGTTAATTTTGATATTTTAGATACTGATGAAGTAATCGCAGCTGATACACTAATTGCTGAATTATACTCAGGAGAAACACTAGTAAATTCAGAAGTTATAAGTGTAGGACAAACAGAAGTTGTGTTTGGCTCATTACTTTCAAATAAAAATTATGAAATTAAAGTTAAAGCTAACTTTAATTTAGATAATAGCCAAGGGTATAACGTAGATTATGCTCTTTATAGTGGTTCTTTCTCAACACTAGATAACTCAATACCTAACGCATCTATTGAAAATCCTTTAGTTACATCTAATTCAATTGTATTTAATGTTATATACAATGATGAAGATTCTGTAACTGTTCTTGGTGGAATTACTGTAGGAGTATTTAAGGATGATGTTTTAGTTATATCTGTTGATATAGCGGGTTCTACAAATGGTGTTACTATTGAAGGATTATTAAATAATAATGAATACACTGTAAAAATATTAAGTGATTACGATTTATTAGATGGACATTCAACAATTACTGATGCTGTGTTAACAACTCATACATTCAGTACATTACCTCGAGAAGTTCCTGAACCACTTATTACTGGTTTAGTTATTGAAGAAAATAGAATATTATTTGATTTTGATATTGATGACCCTGATGGATTAATTATTATGAGTACATTAATAGCAAAATTATATATAGATAACATATTACAAGAAACTATAGCTGTTAATGAGTATAGTGCAGACTTCCAAATTTATAATTTATTTGCTAATGATAGTTTTACAATTGAAATCGAAGCATCATATAATTTAAATGATGGTGTTGGTATTCAAGCAGATAAAGTAATCTATAGTCAAGAGTTTACAACATACGAAAATGATGTTCCTGTAGTTCTTGTTGATAATTTAGTAGTTACTCAAGGTTATGTAACTGTAAACATAGAAGTAATTGATGAAGACCTGACATTACAAGGTGCATTAACTGCTAGATTATATGAAATATATCTTGTTGGAGATGTTGAACATGAAGTAGAAGTAGGTTTAATTCAGTTTGATGTTGAAGAAACACAAATTGTATTTACATACTTAACTAGCTATTTAAAAGGATATCGTGTTGATATTGTTGCTGATTATGATTTAAGAGATGGTTCAGTTCCAAAAGAAGATGAAAACTTATTTAGAAGTATATTAGTATCTTCAGAAAGAAAAGCACCAGCTGTTGAATTAAACGATATTACATGGGGTGTTGATGAAATAGAAGTAAATATTAACGTTATGGATAGTGATAATACTGTTGTTGCTGATACTGTAATTGTTTATTTATACTTAGGAGATTTACTAATTGCTCAAGAAACGTTAGGTATTGGTGAAACTTTAGTTACATTTAGTGGATTACTATCTAATAATGAATATAGAATTTTTGTTGAAGCTAATTATATTTATGATTTAGTTGATCAAACAGTATTAATTGAAGAATATGAATTAGTAACAAGCAATGTTTATACTTCAGAAAAAGAAGTTCCAACTTCAATTATTAGTGAAGTATTTGGATTAACTGAAACAATTGAATTTAAAGCGGTAATTACTGATGAATTTGCTACAATTGATGAACTTACACTAGTTGCTGTTTTATTCTTAGACGACGTAGATACTGGATTATCTGAAGCATTAACTGTTGGTAATAACTTCGGTGTTATATTTACTGGATTATTATCAGATAAACAATATGAAATTAGAATTATAACTAATTACGATTTAAATGATGGTAATGATGAATTCACTGATGTTGAATTAACAAGTTACTTTATATATACAAGTTCTAAATCAGATCCTAGTACTCAAAACTTCATTATATTATCTACTCAAGATGAAATATCATTTGATGTAGAAGTTATTGATGAAGATGGTGTTATTGTTACTAATCCTGTAGCTAGACTATATATTGGTGATACTGACACAGGTCAATTTGTTGATCTAGTAGTTGGACCAAACTCAAGTATTACATTTAGTTCAGTATTATCAAACGAAAGATATAATGTTCGTATTATGGCTGATTATGATTATAATGATGGAACTCCAATAATACCTGATTCATCTATATCTATTTCATATACAAATACATTAGCTAATGCTATGATTACTTCAATAATAAGTGATATGGTTGTTGGTAAAGATAATATTATATTTAATGTTGAAGTTGTTGATGATAATACAGTAAGCACAGATAACTTAGAAGCTGTATTATATGATGAACTTGATGTTCAAGTAGGATTACCTATAGCTATTATTGTAGGAGATAATACTGATGTTGAATTTACTGGATTACAATCTGAAACTACATATACAGTTGTAATTGAATCTGATTATGACTTAAATGAAGGTGAAGGAGAACAGTTTGACGGTAACTTAGATAGCATAGAAGCGTTAACGCTAGCTCTTACTGGACCTAGCGCAACAATAACAATAACAGATATTGAAAATACAAGAATTGATTTTGAGGCATCAGTTACTGATGAGGATTTAACTGTTACAACTAACTTACAAGCTGTTTTATATAAAGACGGTGTAGCTACTGGTGATACAGTTGCTTTAGTAGTTGGAAGTAATACTTCTAAGTTCTTTGATGAATTAGAATTTGGGGCAGAATACGTTATAAAAGTTGAAACTGATTATAGTTTAAATAATGGTGATGCTGATATTCTTGCTGAAGTACTAGTTTCTGACACAGCTTCAACAATTTCAATTATTCATGTTACTGAAGTAGTTGAAGGCAAGAAAATTATTAATTATATTTTAGAAGTTGATGATCAATTTAGTATCTTAGTTGGTTTTGATGTTGAAGTTAGATTATATTATGTAGATGAAACTCAAGTAGGAGATGTATTCTATGTAAGTACAGTTGCTGACGTAGATATGTTAAATCTTTGGTCTAGTTACGAATATTATATTGAAGTGACAGCTACTTATAATGTAGGTACAGGACAGGTTACTGATAAAGTATTTAGATATGATTTTACTACATTACCACTTGATATACCTGATATTCAAGTGACTAATTTAGATGTTTCAAATGCAACTGATATTGTTTTTGATGTAATAGGTGTTGCAGATCCAGACGGTATTATTAATGGATTTGTAGATGATGGATTTACTCCAGGTACACTTGAAGCTGTATTATATATTGATGGTGTAGCAGAAGCTGTTACTATTCCTATCGCAGCGAATGGAACTTATACATTTGTTGGATATGATGGTACTGATGGTTCTGATTATGCAATTGTAATTCAAGCTACAGTAGACTTAAACGATAGTAATGGATTAGATACGTTTGAATTTGATGTTAAATCTTGGATTTATGCTGATCAACCATAAGAATAGATAAAATAAAAGCACTTCCTATTTTGGAAGTGCTTTTTTTGTAAGTAAATTTTTTATCGTTAATTTAGATGTTATATCATGAGTGGATTTATCATTTTTATCAAAAAGTTCTAAAAACTTAATAACTTCGCTAGTTACCTTAGTAGGAGTAGAAGCACCGCTACTTACTGCGACACATGAATAATTACTTAGTTCTTTAATATCTATATCAGTAATAGATTCAATCAATGAAGAACTAACATTTGATTGTTCACTAGCAACTTGTACTAACTTACGAGAATTATTAGATAATTTATCACCAACAACATATACATGATCAACTTCACTAGGAATATTAGATATTGCTTCTTGTCTAATTCTAGTCGCATCACATATTTCATTAATGAATTCTATATTTGGATAAACTAATTTAGCTTTTTCACTTATATTAAATACATCGTAAATACTCATTGTTGTTTGATTAGTAATAACAATCTTCTTATTTTCAATATTTAGAGTTTCTAAATTATTTATATTTTCTATTATATGAATCTTATCACTTATACCTTTAGCAGCTTCACTTTCAGGATGTGAATGTTTACCAATATAAATAACATCATACTCTTTTTCTAAATAGTTTTTAATTACATCCTGGCTTTTAAAGACGTCATCGCATGTCGTATCAATTATTTCTAAACCCTTTAATTTAGCCTTTTTATAGACATCGGGACTTACTCCATGAGCTGTAAAAATCACAGTTCCACTATCAATTAAATCAAGAAGTTCAAGTCTTGTTTTAGTAGGATCATGAAGAGTAATGTAACCAAGGTTCTCTAAAGAATTAACCATTTGTTTGTTATGAATTACCATCCCTAAAATATAAACGGGGAATTTCATTGACAAATGGTCTAGATTTGTTATAGTATTTATTGCATTTACAACACCGTGACAATAGCCTCTAGGAGTTATTTTAATTGTTTTCATAATATCACCTAAAACTATTATATATCATAGTCATATAATTTGGAAATGTTATCTAATTATTGTATAATATAAGTAAGGAGAGATACTATGGAAATTAAGAAGAATTTTATACAAAAAGCAATAAAAGATTTGGGATTTAGAGACTTTACTGAGGTTCAGAATTTAGTGATCCCAAAAGCAAATAAAGGTTTAGACATTATTGGGTGTAGCCAGACAGGTACTGGTAAAACTCATGCTTTTTTAATACCTATTTTTGAAGCTTTAGATCTTGATAATCATGATGTCCAAGCTGTAATAACAGCTCCTACTAGAGAACTTGCTCAACAAATATATAATTTCGCAGTGCACATTGCTAAATTTAGTGAAACACATATTGATATTCGTAAATATGTAGGTGGTAGTGACCGTGAAAAAGAAATTAATAGATTAAAAAAATCACAACCAATGATTGTGATTGGTACTCCAGGTAAAATTTTTGATTTAGCTATTAAAGAAAATCTTTTAAATGTATATAAAGCAAAAACATTTGTCATTGATGAAGCTGATATGTCTTTAGAAATAGGATTCTTAGAAGATATTGATAAATTAGCTGCTTCTATGGATGAAGGTCTTCAAATGATGGTATTTAGTGCAACAATTCCTGAGAAGATAAGACCTTTCTTAAGAAAATACATGAATAAACCAACTGAAATCTTTATTAAACCAAAAGAATTATCAAGTTTAAATATTGAACATATATTTATACCAATTAAATCAAAAAGTAGAGAAGATGTTTTACTTAGCTTAGTAAAAACAATTAACCCTTATATCGCTTTAGTTTTCTGTAATAGAAAAGAAACAGTAGAAGAGATAGGAACACTTCTTTATAGTAATGGATACAACGTAACTAAACTTCATGGAGATATAACTCCAAGACAAAGAAAACAAGTTATGGATAGAATTAAAAAAGCTGAATTCCAATATATCGTAGCTAGTGACATCGCAAGTCGTGGTATTGATATTGATGGTGTAAGTCACGTTGTTAACTATGAGTTACCGAAAGATATGGAATTTTACATTCATAGATCAGGTAGAACAGGTAGAGCGAGTTACACAGGAATGGCTATTAGTTTATATACACCAAAAGATGAAAGTTATTTAGATTTCTTAGAAAATAAAGGAATCGATATTATCTATAAAGATATCAAAAATAATGAGTTAATAAAAAGAAGAGATAGAAACGAAAGAATTAAAAGAATTCAAAGTACTAAAAGTATTGAAATAGAAAAATTAAACTTAAAAAGAAAAAATAAAAAAGTAAAACCAGGATATAAAAAGAAATTTCATCGTACAGTTCAAAAAGCTCAACAAAAGGCTAGAAGACATCACAAGTAGGAGGATTTTATGTTAAAGATTGGTTCACATGTTTCACTTAAAGGAAAAGAAATGATGCTAGGAAGCGTTAAAGAAGCATTAAGCTATAACGCAAATAGTTTTATGATTTATACAGGTGCTCCTCAAAATACGAGAAGAAGACCTATTGAAGATTTAAGAGTAGAAGAAGCACATCAATTAATGAAAGAAAATAACTTAGATTTAAGCAATATAGTAATACACGCTCCATATGTTATGAATCTTGCTAATGGAGATCCTGAAAAAAGACAATTCGCAGTTGATTTTTTAACTAGTGAAATCAAAAGAACAGCTTTAATAGGTGCTAAACAAATAGTATTACATCCAGGTGCACATGTTAAACAAGGTGCGGATATTGGAATAGCTTTCATTATTGAAGGACTTGATAAAGTAATTGAAAACACAAAAGAATTAGATGTATTAATTGCTTTAGAAACAATGGCTGGTAAAGGAACTGAATGTGGTCGTAACTTTGAAGAAATTGCTGAAATTATGAATGGAGTTAAGAATAGCTCTAGACTTAGTGTTTGTTTTGATACATGTCATACACATGACGCAGGATATAAAATAAAAGATAACTTTGATTCAGTAATTGAAGAGTTTGATAGATTAGTTGGAAAAGAAAAAATAAGTGTTTTCCATATCAATGATTCTAAAAATGATATTAGTGCTTCAAAAGATAGACATGAAAATATTGGATTTGGATATATTGGGTTTGATGCATTAAATAAAATAGTGAATCATCCAGATTTTATGGATATTCCTAAAATATTAGAAACACCATATGTTACTCCAATTGATGATCCTAAAAATAGAATTTATCCTCCTTATAAAGAGGAAATAGAGATGTTTAGGAATCAAAAATTTGATCCAGAAATACTAGATAAGATAAGAAAAAAAGACACTATTTAATCATAGTGTCTTTTATTTCATCTAATCTTTTTATCACATCTTCAATTTTATCAAGAGTGAATGATTTATTATTACCAGGACTTATTCCAAGTAAGTAATCAGCACTTACATCAAAAAATTCACAAAACAGTCTTAACTGTTTATGTGTCATATTTTGATGGTTGTTTTCTATCTTAGAATAATTTGATCTTTGTAGATGTAAGAAGTCCGCAACTTGTTTTTGAGGGAATCCTTTTAATTCTCTTATTTCTTTAATTCTTTCTCCAAAAGTTATCATAACATCACCGCTCTTATTGTAGCAAATTACAACAAACATTCTTCGATATGTATATTAAATACTACAATATTACGAATATGTATATTTTAAGCACACAATATATTTTGACATTACAGTTAAATACAATTATATTATTTATATGGTGATTATATGAAAGAAAAGATTAGTAACATACTTAGTAAATACGTAGAAGTATACGGATTTGTGAGCACAAGTGAATATTTAGAAAAAAGAAGATCTTTAAACATTGAAGATTCTTTTAAGTATCTAGGTAATTTAGATAAATATAAAACAATTATTACATTAGGAATTAGTTACCCAAGTGAAGAACTTAAATATAAAGGTAAAGGTTATGGTATTTTATCTAGATATAGCTATAATTTGGACTATCACACAGTTTTTAAAGTTATACTAGAAAGTATAACTAAAGAGTTAATAAACGAAGGTATCAAATGTCACGGTAGTGTAGATATAAGTGATATTGATGAAAGATATGCATCATATTTAGCAAATATGGGATTTTTAGGTAAAAATCAATTTCTAATTAATAAGAAGTATGGATCTTATCTATACTTAGCTACTATATTAATTGATCAAGAAATTAAAGAAGATATTGGTAAACTAGATAGTTGTGGAGACTGTAGGATATGTATTGATGCTTGTCCTAGTAACGCACTTGATGATGGATTTAATGCTGAATTATGTATATCAAGTTTTACTCAAGCTAAAAAAGAATTTAGTAATGAAGAAATTGGATATTTAAAAACAATGGTTTATGGATGTGATATTTGTCAAAAAGTATGTCCTAAAAATTTGGGTATTAATTTCAAAATACATAATGAATTTGAACCTAGTGGGATTGAAAATATTAATTTAGTAGAGTTATTAGAAATGAGTAATAATGAATATAGTAATAAATATGGTGAAAATGCATCTAGTTGGAGAGGGCCTTTAGTTATAAAGAGAAATGCGCTTTGTTTACTAGGTAATCAAGATATAAAAAGTGCGATTCCAATTATTAAGAAAAGTATGGATAAATATAGTAATGTTTTATGGTATAATAAAACGGCGTTAAAAGTTATAAATTTATTAGAAAGAAAGTGATTATATGAATCATGTAGTTTTATATCATCCTGAGATACCACAAAATACAGGAAATATTATGAGAACATGTGCTGCGACTGATATGTTTTTACATTTAATTGAGCCTCTAGGATTCAGTTTAGATATTAAGTCAGTAAGAAGAAGTGCAGCTAACTATCTAGAACACGTGAATTATAAAGTTTATAAAGATTGGGATCATTTCGCAAGTGAAAATGACGGAGATTATTTCTTTTTAACTAGATATGGACAGAAACCACCTGATAAAATGAATTTTAATAAAGAAGATAAAGATGTATATTTAATCTTTGGTAGTGAATCTAGTGGTATTCCTAAAGAGATCTTAAGTAATCATTTAGATAACTGTTTAAGATTACCAATGACACAGAAAGTAAGAAGTTTAAACTTAAGTAATACTGTTGCTATACTAGCTTATGAAGTATTAAGACAGCAAGGATATAATGAATTATTTAAACATGAACCAGAAAGTTTAAAGGGGAAAGATTTTTTAATTAAATAATCTTATTAAATTAATTAAAATTTTGTTATAATTGTTATGAGAGGAGTGAAAGAATGATTCCTAAGATAAATGAAGATATTCAAATTCAGAGTTATAAACATGATGAATCACTACACCGAATTTGGGAAAAAGCAACTGTATTATATGCGGATGATGAATATATTATTGTTGCGAACAAAAGAACTAAAGTAATTGAGGCTAACGGAAGATTTTGGCATACTAGGGAGCCTTCTGTATCATGGTTCTATAAAAATAGATGGTTTAATATTATCGGGATTATCAAGAAAAATGAAATTCATTTTTATTGTAATATTGCTTCTCCATATATAATTGATGATGAAGCATTAAAATATATTGATTACGATTTAGATATTAAGGTACTTGATGATTTTAGTTTTAGTGTACTTGATCGTAATGAATATAATAAACATCAAATTAAGATGGATTATCCTAATGATTTAAAACAAATATTAGAAACTGAATTAGATATGTTAAAAGAATTAGTTGAAAACAGAAGAGAACCTTTTGATAAAGAATTAGTAAGAGCATGGTATGAAAAATACACTGGAGGTCAAGATGAAAAAAAATGATAAAGAAGCTTTATTAGGTATTTATAATAAACTTAATGTATTTGTAGGGTTAGGAATTTTCTTAGTATTAGTTATATACTTTAATAATTTTCCAAAAACTATGTATGGAGCAATTGACAAAGGAATATTTAGTTTAGATTTATCTGTGGCTTATGGAACACAAGTTGAAGTGTTTAATTTCCCACTTGTTTGGTTTATTTTATTTTTCTTATTAAATTTAGGATTCTTAATTTTTACTCAAACTGGTGAAAAAGTAGAATCTGGAGCTATTTCAGAAAGTATTTTTTACAATACTATTCTTAGTTTCTTATTAATAGTAGCTCAATTAGTATTTTATTATATAATTCCTGAGACAGTAAATGGAGATATTGTAATTGGATTATTCCAATATGATTTTGATGTATTAAGTGATGTTGTTGTTAGTGGTTACAATTTTGCATATGTTTTAGCAACAATTTATACATTCTATAATATGTTTGTATTGTTCTTAGCACTTAGAAATGCTGATACTGAGTAAAAGGATAAATAAATAAAAATAAACACCAATTAATATTGGTGTTTTCTTTTGGCTTTTTGTTTGATAATGTAGCCATTTATGATAAAATAATACCGAGGTGATTTTATGGAAAAGAAACGATTTTGGTATTTAATAGGAATAGGAGTAGTAATCTTATTTTTCTTTATATTTATTAGTAATGTAATAAGTGTAGGAGAAAGATTAAGAGATATTCATGAGTATGTTGAGTATGGATTCTATGGATTATCTGTCATTTTACTTTATGTATTAATAATTAATCCTTTAAGAGTAATCTTGTTTGCTCCGGCTTTTAGTATCGACGCTTTACTTGATGATTCTAAAAAATATCGCCTGTATAAAGATGCGGCTAAGATTTTACTTACTAATGATAAATTAACTGAAGAGGATAAAACTTTAATTAGAGATAATATGAAAGATAAAGAGAAATTAAAGGAATCACTTGCTACTGTATTTAATACCACTATTAAAGATGAAATGAATAAATTAATTATTAAGAATAGTGAAACAGTGCTAGTAAGTACTGCTTTATCGCAAAATGGTAATTTAGATATGTTAAGTGTTATTGCGATCAATTTAAAAATGATTAAAGAGATTGTTCAGTTATCAGGATTTAGACCTACATATCCTAATTTAGCTAAATTAAGCTTAAATGTGCTAGTAACTAGTATTATAGCTGAAGGTATTGAAGAGTTAGAAGTTAGTGAACTTTTACCTAGTAAAATTAGTGAAACTATGACTGATTTACCTTTTATTAAAACTATTAGTTCTTCAATTTTAGGTGGTATAGCTAATGGGATGCTTACTTGTAGAGTAGGAGTAGTAACTAGAACTTACTTATTTAGAGATAATAAATTATTGGATAAAAAGCAAATAAGAAGATTAGCTTATAAAGAGTCAATTAAAATGATGCCAATAATTATTGCAGGTGGACTTGCAGTATTTCCTAAAGGTGTAGCATCAGTATTTGGTAAACCATTTAAAAAACGTGCTAAAAAAGCTAAAGGTGAAGAAAATGCTTAATAAACTAAAGAAATTATTAATTTTGATAGTTGTTATTAGTGGAGTAGGGTATGGTGGATTTTTAGTATTTGTAACACCTGCTGGATTTACTGATAAAGAAGTATTAATTAATAGTTACTTTACTAATATTCAAAGTGAAGAGGTATGTACTGATCACTTCAACTCTGAAACGACAGATTTTTGTCTTAACTTTCAAACGTTACTAGACGATAAAACATTAGAGATTGCTAGTTTAACAAAAAATGGTGAAAACTACATAGTTATTGTGACAGTTGATGATGTAGATATTGAGTTTGATGTTTCGTTTATTGAAATTGAAGTAACTGGAGTAAAATCATTCTTAAATAACATATATTATAAAATTGATATTATTACATAAAAAAGATTCTATTTATTTAAAATCTTTTTTTATTTTTTATAAATAATCAAGTATGATATACTAATATTGAAATAGAATAAGTAGTATTATGGAGGGTAATTATGAATATTAAACATATTTATATTATTATATCTGTTATGTTATTTACTATTCTTATGTTTGTGATATCTGAACTTAGTTATCCTGTTTTTCATATGCTTATTGAATTCTTGACATTATTTATTGGGATTTCTATATTTATTGTTTCACTTTCAGCTATTAAGATTAGTAAAAATAATTTAGTTGTAAGATTAGCTCCTGGTATTTTTATTTCAACACTAATTGTTTTCATTCATGCTTTAGCATATCAAGGTATGGACTTTTTTGTTAATTATGATGCAAATCTACCAACACAGTTGTGGATTTTATCTTCCGGAATGCAAGCTATAGTATTTTTAATTGCTATAGTTTTTATTAATAAAAAAGTTAATTTTTCTTTAAATATTTTAATTTTATCAATAGTTGGAGCACTTTTTACAATTTTAATTTTCTTAAGAATATTTCCTGATTGTTATATCGTAGGTTCTGGATTAACAAATTTTAAAATATTCAGTGAGTATGTAATTGAATTAATTTATGTAATTTCAATAGTTATCCTTCTAAGAAGAGATAAAGAGAAACGAGATAACTATTTTAATAACATAATATTAATGATGATTTTGTTTATAATTTCCTCGTTTATGTTTACACAATATGCAGGAGTATTTGCAATACAAAACTTTTTAGGGCATATTATAAGAACTATTGGACTAGGAATTTTATATTATACAATAGTAATTAATAGTATTCGCAAACCTTTAGATACCCTGTTTAAACAGGTTAATCAAGATTATCAAAACACAATTCTTGATTCTGCTGAAAAGACTCAAATGATTCTTGATTCTACTGCAGAAGGTATATTTGGAGTAGATATAAATGGTATTTGTACATTTGTTAATAATAGTGTATTACAATTATTAGGATATGATAATGAAGAGGAGCTATTAGGTTTTAATATTCATGAACTGATTCACCACTCTTATCCTAATGGAACATTATATAGTAAACAAGACTGTGCTATATACACTTCATTAAGAACTAAAAAAAGTGTAAGAAATGATAATGAATTTATATGGAAAAAAGATAGAACTAATTTTCCTGTAGAATTCTCTTCAAATCCACAATATAAAGATGGAAAAGTAATTGGAGCAGTTGTTTCTTTTAAAGATATATCAAAAAGAATTGAATATAGAGAGTCTTTAGAAAGACTAAGTTATGTAGATAATCTTACAAAATTACATAATAGAAGGTTCTATGATAAACAAATATCATTAATAAATATACCTGAAAATTATCCAATAACGTTGATAGTAAGTGATATTAACGGGTTGAAATTCTTTAATGATTCATTCGGACATTCTTCAGGAGATAAGTTACTTAAGAAAATAACTAGTATTTTTAAAGCATCTATAAGAGAAAATGATTTTCTAGCCAGAATGGGTGGAGATGAATTTGTATTTGTTTTGCCTAAAACAACAGAAGAAGAAGCTGAACAAATCATAAAAAATATAATCGAAAAAACAGAAAATGAAAAAATTAATTCTTTGAAAATTTCTGCGTCTTATGGATACGATACAGTATATAATGAGACACAATCTATTGAAAATTCATACAAAAATGCTGAAGACGCAATGTATCAGGAAAAACTAATTACATTAAGCTCAATTAGAAGTAATGCAGTAGAAACAATATTAAATACATTATATGAAAAGGATCCTTCATCAGAGAGTCATTCTAGAGATGTATCTATTTTATCTGAAAGAATTGCACAGTCTATGGGACTAAGTAGAACAAATATTCAAGAAATACATACTGCAGCACTACTTCATGATATTGGAAAAATAATAATTCCGATTGAAATACTAAATAAAAAAGGTGTGCTTACAAAAGAAGAATATGGAGAAATTAAGAAACATTCAGAAATTGGATTTAGAATACTAAATTCAACAAGAAATATGAGAAGAATATCTTTAATTATTCTTTCTCACCATGAAAGAATTGATGGAAAAGGATATCCAAGAGGTATTTCTGGAGAAGATATACCAATTGAATCAAGAATAATTGCTGTTGCTGATGCATATGATGCAATGACAACTAAAAGAACATATCGTAAAATGATTTCTCCAATTCAAGCACTTTTAGAAATTAAGAATAACTCAGGTACACAATTTGATTCAAAGATTATACAAGCATTCGAAAAAGATTTTAAATTTATTACTACTTTAATAAAAAAATAAACTCCAATATTTGGAGTTTATTTTTTTGAGTATATTATCAATGGTACCATCATTTCATCTTCTAAAAGACCTGCGTGATGCGCTTTATACGATTTACCTTCATTTAGCACAAACATATATTTATCAATAGCAATGGCAATAAAATCACCTAAAAAACTATCAATCATTTTATGTTGAATACCATCGCCAAATAATTTCATATCAAGTACTTCTTGTTTTGAATATAATAAGTACTCATTTTCAAAATAACGATTAAACATTTCTCTAAAACTATCTAGTTTTTCTTCTTTAACAAAGAAATTAGTAGCACGAGGTTCTAGCGAAGGTAATCTTTTAAGTGAAGATAGAATATCTGTATATTCAAATAGATTTAGTGGCTGTACATCAGTTAATCCATGATCTGCGATTACGACAACTAGTGTATCATCATCAATATTATTTATTAAGTCTTCAAAGCTTACGTTTAGCTCTTCAAGAACATCTTTTACTTCATCACTATATACTCCGAACTGGTGTTGATATAAATCTGGTTGAGTCCAATAAATATATGTGAACGATTTATCATTGTTTTTAACTTTAGTGAGAACTCTTTCAACTTGTTCAGCAAATGATTCAGCTCCACCTTCTAAAAATGATGGGAATATCTCACTTGCATTTACATCTTTATTTACTTCGGAAATTTGTTGATACATTCTTTTAAAAGATAAGTATTTTTCTCTTAAATCTTCTTCAATTATATTGTCTTCATCATAAAAATCTCTTTGTTGGAATACTACCATATTAACATCTTCATTAGGAAAATATTGAACCCATCCTAGGTGTCCATTAGTAATTGGAGGAACTCCAGAAATGACTGCATCAGTTGCTGCAACAGTAGTTGGAGGGAAAACTGAAGTGATTTCTTTTCGCATATATCTTCTTAATCCGTCAGTCTTTTTCAATAGTTTTTTTACTACATTAGTACCCATGCCATCAAGTAAAATATATATAATATGGTTATAGTCATTCTTTAATTTTTCATCTAAAACATCAATACCATTATATTTAGTTTTAACACCATAATACTTTAATATTGAATTTGATACATTCATTATTGAGTTACTGTAATCTGGAAATTTAATTATCATATTATTACCACCTTTAACATTAAATTATATCATAAAAAAAAGTTAGTGCTATATAAATTAGCACTAACTTTCAAAATGTTATCATTTTAATGATTATTTCTATACATAGAAATAATATTTTTATAGATTTCTTCAATTGGAGATGAGAATTCATCTACTAATATTCTTGATCTAACATCAAACTTAGGATTATAAGCTGTTATTTTAAAAGAATTTAGTGATGGTTCTAATTTGAATTCTTCATAATCAAATATATTAATAATTTTTCTAGACATAAATGGGTTAGATTTATAAATATAGTTACCTTCAAGTATTAAAACTTCTTTTTTATATTTAGAGTAAGCCATAGCATAAAAAATTATTAATATTAAGACTATGGATATATAAATATATGGAACAACAACTCCAAATAAAATTATAAAGAAAGTTTGAATCATCATTCCAATGGTTAATCTAAAATTGTAATTACTTCCATATGAATATGTTATCTTACCCACAATAACCCCTCCAATACACTATTTTACGTAATTAAGTAGCAATTCTATTGTTGCTTCAATTCCTTCAATGTGAGTTCTCTCCATACCATGTGAAGCATGCACTCCAGGACCACAAAGTGCTCCTTTAAGATCATTACCACCACGTATTGCTGCTGATACATCACTACCATAGAATGGGTAAATATCAACTGCATGAGCTATTTTATTATCTTCTGCAGTTTTTACTAATCTATTAGTTAAATCATAATCATATGGTCCAGTTGAATCCTTAGGACAAATAGATACATCAAATTCAGTACAGGTTAAGTCATCACCAATACATCCCATATCAACTGCAATCATTTCATCAAGTTCTGGGATGAATGAAGCACCATGGCCAACTTCTTCATATGTAGAAATTATAAATTTAAGTGTATATTTAGGAACTATTTTATTATCTTTCATATATTTAATCATTCCAAAGATACTAGCTACATTGATTTTATCATCTAAAAATCTTGATTTTACAAATCCACTTTTAGTAATTGTTGTTTTAGGATCAATAAAGATAAAGTTACCTACACCAATTCCTAATTTTAAAACATCTTCTTTAGTTTTAACAACTTCATCAATTCTTACATACATGTTTTCAGGATCACGAGGCTTTGATTTTGCATCTTTAAAAACATGAACCGCAGGACTTGTTGATAAGAATGTCCCTGTATAGTTTTTACCATCTCTAGTTTGTATAGTGCAATATTCACCATCAAGCGTAGGCCATAAAGGACCGCCAATAGTCGTAAACTTAATTTCACCAGTTGATGAAATACTACGTACCATAGCTCCTAAAGTATCTACATGTACTGCAAGTCCTACTGTATAACTTGAACTTCCATCAAAAGAAATAATTGTATTTCCTTTTTTAGTTCTTTCATAAGTAAGACCAAATTTATCAGCCTCAACTTCAATTCTTTTTGTAATATCCTTAGTGAATCCACTAGGGCTATGAATCATTAATATTTCTTTTGCTAATTCTAAAATATATTTAGTATCTAATTTCATCAATAATCACCTCAAGCTATTATATCATAATTTTATTGGTTATTAAAAGTGAATTAATGTATAATTTATATAGAGTTATAATGTGTGGAAGGGAGTGTATATCAATAGCTGTTGATATACTACATTAATTATGAAAATAAAAACTCGTGAAAAACAAATAGAAATATTTTTTCTTGGAATACCAATTTTTCTATTTTTTGTTTACCCGTTTCTTTGGAAAGAATCTATAGTATTAATTTATTTCTATTTAGCAATATTATTTATAATATTATTTTTCTCATTTAAGGCAATCAAACTAATTATTAACGAAGAAAAATTAGACCTTAATAGATTAATTAAGTCATATTATATTTTCTTCGTTATATATTTTTTATCATTTATAACAACTGCATCAATACATTATATAATATTTATTCTAGAGAGTGGAGAAGTTTAATATGAAATATACTAAATTCTTAATACCAATAGTATTATATATTGTACTATTTATATACACAGAATTTCAGGAAACTGAAGTAGCGGTTTCGTTACTTTATTTAAATATAACTCTATATTTTATTTATCTTTTATCTTTAGAATTTTATAGTAAAAAAAATAAAAACATATACTACGGATTCTTAATTAGCTTATTTTCATTTATAGTTGTAAATATTATTATAGTTGCTGCCTATTTTGCATTTAATGGAATTAACACTGATAACCAAGCCTCTACAGTATATATTGACACATATAATAATGAACAATATTTCCAAAATATAGAAACTGATAGTGGGTTTAGTTTAGGGATATATAAACAAGTTAATGAAGGGTTAGTATTATTTTATAAATTAGAAAAGGGTGAGTATTTTAGCGCTATTGTTGATGGTAAATTATTAATTCAATCATATGATTTCAAAACCAATCCAGTAATTACAAATTTCTATCTAGTAGATATAGAAACAAAAGTGATAAGTCTGGTACCCTTAAATGTTGTTGCACCTCGGTATAAGAGTATTACAGATACACATATTATCTTTTATTCATATTTAAGTAATCAATATTATATTTATGATGCTTTATCTAATACAATTGTTCATGAATATCTTCTTGATGATAAATCTAGATATAGTGATCAAGTATATTATATTAATAATAATCTATATATTAATAATGGAAGTAATTTAAAAATAGAAATCTATAATTTTGAAACTGAAACATTAGATGAAATAGATTACTCAGCCATTACAGATGAACAATATTTAATTCAGGTATATATTAAATCTATTTATTCAGAAGTATTTATTTATAGTGTTTATGAGACAAATTTAAACGAAAGAATCATTATAAAAAGTGACGATAATTATAACGTACTTTCTGAATTTATAGTTCCTTTTGGGTATGAAATAAATATTACTGAGGAAAATATTATTCAATATATCTGTGATTCTGATCAAGAATTAATAGATATTCAAATATATGATTTAGATTTAAATTTAACAGACTTAATTGAACTTGAAGAAACCTGTCAATATGTAAGTATTATTGGGGAAGAAACAATACAATGTAGCAATAATAAAGAAAGAGGTGCTATATTTTATAGAGAGTATAGGACTATAGAATTATTTTCAATTATTTTAGGAGAATCAGTTTACGATTCAGGGTGGATAAAAAAATTGAGTAAATAGAACATAGGCTTAATAATAATTAAGATTAAACATCACTAAGATAAATATTTAGTGATGTTTTTATTATAGCTATAAAAATATTGTAATAGATTAAATTATCAAGAAAATTACAATACTTTTTCTAAACATTATTATATTTAGTATGTTATACTTTATTTGGAGGTGGTAAATATGAAAATTGTATTTGGTGGAGCGTTTAATCCTGTTACTAATGCACATATAGAAGTTTATAAATATGTCATAAGTAAAATGGAAGCTGATACTTTTATATTTTTACCTGTAAGTAATGCTTATACTAAGAGTGAACTTGTTAGTAATCACCATCGTAAAAATATGTTGGAACTTGCTACAAAAAAGTATGACAGTATTAGTATATGTGACCTCGAACTTGAAGATAGTGATTACTTAGGTACATATCAGTCACTTATTAGATTAAGTGATAAGTATAATTGTGATATTGCCTTTGTTGTTGGGGCTGACAACCTTTTAATGATGCGTAAATGGATTAATATAGAAGGTATTTTATCTGAATTTAAGATAATCGTTTTAGGAAGAAATGGAATTGATATAAATAAAGTAATTAAACAAGATATTATATTGAAAAAACATATAAATAGTTTTATAATATATAAGGATTTTAAACTTGATATTAGTAGTACAAATTTTAGAGAAACATTCAATAAAGAATTAGTTAATAGTGAAGTATTTGATTACATTGTAAAAAATAAACTTTATCGAGGTGAATAGTATGTATAAAAATGGCTTTTTAAAAGTTGCGAGTGTTACACCTAAGTTAAAAGTAGGAAACCCTACATATAACATTAAAGAGATGATTAATATCTTAAAAGATGTTGATTCAAGTATTACTGTATTCCCAGAACTAGGGGTTACTGCGTATACTTGTAATGATCTTTTCTTTCAAGAGAGTATGTTAAGGGATGTAGTTGATGAAATAGAATACTTATTAAATAATAATCCTTATAAAGGGATTGTTGTTATTGGTGCTCCACTTGAAATAGACTCAGTTTTATATAACTGTGCTTTTGTAATTCAAGAAGATAAGATTTTAGGAATAGTTCCTAAATTCTATTTACCTAATACAGGTGAATTTTATGAAAAGCGATGGTTCCAAAGTGGATTTGACATAGTAGAAAAAAGAAAAGAAGTTAAATACTTAAATCAAGTTGTACCATTTGGATATATCGTATTTAAAACTCCTGACGAAGAAGTTAGTTTTGGAGTTGAAATATGTGAAGATATGTGGGCACCGTTTAGCCCAGGAAATATCTTGTCAATGAATGGAGCTAAAATGATTCTTAACTTAAGTGCTTCTAATGAAGTTTTAGGTAAAAGAGAAATTAGAACAAGAGCTATTTTAGAACATTCAAGAAGAAATGCAGGAGCTTATGTTTATAGTAGTGCTGGAGTCAATGAATCAACTAGTGAAACTGTGTTTAGTGGACATAACTTAATTGCTCAAAACTCAGAATTATTAGTAGAGACAGAAAACTTTAATCAAGATTCAGAAGTAATTTACGGAGATATTGATTTTAATAAAATAGATTTTAGTAGAAGAACTAATGCAAGTTATAGAGATACTTTAAATAAATTTGATTTTGGAATTATTAATGTAGAAATTAAAATAAAAAAATCAAAGGAATACCATTTCTCAAAAAAGTTTGATAGCACGCCATTTGTACCGAAAGTAAATATCTTAAGTGATTTTGAAAAAATTGCTGCTTTACAAGAAAATGCTTTAATTAAAAGAGTAAAACATGTGCGTGCGAAAAGTTTAGTAATTGGTGTTAGTGGAGGGCTTGATTCAACACTCGCTCTTCAAATAGCTATCCGCGTATATGATAATTTAGGAATTGAAAGAAAACATATTATTGGTGTTACAATGCCTGGGCTTCATACTTCTAAAAAAACTTTAAAGAATGCTATTGATTTAATGAATAACTTAGGAGTAACAGCTTTAAATATTGATATTAGTAAACATGTAAAAGATCATTTTGATTTAATAGGACATGATGGAGTTACTGAAGATATAACTTATGAAAATACACAAGCAAGAGCTAGAACTATGATTCTTATGAATCTAGCAAATAAAAATGATGGACTAGTTCTTGGAACTGGTGATTTAAGCGAGTTAGCACTAGGTTGGTGTACTTATAACGGTGACCAAATGAGTATGTATGGAATAAATGCAGGCATTCCTAAGACATTAGTTAGGTTTATGATATATAATTATGCTATGTATAAATTTAGTGAAGATGTAAGAGATACTTTATTAAGTATATTAGATACTCCAATAACACCTGAATTAACATCTAATCAGATAACTGAAGAAACTATTGGTAAATATGAAATTAATGATTTTATAATTCACAGAGTTTTAAGATTTGGTGATCAAGAGTATAGAATTAAGTGGCTTATAGAAAAAGTATTTGATTTAACAAAAGAAGAATCTAATAAATATTCAAATAATTTCTTTAAAAGATTTTATTCACAACAATTTAAAAGACAAGCAAGTCCAGATTCACCTAAGATTATAGATATTAGCGTATCTCCTCGTGGTGATTTAAGACTTCCAAGTGATATAGATAATAGGTAGTAAAAGAGGTGAACAAATTGAAAAAAACAGTAGTAGTAGGATTAAGTGGTGGAGTAGACAGTAGTGTAGCCGCAGTTTTATTAAAAGAACAAGGGTTTAATGTTATTGGTCTTTTTATGAGAAACTGGGATTCAAGCACTAATAATGATGTACTAGGTAATCCTGAACTGGATGATGAGATATGTTCACAAGAAAAAGATTACCAAGATGCAGAGAAAGTAGCTGAAAAAATAGGAATACCTATTCATAGAGTAGACTTCATTGAAGAATACTGGGATAATGTCTTTACTTATTTCCTAGATGAATATAAAAAAGGTAGAACTCCTAATCCTGATATTTTATGTAATAAATATATAAAATTTGATGCGTTTATAAAATATGCGAAAAAGTTTAACGCTGACTTTATCGCAATGGGACATTACGCAAGAGTTGCTATAGTTGGTAAAAGACCAACAATGTTTAGAGGAATTGATGATAATAAAGATCAAACATATTTCTTAAGTCAGTTAAATGAATCTCAGTTAGCTAAGACTTTATTTCCGATTGGACATTTAACTAAAAAAGAAGTAAGAGATTTAGCACATAAATATGATTTACCTACCAAAGATAAAAAAGATTCCACAGGAATTTGTTTTATTGGAGAACGTGATTTTGAAAAGTTCTTAAGCAACTATTTACCTAGTAAGAAAGGTAATATGGTTACGCTTGAAGGTAAAGTAATTAGACAACATAGTGGATTAATGTATTATACTATCGGCCAAAGAAAAGGGCTTGGTATAGGTGGAAGTAGTGAGTATGGAAATGAACCTTGGTTTGTTATCGGAAAAGACTTAGCCAAGAATGAATTAATAATTGGACAAGGATTCCATCATCCTACGTTATATGCTGATTCATGTTTAATTGATGATGTTAACTTAATTAATCATGATGAATTTGATAATAAATTTGTATATACTGCAAAATTCAGATATAGACAAGCTGATACAGAAGTAACAATTAAACATGTAGGTGATGAACTACTAGTTACGTTCTTAGAAGACGTTCGAGCAGTTACGCCAGGACAAGCTTGTGTAATTTATCAAGATGATCGTTGCTTAGGTGGCGGATTTATTAAAGAAGTATATAAAAATAAAGAGAAAAGAAAATATTAGGAGGATATTATGCAAGCAAAATTAATATTAGAAAAAGATAACACAGAAATAATAATCGAATTATTTGAAAAAGAAGCACCAGGTACAGTAGATAACTTTGTAAAACTAATTGAAAAAGGATTTTATAATGGTCTTAATTTCCATAGAGTAATCCCTGGGTTTGTAGCTCAAGGTGGTTGCCCACAAGGTACAGGAACTGGTGGACCTGGTTACCAAATTAAATGTGAAACAAAAGGAAATCCACATATTCATGAACCAGGAGCTTTATCAATGGCTCATGCTGGAAAAGATACAGGTGGAAGTCAATTCTTTATAGCACATGATTACTTCCCACATTTAGATGGTGTTCATACTGTCTTTGGTAAAGTAACTAGTAAAATAGAAGATATTTTAAATATTAAACAAGGTGATATAATTAAAGAAATGTCAATTATATCAAAAATGTTATCATAATTAAGAAATTGTAAAGAGGCCATAATATGGCTTCTTTTTAATTTTAAAAGTAAATAATATGTTATAATATGTTAATAGTATTGCGAGTAAGTAATACTTAAACTCAATTTGAAAGGCATGGTGAAATTAATGTTTAAATATAATGATTCTATCTTAAAATGCCCAAATTGTGGAGAAAGTTTAATAAAAGATACTAATAATAAGATGTTTTCATGTCAAAATAATCATTGTTTTGATATTGCTAAACAAGGATATATTAATTTATTAATGAGCAATCAAATTAAAGGTAAGATTCATGGTGATTCATCAGAGATGTTAAATGCAAGAAAGAATATTCTATTTGGTGGTTATTATAAATCTATATCTAATTTATTAGTTAGAACTATAAAACAAGAATTAAAAGGTAAAAAAGAAAATACATCTATTCTTGATCTTGGATGTGGTATTGGATATTATCTAAAAGAAATAAAGGATAGTTTAGATAAAACTTTAATAAATTATTATGGGATAGACATTTCAAAAAGTGGAATAGTTGAAGCATGTAAACTTGATAAAAGTATTAACTGGGTAGTTGGATCAACTAATAAGTTACCTTATTTAAACAATTCAGTAGATATATTAATCTCTATTTTTAGTCCTATTACTTTAACTGAATGTGAAAGAGTACTAAAAAAAGATGGATTATTATTTGTTATATCACCTAATCAAGGACATTTAATTGAACTAAAAGAAATAATTTATCCAAATATTATTTTAAAAAGAGAAGATAGAAATGAACTTGACTCAGTCAGTTTTATAAAAATTAATAGTTCTAATCTAAAGGAAGTTATTTCTGTTAAAAATGCTGATTTAAAGAGTTTATTATTAATGACTCCTCATTACTGGAAGTCAAGTATTAAAGCTAAAGAAGAGTTGTACTTGCTTGATTCACTTGATGTTTCTATTGATATTGAACTTAAAACATATAAATATAAATATTAGTTATAATATGGTATAATATAGTAACAAATTATGAATTTTACAAGGAGGGATTGTATGGCTAAAATAGGTTTGGCTTTAGCTGGTGGAGGTGCACGAGGTGCATACCAGATTGGAGCTTGGAAAGCTTTTAAGGAGAAGGGGTTAGATAAGTGTATTAGTGCGTATTCAGGTGCTAGTGTAGGGAGTTTAAACGCAGCTTTGTTTGCTATGGATGATTATGATACTGCGTATAAAGTATGGATGAGTTTAAATAAAGATAGTTTATTTAATATTGAAAAACAAATTTATAAAAGATTATTTAAAGAAAAACTTAATTTCTTAAATAGAGGTGTATTTAATACAAGACAATTAGAAAATCTAATTGATAGTTCAGTTGATTACGATAAAATAAGAACTAAAGATGTTTTTGTAGCTACAACTCATTTAGGAAATGAGAAAAGTACATTCTTTGATTTATTACGTACTAACTATAAACATTTCTTTAAATCAGAGAAACAGATTAAATATCAAAATTTAAAAGAGTTAGATAATGAAACTATAAAGAAAACATTACTTGCTAGTTGTGCTATTCCTGTAGTATTTAGACCAATAGAAATAGATAACCAAACGTTTTACGATGGTGGGTTACTTGATAACACACCTTATCAGCCATTAGTTGATATCGGTTGTGATATTGTAATAGTACTTGATTTATTTAAAGTATCATTTGTAAAAAAACAAAGTGCTGAAGGAGTAAAGCTAATAACTGTTCATCCTAAAAGATCTTTGAGAGGGATACTTGATTTCAATAAAAGATATATTGAAAGAAGATTTGATTTAGGATACAAAGATACTCTTATAATGATTGATAAATATAAAGATATTCTTTGTTAAAAAAAGAAAAACAACGCCTTTATTACTACTATAGTAATGGAGGTGTTTTTATTATGAAAAAAATAGTAATTGGATTAATGCTTGTATTTATATCTTCATTATTTATTCAAGAGTCACAAGGGAATGAGTATTTAACTTACAAAGATTTTGTATTTGAACATGGAGGAGCTAAACTTTTAGAAAATTATAGTAACTACGAATATGAAAAATATTATGATAAGATTGATAAAAAAAGATTTTGGGGTTGGAGAACATATACAAGAATGGAAAACGAAGAAGTATCCTATGTGAAAGATACTTTATTTGTAATTGTAAATGAAGGAACAACACCAATTACACAAAATTTAGAATTTAAATCAAATGAATATGTTAAGAAACAATACAATGTTACTGGGTCACTTGGGATGAAAGTAAGTGCAACTGATGAAGGCTTTAAATTAGGCCTTGAAGAGCAATTAAAATTCTCAATAACAACAACTGTATATCAGGAAAAAGATGAAGAATTTGAAATAAAAGTATATATAGATCCTATGACTAAATTAACAGTTGAAGTTAGAGGAGATGGTAAGGTAAGCAACGGAGTAGCTAAGTATTTTCGATTTTTTAAGAATGTAAAAAAAGGTGGCTGGGAAATATTTGTTGTAACTACCGAATACTATAGCTTAAGAAAAGAGCAAATTGATGAAGTCTAAAACAATATTTGGGTTACTAGCATTTTTACTTGTTATATTTATATCATTATTATTTATCCCAGATGATAAACCTCTTAAAATTATTTCTTCACCAAAAATCTATTCAATACTTAGAAGTAGTGAATTAGAAGCCTTTAAAATAGAGTTTTTAGTAAATAAAAATGATACATACCATTTTAATAAAGAATACATTTCTTCAGTAAGTTTAAATAGTGAGTTAGATGAAGAAATTATCTCGTTAACTATAAACGATATATCATTTGGTAATGGAACATATACATATGCAAATGAAGAATATTATTTAGTTGAATTTAAACTCAAAATTGGATTTAACACCGATGACTATTTAATAGATTTTAATAAGACTTATCTAAGTATTGAATATAACAACTCAGAAGAACTAAAGCTCTTTATTGGAGAGTTTAACTACGTTTTTAATGATGATATAAATAATGAAATATCAGTAAGTAATCTATCAAGCACAGTCTTTGAAATTGATGGAATTAATACAGTCAGTGGAATATATATTGAATTGAATAATATAAGTAATGAGAATCTAATTATTAATAGATTTTCTTTAGGCAGCAATACAATAGAATTTAATAATTATTTTCTATCAGAAATATATGTAGAACCTGACTTATTTACTGAAGTTAAAGAGATATTATTAGTTGATGAATACAATTATAAAAGTTCAAGTAACATAATAGAACAAACTATTCTCTTGAGAGAAAATCAAAGTATAACTTTGTATGTTCCCTTAAATTATATTGGAGATATTGATTATATTCATCGCTTTTACTTTGAAATAGAGTATGAAAATAACTTAGGTAAAAATAGTTTAATAATTGATGATTTTCCATATATAAGCACTAGTAATTTTCAAGAAAATTTAGAAGATGAGTATATCATATATGAAATACCCAATTAAGGTATTCAATTTTATAAAGGAATACAAAAATGAAGTAGTAACAATAAAGGATTTTATAATAGGTAAAAGAATTACACTTTTAGTAGGTAAAAATGGTAGTGGTAAATCAACAATACTTAGAGCTATTGCTGGTTTTATTAAGTATGAAGGAATTGTTGAGGTAAGTGGAAAAGTATCATATATGAGTGAATTACCATATTTTCCTAACGATTTAACTATGGATGAATTCATATCTAGTCTAAATAGTATAAGTAAAATAAAGAATAAAGAAAGTAATATTAAAGAATTACTAAAATTATTCAAAATAGAAGGTAAAAGAAAACAATTATTATCAAGTTTATCAAAAGGAATGAAAGCCAAAGTAAATTTAATACAATGTTTGATGGAAGAAGCAGATATATATCTACTTGATGAACCAATTAGCGGGTTAGATAAGGATGGAGTAAATTATTTAATAAAATATATAGAAAATTCAGAAAAAATCTTTATAATAAGCACACATTTAGTAAGTGATTTCAAAGATGTTAGTAATGAGGTTATTAATTTATGATTAGCTTAATAAAATTACATTTTTCTTACTTGTTTTCTTGGAAAATAATATATATAAGCTTAATCATCATATTGATAACAATGATTTCATTTGTCTTTTTATCTAAATTCTATGTAGATCATAATTTACTTGTCTATTATGAGAGTTTTTACTTAGAAGAGTATTTGTTTAGTAGTATTTCCTTAATAAAAATAGTTGTTCTTCTACAAAGTATGTTTTTAGTAATAAATGGCTTTATTATTAATAAATATGATGTGTACATTCTTATTAGAAGAGATAGAATACTAACTTTAACTAGTAAGCTAATGGTGTTAATAATTGGGATAGTTATTTTTATACTATTTTTATATTTATTAATGAATATTATTGGGTTATTTTTAACTCCTTACTATCAAGTAGATATTAATTTATTTGAATTTTTAATTGATCTAGTGATCTTTGGAGTTTTATATACTCTTTTGTACGTATTACTCATTATTATAACTAAAAATATGTATAGTTTATTAATAATTTTTATAACATATTTTGTGAGTAGTATTAGCTTAGAATATTTGGTACTAAAAAGTGATTTATCACTGTTTTCAAAGCTTCTTAATTTAGTTTTTGTAGATATTGGCTATTTCAAAAATTTAGGATATGATCTATATTTTTCGAATTTGTATTATATCGCCCTTTGTTTTGGTCTTTTAGAGGTAATCTTAGTTTTTTATAATAAAAACGATATCATAAACTAAATATTGTCAATACTACAATAATATGGTATATTTTAATTACTGATTAGGAGTTGATAATATGTGCGGTATAGTAGGATATATTGGTACTGAAGATGCAAGAGAAATAATAATTAGTGGACTTACAAGATTAGAGTATAGAGGTTATGATTCAGCTGGTATTGCTTTATATGGTAGTGAATCAAAAACTTTTAATATTTATAAGGATAAGGGTAGAGTTGCACACTTAGAAAGTATTACGGATTTTAGCTATAAGTCATGTTTAGGTATTGGACATACGAGATGGGCTACACACGGTGTTCCTAATCAAGCTAATAGTCATCCTCATACTTCAGAAGAAAGTCGTTTTTTTATTGTTCATAATGGAGTTATAGACAATTATAAGGAATTAAAAAGTGAACTTTTAACTGAAAACAAATTTTATAGTGATACAGATACTGAGGTTATTGCTCACTTAATAGAAAAATTTAGTTTTGAAATGAATGTTGATGAAGCAATACGTAAGACTATGAGTTTATTAGAAGGATCGTATGCTTTAGCGATTATTGATACTAAAGATGAAAGTAAATTATATGCCTGTAAAAATAAAAGTCCATTATTACTAGGAATTGGTGATAAAGGAATTATAGTCGCAAGTGATTTAATGGCACTTGTTGGATATAGTAAAGAATATATTCCACTTAAAGATAAAACATTTGTTGAAATAAGTGGAAATGATTATAAAATATTAGATATTATTGGAAAAGTTGTAAAACACGAAGTTAAAGTAATTGATGTTGATTATACAAATATTGAAAAAGGTGAATACGCTCATTTCATGTTAAAAGAAATAAGTGAACAACCTAGTGTTATAAGAACAATCATTACTAAATACTTTGATGGAGAAGAAGTTATTTTAAATGGAAAAGTTAAAGAAGCTTTAGAAGAAAGTGATCGTTTATACATTATAGCTGCGGGAACTTCTATGAACGCAGGAAGCGTTGGTAGAGAGTTATTTGAAAAGATGGCTGGTATCCCTACTGAAGTTCATATAGCTAGTGAATTCGCGTATAATATGCCTTTACTATCTAAAAAACCTTTGTTTATCTTTATAAGCCAATCAGGTGAAACTGCAGATTTAAGAGCTGTACTTGTTAATGTGAAAGCAAAAGGATATAGAACTTTAACTATTACTAATGTTAAAACTAGTACTTTAGCTAGAGAAGCTGATTATTTTGTTGAAATACATGCTGGTCCTGAAATCGCAGTTGCTAGTACTAAAGCTTATACAGCACAAATTGCAATACTTGCAATACTTGCATATGGACTTAGTGATAAACATATCAATTTAAGAAAAGAATTAAGTAAAGTAGCAATTTCAATTGAAAATGTTATTGATAGAAGAGAATATATTGAAACATTAGTAAAAGAGTATTTAACTAAGAGAAACTGTTTCTATATAGGACGAGGTATTGATTACTATGCTTGTCTTGAATCAAGTTTAAAACTAAAAGAAATTAGTTATATCCAAACAGAAGGTTTCGCAGCTGGAGAGTTAAAGCATGGAACTATTGCTTTAATAGAAGAAGATACACCAGTTATCGCGATTATTTCTCAAAGAGATATTAGTAAAAATACTAGAAGCAACTTAAATGAAGTAAAAAGTAGAGGAGCTAAAACATTAGTTATTAGTACGAAGGGTGTTCATGAACATGATGACCAAATAGTACTTGATGATGTATATGAATTATTTAGTCCGTTACTAACAATTATTCCGGCTCAGTTTATAGCGTATTACGCTGCACTACACCGTGGATATGATATAGATAAGCCAAGAAACTTGGCTAAAAGCGTAACAGTTGAGTAACTAAATAGTTAGGTTTTCAACCTAACTATTTTATTTGCGAAAAGATAGAATTATGATACAATAGATATAATATTGAGGTGGAAGATATGGCGAAGTATTTTGGAACAGATGGAATTAGAGGAAGATACAATTTAGAATTAACTAATTCACTAGCATTTAAGGTAGGACAAAGCTTAAAAAGTGTATTAAATACAAATCGATTAGTTATAGGAATGGATACTAGAGAATCTTCTAGTGAATTACTATATAGTGTAATTAGTGGAGCACAAAGTGTTGGAATAGACGTGATGAATGCGGGTGTTGTAAGTACACCGTTAATAAGTCATTATTCTAAACAAAAAGAAGTATCAGGAGTTATGATTACTGCAAGCCATAATCCATATACAGATAACGGTATTAAAGTATTTAATAAAGGTAATAAATTAAGTGAATCTGAAGAATTAGCTATTGAAGATTTTATAGATAATAATCCTAAATTTACTGTAACTACTATTGGTAAATTATATTCAGGTGAAGAAGTATTAGATCTATATTTAGATTTAATTGAATCACTTGATTTTAATCAATCAAGTTTAAGAGTTGGATTTGATAGTGCAAACGGAGCTAATTATTTAATTAGTTATGGGATTTTAAGAGAAATGTGTAAAGAACATTACCAAATTGGATTTAAACCTGATGGTAAGAATATAAATGAAGGTGTTGGTAGTACCCATTTAGAAGCAATTACTAAATTAGTTAAAGATAATAATTTAGATATAGGCTTAAGTTTCGATGGTGATGGAGATCGTGTTTTAGTTGTTGATAAGGATTTAGATATTATTGACGGTGACTTAATTATTTATATAATTGCAAACTATTTAAAAGATCATGGATTACTAAAAAAAGACACAGTAGTTTTAACTAGTATGTCTAACTTAGGAATCATAAAAGCTTTTGAAAGAAAAGGAATTAAAGTTGTATTAACAGGAGTTGGAGATAAATACGTTTTAGAGGAACTAAATAAAAACGGATATAGTATTGGTGGAGAAAATAGTGGACATGTTATTTTAAGAGACTATATTTCTACTGGAGATGGGTTATTAGTTGGAGCGTATTTATTAAATATATTAGAAGTTACAGGTAAAACATTAAAAGAATTAACAAGTGATATTAAGATGTGGCCTCAAACAATGGAAAACATTAGAACATTTAATAAGGATATACTAAATGATCAAAGAGTTGTTGATGTTATAGAAGAAGTAAAAGGTATTTTAGGAATAAATGGGAAAGTTCTTATAAGAGCAAGTGGGACAGAACCTCTTATTCGTGTTACAATAAGTTGTGAGTTAAAAAGTGACGTAGATAAATACGTTAATTTAATAGTTGGGGTTATAAATGAGGTTAAGGAGGAAGTTTAATGAAAAAGTTTGCGATTGTTCTAGCCGCTGGGAAAGGTACTAGAATGAAAACGGAATTGCCAAAATGTGCATTTCCTATATTAAAGAAACCAATGATTGAATATATCGTTGAAAACATTGAAAAAAGTGTTGTTGATGAATCAGTTTGTGTTATTGGTTATCAAAAAGAAATATTTGAGAATATGTTAGAAGGACGTGTTGAGTTTGCCTATCAGGAACAACAATTAGGTACTGGACATGCTGTTATGGCAACAAAAGATTTAATGGCACATAAAAGAGGAACAACAATTATATTATTAGGAGATATGCCATTAATAGATCATAAAATCATTAATAAAGTAATGTCTTATCACTGTGATAGAGGTAATGATTTAACTGTTGTTACTACTGAATTTGAAAATCCTAAAGGATACGGTAGAATTATTCGTAATGAATATCGAAATATTGAAGCAATCGTTGAACACAACGATTGTAATGATGAACAAAAAAGAATTAAAGAAATTAATACTGGAATTTACGTTGTAAATAATAGTGATTTATATAAAGTTCTTGATAGTATCAAGATAAATGAAAGAAAAGGGGAGTACTATTTAACTGATATCGTTGAAATTATGAAAAAAGACTATATCGTTGGTACTTTCGTATTATGGGATAACACAAAAGTTATGGGAGTTAATGACTTATTCAGCGTAAGTGTAGCTGAAAAAGTATTAAGAGAAAAAATTAATATGTTCCATATGTTAAATGGAGTAAGTATTATTAACCCTGAGACTGTAACAATAGGACATGATGTTCAAATTGAAAGTAATGTTACTATTTATCCTAATACATATATTACTGGACCTAGTATTATTAAAACAGGAGCTAAAGTTGGACCTAATACCGAGATTCATACATCAACTATTCATGAAAATGTAAAAGTTAAACATAGTTTAGTACACGATAGTGAAGTTCATGCTAATACTGTTATTGGGCCGTTTGCTCACTTGAGAAATGGAGCAAGTATTGGTGAATATAACCGTATAGGAAACTTCGTTGAAGTTAAAAATAGTAAAACAGGTAATGGAACTAAAGCTGCTCATTTAGCTTATATTGGTGATACTGAGACAGGTAATAATGTAAACTTTGGTTGTGGTAGTATTACTGTAAACTATGATGGAGTTAAAAAACATAAAACAATGATTGGTAATGATGTCTTTATTGGATGTAATACTAACCTTGTAGCTCCAATAGAAGTTGGAGATAATGTATTTATAGCTGCTGGAAGTACAGTAACTAAAAATATCCCCAAAGGAGCTCTTGCAATAGCTAGAAATAAGCAAATAAACAAGGCAGATTACGCTAAAAACTTCATTCGTCCTAAAGATGATCAATAATAGTTGACTTTGTTTAATAAATGATATACAATTACTAAGCAACAAGAAAAACGAATGATGTGGAAAGAAGAGTACCCCTCTCACCTGATTGATTAATTGATAGGTTCAAGCTACTAAAATTTATTATAAATTTTATAGTGTGGGTACCCTAGGTACGCGCACTTTTTATATGCTTTCCATATTGAAAAAAAATATTAGGAGGTGTAATATATCGGAAGAAGATACGACAATTCAATGCCAGCGAAACGTAAAGACGATGGACTAGTAAACGAATCAATTAAAGCTCGTGAAGTTATGGTTATTACTGATACAGGTGAAAAACTTGGTGTCATGAATACTAGAGAAGCAATGAACTTAGCGTGGGATAAAAACTTAGATTTGGTTGTAGTAGCATTAAGTGCTAAACCACCAGTTGCTAAGTTTATCGATTACAATAAATATCGTTATGAACAACAAAGAAAACAACGTGAAGCTAAAAAACATCAAAAAACTGTTTCGTTGAAGGAAATTAGATTGTCTCCAAAAATTGATATTGGTGATTTTAATACTAAATTAAAAAATGGCCGTAAATTTTTAGAAAGTGGAGATAAACTTAAGATTTCTATTCGTTTCAGAGGTCGTGAAATGGCTTATACGAGTCGAGGTAGAGAAGTTATGATGAACTTTGCAAAAGAAGTTGAAGACATAGCATCTATTGAAAGTAGACCTGTACAAGACGGAAGAAACATGTTTATGACATTAACACCAAAAAAAGATAAATAAAAATTTAAGGAGTGAACAGAATGCCAAAAATGAAAACTCATTCAGGAACTGCAAAAAGAGTTAAAAAAACAGGAACTGGAAAAGTAGTAGCAACACATGCTAATAAAGGACATTTATTAAGCAATAAATCAAAAGCATCGAAGCGTCGTCACAAAGGAGAATTACAAGTATCTAAAGGTGACTTAAAAAGAATTAAACAACAAATATCAAATATTAAATAACTAGGAGGTTTTTATTATGCCAAGAGTAAAAGGCGGAACAGTAGCAAGAAAAAGACGTAAAAAAATATTAAAGTTAGCCAAAGGATATTTTGGATCAAAACATCTATTATATAAAACTGCTAATGAACAAGTAATGAAATCATTAGCTTACGCATACAAGGATCGTAAGAGAAGAAAAAGAGACTTTAGAAAACTATGGATAACAAGAATTAACGCAGCATCAAGATTAAATGGATTATCATATTCAAAATTAATCAATGGATTAAGTAAAGCAAATGTAGAAGTTAACCGTAAGATGTTAGCTGATATCGCAGTAACTGATCCAGCTGGATTTACTGCAATTGTAGAAATCGCTAAAAAAGGTTTAGCTGGAGAAACAATTCCTGCACCTGTTAAAGCGGCACCTGCTAAAAAAGCAGCACCAGTAAAAAAAGAAGCTGTAAAAAAAGAAGCACCAGTTAAAGAAGAAGTTGCTAAAGAAGAATCAGTAGACTTATCTAAATTAACTGTAGCAGCTTTAAAAGCATTAGCTAAAGAAAAAGGTCTTACAGGATACACTTCTTTAAAAAAAGCTGAATTAATTGAAGCATTAAAATAAGCAGTTTAACTGCTTTTTTTATGCTGTGTATTATGATATAATAAAACGGGTGAAAAATATGATGAAAAACATAATAGAGAATATCAAATTTGACTTATACTTAGTGCTTCTCGCAGTACTAACCTTTTTGAGTTATCTAGGATATTTAACAGATTATATTATACCCTTATTTGTTGTTGTAGGAGTATTTGCCATCTTCACAAGAAAGAAAGTAATTTATATATTACCGATAATATTTTTTGTTCAAATGGCATTTAATGATTTATCAGATGATAAGAGTTTAATTACACTATATAGTTTCTTTGTAGGAGCACTTGTTGTAATTGATTTCATATATAATCGTAAGTTTGTAAGACTAGGAGTAATGACAATTCCTTTAGGAATATTCTCAATACTCGCTATTATTACAGCAGTTAATACTCCAGATCTGTTTACTACATTTGAAGGCTGGATTCAAATTACTACTGTTTTAGTAGTTTATTTATATTTAGTAAATACAATTGATGATGATGAAGTAAACTTTAGTCATATTGCTAAGATATTTATGTATATAAGTTTCTTAGTAACAGTTGAAATGCTTCATTTTGTAGTAAGTCATGACTTAGAACCAATAGAGGTCATTAGAAGAAGATTAATTGATTTAGGTGGAGTAAATCTAAACTTAATTATCTATACTAACATCTTAGCTATACCATTAATGGGATATGTAGTTTTAAAAGCTAAAGTAAAATTACCATATATGTTAATAGCTTTAATTAGTGCAACAGGAATTCTTTTAACACTTTCAAGGTCTTCAATATTTACTTTAGCAGTTTATGTTGTAATATTAGTACCTGTTATTCTATATTTAGAAAAGAATAGATTAAGTTTAATCATTCAAGGATTTATTTTCTTCTTATTAATAGCAATAGGTCTATACTTCTTAGAACAACAAGATATAGTAAGTGATTATTTTAATACATTATTTGCTAGAGACTTTGGAGATTATGATAATAGATTTGATATTTGGCTTATAGCATGGGATAAATTAAAAGAATTTCCTATATTTGGTAGTGGAGGTTTATATACTTCAAGGTACTTTATGCAAGATACAGGTATAATAAGTTACCATAATATCTTTGCACAGGCATCAACACTGGGTATATTAGGAATTGGAGCATTAATTTATACATTTTATATTAAAACTAAAATGATTATATCTAGAAATTCAGATTTTATCTGGTTTGCATTAATCCTAATTTACATTACAGCATTCGTAAATGGGTTCTTACAGCCAATGTATTTTAATAGTGCATATATGAACTACATATTTATAATTATTGCAAGTATTGAAGTATATTCAAATACTAAAAAACAGGACAACAAAGACGAAAAAGAGGACTAACTGTCCTCTTTTGTTATTTGTTAATGGTTTGACTTTTAAATATTCCAAGTATATAATTAATGTATCCTAGATGATTGGAAATCACTCACCCGCGACCCCAACTTATTTTAAAAGGGGCCAAGGTTTATATTATGTGTTGTGCCTTGTTTCTTGAGGAAACCTACGATATAAACAAGAGGCCACCACTGTGGTAGAACAGAGGTTCTGCAATGAGTGGTTTCCAAACATTTAGGATATTTTTATTTTATCATTATTATAAAAAATGAAATAATGGTAAAATTAGTAACGGGGTGATTACTTTGGCAGATTTTTTTACATATACAAGTCACTATAGAACAGGGGTCTATCATGACTTAAATACTTTTGAATGGCTCTTTCCAATATTTGTGCTATTTGCGCTAATATATTTTCTTTTTAAATATAAAGATATTTTTAAAAATAATAAACTATTAGATAAACGTCTTAGAATTAGTATTGGGTTAGCTTTTATAATTCTTTACTTAAGCCACTATCTCTTAAGATATGCAATTTATGGATATGATACATTAATACTACCTTTTCAGTTATGTAGTATTAGTATGTTTTTAGCAATTATCTTGATTTTTACTAAGAATAGAACAATTTATACATTTGTTTTATTTACAGGAGTTGCTGGAGGACTTCTTAGTTTGTTTGTACCAATAATTGGATATGATTCAAACTATTATCGATATTATCAATATATGCTTGCTCATGGTATACTTATCTTAACACCGTTATACTTTATGGCGGTTCATGGATTTTATCCGAGTAAAAGAGAAACTATATATGCATATATAATGGCACAAGTTGCTGCTAAGTTTATGTTGGTATTTAACTATTTTATGGGAACTGATTTTATGTTTTTATTCTTAGATCCTAATAAAGCAAATAAGTTTCCAATAATTAATAACTTTGGAGGAATACCTTTATACTTAATTTGGATAGAATTAGTTACAATTGTTTGGTTTGTACTTACTTATTTAGGAATTACTTTTCTTAAAAATAAAAGAAATTAATATATGAATTATTAGAAGGAGGATTATTTATGAAAGCTATTAAGAATTATGGATGGTTATTAAAAGTTACAGGTGCAGCGCTTATTTTAGGGCTTGCAATATTTTTGGAAATCTCGCCGGATGGTGAAGACATTGTTAGTATATTTATAGGATTTGCAATTGTTATGTTTAGTATTGTTAGATTAGTACCTTTTGTTAGAACACAAAAAAGTGATTTAATAAAAACAATTAACATTATTGAAATTACAATTGATTTTGCTCTTGGACTTGCACTTATATTAATTCCATTAGTACTAGCAGAAGGATTTGGAGATAGTCATTTATTTGGTTACTTCCTGGGAAGTTATTTACTTCTTCGTGGTGTTGTTCATTTCTATAGTGTTGGATCTCATTACGAAAAAAGCGATTTACCATTATTTATATTCCACATATTAGCAATCGTAGTAGGAACAATATTATTTTATGAAACAGCATTTGATCTTGCTATATTAATTCATATTATACTTGTATTAAGCATCGCAAGTGGTGGATATTTAGGATATGATGGATATAATGGATATAATGCTTATCGTCGTCAAAAAACATTAACTATGCCTGCATCTGATGATGTAGCGGATGTTCCTGTGAAGGAAAAAGTTGTTCCAATTATGGATGAAGTTGAACCTGAACAAGATCAAATAGTTAGTTAATAATTACAAAATAAAAAGCCAATTTAATTGGCTTTTTTTATATAAAATATTATTTGAAAAGTTTTTCACAACATACTCTATAAATTGACCTATTGTAAAAATTACGATTAATAATGAACATAGAACTCGTTCATTAAAGTTATCCCACCATATGCATTTATAACGTTATATCCATATTGTGCTAAAACACTTGTAAGGTAGTAACTTCGTTGACCAGTATGACATAGTATATAATACTCTTGATCTTTTCTTAATATATCTTTAAAGTTATTTAATACTACTTGCATTGGAATATTTACTGTTCCAGGAACACTAGTAATGTCAATTTCAAACTGTTCTCTAATATCAATGATGACAATGTCTTTCTCTTTCATAAGACTTTGTATTGATTTTGCATTTATATGTTTTAATCCATCATTTAAATTTATCATAAGATTCACCTCATTTGTTTCTTATTATATTATATAATATCTTTTGACAATTTTCATATATTATGTATAATTATTTTGTATACTAATTATATTGGAGGTTATCTACATGGTAAAAGAAATGTGTTACAAATTAAATAAGAGTAGTATGCTTTATAAACGTTTGATGTCAAAGCATTTAGAAAGACTAAACATAACTTATTCTCAACTAATGGTTTTAAGAGTTGCTAATCAAGAACCTGGGATTACAGCTAAAGAAATCTTAATGCAAATGGATACAGATAAAGCAACATTATCTGGTGTATTAGCTAGACTTGAGAGAGATAACTATATTTATAGAGTAAAAAATGAAAAAGATAAAAGAATTCAAAATATCTTTGTTAGTGAAGGAAGCGAAAGACTTTGTACGGAAGTATCAGTTATAGAAAGAGCTTGTATAAGCGATTTGATTGATGGTATTTCAGATACAGAAGCAGAAAACTTCTTATCTATCTTAGATCGTTTTATTGCTAATCAAGTAGCAAAAATAGACGAAGACTTTTAAATATTAACCTCCAAAATCAATAGATATTGCTTTGGAGGTTTTTTAAATTAATAATATGTTATAATCATAATATAATTCAACACTTTAGGAGGAACAAAATGGGTATGTTAAAAGAAATGTCAATGTTAAATGGTATTCCTGGTAACGAAAGACAAGTAAGACAGTACATGAATGAAAAAATGAAAGATATTTCTGAAGTTAGTTTTGATAACTTAGGAAGTATCATTGCTAAAAAAGTAGGAAATCCTAATGGACCTAGAATTATGGTAGCAGGTCATATGGATGAAGTTGGATTTATGGTAACTACAATTACTAAAGAAGGATATGTTAAGTTTACTCCAGCTGGTGGTTGGTGGAGCCAAGTAATGCTTTCACAACAACTGGTAATCACTACTTGTGATAATAAAGAGATAAGAGCGGTTATAGGGGCTAAAGCTCCACACATCTTAACTCCTGAAGAAAGAGCTAAGCCAGTAGAGATGGATAAAATGTATTTAGATTTAGGTGTTGAAAATAAAGAAGAAGCAGAAAAACTAGGTATTAAACCTGGTGATATGATTACTCCTTACATTGAAGCTATTGAAATGAGTAATAAGAAGTATTTACTTGGAAAAGCTTGGGATAACCGCGTAGGTTGCGCTGCAGCTATCGAAGTATTACAAAATATTCAAGATAAAAAACATGATAATATCTATTTCGGGGTTGGAACTGTTCAAGAAGAAGTTGGACTTCGTGGAGCTAAAACAAGTTCACATAAAATTCAACCAGATATCGGAATAGCATTAGACACAACAATTGCTTTTGATTTCCCTGGTGGAAATAAAAATACAGTTCTTGGTAAAGGTGTAGGAATTATGTTTAAAGATAGTTCTATGATTGGTCATAAAGGCCTTCGTGATTATGTTGTAGGATTATGCGAAAAAGAAAATATTCCTTACCAATTAACATTCTTAGAACGTGGTGGAACTGATGGTGGAGCTATTCATATGTCTCATATTGGTGCACCTTCAATATCTTTCTGTTTACCAGTAAGATATTTACATTCACACACTTCAATTGTTCATCAAGATGATTATGATGCAATGGTGAAAATTGTTACTTTATTAATTGAATCACTAGATAGAGAAACAGTAAATAAAATTACATATCAATAAATATAAAAAAGGCCTAAGAAGGCCTTTTTATCCTTTTTGGAGGTGAATACATGAGAGTTATAGCTGGAATGCATAGATCAAGAATATTAAAAGAGGTAGATAGTGATAATACAAGATCTACTAAAGATAAAGTTAAAGAACAAATATTTAATAGTATTGGTCCTTATTTTGAAGGGTTATCTATTTTAGATTTATTTGCTGGTAGTGGGTCTTTAGGAATAGAAGCTATTAGTAGAGGAGTAGACAAAGCTGTTTTTGTAGATAACTCAAAAACTGCGATTAATGTAATTACTGATAATATTCTTACTCTTAAGATTCAAAATAAATCAGAAATAATTCATTCATTGTATATTGATTATCTTAATAATACAAATGAAAAATTTGACTTAATATTTTTAGATCCTCCATATAAGTTAGAAGAGATAGATGAGATGATTTCAATAATTAGTAAAAGGAAGTTATTAAGCAAAAATGGAATAGTTATTTGTTTGTATAGTAAAAAGACTTCTATAAAAGAAAGTAATAATGATATAATAGAGTATAAAAAGAAGATTTCAGGAATTACAAAAATATCATTTATGAAATGGGGAATATAATATGAAAGTTGCAGTATACCCGGGTAGTTTTGATCCGATAACTTACGGTCATATGGATATAGCTAAAAGAGCTTTAAAAGTTTTTGATAGATTAATTATCTTAATTAGTATTAATCCTAGTAAGAAAACTATGTTTACTCCAGAAGAGAGAGTAGAGATGGTTAAAGAAGCACTTAAGCCATGTATTGATAAAATAGAAGTTGTTATATCTAATGAACTTTCAGTTAAAGCAACAAAACAATTAGGTGCAACTCATTTAATTAGGGGATTAAGAGCTATGACTGACTTTGAATATGAGTTTCAATTAACTCATACTAACCGTGTAATAGAAAAAGAGATTGATAGCGTATTCTTTATGACTGATAATAAGTACTCATTTTTATCAAGTACTACAGTAAAAGAAATTGCTTTATTTAAAGGTGAATTAGGACCTTTTGTACCAGACTTTATAGAGAAAATAATAAAAGAAAAACTTAATTACTAAAGTTTTTCTTTTTTTGTCTATTTATAATATAGGAGATGAAATGGCTTAGATTAATTAGACGTTTATATAAAAAACGCTGTTATTTGTAAAAAAGAATGATATATAAGAGTATTTTTGTTTTCTTTTATTTATAAAAATGTTAATATAGTTGTAGGTGATAATATGGACGAAAGAGAAAAAATATTTTCTGAATTAAGAAAACAAAATATCAGAATAACGAAACAAAGAAGAGCAATTATTGATGTGCTAGAGGGAAATCATTTAACTATCCAAGATATTTATACTGAGCTTCGTAAAAGGGGATATAATAACTTAGGGACAGTTTATAATAATATTGATTTTCTAATTGAGCATAAAATAGTAGCTCAAATTTTTATTAATGGAAAAAAACATTATGATTTAACAATTGATGAAAAAAGTCATAGTGCTGACTCACACATCCATGTTACTTGTAAGGTAAATAATAATATTATAGAACTTAATGATTCTAAGATTTTTGACTTGATTAAAAGTCAAGATACATTTAAGAACTTCACAATTACTAAGTTGCAATTAGTAGTTGAAGGTGTTTGTGATCATTATGAAAAAGATACATGTAAAAAAGATAATGCGTGCTTCATTAAGGCGTTAGGACAAGGTAGATAATTAATAATTATTTCCACTTTGTAAGACTATTTAAAAAAATTACGAATTTGTTGTAATTTTTTTTTGTTTACTTTATAATTCAATATAGGAGTGATAATTATGAATATAACTGATTTAGATAGGAAAGAAGTAGCTAAAATTATTTCTCTTAGTAATATAGATAAATCATTTACTAAAAGATTAATGGATTTAGGGATATATGAAAGCGCAACTGTAGTGATGTTAAATAAATTATCTTCTAATAGATTATATATTATCGAAGTTGATGATATTGAAATTTGTTTAAGAAAAGAAGACGCAGAAAAAATTGAGGTGAAAAAATGATATATTTACTCGCCGGTAATCCGAATGTAGGGAAAAGTACATTTTTTAACTTTATGACTCAATCTCATGTTCATGTTGGTAACTATAGTGGTGTTACAGTTGAAAAAAGAGTTCATCATGTAAAACATTATGAAGGTGCTAACTTGGTTGATTTACCAGGAACATATAATGTTTCACCATCTAGTCAAGATGAGGGAATAGTTACATATTCACTGTTGAATGAATCATATAACGGGGTTGTTAATATTATTGATTCAACTCACTTAAGACGTAATTTACACTTAACTGTACAATTGCTAGAGTTAGGTGTTCCTAGTATGCTTGTATTTAATTTAAAGGATGCTCTTAGAAATAATGGGTATGTTATTGATATTGATAAAGTAAAAGATAGATTAAAAGTTAATGCGATAAGCATTAGTGCTAGAGATAGACAAAATGAAGATCAAAAACAAATAGCTCATGAAATGCAAAATTTAAGAATAACAAAAGCGTTAGAATTAGATTATGATCCTATTATTAAATGGGGATTACAACGAATTCATGATTTACTAAGATATGATGTTATTCAAGTCAAAAAAAAATGGCTTGCTATGCAAATTTTAGAAGGTAATGAAGGAATCTTTAAGTTTTTAAATTTAGTAAAAGAAGAAAAAATAAGAGAAGTTGTTAAAGAAGTAGAAGATAGAATTATTGAAGCTAAAGTTGCTTTTAGCTTAAAAGGAGCTATCTTTAATACAAGAAGAGAGTTTATTAATAATCTTGTTGAAGAATGTTTAATTAAAGTGGAAGAAAAAGAACATTCAAAATACTTTAATCAAAAGATAGATCGAATTATTACACATCCTAAGTTTGGTATACCGATTTTCTTCTTGATAATGTTAGCTATTTATCAAGTAAGTTTTGGAAAAATCTTAGGTGTAGGTAATTTTCTAACAACTTACTTCGAAATTGGATGGAATGATTACTTAGTTTATTATTTAGGACAAGCTTTAGAGTTTTTAGGCCTAACAGGATTTATGTACGGCCTATTAATTGATGGTATAATGGGTGGAATTGGGGGTATACTAGTATTTTTACCTCAAATAATAGTTTTATTCTTTATGCTCGCAGTACTTGAAGGTACAGGATATATGGCACGTGTTGCTATAGTTATGGATAGATTTTTAAGTAAATTTGGATTTAATGGTAAAAGTATTGTACCAATAATTACTGGATTCGGATGTACTGTACCAGCAATTATGGCTACAAGAACAATTGCGGATAAAAAAGAAAGAATTTTAACAATTCTTACTATTCCTTTTATAAGTTGTAGTGCAAGACTACCTATTTATGGTATATTTGCATCTTTATTCTTTGATAAATATACAGCATTTATTATATTAGGATTATACTTATTAGGTATTATGGTAACTTTATTAAGTGCTAAATTCCTTAATCTAACATACTTCAGAGGTAGTGGAAGTAAATTTTTACTAGAGGTACCACCTTACAGAATTCCACAATTACGTACTATTACTTATCAAGCATTAGAAAAAGCTAAAAGATTTGTTAAAAAGGCAGGAACGTTTATATTAGTAGGATCTATGATTTTATGGTTACTTAGTAATATAGGTATGGATGGTATTAATATTAATCCTGAAGATAGTTTCTTAAGTAACATAGCTGGAGTTATTGCTCCAATCTTTAATCCATTAGGATTTGGAGATTGGCAGGCAACATCAAGTTTAATTAGTGGAGTATTGGCTAAAGAAGTTGTAGTTTCAAGTTTAAATATCTTATATGTTGGTGATATAGCATCAGGATTTACAACTTTATCAGCATTAACATATATTGTATTTGCAAGTTTATATGTACCTTGTATTGCTACTATAGCTACTATTAAAAGTGAAACAGGATCAGTAAAATGGACAGTATTTAGTGTTATTTATCCATTTGTTATAGCATATTCAGTAGCATTACTTGTAAATTTAATATTTGGTATATTTTTATAAAAGAAAAGTTGAAGGAATTTAAAGTGGACCCAATGTCAAGGACACTGTAAAAAAAGGACTAGTATTAATTAAGGTGT
>LGVF01100941.1_pt1 | contig 53837 bp, 70 predicted proteins | sample 469901 | NCBI WGS metagenome assembly LGVF01 (sample SAMN03893561, study PRJNA290197) | marine sediment metagenome | material: sediment; isolation source: combined push core samples #3730, #5133, and #5579 collected at Hydrate Ridge | place: Pacific Ocean: Hydrate Ridge
CCTCAAAAACAAAACGGCTGCCTCATAAAGGGTGGTTGTAAACAGTATTTTGAGGCAAAGCCCCTACACGCAACATTAAAAGGGTCGTTGTGAAGACGTAGGATCGGTACCGTTGCGGAGGAGAGATTATGAACCAGCGAGATATGAAGAGGTTGGCCTGGTGGTTGGCGGCAAAGGCGGTGCAGGCAAGTTTGGACGCTGGGTGGCCCTTTGAAATGGCTGATTTCGGTCGAGCCGAGTTCGATGGAATTATATTGGAGGACGAGGACGGAGAGTTCACCGCGGATGGAAAACGTTTGGAAAAGGCTTTGAACGAAGTGGTTGTTCAAATGGAAAATAGAGGACACCGATGAGAAATTGCAAAAAAACAGAGGTTGGGGTAGCAAATTCAACTGCCTATGAGATGCTTTGTCCTCTTTGTGAAGCTAGATTGGTAAAAGGCAATCCGTGCAGATACGAGACATTGGATGAGCATGTTTGTAATCCTGATGGGATAATTCCTATTAGAAATACATTGGTATGTTCCAATCATGCATGTGCTACTTACGGTACTGAAACCTTTTGGGCCAATGATGGAGAAGGTCCCTTTGGTACGAAGTTGAAAGATTGTGAGTGGATTGATAGTAATCCTTTGCCATTCAATTCTTGCCACAGGTCTATACATTTTCAGGTAAGTTATCATGAAGAAGATCGAAGATTCAAATTTGGTAAATTAACAATTAGAAGAGAAGTGTCTTATAAATCAGATGATTTTGGACACAAGAGAAACAAACATGTGAGGTACACTATTTGGTGGAATAATACTCTATATCAGTCAGGTCTAAAAATGTTGTTATTTAGCATAAGATATTTTTATAGAATGAAGAAACTCGGTAAAGATGCAGCTATAGAAGAAGCAAGGAGTCTTAGAGGGAGAGCTTCTTGGCCTAGAGCTGAGTGGTGGAGGAAAGTATCTTTTCTTTGGATTAGAGTATTTCACTCGTCTATTTGTAGTCAATTACCCTCCCCTAAAGGAGAGGGTCCCCACGCTGGAGATATCTGATGACGAAAGTAGCAGTGAATGAATACCAGTATGCCTGTGATAACTACAGGGGTTGGTGTACAGAGTGTGGGGAATTCACACGCAGTTCGACGGAACCAGATGCTGAAAAATATAGATGTCCTGACTGTGGGAAGGACATGGTCATGAGTGCCGAACAGGCCATTTTGCTCGGTGAGATCGTGGTTGGGTGAGTGGCCACGGTTGGGTTCAGAAAAAAAGGGAGAAAGTCATGGCAGATCGAAAAGGCGTAAGCGAGATGTTCGTTTTTTGGCATGGTCCGGCATTGGAAAGGATTGGCATAGCTACTTCATTGGAAAGTCTTAGACTGACAAAGAAGGAGACGGGTGGGGTAGATTTCAAGTCGGCTCGTGTGGAGGTGCCTGAGTGCGAGTGCGAGCAGTGGAAGGAAGTTGCCGATTATCGTTCACAGTGCATCAGTATAGTCGATGAGTATCTTAGGATTGATCGCGGTATTATGTCGCTGATCGATTATATTCGTGCAGGAATGGATGATTTAAAGAGGCGTAATGAGAAAATGGTTGAGTATTGGCGTCTTCTTTTTATTAAAGAGCGAGAGCTTTTTGAGCACGCAAGCTATGGGTCAAGCAAGGAGCAACTTTGTAAAGAGCCAGAATTATCAGCATACCCACAGTTCGAGTGTGGTTGGGGAGGATGCCTTCGTCCAGTGTCGTTTCGTGGTGAGCGTTGTGACGAGCATGTGGAAGTGGTGAAACGAACGGAACCAGTTGCTACATCTGATTTGAAGAAGGAGAATGGCGATGTTTGATTCCGCGTGGTTGAATGAAGCAGCGCACACACAACGGCTGGAGGTAACTAAATAATAATCTGCAACTGTGAGTACGACGTAGCAACCAACTGTTTTACTTTCTACTTGACAGTGGTGTAAAAAGCTGATATTCATTTTTTAAAAGGATCATGACGAGATAAAAACAAAATTATTTCTCTAACTGGTAAAGCGTACAAAACCAGGTTTTTAGTGTAGCAGACTGACTTTAGTACTTGTGAGGAGCTGAAATTAAAAGGTAAAGTCGGCGTGGTCTGTTATAACTATCGAAAGGCCTAAACAAACGAACAAACATATTCTAACTAAGGAACAATGTACTGAAAAAAGGAGAAGGAAAAGATGAAATTGCATTTATTGTGTATCGACCCCCAAAACGATTTCTGTGATCCACAGGGATCTTTATTTGTGCAGGGTGCAAATGAGGATATGGGCAGACTTGCTACGATGGTCCGGCGTCTCAAGGACAAGTTGGACGATATCCATGTCACGCTCGATTCCCATCGTCAAGTAGACGTTGCACACCCGATCTGGTGGCGTGATTCTTCCGGTGCCCATCCAGATCCATTTACGATCATTTCCGTATCTGATGTGGAAGATGGTAAGTGGGTGACTACGATGCCAAGTTTCCAGAAGCGCTCGTTGCAGTATTTACGTGAGCTGGAGTCTGGAAGTCGTTACCCACATTGTATTTGGCCTCCTCATTGTCTCATCGGTTCGTGGGGTCACAATATCTTTCCACCACTTTTCGACGCTCTACAGAAGTGGGAGAAGGAACGTTTCGCCACCGTCGACTTCGTGACGAAGGGCTCGAACATTTACACAGAGCACTTCTCCGCCGTGCAAGCTGAGGTGCCCGATCCCGAAGATCCCACTACACAACTGAACACCCCCTTCGTCCAAACCTTGGAGAGTGCCGATCTCATCCTGTTAGCAGGAGAGGCCCGTTCTCATTGTTTGGCTAACACGGTACGGGACGTTGTAACAGCGTTCTCAGATCCAAAATATGTAGAAAAACTCCATTTGCTTACCGACGCAACTTCGGACGTCACAGGCTTCGAGAACTTTGGTGAAGACTTTCTCAAAGAAATGACTGTTAAGGGGATGAAAGTCACAACTACAACCGAGTTTCTTCTGAAGTAGGGGATCTCTGATGAAAAGAAAACTGGCCTCCATTCAGACCGTGACGGAAATACGCCCGATTAAGAAAGCTGATCGGATCGAAGTGGCTGTAGTGATGGGTTGGCGTTGTGTAGTGAAAAAGGGTGAGTTCGTCCCTGGTGACAAAGTAATCTATTGTGAAGTGGATTCCCTGTTGCCCGAGGAGCGTCCAGAATTCGAGTTCATGAAGGACCGTGGTTTCCGCGTCAAGACGGTCAAGCTGCGTGGTCAAATCAGCCAGGGTTTATGCTTTCCAATTAGTTTATTGAAGGATCCAGACCTTCCTCCAGGAACCGATGTAACAGAACATCTGGGTATTACTCAGTACGTTTCATATGCAGTGGAAGTGTGTGAGAATATTATTGCCGCATTACCTGGGTATGTATCGAAGACCAGTGAGCCACGTATTCAATCTTTTCCCGACTTATTGGAGGAGATGCGTGGTATTCCTTGTTATATTACTACCAAAATTGATGGTGAATCTGGAACGTTTGTGCATCGCAACGGTGACTTACATATTTGTAGTCATACCAGTGCGTTCAAAGAAGATGCGACTGATATTCGTTGGATAGCAGCTAATCGATATGACGTACCGCAATGGCTACCCTCTTTAGGTAATTTCGCGATCCAGGGTGAGATTGCCGGTCCAGGTATTAGGAAAAACCGATTAGGACTTGACCGAGTCGATTTCTTTTGTTTCAACGTGTACGATATTGATGAAGGTCGCTTTTACAATTTTGAAGAATTCCTCCATTTCTGCCAGAAACACGGTTTGCAAACGGTCCCAGTAGACATTCCACACGTCGAATTTCAATACGATTTAACGGGGTTGCTTAAACTTGCAGAAGGTAAATATGCAAACGGTCAATATCGAGAGGGTATTGTGGTACGTCCAGTTATAGAACAACTCTCGGAAGTACTTGGTGGTGGGGATCGAATGAGTTTCAAAGTAATCAACAACCAATTTTTGTTGAAGGAAGATTAACGATACACACATACACAACAGTAATTAAGTGTATATATTTTTCTGTACATAAAAACGAAATTACGATCAAGAAAGGAACAAACAGGTACGATCATGCCAATTCTAGGTAATACAATGGAGGAGCACCAGATCGGTGCTTCCAATTTTTCTTTTTCTGCCAAGCGCATCGACGAGCTGGGTGCCTCCGAATACACTCTAGCCCTTCTCATCATCGATGTCAGTGGATCCGTCGTTAGTTTCGCCAAGGAGATTGAAAAGGCTGTTAAAGAGGTCTGTCGCTCCTGTCGTCACAGTCCACGGGCTGATAACCTGATGCTCCGAGTCGTTATGTTCGATTCAGTGGTGACGGAGTTCCATGGCTATAAGCCTCTCACTGAGTGTGCCGAGGACGACTACACGGCCTGTATTCGACCCGGAGGTATTACGTCGTTGTACGATGCTACTTACAGCGGTGTCCAGTCCATGGTACAATATGGACGTGATCTCGTAAGTCAGGACTTCGATGTTAACGGGGCTGTTTTTGTCATCACTGATGGAATGGACAACAATTCAAAGATGACCCAGACCTCTGTCAAGCAAGCTTTTACAGATGCTGTGACAAGCGAGTCCATGGAATCTCTGGTATCTGTTCTCATCGGTATTAACACCATAGCGGATGGCTTAGGTTCGTACCTTCAAGATTACAAAGACGAAGCGGGGTTCTCACAATACGTGGAGATCGCCGATGCGACGGAGAAGCAACTGGCCAAGCTTGGGGAGTTTATTTCCCAGTCCATTTCTTCTCAATCGCAAGCACTTGGAACGGGCGGTCCATCGAAGTCATTAACCTTTTAATTTATATAATTGATTGGAGATGTTGTGACTGATACTTATATCATTGCACTCCTGGATCGACCAAGTTCGAGGTCATTTGGAATGGTCCCTTTCGTCGAGCGCCGGACCGATGGAACTCTTCGGATCCATGGCCTGCAGGGACGCCCAAACCAGCCTCTGCTTGAGAACGATCTTGAACAGCTCCTACAAGATCGGAGTGCACTCAAAGTGGATATCCAGGTCGATACGCCGATCCCCGATACGTTTGTTGCCGGGTGGCTCGGTGTACGTTTCGATTCTGAAGCCGGAGGCGTGCCACTAGGGATTCCATTGGATAAATGTTACACCGTTGTGGAGGAAGGACGCTTCTGGCTTGATAACCGTACGTTGGTCCAACAATTTATGGAACAATGGGTAAAGGAAACGGCCAAAAGCGCTCTTGAAACAAAGGACGCGCGGTTGGCTGACCTCATGACTTGGGTGATGCCTGATAGTAGTTTAACACGAGCAGTAATATATGCTACGAGACGGAATGAGAAAGAAAAACAAGAACGATTAACTTGGTGGCTTCGGCTAGAGCACGATATGGGTCGTAAGACTACTAAGAAAGAGCTGATCCGACGATTTAAGTATATTACCAAACATGCTTTTGTTCCCTCTGTTTATCCTCTTACAGCAGTTTCTTCGACAGTGACTCAATTCTTATGCCATGTATGTTGGTGTGGTGAAGCGTTTTATACTTCAGAACCAAATAGTGAATTAAAATATTCATGTACCTGTGGAATCAAATGGTATTTAAATGAAGGTTCATGGATAGAATTTTAATGAAAGTGCTTTGTTAATTATGACAACACAAATCGACTCTTATTTTTCTATAGGAACTTCTCATAATATCTGTGAAGATTACACTCTTCATGGGTATGTGAATGACCATGCTTTTGGAGTTCTTTCCGACGGTTGTTCCTCTTCACAATATACCGACTTCGGTTCTCGATTTATGTGTCTCGCCACACAGGAAGTGATAATTGTTTCTCCTGAGAATGATTTTCTCAAAGACGCCGTACTACCATATGCGTGTTCTTTAGTTGGAACAACACTTCCAATAGAGTGCTTGGACGCTACAGTAATGGTGGTTTACTCTTCTAAATTCCATCTTATTGCACGGGTAGTAGGAGATGGCATAATTGTAGCTAGAAATCGAAACGGGGCTTTTCACGTGAAGGAAATCGAATTCTCTAATAACGCTCCAGGTTATCTAACATATATGTTGGATAATTATCGTTACGACGCGTTGATGAAACAAGAAAACGGTGGTGTTCGAACCGTTACAGAAACGGAGTGGGACCCTTCTTTTTCTGAAAAACTATCTGATCCTGTTATTACTAAGCATAGTATAGATCTACGACCAAACGGGTTTTGGTACAATAATGCTATGTATCCACGTATTGATTTCGATCTCATTGCAGTATTTTCTGATGGGGCGTTATCGTTTTTTCAACAGAAATCGGGGGGTGTGAATTCTCACATACCTCTCCCTAACGTTCTGCAGCAACTCATGTTGTTCAAGGGACTCAAGGGAGAATTTGTTACGAGACGTTGCCGGAAATTCTTCCGGAAATTCTGTGTCGAAAATGATTGGTCCCACTACGACGACTTCTCTATGGTCGCTTTATATAGCGATGATAATAAAGATACTGTTAAAAAGGAAACATAAAATGAGTTTAGAACAATTAGATAAGTTGGGTGTGGACTACCATAGAACCACTAAGTGGGTGGGAGAGCCCAGAACTCCTTCTCGAAAATGCGTGGAACTGGACGAAGTTAAATCGGTCCAACTACCATTAACTCCGGAGGAATGGTGTTGTATGTGTATGCGTGAAGGGGATGATTATATGGGATCCTGCTGTGGAAATATGGGTGTTATGCAGGACATATTAAACAGTGTATTCCGTGACAGTGGTTGGACAGACGCCTCCTCTTTTCGCCGTATTGCAGATGCCTGTATCAATCATGATGGATTCGACGAATTCTCTGATGAAAAGATGTTGGAAGATGCTTTGGAAAAAGGGTTGAAAAATAGACGTCCTTGGGAGAAGGTTGGTATTGTGTGGCAGGCAGTACAAGACGTACTCATTGTGGAAAACAAGGAGCTACCTTCACAGGAAGATTTAAATTCTCTAGACGGGGCGATACGTATTGCTTCAAAACACATAGCACTGGTTCGCTGGAAAAATTTCTGGAACAAGGATCCTAATGATGGTGGTCAGAGCAACTGTCTGTATAAAATGGATCTGGCCACTCTTCTCAGTGCTTTACGTACCATATATGACAAGCTTGAGGAACAGAAGCTAGATACTATTGAAGGCTTTGGCATCAGAAATAAAGACAGTAATGTTGGAATGAACTATTTCAGAGCGTTTGTGTTTGAAGACGAAGCAAAAGCTAAAGAGGTGCTGAAAGTCTTAGAAAAGAACGAAAATTTCGACAAAAACGTCTGGGACATCGTACCTTTCCGCGTGACTGTGGGTAGAGGTCTGGAGTGGATGGAAAAAAAGTAGTATGCAAGTTTATGTAGACAGTAGTTGTATCGGATTGGATAAAAGGCACTATATCGGTCAGGGCGGTGAAGGAGCTGTGTATGCCAGAGATTCCACGGCTTACAAGATCTACGCGAATCCCCACAAGATGATTCCGGTCGGAAAGATCTCTGAACTAGCAGCGATTTCGGACAAACGAATCATCCGCCCTCTCAAAATTATTTCCAATAAAAAAGGCAGACCTATCGGCTACACTATGACTTACGTGAAAGCTGCCTATACACTCTGTCAGTTATTTCCCCGATCATTCAGAGATAGGGAGGGACTGAACGTTAAAGCAGTGATTCATCTCGTAAGAGAGATGCAAGAAGGAATCTCTAATATTCATGGTGCAGGAGTTCTGATCGTAGATCTTAACGAGATGAATTTTCTCGTAACACGAGATTTTGGTAGCCTGTTTTTTATCGATGCTGACTCTTATCAAACCAAGGGCTTTCGAGCCACCGCTTTGATGGAAAGTATTCGCGATAGACACATGCTAGATCCCCTGGATTTCTGCAAGCTCACTGACTGGTTTGCTTTCAGCATCGTGTCCTTCCAAATGTTTTGTGGCATCCATCCGTATAAGGGCAAACACAAAGTGCTTAAAGGTCTTGATGCTAGAATGCGGGCAAACGTGTCTGTCCTTCACAAAGGCGTGCGTGTACCCCGAGCAGCTTACCCTGTAGATGTTATCCCTCAGGTATACAGGGACTGGTATAAAGCTGTCTTCGAGGAGGGTAAGAGAGTTCCTCCTCCCATAGACTTTGGAGGAACAGTAACAGCTATAATAGGAGTCGTTCCAGCAGCAGCAGACCTCCGAGTTATTAAGGGGACCAAGGTTCTAGACATCACCGAGGTACTTAGTAGCCAAGGGGAACCGATCCGGAACTTCTGGGCCTACGAACAGAGCTTCACAATGGCCACAGACACGACGATTCTATTAAACGGGCACGTAGTACCTGGAACTTGGAAAGAGCCGATGGCAGTGGCTTACAGCCCTGTGAGAGGTAAGGCTGTGGTTGTGTGTCGGCAACGACGAGAAGGCGAGGCTGTTGGTGCTGAGAAAATAAGGTTATACAACCTATCTGATAGGAATGAGATCCCTTTCACTTTCACTCCCGACGATTTGATGACTTACGAAGGTCGGGTGTACATGAAGCGCCGTGGGAACGTGTACGAATTGATCCTGACCGATACGGGTTCTCAAGTAATAGCCACGAGCTGTCTGGCTTGTACCGTGATGGAGAAGGCTACTAAACTATTCCCAGGCGTAACGGTGCAAAATCTTCTAGGCCTCACTTATTTGGTGGTGTTTCCTTCCAGTGGGATGAATTACCAGATAGTGATTAAGGAACTGGACGATTACAAGATCGTAGATGCCAAGTATGATCGAAATGTGTTGATGACGGTAGGAATGAAAAATGGTAAGTATGACCGAATTATCTTCCGTTTCGACACGGATCACCGTACCTACGATATTCGGGTAGTAGAGGACATCACACCTTCAGGACTCAATTTTGTAGTCCTCGATTCCAAGGTGGCGGTTTGTTTGAATGAAGAGGAAAGGCTCGAAGTTTTCAGGGCTGACGAAAAAGGATCTACCAAGTTAACTTACGTCGATGATCCTGTATTAGGTGGAGATATGACTTTGGTAAGAAAAGAAGGGAAACTTGCTTTTTACCGTGGGGATACGATATATAGTATGAGTCTCAGGAAGAAATAGACTTCTTTTCATCATACTCTTTCTCTGTACAATCTATTTCATTTATCTGGGGCTCTACGTAGTGGGTTATTACTTTGTAACCCCTCTCTTCCAAATGTTCTTTTACTTCGTCCAAATTGTCCTGCTGATCATCCCAGATTTGAATCGTATCTATCTGGTCCTGGAATTTCTTAGCAACGGATCTGATGTGACGGGCCTTATAAGTGTCGGTTTTCTCTTTAAAAGATTGCTTGAATCGTAATTCGTCGAACTTGAGACCCTTCTGGTTTAGTAATTCCGTTATTCTATCTGCAAATTCGTCTTTGAGCCTGCCAGTAATCATTACGGTATAGACCGTGTCATCACCGATACTTTCTTTAGCCGCTGAGACGACATCACTGACCCACCACGAAGCGCTAGGCTTTTCTGGGACACAGGGAGATAGTAAGCTCTCTTCGTTGCTCCACCACGTTTTAGGGGACCACCACGGGGGTTTGTCGGGGCTTTTAAACAAGCATTCATCGAAGTCGTAGACGTGGAGTTCATTCCCAGTAAAGCCACTTTTTCTTCGGTACACCTTCCCAGCTACAACTAAAGGAATTTGATCAGTAGAACGGGTTTGACGACAACGATGGTAGACTGAATTTTTATGAAGAAGGATGAGTTTACCCAAATCGTCCTTCGTTAGCGGTGATGATGACGCTACGATGGCTTTTTGATAAGAAGCAGTTTTGGACACAGACTCGCTATACTGAGATGTCAATTCTTGGCGAAGCTGCTCCATTGTATCGAGGTAGTCATCTTTATACCGAGTAGGTAACTTTTTAACAATCCAATCCCGAGCAGATCTAGAAAAATCCTGGGCTAATGATAAGAACTGTTCGAAATCGGTGAGAATGGTTAGTAGATCCTTACGCCCAGATGAGTCTTCCTCCCCCCATTCTTTAGCAAACTCTTTTTTGACTTCCTTTTCTACATTTTCTAACCAATGTACTAAGTCATATCGGTCCGATATATTCGATACTGGATCAACGACTTGTTTTCCTCCAGTAACTTCCTGGTGCATCGAATTATAGAATTGCACCGCTCTTTTGAGGAAGTGTCTTCGCAGCTTATCGTTCAGTCCCCGGTTTGACAAGTGGTACGTAGCAAATCTCTCAGCCGATTCGCTGAATAGGTAGTAAAAAGCGTTGATCGCATCTAAAGTACCTGGGTCGTATTTGGAAAGAACTTGGCTATCCAATCTTTCCTCCGTCCGCGCTGCCCACTGTTGGTAGTATGCGTTAAATTCTTGAGGGGAATTTAGATACTTTTCACGCTCTCGCTTAGACTCATATGTTTTGGGTCCTTTCCCTTCTTCATCAAGGGGGAAATAACGCTTTTGATCAAAATAATGGATGAGTTCGTGTAGAAGAGTTCCACTATGAGTTGTTAAAGCCTTTGCTACCCCTTTTACTGCGTTTTCTCTGGTCCTCGGATCTTGTCCGGGTAAACCCCAAAGAGCAATACTATCTTTACCTTCCCAAACAACAGTATCTTTGTGTTTGTACTCACCTATGGCATGACCTTCTCCACGCCAAGTCGGCATGAAGTAAATCACTAAATCGTCGTAGACCGGGTCAACTTCCCCAACATCGAACCATACCGTAGCATACGATGTAGGCTCACCAAAGATTTCGGTGTCGGTCCATTCGTAGTGGAGCTTGTTATTTACGGCGTTACGAAGCTTTTCGATCAAGCTCCTGGCTTGGTTCCTATACTCCTTATCCCGATCAGGATCAGCGGCCTGGATATAGATTTTATTTCCTACAACGACTCTCATACGTAAATGCCTTTTAAATCCTGCCATAAGCCATAAAGTCGTTTCTTCAACTTTCGCTGCCACTTCTCTTGTAACTGATCAACGTCCCAGTTGTGTCCCTGTAAACGGTTAACCAACGCTACAAAATCCTGGAACGTTGAGAAGTCCTGAAGTTTATCACTAGCTGTGAAACTAGGGATTTGTTGAAGTTTGTCTTCTACCTCGTTCGCTAACACTTGATACCAAGCGTTAAATTCTTCTGGATTATTCAGGTAAGCTGAGGGATCAGTCTTCCGCTTCTCACGTTGTTCCAGTTCCTTTTTGGACAGCTCTTCCTTATCCCGTCTCAACCTGTCCAGATAGTGAATAAACTCGTGGATAAAGGTGGAACGTACACTTCGACAATCAATCTCTTGAATCAACTCCTCTTGCCGTCTATCATCCTCATACTCCCAAAAGGACTCGTCAAGGACGTGTAATTCAATAGCATACTCTACACGAGGCATCGCTGCGGGGCCGAAAGAACCTCTTGTTCCATCAGCTCGTTTGGGTCCAATGCTGACGAGAAGATATCTGTATTTCGGATCTACCTTTTCGAAGAAGACGAGGAACTTACCGTAAAAAGATGCGGCTCGGTAGCTCCTCAGATACTCCAGCATCTTGTCCCAGGCAGCAAGAGCTTCTTGCCTGTACTCTCTGTCCCGCCGAGGATCAGCGGCTTGCCTGTAGATCTTTCTTTTGAAAACGAACATAGGCCCCTACTCCTCATCAAGCAGTTCTTCTTCCTCCCCCTCCTCGATCGATTCTTCTGGCAGTAGTGGCTTCTCCGGTGTACCTTTGCCCACCAGTACGTCGAGACGTTTGATAAGAGTATTTCTAGCCTCTTCGAAGTTACCTCGTACATCGTCAAGTAGCGAGATGACGTCGTTAGCTCCGGAGGATACAGGTTCACCCTCAGCTTTCGCCTCGTGTATTTCTATTTCAACATCATCTATGTTTCCTAAGATATCATTAGTCGAACCTAGTATGTTAAGTAAAGAATCAAGTAGACCTTCTGTTGAATAACCTGTCGCGGCTTTTTTTCTAATCTTTGTCATTGTTTTTCCTTCTTTCGTCTTTTTGTGTAAATTTCATTTACTTCACATACAGACCATCGAGGGCCCGTCTTTTCTTAAAGAACTTTTTCTTCACCTTCATAGCGTCACCACCACTACTACTACTACTCTCAGTAGTTTTTATAAGGGGAGAAGAAGGGATTCCTTCTCGATAAGCTTTTATAACTTTAGAGAGTCTCTTCTTCTTTTTACTACTACGACGATGTGCTGATCCTTTGGATAAAGAGGAGGAGGGTTTAGTTGTAACAGTAGTATTAGATTTTGTCTTACAGATCTTGAGTTGCTTACTATAAGCTTTTAATATAAGTAGCATACTATTACTGGCAAGACGTTCGCTTCGAAGCTCGGCACGAAGACGCTTGATAGTTTGTTCGGCTCGGCTATGTACTTTGTGCATCTTAACTAATGCCTTTTTAAACTTAGTTACAGTAGATTTTGTTGACTTAGATCCCTTCTCCAACTTCGTAGCTAGACCAGCCACCTCAGCGCTTCTCTTTTTTAGACGATCACGTAAATCAGTGGTCTGTTGTAACGTATCTTTGAGTAACTTCTCTTGACGTTTTAGTTCGGTAGAGAAATATACACGAACTTTCTGTTCCGTACCGAGTCGTTCCTGGTAGAACCGGCGTTGTACTTTTTGATGGTCCAACTCGTTTTCTTTATTGAGCAACTCCTTCTCTAATTTCTTTTTGCGCCACGCCCCTATATATTTTGTAACTTTGAGTGTCTTGTTAATCTCTTTGATCCGCTTATTCAATGTAGTTTCTTCCTTTTTGGCCGACTTATATTTATTCTGTAAATCGGTTAGAAAGATTCTACTTTCGGTTAAGCGTTTACGTAGTCCAGCGATGGGAGCTAACCGATCAGACATACTTTTCATCGTCTGTTCTGCGTTAATCAACTTGATACCGAATGCGCTATGATTCTCGTTGACCATTGCAGCGATGAGTCCGAGGCGGTACACGCTCCTCGGATCTTTGAACTCTGCCTTCTTAGCCACGTCAATAATCTGTTTGAGTAGATCTAGTTGAAGCGTGCGTCGAACCGTTTCCGCCTCAGCCTTCTTTTTTCTAGTATCGCTCTCCATCTTAGCCTTCTTTTCTCCGTAAGAATAGGCTAGAGAGCCAAGAGGCACTGCGAAGGTGGCTGACAGAGAGATGACAACGTACATGATGGTTTTGAACATCTTTTGCTTCACCGTGTTTTCAGGTATAGCGTCGAAGATCTTTTTGGCCTCTTCTGCCGACTTCATGAAGTCCGTAACGATGACTCGGCCTTCTTGGAATAGTGTCTTTTGCTCGTTAAGGGGGGCATCGTCGTCTACTTCGTCAGGAGTCTTGGTATTATCGTTCTCTGCCATTTTTACTTTATCCTCTCTGCTAGTTCAAAGAAGTTGGAACCATCTTCCCTCAGTTCGGGAGCATACTTCTTGTCGAACCTCCATGCCTCAGAGAACTTCACAGAACCGTCGTGGGACACGGCGTTTCCTTTGTCGAATGACATCTCTTCCATCAGTTCGACCATTTCGTCCTCGTCCATATACTCTAGGAGGAACTTGCCCGCTATTGCGATTTCGGGAAAAGAACACTCATACACATTCTGTAAGAAATTGTAATCTTGCTCGAAGAATTCGGGGCTGAAGTCGGGGTCGTCGTACTCTTCTTCAACGTCCATGGATTCCTGCATTGCCATGTCGGACATAGATTTCCAAGTATTACGGTTCTCTTCTAGAAGACGCTCAAACTCACTCCGCAACCAATCGGGTCGGTCCTTACATAATAGAGTTCCTAGAGTGTCTTCGTCCGGTATCAGATCCACTAAATCGGTTCCTTTGACCACAAAGAGATACCCGTACTGTCCCCCATGCTGCATGAGGGTTTGTACGTCGTTGGAGTTGCACACGCCGCCACAAACATAGGCAGATACATAATTGAGGGAAGGTGTAAGGTAGACACGTCCTGGTACTGGAGACATTGAATAGTTTCTGGAGTCACCCGGATGCAGTTCACCTTCTCGAATGATTTGCTCTCCAATTTTTGTACTAGATGTTCCATGGTAATATACCATCTCTCGATGGGACTCAGGTACAGGGACAGCTTCCTGTCGATCCATCCTGGTATACACAGCATCTGCGTGAATGAGTCTAGTCAGCATCTTCGTCCTCGTAACTATAAACCATCTCCACACCTTCACGGTCCAAAACAACAGCACCGTCGTAGGTACGGTAGCCCGGTTCTTCGAACCGTTCCCACACTTCGTATGTGAATTGTGGATCTTCCCACGCTCCAGCGTCGTTTACAATATCGGGAGAATCGACAAGTTCCTGAGCCTCTTCGTACTCGATTTCATAGTAGTCCATTGTAAAGTGGATAAGTTCATCGTGGACTTCAGGAAGTTCTGTTCTCAACGTCCAAATATGTGGTCCGTAATGCCGGTTGCGATCCGGGTCATCGGAAAACAATAGAATGTAATTGTGGAGAATGGTTTTGGTAGTGCGTCTGTGTGTAAGAGAACCAGTTCCCTCTCGTGGCAGGTATCCAGCATATCTGAACTTTCTATTTTGTTCAGAACGGGCTTGTCGGTATACCATGCCTTGATGAAGGATTCTACTCTTTACCATCGTCTTCCTCTTGGGTACGTTGCATCTCTTCTACTTCTTCATTCCATCTCACAGCCGCAGCGTACAAAGCCTCCTAAGAATTTGCCTTAACCCCTACTGCTACGCCACAAGTACAACTTATCGTGCCCGTGCCAAAATGGGAAATGCTAACGTTGACCCGCTTACAAAACGGACAAGTACGAAAGAAGGGAAGATTCATATTAGTTCTGTTTCAACAACTTTCAGTAGTAATATGTTTAGGTAGATAAGTAAATAAGCAAATAGACAAAACTCAGACGGACAGACAAAACGAACGGTTCAAAGTTTTCAATAACATCTTGATTGGGAGGGGAGAAGCAGCGTTTTGAATCGTGAGTTGTGCCACACATGCTGCGGATAAATAGATACTTAGAATCTTTCCTCTTCTCCCTCTTTTTCAAAGTATTCAGGATACTCCTCAGGACTCATGTAATGTTCTTTGAGATGGTCCCACGCTTCTTGTTCAGTGTCGAACACGTCCCATTCGGTTTGGTCCATGTAACCCGGAGCAGACATCTGTGCACCCCAACCTGTTCGCATCTCTTCGAGCACCCCGTTACCGAGAACAGCGGGGTCGTCGGCGTATTCACCGGGGACGATTAGGATCTCGTCATACTCGTCGTCTCTGATAACTCCCCACTCACCATGCTCCACGACAGGCTCCATGAAACGAGCGGTTCGAGTACTGGCAGAGTAATAATTGATATCCCTCCAATCAACTGGGTCTAGTGACCACTTTTCTGGTAATTCAAGAAGTTCAAAATGATGGAGTACAGCAGCGATTACTTCTGTGTAGTCACCAATGAGCAAATCATCCTCACCAAAATTGGCGGTATCAAGTTGCCAGACCTGTTCTCCACGAGAAATTGCGTCGGTTATCTCTTGCTTGGTATGGCTACGAAATAAAGATGCTATGCGTAAACGACCAAATCGTTCTCCTGAGTAATTAGGTAGGATACTTGCTGGGTCCCCTACTTTAGTTATCTCTTCGATGCAACGCTCCACATCTTCTCGTGGTAGATCGGCACGATCCCCGCCCATGGCGTGATCCCAAAAAGAGGCGGCATCTACTCCGCGATCATCGAGCAGTGCATAAATTTCTTCGACAGTCATAAGGCTAGAATTCACTTGCCTACTCTGCTGCTGCGTGTCGCTTAGATCGTGGGATCGAAGCCAGTTCTCCGGAACTTGCTTGCGCACAAAATTAGCAGCGGACTGTTCAGTACGGCTAGAGTACTCCTCCAACACAGATACATAATCGTCATCTACCCAATAAGCGATAGTAGCACCGCTACCCATATAACCTGTGGTCCGAAGCACCTGACCATTGGTTTCAAGAATACGCCCTTCCATCGGTTGGTGGTCCATAAAAGATCTAACCACCTTCTTATCACCGGCTTTGAGAGCAGCGGTTCGAGTGGCAATAGCAGTGGCGAAGGAACTGGTACGTTGACCTTTTATAGAATTTTGTGTAGCTATTAACTTACGATACACTTTGCTACCAACCACAACATGAGCTTTTTTCTTTGACAAAGTCATTTTCTTTTTCTCTCTCTTTTTCGTTTCACTTTTCGAACCGTTACAATTTCGTTTATCTACATATCATTACATATAGGCAGGCCGATCGTCAAAAGTATCTTTGGCATAAAGGTCTTCTTTTACTGGGAAGATCTCTCGGGCCAAATCACAGTTCCACAGAAGATGGGGAATTTCGTTCTTAAACCATTCAGAGATGGGGCCCACCGTTCCGTCAACACCTTCCACCCTCATATCGTTAGGACCTTCGAGGATGTCTACGCCCCAAAGATCTAAATCATCTGGTCCCTTATAGTCGGGATACAGGAACCACTCAATACGGACTGTAAAAAGCACCCCAGACATACTGGTCCGAAGTGTAGTGGTCCCTTCCCACCCGGCGAAAACAGGCTTCTCCCACCTATTTTCGTAAGGACCTTCTCCTCTCAGCTCCACATCATCTATAGGGGTGGACTCGGTTTCTACCACTTCCCACTCAGCCACTTCCACTTCTTCATAAGGGATAGTAGCTGTACGAACAAAAGGAGCTAGAGCGTTAGCCAGGGCGTTGAACCCTTTTTCAAACTCCTCACGACATTCGGGTAAAATATAGTTACGACCACACGTTTCAACGATGGTAGGATAATCTTCTTTATATAACCGTTGTTGCTTACGTTCATTTTTGAAGGGGAATTGTCCCTCCCCCCTCCTCTTTCTCCTCCTCCTCCGACGTTTCGCCGGTAATCCATAATTTGGACAATTAGGATTGCGACCCGTTGGTTCATTCCCCTCTTCAACACCTTCCCTTCGAGGATCGGGGTAGTACAGGTTCCGACTTCTCAGACGTTCTTTGTTGACGTGGGTGCGTCCCCTCATCCTAAGGTTCTTCTCTTCATCCCACTCGGGCCAGTCAGGTCCTCCATAGAGATTTTTACGATAGTCTTCGATACCACTTTCATCACGAGGGGGACGCCGCGATTCATCCACTTTGGGGTACACAAAGTTGAGTTCACGTGAACGAGCAGCGGCATAAACTTCATTACCTTCATCGTCCAAAGGATCCATTAGACGTAGACATGTTTCAATATCTTCCTCGGTAAGGCCAGGGTAGTTGGAACTTAGAAAAATTTTGACGAAAGAAATTACTTTTTCCAGATATTCAGGTGCTACTTTAAGAAAAAGATCACGACCCACCCCATCTGTACCAGAACCAGTTGAAATAGTTTTATCTCTATATCTCTGTTCTAGGATCTCATACAAAGCTGATTCCGGATCGAAACCATGTTCGTGGTAGTAATCAAAAGGATAGGTAAAAGTTACGTCGTAGTGAGGCTTCTTCTCTATCTCAGTTATTTGCAAAGCAGCCGTTACAAAGTGGTCCTGAACGTAGTCTTCTTCCATTGCAACATCTTCGAAGGGAACGAGAGCCATCGAAGGTTCTTCTACCCGGGGCTCGCCTTCGCATACCTGGTTGCCCAAATTGTCGGTGTAGCACTCAGTCGGAGGAGGGCCTGGAGTAGGAACATCGCTCAACCACTCATTAGGGGCTTCGAGATATGGAGGGTCCTTCCCATCGATCAAAAATCGTGCAAACAGGAGACCATTAGCCATACCGTACATATAGGGATCGAAGTTCCAGTTGCCATGGGAACATTGTATATCCAATATCTCGTCGAAAACTTCTAGAACGTCTTGTATAGGAATACACTGATTCGGGTCAACGTAAAAGTCCTCGTCTGCACTACCCCACCAGTACGGATTGGCAAGTTTTTTCATCAGCATAACATTTTCCTTCATGGCAGTAACAGCCACTCTTTTGTGGTTACCTTGCCAAAAGTCTACTAAATAGGCTTTTCTATTTTCACCGTCAAAGACAATCCACTGTTTACTATGTTTATCGTAAGGTTTGGCTGTAAGATCATAAACTCCGGAGCAATCAGGGATCTTTTCCGCCGCGTAATTAACAGCACCTTCTGCAGTATTAGGGTAGATAGTACTAGCCCTCGTTGTCAAGGATGCTGCTCGGGGCTCACTTGTTTCACAGAATTCTTCTGCATGTTCATCCATCCAATCAATGAGGCCGTCTAATGCTGCAGTTCGCATATACAATTGAACCACGTCATACCAAGCCCCATCGATGTTACCGGAGGGAAGGACAACTTCAAAGTTCAGATCGATCTCATTCGCCTCGATTTCTAGATCGTATTCTAGTAAATCTTCTTCTAGTCTTTCTTGAATGAATTCATTCGACTCGTAGTGGTCCGTGGTGAAGAGAAGGAACACTTCAGCGGTGAGAAACAAATCCCCCACTTCTTCTTGTTGGTCTTCAGTGGTGAGACTCTCAAGCGTCTTGGTAAACTGGGTAACAGCATCTCTATATCTACCGAGGGTTCGACTTACTGTATGAGCCAACTTACGATAGACCTCAGGAGAAGCCTTTCCTGAACTAAAGTCCCAACCTATGCCGCGAGCAATTTCCTCTGGTTCATGTTCTTTAATACGAGAGATCATAGTTTGGGCACAATCCGAACAACCGCTACCACACGAGTCACGTGCTTCTTCTAAAAGAATATCTATATCTTCTTTTAAAACACTGATTACTGCTTCAGTTTTATTTTCATCTTCGGGGTACTCAAGCTCATAATCCCAGATATCCTTCGTAAGTTTCTCAATTATTTCATTTAACAAATAATCATCATAATCCACAGCAGCCCAGGTACGACGCTTTCCCGTAAGCTTGGGAAGATCATTTCCATGAGCGTCCTTCCACCGAGTAGGACTACCACCCTTGGTATAAATGGAGTTGATCCTTTTTATAGCGTCCACAACAGCCTGGTCTTTATTATAATATACAACCCCTTCCAAAGAATAATGTCCACGTCGTGTCGGGGTCCAGCCCAGCACCCCTACTATTCGATTCTTACCTCGGTACGTAACCGGTTCTATACTACGGACGTTTCGAGGTTCACCTTCTACGGGATCAGTAATCTTGTGTAGTTTGAGATATAATTTATTAGCAACGTCTCGATACTCGGTGATGATGTCTTGGGAGCTACGTATACCCAATTCTTTTAGTCGTTTGTTTCGGCTCTCCTTCTCACCATACCAGTCTCTTGCTGCAGCATACTCTAAGGAAAGCTCGAATAATTTTAGAAGGTGATCCTCGTACCGCAACAAATCTTCAAGAGTAATAGGGAGTTTGTGCTCTTTAATTCGCTTTTGAAGAATAGAAAGTAGCTCAGGTATTACGTCAATCTTACCAGCCTTGTAATCTTCCCACAAGTCGATCTGAGAATAAAACCCTTCCCGATCATCTTTAGGTTTAAGATTGTAACCCTTGAGATCAACTGTCCTAAGGAAGTGGTCTTCGTCGATGGTAACGTGGGGAGTGCGAGTTTCTACCTTAACTACGATGAGAAGACGTTGACCCTCGACATGGCTATATGCGATGTCGGCATAGTTCATTGCTTCCAGAAGATCGTCGGTGAAGTAGCTACCACCGAAAGTTTCTAGTTGCTCAGACCAGTCATCTACTTCTTCCTCCCCACCTTTTTCAACTTCAAAGATTCGTTTGCTAGGAGTGGGATCAAAACCCATCTTGAGAATTTTGCGAAGTATCTCTCCATCCTTACCAGATGCCGTTCCATGATATGTTGTAAGTTTGGCGGCTTGTCGGTACAGAAAATTTTTGTGAATCAACATCTTCGCCAATCCTCGATTGGAGTTAAATATTCGTCTATTCCAATAATGCTAGTATTCTCACGAGAAGTGACCCAAACACCTTCTACAAAAATAGGGCAATGTTTGATAAAAGTGACCTCTTTTTCGTTGGGGTAAATAAAGTTGTTTATTATCATAGTTTTGGCATCGACACAATCTATGTCTATTTCAGCCTTAAATGTAGCACGATAATTATGGCTTGTGTTACTAGGCGCGTCATATAAATTAGCGCCGTAACTCTCTTGACTCCAATAAATACCTAGTCCAGAAAGAGTTGTTGGATCCACACCTTCTTTCAACGCAATAGCCCGATAACACGGTTTACCTTGTAACCAATGCGAATTCAAAATAATGTTGTAGTTCTCTTCCATCTCTTTAACAGCTAATTCTTCAGCTAACCGTTCAATCTCCTCCACATGTTCGTTATAAAATTCACCATAAGCATCCACTTTATGCTCTGCTTCGTATTTCTCTAATACAAGTTGTTCCGCTTCTTCTTCTATTTCTTGCAATTTTGCCCTATATTCACTATTTCCTTCATAAGTTTTAGCAAATTCAAGTACTTCTTCGAAAGAGGGTTCTCCCTTGCTTAATTGTTGTTTTAGTAAATAGTCTTTCTTTTGTTCCTTTTGTTTCAAAGTAAGAGCAAAACGATAGATTGAGCCTTTGTGAATTAGCATGTCCGCCAGTCCTCTATCTTCACTCGACTTTCACTACTAGAGAAAGAAGAAAGAATGTGATGAACCGAAGAAATTGTGCAGTAAATGCCGTTGGCATATTTGAACAATGGTTTGTCCACTTAATAGATAGAAGCAACAAGATTGTTCAGAGCATTAACATCAATACCCAGGTCTGTAATGATATCATCAATGTCTTCTTCAATCGTATCGTCATCCCAGTCGGGATCAGTATTAGTTACATAGTCATAAACTGCATTTTTCAAAGCTACGGCGAATTGACGCTTTCCCGTAGGATCGTCAGGACTGATGGACCAACGATATTTCCGTGCTGCCGATTCTACCGGTTTCATCAACATTTCCTCAAGGACTTCATACTTGAGTACCTCATCTACAAAACTGATTGCGGCGGTACGGAGGTTTTGAGATGTTCCTTTGAGATTGGCGTAGTCGTGGATATCAACGTAAGTCTGTACTACATCATATACAGCCTCAGTCACCTCTGTGAACATATTTTCTTCATCAATATTATGGGACATTGTTTCTTCCTTGTTGTTAAATAAGTGTGGTATCGGACTTTTCTTCCAACCAGTCGATAACGTTGTAAATGAATTTCTCTTGTTTCTTAGAAAACTTCCACTTGCTACCGATGTTCTTATCAGCCCACCCGCGAGGACTACCTTCTCCTAGTTCCTCAGCCATAGCTGACCAGTCACAAACCATCTCGGCCAGATCCAGATCAGTCATATTTTTGGGGGAAGAGTGTGCTTCGGGATGGTGGGGGTTTTTCTCTACGTGTTTGCCCATAGCTGTGTTAGCGAGATCGTATTGTTCTTGAAGTTCGTCACTTACCGAACCTTCTTTGTTATTTATTCTATGATATTCTGTGACCCAAATGTAGGGAAGTATTAAGTCCGTGTCGGTGTACTTATCTTCGTCGTGAGAACGAGCCCTTTCCTTCAATTCCTTTGTAGAGAAATTGTGGAAACCTTTTAGCATCTTCATAAATTTGGCTACACGGTTTATATGTTCCAAAGTACGCTTCTTGAAAAAGTCCACCATTTCATTGGTAGGCTTCTTAAAAGTTGTTACTCCAGCTCTTTTGGCTATGGTGAAAGGAAGTTTTCCAAGATCTTTTTGGGCGGAACGAAGAGTCTCAATGGTGTAGGATTTTTTCACAGACTTATTTCTCTTAGAGCCTTTTCGAGGGGGAGCACTTCGTTGTTTGGATCGTTTGTCCAACGGTGGTGCGCCTCTTCTCGTCCTGCTGCTACGAGTTTGTCCTCCTCTTCCTCGTCGCCGTTGTAAAGGTCTATGTCTACCCACTCTTGTTCTTCTCGATGAAGACGATCTTGTTCTTCTTGATAGAGACTTGTTTTCTTTTCCAATTTCTTCTGGTTCATTTTTATAACACTCCTTCGTGTATAGTACACCTTTATACAAAGCGATGTGGGCTTTTTTCTTTTTGGATCGAGGCATCTTGCCAACTGGTAGCACAGAAAAACCTTTGACCCCCTCACATTCAGGCTCTATACTATTGCGACCGCAAGTGTGAACAACTGTAGTATTCACCGTTTCGCCCCAGCCTTCTCTTCGTTTAGATCCTGAATTCGGTGCAAAGATGTATTCATCGAGCAATATATATTCTTCCCCATCATCTTGATCTCTGGGAGAGTTTTCTAAAGCGTGATCCAACATTTCCTGGGTGTCCACGTTATTTACAGATACCCAACCTTGTGGTGGTATATATACTTCGAGTTCCTCAGGAGAGATGACATCTTCGACGTAGTATGACTTACCCGTAGGAACGTCTTTACTACCAAGCGGATCGACTTCGAGGCAGTCTTCGATCCGTTTCAATGGAACTCTAAGCACGACAGGAATAAACTCTTCTTCCACAGGGTAGTCAGTATCCATAGCTGCACTATACGTAATTTTGTGGATCCAATCATTAACCGCTGATTCTTCTGTGAGGAAAACCCGATTTTGTGCGTGAGAAGAGTAGCCTGGCCAATTCTCGCTCCTGCCCGGGAAAAGTCCATTCGTAGCAATGCTGTCCAGTCGAACGAGGAGAGTGACATGATATAGATAAGTAGGCCCAGACGCTGTCTTGGGTATTAAATGCGTAATACCACTTTTGTATTTTTCTAGCAAGTAATCACGTAGGTCCAAGAGCTTCTGTTTCAAAATAACTTTATTCTCAGCATTGAGATAGTGTACCCATTTAGCAGGGAATTTACTATAAGCCTGGTAAAAGTAGTTTTCCTCAGTGTCCCAACCTATAATATTTTTCACAAAGAAATACCAAGCTCGGTTCGGATCGAGCTTCTCTTTCATAACTGTATGTAAGTGATCGTGGGACTTGACCAATTTACGAATATATTCTTCAAGCTCTTCAGCACCCATAAGGAAGTAGGCTCGAAATTCACGAGGAGAATTATAGTAGTCCTCACTCAAAAATGGTGCTGGTTCTTCTTCTACATTGAGATCGTCCAGGACGTGTACTATCTCGTGAAATAACTCTTGCAAGTTTTCGGGAAGGATTTTTCGGACAGAACCATCTTCCTTTAAAACGGGCCACACTACAACGATTGTATCATCATCAGAGTAATCCAATACTGCACCGGCAAATCCAAACCAGTCCAGAAATTTCTTAGAGTAGTCATAGTCGACCAGTCTTATTTCAACTGGGATTTTTGCATCGACGAGGAGATGTGTAATATCTTGATAACGGTAAGAGTGATTGTTTCGCGCACCTGAATGCCATATAGAATAAGAGGGTATAGCATTTTCTATTAAATTGTGACTGACTTCTTGTACAATACGTCGAGCCATCTCTCTGATTCGGTGATCATTCATTTATATTAGTCCTTATTTTCCACAAGTCCTACCATTTCCAAATTGTTCGAATCAAATATCAATAATTCACTCATAGGTCGGATACCTTCAAGATATATTGCTTTATATCCATGTGCTTCAACTTCGGTACCGATTTCATCGAGATCAATCGACGTACCATGATCCAATAATTTTTCGTCATCGTCGTAACCACCTACTACGGCATAACGGTCTCCGTTGATTACAAACCAAAAAGGATCAACTTGTTCACCGATTATCATACTGTAACCAGCGAGTTCCTGGATAAAATTGGGTTCTAACACAAAGACTTCCTCAGGATGGATCAACAATTTCAATTCATATATATACTGACCATAATAGCTGGCAACATTGTAATCAGCGTCGACATACACTCCACCACCAATACTACCTTCATAATGTGGGTAATTACCTTTGATCCATTCGAGATCTGGTTTATTTGATCCATGATAGACCGTCGCGCCGTAGATATTTTCAGGAAGTGCCATGGCAACGATCTGACTACGTTGTAAAATATTTACCTTTTTTATTAACTTACTTATAGACCGAACGTAAACACCCTGTTTATATGTTAGCGCTACCTTTTTTAATTCAGCTATATCTGGTCGGTACGAAACCTCTTCGGCATAAAAATCAGCTATTTCATCATACTCTTCCTCAAAATAAGGAGCGCACTTTATTTGAGCACCAGTTAGATCTTTTACCAGTAAAAAACGAGCCTCGTCAGGAACAGCGGGATCTCGTGGGTGATATACGGGATGAAACCCCATAGCTTTCCAGAACTGGCGAGGTTTCTCTAGAGAGAGAAGATAAAGAAATCGAACATTATTAGGTAACTGATTCTCCCACCACTCGTAATAACGACGACCCGCACCGGTACGTTTCTCAGCAAATAATTGAGATAGAGCAAACCAAGCAATGAACCATCCCGGTCCTTGGGGTCCGATAGGTAGCTCTACTGCTTCAATCTCGAACCAACGTTCAGCATCTTCGCGAATAACTACACCCTCTTCCCTGTCCATAGCAATCTTTTCCTTCTCGTCTACCCCCCTTAGATAGGGGAAGAGATTCCAGTTAATTGAAGGTTAAAACCGGAGCTTGACATCTTGTAATTAAGGGATCTAACTTACTAAAAGGTAACTATCGAGGAGGGATTGTCTAAGGCGTGTGAAAAACGAGATTATTTATAGCTTTTTATGTATTGTAGACTTGAAAGGTAGTACACGTTTTATAGACCCCTCCTAGCAAATGGGTTACCAAGCAATTGTCGCAACAAATGCGCTTGAGCATCTCCGACAGTGGTCCAGGCGGTTTCCCATGCAGTTTTCCAAGTACCAGTCTTGAAAATAGTCTTGGCAACGTCCCAAGCAACAGCCCTAACAGCATCCTTAGCAGCGTCCAAGGCAACAGTTATAGTAGCAGCCTTAGGAGCACCCCAAGCAGTATTCCTGGCAGCGCTCAGCTCCCAATCTGTTGCCTCTCCCTGCAGCCACGCACGTTTGACTCGGATAGCCTCAACGCTACGAGGATTAGGAATTCCTTCCTCCCGTAACGCCCCTTCTGCAATATAGAGAGCAAACTCGTGTAGCGCGTATGAGTTATAGCCTATATCTTCCTTCCCCAACGCCCACAGCATCCAGTCCGCTCTGTGACATTGCTCCCATGCTACTGCCAGAGATGTCTTGGCAGGGAGCGACTCTAACCAATCTATAGCATCGGAACAATTATCAAGCTCGCTGGCCCAAGTTAGTATGGTCATCACATTGGTCATTTCATTATACCAAACTACCCTGCAAGTTAGCATTTTTCAAAGTTGGCATATTCCAGGTCGACATTCCATAGGATAGTACCCTCTAGCTTGGCACCTGCCAGGTTAGCACCCACCAAATTCGCGCCTCGGAGATTGGCACCCCGCAGATTCGCGTTTCGCAGATCCGCACCCTCCAGATACGCATATTCCAAGTTGGCGTTTTGCAGGTTCGCATTCTCCAGATTCACACTCTCCAGATTTGCTTTCGGCAGATCCGCACCAGCCAGATCGGCACCCATCAAATTAGCATCCCGCAGGTACGCATTTGCCAGATCAGCATCCACCAGTTTGGCACCTATCAGATTGGCGCGCAGCAAGTTAGCACCTCCTAGTTTGGCACGTACCAGGTTTGCGTCCCGCAAGTTGGCACGCTCCAAATGCGTACCCTTTAAATTGGCATATCGCAAATCAACGCCAGGAGCAATTGTATAACCGTTGACAATCATCTCTCCACTCCTTCCAGGTACTGTTAAAAGCGGCACAGTATCTGTACTAGGGTAAATCATAAGGATAGACTATCACTATAATGAGCTGTTGTCAAGAAAATTTAATCGTTTAGTTTTTCATCTTCATATTCAGCAGGGATAATCTTCCCTACCCTCTGAAACGTGAACGTAGCTGGCGATGACCGCCAACTGAACAATGCACCTCTTGCTTCGGGCCTGCCAAACGCAGTCTCACCATAAATATTTGCATCGTCCTTCGAGGCAAACAGACCAAGCCAAGTAGCCTCGATCTTGTGCTCCTCCCCAGCAAGATCGGTAACAAGCATATGCACTGTCCAAAACGTAATTTCCTTCGGGACGTATGGGAACTGATTCAGCCACAAATCCAGCTCAGTCGATTTCATGTTTCGTGATTCACCACAATCACATACCCACTTGAACATATAAACGTCTGGGTCACCTCCAACGCCTATAACAGGATTCAAGTACTTGCCACACTTATCACATTTCATCAACATCAGCACACCTTTCTTTGGAATACATCCGTACTCAATTTCATAGACCATTTAACAATGCAATCGCTACCTTGGATAGAATTCTACGACCTGAACTACCAGTTCTTTTCCTCTCTTTCTATGTAGTAGCCTCCTTTGTTGATAGTTGGGTTGAGAAAATTACGTTATAATCTGTACCGATTATAGATTCGTTTCCGGTGTCAGGAGTTGAACCCGAACTAACTGAACCAAAGTCAGTTGTGCTTCCATTACACCACACCGGAAGAAGGAGAGACACGTGATTTATTGCTTGTCGACACTGCTCCACAGCGATTCGTTGCTCCGATCTGTAATTGGTTCCTAGATTACAGTCTGAATACTTTGATAGGATTCTTCCCAGTTCAAACTGGATTTCTTTTTACATCATTTATCTAATAATCGCAATGAACGAAGGTATTTTATCTTGACAATAGGTACTATGAGTTCAAAGTTTAGTCTATATTGGTGAGATAGTTATTACCGACTTCCCCTCTCATTCGGTCCGCGTGTGATACAGCAAAAATGGTAACCTTTCCGACCTTGCCACGAACGAAAACGATGGTAGATTGTTTTAGCGTTTCTGTTTTGCGGATTTAAGCTAGGGAAGTTGTATGGAAGCAGACCAAGGATGCGAATTAACTCACCCTGGGCCATGATCGATTCTTTAGACTTCTTACCCATAGTAACAATAAGAGCATTGACCAGTTCACGATTTTTCTGCACATAGGTATAATTTATATTCAAATTGGTCTTGTTATCTTTGACATGGATTTTGATTAAGTCTCTTTGGTGTTTTGCTTCCCTTTCAAATTCCTTGACCTGACGATTCATGGTTCGCACCTGCGTCTTAGTTGTAAGACATGAATATACAGATATTCCAGCAAATATAGGGATCATTATACTATTTAAGATTATCCAATAATATTTCATTTTCTCTCTCCTTCTTCTCCGTTTTCCTCTGATATTGTGATACGTCTTTCCAGCATTCCAAACAAACTATCAGCTCCCTACTGTACAGCTAGCCAACCAACACAGTAAAATCGACCCTGCCACTTAGGTTCGTACAGATCAGACCCCGATGTAGTCAACGCCAGTCCCTTTGCATCTGATGCACTCCTCAATCTCGCCCCAGGGTAACCACGGAATCAACCCGCAACCATCGCATTCTGGACAGTCTACAGCCTTGGCTCCTTGGAGCACCTCATCTACGGTCACCTCGTAGACAGTCACCTCCCTAGGCATCCACTCGATCGAGGCTTCTACAGCAACCTCATTGCCCGTCGCATCTACATATTTTGGTCTCGGTAGCAGCATACGTTTTCCATGTTTATTAAGGCAACGATGGTGGTGGTCCAGTAGTAGGATCGATGTCACACATTTTATAAATAAAACTAAGCAACAAGGCCATGAGAAAACATGTCCCAACTACCAGTGCTATTTCCGTCCACTTGTTCATGTGTTGAATTAAAACATTCTGTTACTAATTCTTTTACACCGTTTCGCGTTTTGTCTTTCCACAGAATAACACAAGGTCAATGTTTTTGATAGGCTTACAGTTCCAAGTACGTCGAGTTTGCCAAACAATTTCTTCCAACATATTTTCCAACGCTAATTGAGCTTCAGAAATCTCTCCCATTTTTCAGAGTTGTTGTTAAAACCCCCGTTCTTAATGATTTGTAGTTCTTTCTTTGAGGGATTATCAACTAAGTACAACTCAGTGTCCCACCACCTGTTGATAAATACTAAGAATAACCGCATATTAAGGTTCCCTATCTACCTATCTATCTATCTCTCTTTATCTTACATTCAATGTCTTTTTCGTTGTTCCATCAAATATTCGGCTAAGATGGTAAGGACCGTATCGATCTGTACACCACGTACCTCAGCGGTTTTTTCAACAGGTACATTTCCCGTATCCACAGCCATATCACCTCCGAGCTGAACGAACTTACCCCCATAAAGGGCTCCTGCCAGGAAACCTTCGATAAATTCTGTCGATTCATTCTCGATCATATCTTGAATTTGAGGGAGGAATATATGTTTGATCTTTTCCACCAACTCAAGAGGTGTGGTTAGCATATCTCCTTGCAGAGAGAAAATACCTAGCTGATCGATTTTCCGGAATAGACTACTTACTAGCATCTCTCATCTCAATACTGCTATAAATAATAACAGTTTCATCAAATTTTATCCACAGACTTGATTTATCTACTTATTTACTCTTATTCATAATCGGTTAAGCTTTCTTTCTTATATGTGTCTACTTTCTGCTGCATCTTTTCAACGCAATCCGAGCATATAGTCAAATCATCGGCAGTGCCAGTTTCGTTCTCACACACTCCGTGAATGACTAAGACCCAGTTACAACGTGTTTCGCAGAAATTACATTTTGGTTTGAACGCGTCGTCATCATAATCTTCTTCGCCTTCTTCCTTTAAGACCCGATTGATGTCCTCAACTTTGAAGGGGCGAGAAAGAGCATCTATCCTGCTACGGACTCGGTCGTGATTTTCCATTTTTTCGAATGGGCCAAAGAGGAAGTTGTGAATATTTTTGGCCACATGATCAAGTGAGTTTTGTCCTGTCATAACAGTTATCTTTTTATTCATCCAAAGCTTTTCCTTTAAAATATAATGATTGAAATTAACACCTGTCTATTTTCTTCGCCAGTAAACCTTGCGGTCCTTGAAGGTACGGTAGGCGGGGAAGTTCATTTGGTCAATAGATTTTTTGTGATTTATAGCCAATGACCTTTTACCCCGAGTTATGAATCGGTTCAATACACTCTTTCTCCGACGTTTTCTAAACTTCCTGGGACGTATGAATCGGAGAGGGACACTCGGATCGAGAAAAAGATCTAATTCGGGCCAAACAGCGTGCCCAATGGGTAGGTCTAACCATGCTCCCCAACTGTAAAGAACTGTTTTTGGATCTGTCAGAATTTCCTCAGGATCTATTTCTTCTTGTACTGTCCAACCGAGCTTATCTTTTTCTTCCGGCACCTTCGGAGCTAGACATAGATAACCTTTTGGCCCGTGGAGTATTGGGTCTAAGTAGAGCCAGATTGATTTTTTTTCATATCGGGGATGTCCCAGTATGAATTGTAGCTCTTCCACCCTAGCTTCTACCACTAAACAATCCCACCACATAGGATAGTAAACAGTATCCCCTAACGAAACGGTTAAGTCCTTCTCACAGTGTTTGGAACGAGGGACGTGGAGAATAAGTTCAGTTACTCGATTAAGTGATATAGTCATCATTATACTCGATCAGCTTTCTATCCTTTGGACGGTTTGAGCCTTTCCTCTTTATAATGGCGTGGATCATCCGGTGGGGCCATAGCACCACCGCGTTGTCTCCGGGATACTCGCTCTCACCCGTTTCGGAGTCTACTTCGTAGTACTCCTCTTGGCAGTACCCGTAGTAGTCGTGGTGTTCATTCTCTTTCACTGCGAACCCTACCGTGACCTCGGTAAAGGGACGGAAGGTGTCGTCTGGTACTTGTGCCACCAACACTTCGAGGTCGGGAGGTAGCTCGGCCAGTTGTTCGATCAGTTCTTTTACGGTCAGCACAGTATGTCTCCTTTCAGCCCGCGTCGAAAGTCTTGTCCCCGTCGTTGTCCTTCACGGCTTCCACGTTCGATGGGAGAGAGGTAGCCCACTTGAACCGAGGATTGAAGTCCCCATCACCGTCTGCCACGAAGGAAACGGTACGACTACTTCCCAGGGCACCTAGTTGCTGCATGTACTTCAGAGCAGCGAGGAAGTGGGGGATCCACCTATCCTTCATCGTACAGACGATAGAGAACTTGGTCTGACCGTTTTTCTTCTCGGGTAGAGAAGGCGCGTCCTCGCGTTGGGACAGGAGACGGATCACGTTGTCGGCCAAGGATCCTTCCTTGATCTCCGTATCGAAGTATTGCAGGAACCATGCGGCCAGGCGTTTGTGATCGGCTGCTGCGGCACACCGTTCGCACCACCAGGTTCGAGTTTCATCTTCCCATCCATGAGCTTCTGCACCACATTGGCAGCAGTGAGAGTGAGAACTATGCGTAGGGCTGTTGTCGACTTCCACGGGCGTAGCTGGACTGTCTCGACTGGCTTCGGTGGTGCTACAAGTGTTCATTGTGTCGTTCTCCTTTTATTTAGTGATTAGGGCTATACAGTTATCCCCGGGATAGAACTCTGGGTCTTCTTCGTTCTTCCAGTCATCCTCGGAACGGAAGTTAACCACACTTTCCTGTTCTAACTCTTCTACGTACCAGGGCTCACTACGGGCACAAGGTACCTTGACAACCGTCTCAATGGAGGCATACACAGCTACTGAGGTGTGCTCAGTCAACCAAGTGAGGACGCAGGTGCCGTTGTCGAAGATGATGCCTTGGGCCACAGTACCTGTACCGGAGATACCCGACTCGTCTTCGGTCCTTCTTAACTCGAACAGTTTCATCCAGAATCTCCTTTCCACCGTCGTAGGTGGTCCAGCGGAAGTCCTGCGCAATGGGTGAAGGGAGGTGTGAAACGGTGGCAAGTCATACCGAAGCCAGTTTTATCATCAGGATTGTGACAGCAAAAGACAGCGTTGCCGAGAAAATTTCCTACTACAAGATCCAAACCTGTACCACCATTTGCTTTCAGGTCTGGGTGGGTACATCGAGTACCTTCTCGGTAAGTACACTTTCCGCAAAGTAAGCTTAGATGTCCTGGCTGCCCACTTCCCCAACAAAGCTCTCTGTAGAGTCTCTCGTGTGCCTCGATTTTCAAAAGACACGCATCACCCTTACAGGTAATAAGAATGTTGTAGGGCTCGGGCTTGTCGTTCTTCTCGTCGCACTCCTGCCAGAATTTAAACTCGCAAATGTCGTCGCTTTCGTGCCCACAGAGTTGACACCGACAGAACGTATCACCACCGATAGGATATTGCGCTTCTTCTGTTAAGCGATTCATAATAGCCGGTGCCTCAATCTTCTTTCACAATCATGTAGCAAAGTAAACAGATAGTACAGGTTAAGACTAAGGTAAATTTGAGATTGGAATAAGCATATAAATAGGATAATATACTAGTTATCACCATAGCGCAGGTTGCAAGTGTATAACCGATCGAATTTTTATGCGATTTATACGAAACGATTTCAATAGACACTGTTCACTTACCTTGTACTAAAGTTAGGTCTTATCTTCTTTGGCACCACGGATTCGGGATCCTCTTTCGGACAAAATTAGCTAACCTTTTTTCCGAGTATTCGTAGTCTACTCCCTCATTATAGATATCATCGGCACAATCTTCAATACAATGTTTAATTGTCCGAGAAGTTGTACGAGGATTTTTTAACATTCGCTTCACTCTTTTTTCGAGAGAATTTATTTCCTCTCTAATACGTATTGAATCTTCCTTTGCTATTATTTTAATAAATATATCGTTTAAGGCGGACCACCAGAGACGAAGATCCTTTTTATTCGGTTCCATACGCGCGTACATCCATCCTAGCCATGACACATTATTGCACCGCTCCCACACTTCTGTGAGTGTTTTGATTCTAGTTCCGGATAACCAATTCAATGCTTCGTAGCAGGCAGTATTATTATTTGTCTCACCCCAACATGTAATATAATCTTCGGGACAAATTCCTTTGTTTAAATACTTGTCTATCCATTTTTGTTGTGTCTTTTTAGTCGGGTTGAAAGTCATTTAGAAAATCCTCGTCTTCTTTTAGATACTATTTTACAACCTGTATTTAACTTTTGCAAGAGCTATATTTATTTCACTTATGTACATGTAAGATTGTTCTTTTCACATCACATCTATTATTTTAATACATTGTTTGAGGCTTCAACCTCTGGTCAGCCAGAGTCCCCTAGGTGGGGAAGGAAGGCGACCAATTACACTAGTTTTACATCTGTAGTTATCATAACTTGCTACTTATCAATTAGTTCCAAAGGTGGTCAAAATACTTGAAGAAGAGTTGCATACCTTTATCTCTCTTCTTCTTCTCTTTTTCACTAAGTACCTCTCCGCTACAACGATCTTTTTGGTACAACTTTAGACCCTTGATAATGTTGTTAATGATGTTATGCCACTCCCTCTCGGTTATATTTTCTGTTGGGCCACCAACAGGGTAGTTGCTAAACTTCTTGAGTCGAGGTAGAGCAAATTCAACGATACAACAGTCTACGCTCCAAATGTCGGCAGAAGTGAAGCCGTGAAAAATCATGTCAATGGTGAACTGAGTGAACCGTTCCCATTGGGATTTACTTGTGGGATTGCGCCACAGCTCGACAACACCACTTTTCCAATAGCGTTTGAAACTAGGCCAGCTAAAGTGTTTCATTCTTTCTCCTCGTCGTCATCACCATCATCGTTAGTTTCTGTTGCGAGTAACTTTACTCAAAAGTTTGGTCTTTTACTCCAAGTCTTCTCTGGTGATCACGTCGATGCCAGGTATTTTATTTAAGCTAGCATACAATTTCTGTCTTTTCCTTGCATCAAGTTTAGGGCCTTTTAGTAATTTCCCCCACTTTTTACATAACTTACAATGAGCATCACCTTGAACAGATACCATATCCACTTCATGGACGCCAGAAGGGGATTTACTACAAGGATCAGAAAAAATAGCGTTCGTCATATTATCACCGCCAATGACTACTAGTAGGCGAGTTCTCGCTAAATTGCGTGGCCTGCCGTTGTTATACCAGTGACCTTCTTAGAGTTTATTCTACTTCATTTTGAAAGTCCCCTTTTGTAGAAAGAACCGTTGCTACTTGTTCGATAATAAGCTGTTCATATCGGTCTTTCAGTTCAAGCATCTCCCGCTGAATCAAGTCTCGTTCTCGAAGGCACAGTCGTAGGTGTTCCATCAACTCCTGTATTCTCTCAGGAATTGTAGTATGTGCTGTTCGAAAGCCGTTGAAGGGGACGAAGAGGGGATTGTGTTGTGGCTTTACTACTACGAGGAGAATTGGCACTGTTCTTTTCTGTTCGAATGATGGTTCCTCATACCCTTCATCAGTAAGATCGAAGTTCATTGTAGTAGGACCGGGTCCACCGGAGTGATAATATCCGATTTGCTTCCATCTAATGCCTGTTACAGTGCCTATTACAAAAGGTTCCTTTGGAACTGGCTTCCAGTAAACTAGTTGTTTCTCGTCTTCGGCTCTCTCCATTTCCTTAAAGACGATCACTTTTGTACCCATGAGTTCTTTTGCCGTCTCATATTCTTTTGAAGCCATTACCATCTCCCTAAGCTATGTACCTACATCTTTACTCAAATTGTCTAGTTGCAGACTTCTCATATTGCTTTACACATAAATTATTCCTGTTGTTTACTCGTAGTCCTTGTAGGTCATCACACGACCCACAGCCCACGCAAGAGCGGTGTCAGAAAAGTATATACTGCGTAAAGCAGCTTCACGTAATCCGAGAAACCATGCCATCGTTTCACGAGCTTGTTTAAGGTCGTGATCTTTAACATCAAAGTCAGACCCGTGTAAATACTCTTTAGAAACACGATGGCCAATTTCATGAAAGAATGAGGCTAGCATCTTCTCAGGATCTTCAAAGAAGCCTACCCAAACATGATCCCCACTGATTTGACTGCTGTTAACGAAATAATCGCGATCCATACCGATACGAACAAGTTCTTCGTCATCCATTTGAGTAACGATTAAGTCGTAAGATTTCCCAATTTCCTGAAGCTGTTCTAAAGTCATCATAGGTTTACCACTGTTCACCATGCTCTTTGGCAACTTCACGGCAATCGTCAACGGCGTGTTGTAAAGGATTGTCGTCATTATCTCCAAGTACCCAGGACAAGGCAGTATTCACAGCCTCAGCCCACTCAGACTCCGATAATAGCATAGCACGACATTGCATCCCTTCAATTTCTTCTTGAGTTCGCATCATTTAGAAATTCCTTATCTAATAAATGAAGTTCGCTTGACAGAACTTGTCTCTTATTATAAAACCATAACCGGATATTACATAATAGATTTCTATCCATCAGCTTCCATCTTCTCAAGTACAAGAACAATCTTTTTTACATCACACTCATACAAGCCCGAGGAAGACACGGAGTTGACCTCAATGATTTTGTATCCCATAGATGTTGTAGCGATGTCAAGAACAAAAGCACAATATGGTTGCCACTTGGCAACGCGGTCCTTCACGAACCGTTCCATATCAGAATCGTACCACGGTGAGTCGAAGAACGGAACCCGACTTGACACTGTATTAAAACTTTCTGTCACGGACAAACGATAGAACGAACCCGTAATAATCTTTTTATCCGCTACGAAAAATCTACACTCCTGGTAGATATCTTCCATTTTATAAGATGCTACAGCTACAAGGGTATCTAAGGTAAGATTTTGGTAATACTGAGATACGTCCCCGTTTCGTACTTCCTCTAGCCACTCTTGATAATCGTCCCAGTCCAGATGAGTAGCGTTAAAGATCTTGATGGAAGAACATGGTCTCATGAAGAATCTGTCGAACTGGATTGGTACGTCCTCGAATCTACAAACAACGGAATCTGAATTTAAAAGATGTTCACCCCAGTGTTTATACCACGCCTCGAATCGGAACGTTTCGTCGTCAAAGTAGTATCCAGGAGTCCATGAGCGTGTAGCAGCTATTCTACGTAGGACCGTGCCACCGTAGACCGTAACTTTACCTTCAGGCTCCCCTGGGTCGGGTTGTAATTCATGGGAAAATGGGACCACGTTAATACAGGTGTGAGGTAGACCTAACTCTATCAAAGTATCTAACATAGCCTCTTCGGCGTGACCAGCTTCCAGACCTAACTGTACGATCCAGTGCACTATTCGATCCAAGTATTATAAATGATGAGAGTGGGTAGGTTGCCTGGTGCTTGTCTAGTGCTTAGGCTGATGTCATATTTGGTTTCTTTACAGATTCTCTACCTCTTCTTACGTAGCTCACAATCAACAGCATAGTCACCTACTGGTTCGTTCAGTTCTCTCATCCATCCCCGCACGTTCTTTGTCGGTGGCTTCAGATCGTTCATGATCAAACAGTCCATTAGGTCCAGCACCTGCTTTGTTGTTACGAGCCGGTTTGTCGATGCAGAACCAACGTCGATACCACGATACTTGCTGGTGCCTGCGCCATAGCGCGTCTAAAAGAAAATTCATGATGTTATTATCTCCTTTTCGTATAATACCCGTATTGTGTTAACTTGTCGCTGAATTGATCAATTTCAGTCGTAGCTGCTCAAATGCAAGAGGTTGCTTAGGAAAGGTGGTTCGATAAAGTTGATCTATCTCTCTGTAGAGCACTTCGTCTATTTGAGCAAAGAATTTATCGTCTTTGTTGATATCGGCGTCATTATCATACTCGTCTTCATCTTCTTCGTAAAGGTCATCGATTAAACGAAGGCAGTTGCGCAGGGTACGTATCACTTTGATCCGATCCTCTATCGGTATCTTTTCAGAAGGAAGAAGAGGAGGAGGAACGGAATAATCCTCATCACCATCAGCGGTGATGGCAAGCTTTACTCGAAGGATGTTTAGCTTCTGCTCTATTTCTTCCAACTTCTTTTGAACAACAGGTAATTCTACTGAAGGAAAGACGAGACGATATAACCGAGTCAATTTCTTCTTGGCATATGTTTCAAAGGCTACCCTTTCGCTACCATCCCTTTTGGGTGGTGTATGGTATAAAGCCCCAAGCTTAATAGAAAAGTTCTGGACAGCATAGTGGATCTTAGTATGATCCATTCGTTCGTGTTCCATTTTATTTTTTGGTCTAATAGATTTAGTTGGACCATCATCATCTAGGTCCTTGTTTGAACTGAGACTATTATACATTTTTTCAGCGTCGTGTAGAACTGTAATAGGATCCAGTTTGATTCCCGTCTTTTCGAGGTGCTGAAGAACCTTTTTAACACAGTCACTATAAAGGACATGATCCATTTTAAGTTTCTCCATTTCAACCTCGACTTTATTATAGCGTTCACTCCAATTTTCGAGTTCTGTACGTAGTTGTTTTATTTTATCTTTTGCTTCGAGCAATTCCCTTGCCTGACCATCGACCAATGGATCTCCGAGACCAAGGTATGGACAGAGCAGACAGTCACCGGCAGAATTGCGAGCTTCGTAGGTATAACGTTTCCACCGCTCCACTTCTTCAAGTGCGGCGTTGAGTTTGATCAGCAATGTTTTTTGATCAAGTTGCATTATTCGTTCCTCCAAGATTGGATCAGATCAGATCTCACACCTTTTCCAACACTAATACTTCGAAGCGATCCTTATTGTAGTAGAGTGGGTAGCTACTCATCCTATCTATCTAGCGTCCTTTGACAATACTGCTCAGAACCTTTCCTGGAGGTCCTACGGTATTAACATGTTTACACACAACGGTCAAGGCCCGTTCGATCATTGTCTCAGGCTTCAGTTTAGTGTTCTGTGTCAAAATTTCCATAGCCCCCGTTGCAACGTAGCTCCCGCTACCAATCGCGGCGAACCGTGATCCCAATTCTAACACAGCATAGTCGTCCTGGAGTAAGAAAAGTTTTCCTCTCACACCGATCAGGAAATCAGCCCGTTGCGTCGATCTTTCATTCTTCTTTTCAGAGAAACTATATTCTTCCAAGAGTTCTTTAATAGCCGGTACTAGAGTACGGACCATAAAAGATTCGTTAATAGGATCAGTTTCTTTTCTATCATCGTTACGTAGTAGTTCATATGTAGATAATTCGTGAATCACAATTTGGATCGCTCTGTAACTTCCACTGCTACCAAAAATGAAAGGACCGTTTTTCCAGACCTTTGGAGTTTCGACAGGAATAATTCCGCCCCAACCATCGTCTGTGATTCCCTCAGTATCGGATCCGATCCAAACATTACTTCCTTTACACAATCCAATTACACAAGTCATCTTTCATAATCTCCAGGTCCATAAGTCATCGTCCACGACCCACCCGAGGTTAATTAACTCTTCCGTCTCGGCCCGATTAACTTTCTCAGGCACAAAGGAATCTATTTGGATAATGTTACGTTCATTCATACTTATTACATTAGTATCTGAGGGGTCAATGTACTCTGAAAGAATAATGAGACCTCCTATAAATCCACTGAAAGACATATGTGCTGACAATCCAAGTTCGTTTAGGGCCTTATTTCGATAACACTGCCAACAACGGATCATCGTATCGGCTACGTCAATACGTTCTTTTGGGGTAAATGGAGATGGAGGACAAGATCTAGATAAATTAAGTGGGGTTGGAAGAGGAGGATCTGGAGGATCTATAGGTTCATGGGTCATTGTGACTTGTAAATCTTCGTCAATCCCTACATCTTTATTAAAACCGGTATAAACCATTCTACCCGACTTAAAGTAGTAGAATTGATCATCAACGTGCCACTTCATTATGTATTTCTCATCTTCTTGTAAACGAGTACATAGGCGTGGTCTTTTCCAAGCCTTTTTCTTTTTTCCATAAGTTTCTCTACTTCATAATCGAAGTTGGCACGCTTAACCGGGTCCCAGGTAAAGATTTCGGTGCGCACCTTTTGGATCTGGTGTTCAACTTTACTTGAACTTCGTTTAGCCATCGTTATGTCTGCCCCTTCCTTTTTAAGTAGTTTGTCACACGATCTCCCAAAATAGTTTTGATATAAGGAACGCCTCCAGGGTTTTCTCGTGTAACCGTGATCAATCCCCGAGACCTAAGACCATGTACCGTGGCTCTGGGTACATCTCGCAAGTTGTTTAGAAATGCCCATATCATTAAGTTTAATATTATATGTCTTCTGCCTCTTTTTGTAAAATGTGTAGTTGGCTAAGGGGAATCCATCCATCTGGTGTCATAACCAAATGATTAGGAGAGCCACATATGGATTCTTTTAAAAAGTGTACTGTGGGTAAACTGTGTCTATGCTGACCATCTCCGGGACGAGTTACGATTTCACCACATACTGGACAACGGTCACAAATTACTCTAATCGGAACGGTTTTGTCTTGCATAGTTAATTCTCCTGTTGAATGTTGCCATCTTTTGTGTTGTTTTACATCTTTGCGACAATTTTTCCAACGTTCACAGTATCGTCCTTGAGAACTCGAAAAGTTCGGTTGTTACCACTGTGTCGTTTACCTTTATGCCTCTTCACAGTGAAATTACGAGGTCGGTCAGACCTCCAGTTAAGAGAGGTTGTTTCACATTGAAGTGTTACAACATCCCAAGCTTTTGTACCTTGCCGCTCAAAACCTTGTTTTAAAGAAGTCTGTCTTCCCTTCGCATTTAGTAACACATCCACTGCTTCGAAGACTTCTTTAACCAGCACTTCAGGTACGTACTCAACAGCCTTCACAAAAAAATTAGCCATTTTCAACTCCTTTGACAAATCTTTATTTCCGTCATTTATACCTGTTATGACCATAGACCACCTAATTGCAGCGCGGCTTCACATTCGAATCTATAGTCCTTTTGCAAATCGATAAAGTTCGCACCGGGACAACGTAAACCGAAAGGTGAATGTGTAGCGACGATGAACTGAAATTTTGCCATTGTTGCTGCTCGTTGGATATTATACCAAAGTGCCAGTTTACTCGTCCAATCGAGATGGGCATCAGGCTCATCCATAAGAATTGTTTGTTGCAACCCCTCATCGTTATCAACGTCACTTCGGGGAGGAGGAGAAGAGGGGGACGAGAGATTTTCTTTAGTGAACTCGATAGCCTTGATCAGCGGGTCTTCTTTCCGAGGTTTATATTTCCATTGTATCTCTTTACCTTGGTGTTTAAGTACCTCTCCAAGCTTTGCATTTGCAGACTGTCCAGAGGAGATTTTGTTGTGACATATACTCTGGAAGCCTTCTTTAAAAAAGTCGTTGTCAAACTCCCCTCCGATAAGTCCAATAGAGTCTAAGGGTGAGTAATATAGGACGGAAGTTCGTCCATCATCATCGTAATGTAGTTGCATCCCGTCTAAAATACTGTGCCTACTACCAATTCTACCATTGATGACTCGAAGAGAGGATCGGGTAACGACGGAACGTCCCGACTGTTTGCTGTGGGTAAGGTGTGCTATCGCTGTGAGTAGCGTGGATTTACCTGAACCGTTTGGTCCCCAAATAATGTTGATCCCTGGAGTGAACTGAAATTCTGTAAAGGTTTGTAGATGTTCAACGTCGGGCCACCATTTTACAGGGGTACGGTTTGGGTCATGTATTTCGACGCGTTCAATCATAGAAAACACATTTCTCCCTTTGATGCTATTTCACATCATACCCACATTTTATACCGTTGTCAACTAAATTTTTTATAGTGCTTCTAAGATAAGAAGCTAAAGAATAGAAACTTTATTGTGGGAAGGTGGCTCTTGTAGGGCGTGTATGTACAAACCTACTTGTGAGGAGATGTAATATTTGTAAGAATCTTCTTTCTCCACTACCTGAGCGGTGGTTACCAAATTCTTTTTGATCAAAACTCTTTCAAGAGAGGTGGTGGTCCGTTCTGAAAAAGATCCACAGTTCCAGTGAACAGAGGAAAACCTTTACTACTACTATTCAACATCAACCTTTTCTTCCTTTGGGGTGGACCTTGGTATCAAACGTCCTGCTGTAACAAGTACTGGCCTGTTCCTTGGCCAAAGGAGATGGAGAGAAACGATCCAGAGATATTTCCGTTTGAAAAAAGCTCTTCAAGCGAAAGGCACTGACTCGGCTAAGCAACACTTGAAAAAACTTAGCCAGAGGGAAAACCGTTTCCGCCGTGACTGTGACCACGTTCTTAGCAAACAACTGGTCACATCCCACGAGAAGGGCACGTTGTTCGTGTTGGAAGACCTTACTAATATTCGACAGAGAGTTAAAGCACGTAGACGAGGAAGAAGAACCATTCACAGTTGGAGCTTCGCTCGTCTGAAATTTTTCTTGGGGTATAAAACGAAGCTCTACGGACACGCCGTGGGCTTCGTTGACCCTCGTTACACTAGTCAGAAGTGTAGTCAGTGTGGTCACATAGATAAGAAGAATCGAAAATCTCAAGCTCAGTTCCTATGTCGAAAATGTGGTTTCCAGTGCAACGCAGATTTGAACGCCTCGTACAATATCTGCGACAACTACCTTGCTAGTCAAGCCTGAAAGTTCGACTAGCAGGCCGCTGTCAACCGGCCTATCGTAGGTACGACCTACAAGCCTCTTCCTTTAGGGAGAGATAGTTGACCCGTACTTCGTCGAAGGTTTCATGATCAGGATGACGTTTGGGAAAGATGTTATTACTAATCATTTTTGTCTCCTTTAGAAAAAAGAGGATCAGACAGACCTTCTTGTTTTACTTACCCATCCTATCAATCACACTTTTGCAGAGTTGGATCTCACTAGTGTTTCCTGTATGCTTGCCCTCGTCATCAGACAATTTTACAACAGGATACCAGACCGCGTCTTTTCGCTCACAGCAGTGCGACATTTTAATCACCATATTGAGAGGTGTTACTCCTACATCGTTACTCAAATGGGTGCCGATTCCAAACGAAGCTTTGATTTTTCCTGAACAATATTTATTCAGCTCGACTGCTTTTTCAGTAGAAATACTGTCCGAAAAAACGATCGTTTTCGAGAGTGGGTCGATCCCGAGTTTTTCGTAGTGACTAATGATGAGATTAGCAAATGTAAAAGGATCTCCCGAATCATGTCTAACCCCATCGAAAAGCCTGGCGTGGACCGAATCAAAGGCGTTGAGGAATATTGCTGTAGTGTAAGTATCAGTAAGTGCAATCCCTAAATCTCCGTGATATACTTGAGTCCATGTATCTAAAGAAGTCTTATTGGCTAAACGGTAACCATTCGTCGCGGCGTGGAACATGAACCATTCATGTGCATGAGTTCCTATAGGTCGAATATCATATTGCTCAGCAAAATGTACGTTACTAGTTCCAACACATGTATTCCATCCCACGGCTAAAATATCCTCCAGCACCTCACTCTGATTTTTACCGGAGAAACGTCGTCTAGTCCCGAAATCTGCGAATGGGACGCCATTCTCTAAGAAAATTTTAGCTTTGGTCGTGTTGATTTTCTTACGTTCCTCACGACGTGATAGGAAAGAATCGTTCTCCTTTTCGAAATAAAGCTCACTGATCATCGCCATCAATGGGACTTCCCAAAGGATGGTCCTGTACCAGGGTCCTTGAATGGATAGACTTAATTCCCCGTTTCGCCACTGTTTGACTGTACATTCTTCGGGAGAGAATCGATAAGATTTCAGGAAATCGAGGTAGACCGGAGTTAGGAAAGGGCAACTAAGAGATAGATATCCAGCTTCTTGGGGGGTTAGGCTCAAAGAACTTAGATCGTTAATATTATCATGTAAACGTTGTGCAAACCCTGGAGGAAATACAGTTTTTCCTCTGTTGATGAATTTATATCGCACCTCAGCTCTGGGATATGACGCACAGACTGCTTGTTGCATCGTGAATTTATAGAAGTCATTGTCTAAGAGACTTGTGATTACCATTACTACCATCTCCTCGTTTCTATACCATCTCAGCTACTATACCAACAATGTAGCTGTTGTCAAGTTATAGTTAATCAGTCCACTTTTGTAGCAATCGTTTGGATTGACTCACGACACAACAGACACCACATAATTGCTTCTCTTACACTTGTTCGAAGATACACGCATCAAGACTCACCCGACCTAATGCTAGATATAATTCGATATTCCGTTGCGTCCCGCTCTTGCGTTTATTATCGGAGTTGATGTCGTGAGCGAGGAAGTGGGTGCACGACTGAATTGCCACCTCGTCCCGTGCACCATCATTCTCAAACCCACCAATACACTCCCAGGAGCTTGCCTTCGTTCGGTACGTCGCAGGAAAGTAGCGCGGTTTCTCTCCGATATGTAGCACAGTTACCTTTGGAGCACGGTCCTTGAGGAACTCCATCACTAACGTATCCACACCTCGGTAGTCGCACACGAAGAAGTAGGTAGTATCCATGTCAAGCACCATAAGCTCTGGCACGTAGAGGGTCTGAAAGCCATTGAAGGAGAGGTTGCCGTTGCCGAAAACGTATAAACGCACGGGTTAATTTCTCCAAGCCTGTCCGAAGCTGTACGTTCCAAAGTACCAGGAGCCTACACTAGGATCCATCTTTTCATCCCGTTTCAGACGGAAGAACAACCCACGATGGAATAAAATGACCTCACCTGTCTTCCATTTCATGTTCTGAATCTCGGCGTTCAGCCTCTCCATCGCTGCAGGTCCGAACATATAGAGCGTCCACTTCAACGCGCAAGATTCACCGGCCTCATATCTTTTCCGTTCAATATCACCCCAGAACAGAGCAGAAACGGCTACTCCAGTTCTTTGACGGTTGATGTTCACGTAGTTTCGCGTCACGCCGTAGCTGAAGGAACCTTTATCTTTATCACATACCTGTTGGTACATGAACATCGCCTTGTCCGTATCGAGGTCGGCAGTGGTGATGCTCAGGAGGAGGATGAAGAGGATGTTCATTCCAATGCTCCCAGGGTACGGGCTGCGTGGAGCAGTGTGATCCCACAACCCCACCAATCACAGGCAGTGTCAACTTTGGATGCTTCTCCACCTACGAAGTAATCAGGATATGTTTCTTCGTTTGGTGTACTCTCTGTACAACGAATCGTCCAGAGCGAGTTCTCTCGATTGAACGTCAAGCTTACTTCGCGCCCCCACACTTAGGACAACCACGGAGGAAGGCTTGTTCCACAATGGTATAGGCTCTCATCTCCTGGAGCGCGATCTTATCCGCTTCGGTACTGATCGATTCGTTGATGTTCATTCTTGTCTCCTCTTTTTCAACTCGGGTCTCTCCCCTTTTATAATGCGGCCCGTGTCGAAACACTGCCAAGATGGAATCGGAAGAGACTTACCACGTTCTTCAAAGTAGTCCATTATCCCCACAAGGTTCTCTCGAAAGTTCTCCAGGGCCTCTTGCTCCGTGTCACCAGGACCACTACAGGTCGAGAAGCCGAAGTCGGGGCAGAACGCGATGTAGTAGTCGTTCTCTTCGCCATCATCGTCAGCCACGAGGTGGATCTGGACTGAGTACTCTCTGGGGTCAGGTCATCTAGTCATCGTCTTGGTACTTCTTTTTCGTTGTCATTTTTTCTCAGTTTCCCTTCAGGATCATCTTTCAAAAATAGGTAGGCTCCTTCAAATTCTTGCAATTCTCGGGCCGTAACGTTCCAATGTGTAAAGACACTTTTTTCACAAATACTTATTACTTTCCAGTAACGATTGTCTAACTCGAAAATGCAGTTGTAGTAGATGTGATGGTGTAAGTCGCAATCGAAGCTCATACTTACCGGATCGTCCATGGGATTGACCGAAGAGTTTTCGTCATTAGAGGTAGTATCTTCCTTAATCTCGAAGCTTTCTATTTCCTCAAAAAAAGCGTTTCGAAACCAAACAGGCATCACCTTCCTAACATAGCCCCCTCCTACAAGCCCTGTCCCATAACATTTTCTACAAACTTCTTCTTTCGCTACAATGCATTCACATCGTCGGAAACCTTTTCGTAAATCTTCTTGCACAGGTCTCCATAAAAGAAAATGACCCGTTTCGATAAATGTTTCCTTCACGACTTTTGTCCGAATCATTTTCTTCTTAATAACGTCAGTCATTTTGTACCTCTTTACCTATAGATAGGTAAGCAGCAGTTTGTTTTCCCACAACAAAGTAGGTTATTATATCATCCCAACGGAATGGTTGATTGTAGACAAGTTCCCCCATACTAAAATGGAACATTTTGTTATCTTTTTCATCTACTTTCACATCAACAGGACCAATAAATATCCAAGATCCATTAGGAATCCAGGCACGGTCGGGGATTCTTTCTGGAAGGGAAAAACCTTGTTCTCGAAGTGTACCTGCACAGACACATGTTTTAGAATCATATTTATGTGGAATCGTCAAGGCCCCCTCCTCACAATCTTAATCTCACTATTATTTCTATTAGACAAAACGTTGTATTTACCTGACAGAAGTCAATCTTACCATAGTGGATACTTCGTTCCACGCTCGTCTTGACAAGTGAGTTTCAACCTCTTGCCCTCCGGAACGCGACGTTCCGGGTTGGTATGGCCGCTGTGACTCATACAATAAAAGGTCCAGATCTTTCCTTGTGTGAGACTTTGAATTGCGTGGGTCCACACTTCTCCCTTCTTCGAAGGTTTACAGTCGTAGGCATGACGGGAGTTAGGCTCGATTTTGCTCTTCTGCTCTAGCTTGGCTTCAAGTGTAGCTGCTTTGACCCGCAGGTCGATGTTTTCGCTCTGGAGCTTCTGTAGCTTCTTGTGCATCTTACAAACGGGGGTGTACAAGTTGGATATATCCGTGTTTTGATACATTACCATCGTTACTATAGCTATAGGAGTCACTACTATTACAACTATGCTGATCAGAATTACCTGATTTAAGGTCAACCTCCAGACACGAATATGCCCATCGTCAGTAGATATTTTCTTGTTCCCTTCACCCATTTTCTGCTCCAATGTTCTGTTCGAACCATCCATAAATCGGTTCGTAAGGTTCGATGTTTTGGCACGAAACGGCCCAGCCTAAAGCGAAGCCTGTCTCACCGTCTCGGGCAACCGTTACGTCGAGAACACGCCACAAACAAGGTTTCCCTTCGTTGTCATGACGTTCGTTCACTGCAGCGTCAACGTTGAACCCGATGTCAGCTACAATCTTACCTAGCTCAAAAAAGTCTCCTGGCGTGACATGGTAATCGAAGTCCAAGCTGGTGTCAAGTCGTCCACTGGGCATTGGTGGTTCGATCCCTCCCCACTCAATATATATGTTGAGGAGACGGACATGCCTATAATAGTCATAAGCACCTTCTATTCCGGTATGGTAGCACTTGGGACAGTACGCTTTTTTAATTAGATTAGTAACAGATGATTTATCTTCTTTATCATCTAGGCAACTACAGCGCGTACCGAGAAATCGTTGTTTATACCACTTAACCACATCGTTATCGGCAGATAGTACCGTAACAGTCTTTTCTTCTTTTTTAAAGCGGGGAGCCCCGTAGGCGAGCTGATCCGTATTGTCCATCAGAGTCTCACCTGGTTCCTGTACCAGTTTATCCTCGGGAGCGTAGGGAGCTACGAGCGGAGAGATTCTGAACTTAACCAAAGGTTCCTCATCATCGTCTTTTTCAAGAAGGGGGAGAGACGTCGTAGTTCGTTTATCTTCAAGTCCGATCTTCTTACTCATAATTTTTCTTCTTTCTTCTTTTCCAAAGTTTTACACCGAAGTTCCTCTTTTGTCAAAGAAAATTTTACTTGACAACGTTATAAATAAAGAAGAAAATGAACAGATGTCTATTCGTAGTCTTAAAAAGGCTGTTTATTCCATCTGCGAAGTTTCTGGTTTGTTCCGTGGACACTATCTGTACGATGGAAAAACCTCTTCCTACCTTCATTATTCAAAAGCTCGATTGTCCGTGTTAGCAAAATTATTCCGTCACGCCGGGTGGGGCTCGCCCCGTCTCCATCCTTTTAGATTTGATAGTAGAACGGAAAACGAGGGGAAGTTTTTGATGTACAACGCATTTTGGGGAAAAGGGCCCCTGTGGATCTCAGCCCACTATGATTATTTTGGAGGAGTAGGAGCCTTAGATAATGCTACGTCCCTAGCTGTTATGTTGGAGCTGAGCAGAAGTCTTCCTTCCCATCTCAAGTCAAAAGTAACGTTTGTATCCTGGGGAGCGGAGGAACATTCTCTTCAAGGTTCACTGGCTTTTGTGCGTACCATTCCTGAGGTAGCCAAGACTTGCCAAGGACTTGTGAACCTAGAATGTTTAGGTCTGGAACATACAGGGATTGTGACCCGAACTTATGAAACGATGCTCAGTGATCCTGATTTAGTGAAGTTGTTAAAAGAAACTAATCCTACGTATTCTCTCGTGGAATCTCCCACACCTTTTTGGTCAGACCACGTGAGTTTCCGTCATGTAAAAGTTCCTTTTGTAGAACTGATGGGATATGGCGAAGACCAGGAAATAATTCATACTTGTAAAGATATCCCTAAATATGTGGGGTGGTGGAGCAACGTTGAAGAAGCGGCTGAAACACTGGTTAAATTTGTAAAAAGATGGGATACTTATTCTCTTGACAACGGTTCAAACCTCTGTTACTGTAGTAAAGATAGATGAACGAAAAGGAAACGGATAAATGACTACCACCACCGTTAATAAACCTCTCAGTCAAAAGGTGTTGAAAAGTAAAATGAAATTCCGTCTGTACGGTAAAAAGAATAAAAAGGGTCTCACGAGGATCCAGGCCCTCAGAGACATTCCTCGTTGTAAAGTAAAAAAGGGTAATCTTGGGGGTTGGGTACTTAAAGAGAGTAACCTCTCTCAAAAAGGGGATGCGTGGATTGGTGAGGAAGCTCAGGTATATGAAGATGCTCTAATATCTGGATACACTAAGATATTTGAACATGCTTGTGTATATGGTAATGCTCATATATACGGAGATACTCAAGTATCCGGACATGCTCGGGTATTTGAAAATGCTCAGGTATACGGTAATGCTCGTGTATTCGGGAATGCTCTTATATACGGACATGCTTGTGTATATGGAGATGTTCGTGTATACGAAGATATTCGGGTATATGGTAGTGCCCGGGTATTCGACAATGCTGAGATATACGGAGATGCGTGGGTATCTGGATATGCTCATATAAGTGAACATGCTCATATATCCGATAATGCTCTAGTATACGATAATGCCCGTGTATTCGGTAGTACTTGGATATCCGGTGATGCTCATATACGTGGAGATGCTCTAGTATCCGGAGATGCTCAGATATTTGGGGGTACTTGGGAAAAGTCCCCTCTCAGTATCCAAGGAACTCGTGATGCTTTAACTACCTCAAGTCACACTGAGATCACTGTTGGTTGTGTAACTTTTACTGTAGAGGAATGGTTAAAGAACTATAAAGAAATTGGAAAAGAGAATGATTACTCTGACGAAGAAATTGAAGAGTACTTTTCTCTGATCAAAACTGCTGAGAAGTGGCTTCAAAAGGTTTAAAGGATGAAAAGGGTTTTCCAACTCCTCTGTCATTTCGGCCTCGGTTTTTTAATAGGACTCACTACTATTGTTGCAATGATCGTTATGGGAATGTTGACTGTCGGCTTCTATCGTCTCAACTACGGACTGCCCATCGCAGTCGTTACTGGATGTTTCATATCAGGTATTCTATATATGCTTACTTTGTGGGCGTATCGAGGAGACTATGGGAAGCCTATCTCCAAGAAAAAAGGAGGAGAGGAAAACGCTATTGATTAACGACGTAAAAAGGCTTCTAGAAGCTCTGAAGCATTCACAAAGAACGCGGCGGGTGAAAGAAATCAATTTTGACGATCAATAATTACGACGGGCCCCCTCAACACAGAATCGCAGCGTACTAGGCTAGTGAGTGAGTATGAAGAATAAATCTCTTGATAATGGTTCAAACTTCTGCTACTGTAATATTAGATGGAACGACAATAACCGATAAGGAAACACTAATGAAAAATATCGAAGCTCGTATTCAAAAATTAGAAAAACAATACGTCTCTTATGAAGATGCCCTGGCTGGTACCTCGATTTCCAGGACTTTGCTGGATCTCACTCTGTTCAAAGAGTATGGATTGGACCTCAATAAAGCCATTACTGGCAGAGAGGCTTCCATAGTCTGGTGTTTAGGTCTCGGATCAATGCAAGAGGCCAAAGAACTTTTCTACGGTCATACCATGGAAGAGGCTGTGGACAAAGCGGAAGGAAGAAGAGAAGGATGATGGGGTAAATCTGTCTAAAAGTCATCACTATTCTTAAAACGAAAGAACAGAGAAAAATGTTCCTACCATGAGTATGAATTTATCATTTAATGTTGTAGGTGGACCTGGCCATGTAGATTTTCCTTTTCAGACACCTACTAAATTAACATGGGCCGTGTTGGATTGTGTAGGCATCGAAGAACGTATCCAGATAATACACGATTGGATCGATGAAACTGAATGGGATAATACTACCAAGGAAGAAAAGAAAAGCAGTGTATCCGCTTTGATGAACTCACCTCACCTTGAACTAACGTTTATCTAAGAGATATTTTACATCCGTCCTGATTTTAACCCACATTTTAGGTCAACCTGCTTCTATAATCCCTAAAGACTGTCCAAGATAAGAGATCATTCCATAATCATCAAACAATTCCCATGCCGCGTCCAGATCCCCATCTTTCCAAAGCTTCCCAAGCTCTTTCTCAACGCTCTCAGGCTCTAGGTCAACCAGAGCTGGGGCAGCTTCTTCCAGAGCCTTTTCTACCTCATCGTTAGCCACCCAGTCATACCTGACCATGAAGCGCACGAGCCGCAGCATACGCCTCGGTTCTTCCTGGAAGGACCGTAAGGCCTCTTGATCAGGGTAGATGCGTAGGAGGCCCTGTTCGATGTCTCTGAGGCCATAACCAGTCGGATCCAGCACCTCCCCTGTCGTGAGATCTTTGAAGAGCATGTTCGTCGTGAAGTCTCGACGTCGAGCATCGTCAGACACGGGCCCGAAAACAGTACCACCGTTGACTATTGTTTGAGTATCTGCCAGGTCTAGATGAGCACCTTTTACCTCGAATATCTCACCATCATTGTTCCATTCCACATCGTCGGTAAAGCTCATCTTCCAGATAGGGTACTCTAGTGTGACAGGCTCAGGTTCAGTAGTAGCTTCGGGAAATATCTCGTGCAAATAGTTGGCGAAACGTTGGGCTCCATATTGAGCTTCTACGACGATGTCTAAGTCGTGAGGCTCTACACCCAATATTTCATCACGTACATAACCACCGACGGCGTACACTTTGTTCTCGAACGGTGAATCGGGTAGAACGGTGAGGAAAAGTTGTTCGAGCGAAAGCTCAGCCTCTGAAGCGCTCTGGAAGAACGCTGTTATCTGTCGGAAACTATTTTCTGTATATTTTCTCATTTGTCGCACTCAACGTTATGACAAAGAAGTTACTTGTCACCTGTTACAAGGTAACTTTGGATAGTAAATAGCCTATTACTTTTATCTAGCGATCTTTTCTTTTACACATCGTGTTGTGATTATTTTCCATCTCAACCATTGGACAACGTTTTATTCAGTACTGTGTTGTAAAAGTAGGAGACAAGTAGAGATTAGTAAGCTTTATTGGCTATGCTTAGTTATAAAAAATTAAGCCAAAACAACAAAAAAGGATCAATAGTATGATCAAAGCAGAGATAGTTTTCAAAGACTCCTCTAATAGTACTTTTCCTAAAGAGATGGTTAATAACTTTCCACCCATAGAGTTCTTTTCGCAGTGGTCCAAGGGAGAACTACGTAGAGACGTTGAAGTAATACTAGAAGATACTGAAGCTGTAGAAAATGGACTTAACGACTTCAAGTCTCCCGAGTTTCAGTTAGTCGGGCCCAAGGTCTTCGAGGCATGGCGTGATCTTGATAGTCGTCTCTCCTTAACAAAACACGTGTTAGCGCATTGGCAGGCGCCAGAGGAGCAGCGGCGAGGAGGAGGAGGAAAGGAGAAAGATAAATTATTAGGTGCTAAAATACATAATTCCTACGATCCAGTCATCGCTCCCGAAGTAATGAAGATGAGAAAGAAGGATAAACTTGCAACCGAGTACTATACTGAATATTATTGGTTAACCGCTTCGGTGGTTCATCCTGCTGATTGGTACGTAGCTAAAGACCCTAAAGAAGTAGTTCGTGACATGGTATTGGAGCTACTAAACCAATGGACAATGCGAGACAATGCTACACTACTTCTCCTCCTTAATAATGCCACAACAATTAACAATTCTAAGGTTTGTAAAGAATTTACTCCCAATATTTTCTCCGAGCTTCTCACGCAGGTGAGTCGGTGGGCCATTCCGGTGCCCCATTTTCTTGCCACGGCAAAAGTATTTGCTGATTTGGTCAATCCCGATTGGGAACGCTTTAGTGAAGGTATAGGGAAAAACAACGAATTTATTTATCCGAAGTGGACAAATATACCTGATGATTTTGAACATGGACGAATCATGGATGTAAGTGTAGCCTGTATTGGATCACGGCATGATGCGTTCTATCCTATTAAGGAGGAAAACGATTGGGCAGATATGTATATGCTCGGGATGCCTAGTTCACTTGGCATTCGAGCCATATCAATTTCTCCTGCAATTGAATCTGTGGAATGCCTTAAATTACATGTGGAAGAGCGTGGTTGGTTACTGATTGCCTATATAGGCACAGCTATTTTAAATGCCCGAGCCGTTGCAATGGGCTTTTTAAAAAAGGAACGGAAAGAAGATAACCAGTCTGACCGTAGTGAATCAATGTGATAGTTAGGTTAACTGGAGAAGAATTCAGCAAGAAAAGGAAGTACACTAAATTAGACGTGGAAAGAAAGACTAGGCTGCTACTGCTACATCGAACATGCGGCATAAGCAACTTCGCGACCCCAAGAAGATAAACGGACCAAATCGTCCCTTTCTCGAATCAGGCCTTGTTGTTTGGCGAACCGAAGTGTACCGTTGAGGGGGTAGTGATAGAACGCGGTCCGAGATCCTACGGCTTGCTCGAACGCACTCATTTCCATAAGAGCTTTGAGCACTGGATGATTGGGATCCTTGTTCTGAAGGTTTTGTACGAGGTTTTTACTGGCTTTACTAGTCATGCTTTGTATCTCCTTATAGATAGTTGGTTGTTAGTTGAATAACTCTCTATTTAATATATTATAGTGATGAGAAGTCCCTTCCTCCTTCCTTGACTAAGAGGTCAGAAGGACTTGGGTTATGTTCTCATGTATCTGATGACGCTTCTCCGTGATCTCTTGGACCATCTCAGGATTTTCCGATTGAGCAATGCCCATGATCCTCTTGTATGCTAGATGGCCAATGATAGATCGTGTATTGACATCGGCTGCGCTAAGCAGACATCCCACAACCAGCTCCCGAGCTTGCTGTTGCCAGTGCAAAAAAGATTTGAAATTGAACGTGACACCGCACGTACAGTCGGTCCACAAATCCTGGTCGTTCCTCTCGTATTTGCAGGTTGACTTATGTTCGGGTAGATTTGGTGTTGCTGCCATAGCAATTTCTCCTTATTAGTTGTTACTACTGCTATTACTGTTCCTTCCATCCATCTAATCTTATGGTAGCATATCCTTTGAACCATTGTCAAAAGATTTATTTCTTACTCTTTATAATTATTTCTCAGAATAGTCCTTAGATATATGAGCATTCCCGAATACTTGAGCACGTCCACGTATATGAGCACTTCCTGACACCCAAGCATTACTACGTACCTGAGCATTGTCTGATACACAAGCATTTCCGTATACCCAAGCACTTCCAAATACACGAGCATCCCCGTATACACGAGCGTTACCGTATATCTGAGCATCTCCAGATACCTCAGCATCTCCATGTATCCAAGCATGCCCAGATATCAGAGTACACCCGTACACACGAGCATTGCCATATACCCAAGCATGTCCACGTACATCAACATCTCCGGATACAAGAGCATTACCGTATACCTGAACATTTTCAAATACACGAGCATTACCACTGATCCACGCATCTCCGATTTGAGAGAAGTTACTTTCCTTCTCCACCCAACCTCCTAGATCGCCCTTTTTCACGTCGTAACGAGGAATATCTCTGAGGGCCTGTATTCTACGAAGACCTGCAGGGTTCTTTTTACCATATAAACGGTATTTCTTGTTACTTTTCAAAGCTCTTTGACTCACGGGCTTGTTGGTGGTGGTAGTCATTTATCCGTTTCCTTTTCGTTCATCTATCTTTACTACAGTAACAGAGGTTTGAACCGTTGTCAAGAGATTTATTTCCCTTCACTCCCCCTTCTTTCTTTAAAATTATTGATTTTTCAGTGTGTTACTGTTTGAGGAGATCTTACTGAGTTGTACCTTCAAATAAATGGTTATCTTCAGATACATAAACATGCTCAGATACACAAGTATCTCCATATACCTCAGAGTCTCCAGATATCTGGGCATTACCGTATATATGAGCATTTTCAAATACCCGAGCATCTTCGTACACACGGACATTACCAAATACTTGAGCATTATCAAATACTTTAGCATTACCGTATATTAAAGCATTACCTGATACACAAGCACGTCCGAATACCTGAGTATCTCCAGATATCTGAGCATTACCGAGTACCTGAGCACTTCCTAATATCCAAGCATTACCATATACCTGAGCATTACCAGATATTAAAGCGTCCCCGAATACTTGAGCATTTTCACTGATCCACGCATCCCCGTATTGATTCAGATTACTTTCCTTCTCCACCCAACCTCCTAGATCGCCTTGTTTTACTTTATAATGGGAAATGTTTCGAAGAGCTTGAATCCTTCTGAGACCGCGATGGTTCTTTTTACCATATAAATGGAATTTCTTGTCGCTTTTCGAAGACAGAGCTTTTTGACCGAGAGGTTTGTTGATGACAGTAGTCATTTATTTCAATTCCTTTCTTTTCATCTGTTTATCTATCTTTAACAGTAGCAGAGGTTTGAACCATTGTCAAGAAAAAATAATTTTTATATTGTTCCCACCACTACCACTGTTCCATCCGCCACATCGCCCCGCAGGCCCACCTCGGTCAAGATCCACTGTACCGCACTGGCACGGATCTCCTCTAGCATAACGATACGCTGCGCAGTGTCTAGCTTCTCTAAGCCATCAAGAAGTATAAACTGACCTCGCTGTTGCTTCACCCTGTACACTGCTACCTGGGTAGCTAAACGTATCGTTTCGGCCCCAGAAAGCCTGCTGACAGACACACCGTACTGAGTAAGATGTCCATCTACAAATTCCAATCCTTCAACAGGTAAATCTGCTTCGGCAAGTAGTTTCCCCGGTGCGCTCCGGAAGGTCTGTACACCCGCATCCAATGTAGCTGCCTCCTTTTTCACTTTCAGCAACCGTTCAGCTTCGGAGTCTACACGCCCCTTCTGTTCCAGTCCTTCAAGATACCGACCACGCCGCTCTTGAAGGATGTTAAGTTGAGAAGTGATACTATCATTTCTGATAATAAGTGTGCCACTAGCAGAAACAGGAGGCGATGCATACTTTTTAACTTCAGCTTCGGCCACATCTTCTTTAAGTCGATCCGCCTCATCCTCGGCTATAGAAAGTTGCTGCTTGAGATCTTCGATACGTTTCAATTTCGTCATGTATCGATCTTCCGCCTTTTCCACCTCTCGTTCGGCAGCGTCGAAGTCGTCAGCGATCCGCTTATTTTCTGCGATCCGGAGTTGAATTCCTGTTGCCTCCTCTCTCAATTTTTCCATCTCCTCAAAGGGATCATTGGAGAGTTCGGAAACTTGTGCTTCTCGCTCCTTTTTCATCCATGTCGTGAGCTGTTTCACTTCAGCATTTGCCATACGACGCCGAGTTACAAGATCTTTTTCGAAGTCTGCGAGGACCTGCAGGGCGTGACGCTTCATACTCGACGCATCTATATGCAATCGGTTGTTCTTATCCACTCCAGCCCTTTCGTATAATTCAGCGATATCCTTCGCTGATATTTTTAGAGGCATAGCGTCCAGGAGTGCTTGAGTACGGTCACCCTCCAACCAGGCC
>LGVF01067824.1_pt1 | contig 51718 bp, 57 predicted proteins | sample 469901 | NCBI WGS metagenome assembly LGVF01 (sample SAMN03893561, study PRJNA290197) | marine sediment metagenome | material: sediment; isolation source: combined push core samples #3730, #5133, and #5579 collected at Hydrate Ridge | place: Pacific Ocean: Hydrate Ridge
AGAGGAGAAAAAAGTAATTCATCAGTTATTACATCATGGTTCTTAGAAGGCTATGGAAATGAAAGTGTTGAAATTCGTTTTCTTAAAAAGTTTAAACAACATCTTACATATGCTGAAGAAATGTCTAACTATGATCAAGTGTTAATTGTATTCCCACTCTATGTTGACGGTATGCCTGGACAAGTAAAACACTTTTATGAATTATTATCTTCATTGAAAGAAAAATTAAAAGATAAGCCAATTACTTTCATCATTCACTCTGGCTTTTCTGACGGTATACAAAGTAGAGTACTTGAACAACATTGTAATAGATTCTCCAAAATAATGAACTTAAATAATCACGGTGTGATTATTATCCCTGGAAGTGAAGGGTTTAGACTAATGCCTCCTGTGATGACTAAGAAGAAACGTATTGCTGTTTCTAAGCTAGGAGCCCAATATAAAGTAAATGAACAGTATAATAAAAAAACTCTCAAATTCCTATATGGAAAAGAAAAATCATCTAAGTTCGGTAGTGTTATACTTAGTATTATGAGTATGTTAGGATTAACAAATACATATTGGAACTCACAGCTTAAGAAAAATAAAGCACTAGATAATTGTTTTGATGCACCATACAAAGATAATCCTACTACTATTACTACAGAAGCTTATATCAGTAATAAATAAAATTTATATAAAGGAGATTTATATATGTCAAAAGAGATTATAAAAGAATTAAATGTTGAAAAGTTAAATATATGTGAGCCTGATGGACAAGTTAAAATGACACTTTTCAATAGTCAGAATATTCCATCACTTATAATTGAAGGTGAAGATATTTTACCAGGACATAGAACAAATGACGGAATATCAGGAGCTATGTTTTATAACAATGAAGGTGATGAATGTGGTGGCTTTATTTATGGTAGCCAATTAGATGAAAATGGAAATGTAAGTATGGGTATGTCTTTAACTTTTGATCAATACAAACAAGATCAAGTATTCCAATTACTACTACAACAAGAAGGAGAAAACAAACAGTATGGTATATCAATGTTTGATAGACCTAATAAACACATTAAAGAATCAATGGATTTAATAAAAAGAATTAAAACAGAAAAAGATAAAGACGTTCAAAGTAAACTTCATAAAAAGTATTTAAAAGAAAATGCTAAAAGACTCTTTATAGGTAAAGACTTTGATGGACTTATGAAATTAGCTCTATATAATAAAGAGGGTGAAGAATCAATAAAACTTTTTATTGATGAAGATGACAATCCAAAGATATTAATCAAAGGTAAAGAAATTAATTTAGAAGATATATTAAAGTAAGCCATTAAAAAAACAAATAACTACTTAAAGTTGTTATTTGTTTTTTTTATTTTTATGTGTTTTTTATCAAAAGTGTATATATTAACGATTTCTAAACTAAATCAACGGTGTTGGAGACCTATAATGCAAAATCTAATCCTATTTACTAAATTGTATACATCAAGGATTAATATGCTCTTTACTTTGAACAAAAAGCGTTAAGGAATAGCCAAATACTATTTTTATGAAAAAGTTTACTAACATAAGATTGGTTTTATATAAAAAATGCTCTATAAAATCAAGGCCGAATAATGAGCTATATCCAATAAAAAAGCAAATTAAACTAAAAGCAATTATATGATAATTTACATTCCGTGATCCATTTTTTTTGATTATTCTAACTATATTATGTGTTCCCAATAAAAGTCCAAAAATTGCATACATAGTATATTGAAATATTACGTATCCTCTAATATTATAAGTTAGTAGAACATTCTCGTAAAATCTATTTTCTAATAAAATTAGAATAACCATTATAATAATAGAAACTAAAACATATATTATTCCCTGAATATTATCTTTCGTCATAGTTATCACCTATTCCTTCTATAGCATTTTACCATATAAAAAGAAGCCAGTAAATGACTTCTTTTACTTATAAACGGTGTTGAAGACCTAAAATACATAATGATATGGAATAACTATATCATTATAGATATATATTCTTAAGCTATGCATTTTTATTTATCATATTCTTCTAGAAGTTGCGTTTTACTAAACATATATTGCGAATATCTTAGGATACCGTAACTTATTACAAATATATTATGTATGATCATATAGATAAATCCTATAATTACTACTCCAAATCCTACATATTCCCAACCAGCAAAAAGTAAAAACATAACTATATGAATCCCAATTGTAATTATAGCCCAACGCTTCTTGATATCCATAATTAAACATAAGATATTAACTAGTAATGAACTTCCTACAACAATGTACCCTAACTCTGGTGATATACCACCAAAAGTATTATCATAAATCATTACTATAATGAAGAAACTAACAATCAAAAATATATGAGTTATATTAACTGCCAATATAATGTTTTGTCTTGAATAGTTTTGATTATGTATCTGATCAATATTTAACAAGAAGATTGGTATGATAGAAGAGACAATAACAAAAAAAAGCAAAATTAGTCCTCCTGATAAAATAGCTAATATATTGCCAAATAGTAGATACCCAAATATTCCATAAAATAACACAAGTAAGATAGGCCCTATTATATTCCTTTTCATTTAAGCACATCCTCTCTTCGTTACATTCTATCATAAAATAATAAGTCCGTAAACACTCCGTTATATAGGTCCAAAAGACCGGTGTGCTACCTTTTAAGAAAAATAAAAAAGCAACTATAACCTCTTAATGGCTTAGCTGCTTTACTTTATAAATGGCAGGGGTGACAGGATTTGAACCCGTACTAACGGTGTTGGAGTCCGATAATACATATTAGTATGAGCATATTCATACTAAAATTTACATTATTCCTTTTTTTTAGAAGCAGTATCATCGTTAAGGAAAGATGATATTATTTAGATTCCACTTTATTTCCTTTGTCTTTACCTGTTTCAAGTATTTTATGACTCAATAATTTTTTTGGATTATTCTTTTTGCAACTATTTAGATTCATTCCAAATGATATAAAAAACATACCCAAAACTACAGGCCCAGCTATTGATTCAATTATAACAAAGTTTCTCATAGTCCGTGTTGTTGGTAGTAAATCACCGTAACCTAATGTTGTTGCTGTAATAGTACTATAATACATGAATCTATTAAATTCATTTTCTGATTCATTTTTTTGCTCGTGATAATATTTAAGATACATCAAATAATTTTCATAATCTAAATCGTAAAATTTTGCAGAATAATCAGTATAGTAATTAGCACTTCTAATACATGTTTTACTATTTCTTCAAACTCATTGTCAGAATCATAAATATCACTAATTGTAGTTAATTCAGTACTATTAAAATATGATAAATGCACTCCATTATCTGTAACATATAATGCAACCCATGCATAATGATGAGAACTATCCAATGTTAACTCATCAATAAAATCAAACTCAAAATACACTTTAAAAATTTTATCAGTTCTAAATTCAAGAAACTCATAGTCTTCTCCCCATATTGCTCTATAAGCATCTATTTCTGAAGGATTATCAAGTTTAAAATGAACTTCATCAACTTTAGGTTTCAATTCAATTATCCTAACATTTTCTATTCTTATCAAGGGACTATCTTCATTCCCCAAGACTGGACTAAATATAAAGTCATCTAAATAATAATCTTCAACAATTTTTGTGTTATATTTTCAGACTCATATTTAGCGAATAAATACAGTTCATCATTTAGATTTTCATTAAAATTAAATTCACTTGAATTATTAAAATATATTAATGAAAATATGAATATAATAAGAATATAACTTATAAAAAGCAAAATTGATGATATAAAACACTTAGTAATTTTCATTTTTATCCCTCCTCCTTTTTGATGCAGCAATTTAACTCTCTAAAAAAAGAATAACATAAAAAAAGAAGCCAGTAAATGACTTCTATATTATTCCAAAGATGTTGGAGATAGATTGGACAACTTTTTTTATGCGAATTTAGAGTTCAATATCGTTAACTACTTCCATTAAAATTGAAAATGATTTCTTCTCTCCATTCCAATCCTCTTGTCTTTTCTTATAATCAATACGTAGTTCACTCCATTTTTGAGCACCTTTAATTTCTTTATATTTTTCTTTGAACATAACGGAGTTTTTCATTTCATTTAACCCCATCCTTGTTTTCTCTTTATCGTTATACTTAAATATACATAATGATCCCTCACTATTCGGAGTCATCAAAGTTATGTCATATGAATGTTGAATAACCCTATTTTCCATTTTTTTTATTGTTATTGCTGAAGTTGAATCTTCACCATTTTTATATCCTCTCTGAATAAAAAAATCATCAAATAATACCCTAAATCTTCTTTTTATATCTATCAAAGCATCTGAACCTTCTCCGACTAAAGAACTAAAAAATATAATTTGGTAATCAAAGTCAAATCCCTTGTTCTGCTTATCTAAAACTAGATTTCTTTTTGCACTACCGATAAGTCTAAAATAAAAGTTGTAATCATTGATTTGAGTATTAACATACTTGAATGCATCATTAAATAAGTTCTTATACACTCTGCATTCCTTTTTTGTTTTATATTTCATTATATCCTCCTTCCAGATGTTTAATAAAGATGTGAGTGGATTTAGAACCCTGTATACCTTTATCTAAATTTGCCTTATTAATATCTGTTATTAATCCTTTTACATAATTTTTAGGTAATACTTTCTTAACTGATACAATATACTGTTCTATTCTATTGATTCTATTAACTATAGAGGTTTTTGATGGTGATTCTTCATTTTGATTAATAACTAAAAGACTGTGATGCATAACTATATTCCTTAAATTATTCACATTTTTAATATCTATTATTGAATATTCTTCATTAATTAATAGAGATTCTGAGAATTCCTTATACAAATCCACTATTGCTGAAAATAGAAGTTTTGACTTCTTAAAAAAATTGTATCCATATTGAGAGTCTTTAATTATAGTAAATTCCTTATATCTATAGTCATCTTTATACATAAGTAAATTATTACCAGTATATTCAATATTTTTATATAGTTTTTTCCTTAAGTGCTCTTCAACTACTGATAAATATTTATAGAGTTTTTCTCTTAAAAATTTATCATATCTTATAAAACCTAAGACTTCATTATCATTGAGATGATTCTTGTCATTAATAATTAAGAGATTTCTTATAACCTCTTCCACATACCCAATTCCTTTTTCCTTTACATTTTTATTAAATTGATTAGCGTTTGTTACCTTAACATACTCCAACATTTAATCACCATCCTTTCCTAAAATATATGATAACTTGGTCTAGATTTTGATTTATTAACCAAATTTGCACCCTTACTTCTGAAATAATTTATAAATTCATTTTCTGTGACTAAGGCTTGATGTTCAGATAAACCTTCTTTTATAATCTCGTAGTCGCAATCAAATTCATTTATAATATATAAAAACTCTTTACTTCTATTCTTAATATTTTGGGCTCTATGTTTTTTCCCTTTTCCAACATAAAATGGAGACTTACCCTCCTCAGTATTTATAAACCAAACATAAACACAGTATATTTTATTTATTGAATTCACATAATCTAGGATTTGATTATATTCTTCAACTCCAAACATACCTTCGAATTCCATCATTTCCTCACAGTATGTTACACCATCCCAATCTGATTTATCTATTTCTTCTTGCTTCCATAAATCAAACATCATAAGTGTAATGGAATTTCTATTATTTTGATTAAATTTTTTGAATTTATTTGGTTCGGTTTCTTTTACTCTTTCCCATAATATCGATAAATCTTCATTACTAAACATATTATCACCTCCTAATAATTATAGCATTTTTTTCAGTGGTATGACAATATGTACCAAATTTCAAACAAAAAGGAACTGGCATCTATTGAATATAGATATCAGTTCTCATATTGGTTTTTTTATATGTCTGTTTTTATTGTAACACTTCATTAGGAAACTTTTTTTTGTACTTATCTTAAATATTATTATTAAGATCCTCTATTTTTGTTCTTATGTATTTTTTTAAATAAAAACCTCACGATTAATTACGATCATCATAAATTTTATCTAGTAGTGGTAATAAAGAATCTCTAATACTAAATAACACCAATCGATTAACATTAGATTCAAGACTATGTGCATATGTATTTAGAACTCTAATTATTTCATCATTTTTCAAAGCAGCTCTGATTGCAGAATGTATACCCAATTCTTCTTTTGAACGGTTAATTCCATTAGCTTTTCCAAAGTAAAAATTATTGGCTCCGTTCAATCCAGAAGTGAGTGAACCATCATCAAATGAATACCCATTTTCATTTATATCCATATACTTTAAAGATAACTCAAGGAATAACCTATACAATAAAGCAGCAGATGTTGGAAATATACTATAGTTTAATTTTGATAATTCATCTATTATATCACTCAATTTTTTGTGTTTTTTAGGTGAGTAGGTCGAAATTGAAGGAACTAGAAATTTCTTATTCTCTTGAATAATCGCTATTCTTTGTACACCCGTAGCAAATTTTACTTGCTCTTGAATAATTTGTATTCTCTGGAGGTCATCATCATTAAGTTCTAAATTATTACTTATAAGTTCTAAAGAAGCGGTAAACTTATTTCTAGCTTTCGCTAATTTATCTTTTCCAGTTGCAATATTGAATTCACTATAATTATATCTTGCATAATAAATTTGGTTTAAGATTATTTTTAGAGAATTCATGAAAGTCTCAATATGTCTAGATGTATAATTATTAGGAGCTATATATGAAATCCAATTTCTAGAAGAATTTAGAGCAATTTCAGAACTTTCTAAGTGAACTTCAATATAAAAACACTTTGTAGCAGACCAATACTCGTTTGGTGAATGTTTCATAACATTATACCCAAGTATTTTTTCTATTGTATCTAACCCTTCAGAAACTAACATTCCTTTATTATAGATTCTAATACCCGAAGGTAATTTGTTCTTCTTTCTAAAACCAACTTGTACAATATTCCCGACTCTTAAAATTACAGATGCAACTCTTTCCAAATTATCCTTGTTACTTCCTGAAATTTGAGTATCATAGTTCATTTTAATCATAACTTCTTGATCTAAATTATTTGCTGGTGTATATTTGCGGATAACATCAGCGTTATTGTATTGGATATCATATTTAATTTCTTTGTTATATTTACTAATATATTTAATTACCTCTTTACTACTACTACTTTTTTCTCCATCAATTTTACTTCTTACATTGATTGATAGTTTACTAATAAAATCATCTGCTAGATATCTTTTTATTGAAATATCTATATTATGTAGAATAACAATAAAACTAAAGTTACTTGAAACTTTACTATAAATTTTTTCGTCTACTTCCGGAATAGAATATTCCCAGATATCAAATTGATTATCAACTGAGTGTGTAACATTCTTTATCCCCTTTAAATTTAGAGACAAACTAGATTGTTTATTCTCATTATATGAAATATAATCAATCCTATCACAATGCGAATACCCAGCAAGTCTTCCAATTCCTTTGTATCCTATATCTTGATTCATTCTCTTTTCAGATACTGCCAAAGTATAGGCTAATTCATCGATATCACCTATATATCCTGTACCATTATCTTTAAAAATCAAATGTACTTTATCAGATGCTTTAAAATCAGTAATTACATTTCCATTATCATCTACCGTAAAAATTTCAATGTGACCATAATAATCATCATCCTTATCATTATCTTTAACAGATTGAATTGAATCAATAGAGTTCTGAATATATTCTCTAAATAAATTCCCCGGATTACTATACAAAGATTCAGACAGTATTGTAAAAATGTTTCTTCCTATTAACATTTTTTTTCTATTTTTTTCCATTAAACTTTTCCTCCTTAGAACTATTATACAACTCAAAATATTTTGAATAAATCTTGGGAACTGCTCTGTTTTCTTTTTCTAGATGTTTATCAATTTTCTTCCTCACATTGTCAATAAACTCTTCAAAAGTGTCAGGGAGATAATTCGGAATAATTTTTTTCAAACACTCTTTTGGATATTCATCACACATTTTGCAATGTGCAAAGATTGTATATTTATTTAGCTCACTATTAAACTCTGGAGAGAAATCATCATACTTATCGCTAATATATTTGAAGATATTAAATATTCTTATTCCATCATCGTCAGTTACTAGATATTCACTATCGTATGTTGTTGATATAACTATTCTTGGGAATCTTGCAATATCTCTTTCCATCTCATATGACTTAACAATTCCAACACCAATAAATAACCCTTCGTGGTTCTTAGAAGGATGATTCATTTTCTCATCTGATATAGAACCTCTATAAAACAAATTAGAAAATATTCCATAAATAAAAATTAATGAAATTATCTCAAGTACATCTTCAAATTCTGAATCTTGGTAAAAAATATATACGCTATCTGAAATCATTAACGATTTCAATTGAGATTTCTTACTAAAATCAATTATTTCAATTCTCCGCCTTACAATATCACCTATATGTTTGATTTGAAATAATAACTTCCCATTATCATAATGCTCACAATCATCGTTTGATTTAAGAATTTTTTCTTTGAATCCTAAAATGTCCATGTAACATACATTTTTATAGACTCCTATTTCTTCTTCTATTTCTGCGTTTTTTATTTCTCCAACTATTTTGTTAACTGAAAACTTACCCGACATAATCATCCTCCTATAATTTTAAACTTTTAGATCTATAATAAAATCTTTCCATATTAAATATTTTTTCATCAACATTATCCCAATCCCTACTTTGATAAACAGTTTTAAGAATGTTAATTTCTGATTGGTTTAGCTGCTCATAAGAATTTTCCCACTTTTTAATGAATCCATTTCGCTCATACTTTACTCTGTTTTTTATAAATTCAGTAGGCATAAGAATTATTTTTCTAAATTCATCAACATCTTGTCCATATGCTCTTTCAAAGAAATCAACCTCTTTTGTCACTACTCCACCAGTAACATTTAAGATTGCGTAAAATCCATCAATTTCAAGTTTAGACCAGTGTTCTCCGATAAACTTTCTATTTTTACCCTTAACTGGAGCATACTTCATTGGAAATGAAAATTGTTTAGATATTCCAAGTTTTTTCGAGAGATCAATATTTACTCTCATTCTTGAATAAAGATCATTTGGGCTATCCTCATAGTTAAATAGTAAATAATTTGAAAATGACTTAACTCCAGCATCATAACAAATTTCTACTGCTTTAATAAATATATCTGTATCCTTTATACTGTCATAAGCAATTCTACAAGGGTCCAAGTTAATTTCAGCCAATCCCATTGCTCTTTTAGGAAACTTCACGATGGCTCTAGCATCAACACCCTGATTAAAATCCACAACTTTTTTTATTCTACTATGACCCTCAAGTTTTGAAATTAATGATATTATTGTATTTTGATAACTTATATAGAAATTCGAGTCGATACAATGAATATTTAGAAGTTTTATTAAAGCATCTAAATCATCAGTTGTCATTTTTCTTTTTCCATATATGTTTCGTTTTGTTACCTTTTGATTTATTTCTAAAATATGTAGGTATATTAGTTTCATTGAAGGCATCAAGTTTTGCTTTTTATCTAGTCTTCTAAAGAATGCTTTATACAACAGAGTAATTTTTTTCTCTCTACCGACCATTTCATCATTCACTCCAAAACCTAATTCCTTAATATTGTCTATAATTGAATCATATTCCTTTAAATACATAAGATTATTATCCATGACTCTTAAATATTTCTTCACGCCATATATTTCTGTAGTTTTTTCCACAACTTCTTTAACATTTTTCGTTGCTGAAAATTTTGGTTCCAGAGTCGATACTGCGCAAAAATCACAACTTCTTACGCACCCTCTAGAAAAGTGTACAAAATAACTGTCTTTTTCTTTATATACATAATCTATTTCATCTAAAATATCGTAATCTGGTATAAGCATATCAATATTAATATTATCTCTAAATCCTAGCATATTAGAGTTTGTAAGTTGACCTTCAATTAATATAATATTTTCATTTAGTTCAAGTTTATATTCATTTGACATTATTGTAGCAGATATTCCACCGATAAATATTTTAGAATCAGGAAATAAATCTGCATAATAATTTGCAGTTAACAGAGTAATTTTATATTCAAAACTAAAAAGAGATGTTATATATATTCTATCAAAATAATTTGATTTGAAATCCTTGGTACCTTTGTAGAAAACAACATAGTCTTTTCTTTCTTTATGATACTGCGAAATCTTCATTAACCCTATTGGAGGAAATTTATTTTTATAATTTGGTTCTACTAGTAAAACTTTCATATTTATCACCCAATCTATTATCTCATGGACGAAGTAAATTTGCAACAGTAAATATAATTAATCCATTCAATACCGGACAATATTTATATCTCGTTTTTTAAAAATAATGCTATTCCACATACAGGACAAAAAGATATCATTAATTCCTTTCCTAGCGTCATTACACCCTCCCTTACAATATATATATTCAAATCACTTCATAAAATCAATTTTACTCAAAGATTTAATTCCAATTCTTTCAAATCCTATACCTCTTACGCTACCACTATATCCTGTTTTACTATACATTCCATTTGATAAAGAGAGATGTTTCAATACAACTTGTTCATCAATTACACTATTGAATTCAATATCATTCCAAAATACATTAAAGGTTTTTTTTATTTTGTTACACAATTCATCATATGAAATGGGATCTGCACTTTGCCAAACTGAATATAATACTATACGATTCAGTGGAATATTTTTGTTTAACATTCTAATTAATATAGATATTCTATTTTCAAGATTTCTACAGGTATTTACTAGTGAACTTCTTATAAATTGTAAATGAGCATTAATTTGATGCGAATTAGTTTTGAAAAAGTCAGATATTTCAACCCATTGAAAAGCTGTTTCACTTTCATATAGTCTTTCCACATTATTTATAACTCCAGAATGAATTTCACTTATCATAGCTTCATTTCTAAAAAAGTTCACTGCTGATTTAGAATCACTATGTGTATAAATAAGTTCCCTAATTTCTGATGTATAATACTTAGCACTATTAAAAGTAAATTCTTCATTTGCTACCATAGGCTTTATCAGCCTAATTAGTTTTGACTTCATGCAGTTAAAATCACTCACTTCTTTACTTTTCAGATATTTATCAATCGCTGCTAAATATGAATGATATTCTTCTAAAATATAAAATGTAATATTAACTAAATTATTTGCTGATTCATTAAACAGATTATTATTCTTTCTTAATAGAAACTTTTTCAATAAGTATATAACAATTATTCCAGAAATAATACCTGATATGGTTCCTAATATTAGACTATTTATCAAATCCATTTTTGCACCTTCTCATTTTATAAATCAATTGTTATATATTCTTTAAATTTTTTGTGTTCCTTCAAGTATAAATGGAATGCATGCAATACTGACATCCACTCCTTTATCAAGAATCCATTTAGTAATTCCCTTCACTCTATCCCATTTTTCGTGGAACTTATTTTTACTAGAAAAGATTGCTTCAACTTCTTTCATTTTGTTTTTAATTTCATTCAATTCTTCCAAATTGATTCCTCTAATATCTTCTAATATACTAATAACAGTAGACATAGTTATATTGTTATCAACCTTTACAAGAACATCTTGCCGATTTTCTTGTGATACATTAATCTGATGATCTGAAGAATTAACTTTTTTTAGTAAATCAAATCTAAAATTCACAGCTCTTAGTGATAATAGTTTTGCTTTAACAGATACCAGGTCATCTTTTATATTTTGATCAAGATATCCTAGTATTTCACCATACATATCAAGATCAGTATAGTTATTAATAAGAGAATCAATGAATTTATTTACGACTAAACTATAGTATGATTTAACCTCATTAAGAAGATTTAAAGCTTGCTGCGTTTCATATTTTTTTAAACAATCTTCAATTCTTGTTTCAAATTTACTTGCTTGCGTTTTAAGACTGTATGATTCAATACTACTATTTCTCATTTTTAAAAGTCCTCCATAATTAAGTTAACTGCATATCCTAGATAATATATTTTTGTACAAAAAAACGACATAATAATTGCAACCTATCAATTTCCTAAAACGACATAAATGTCGTGGTTTTTTATATTTGCAATTCAATAATTTATAATATATATATAAACTTCAGAGGAAGGATACTATAAAAAATAGAAAAATCAATCTTAATCTATTTAAAAAAATAATTAAAAAAAGACTACTTATATCTTGTTTTTAAAATTAACTTACCCTCTTCATCTATACGGATTTTTTGCACTTCTACGATTTTCTGGAACATGTAGTACCATCCTTAAGTAAAGAAATAGCAACCTACATCTTTCCTCATTGCTTATATTATATCATTATTAACTAGTATTTTAAATGATACTTTCATGTTTAAATGAATCTGTTTATTACTACATATTCTTTAAGGGGTTAAGTAATCAAGATTTCATGCTGGTCTATTATTAATGTAATTAAAGTATAACTCAATAGCTATTGAATATTAAAAAAAGTAGATAACAAACAATCTACTTCTCCACTTTTTATATTACTCAATTGTACAATCTAGTCTTTCAACATTAAATTCAACAAATTCATTATTCTTAATATCTTTTGGTAATGGTTTATCTAGACTAAACAATAAATCACCAATTTCAATAATAGCATTAAGGCAGTTTAGAGCTTTTCCTTGTAAATGATATGGATAATGTGATGAAAGTTTTGTAATTGAAAACACACCAATCTTTGAACGAAAAATATCATCAGCAAATAATGTAGATATTTTCAAAACTTTTTGATTCTTTAAATAAGTGGATAAAAAAAGTTTACTTTGGAAAGTAAACTTTTTTTTAATTCTCAGGATTAATCTAATATATTGATATTAATTATGCTTTATATATTTCTCTACTAAAATGGAATTTATCACTTTATATTTATTAATATATGTAATAAATCTTTTGGAAAAATAAATTTTATATCCTTGATGTGTATTTGAAAATGTCAAATCAATAAGATTAAAACTTCTAGTTTTCCCCAGCATACTATAAAAATGTACTATATCATCATTAAAATAAATTTTCCAATTTTTTCTTAGCATTATTAATATAAAACTAAGTATTAAGGAGAATAAAAATAATATGATTGGTATTAAAAGCATTACTCTTTCACCTTCTAAATAAACATCAAAAAATAATATATATAAAAATAAATTTACTAAAGAGAGAATAAAAAAGAATATTCCAAAGTAAAAAATGTTAACATCATACTTCAGTGCATGAAAACTTGAATTATTCTTAACCACATTTGTTTTGTGATACAGATTAATATTACCTAGGAGGGCATCCACATTAAGCAATGATAATCCTATATAATATTCCATATTATTTCCTTTTGAGAAAATAACAACATAGTTATCCTCAACACTCAAAATAATATCCTTAAATTGAACACGAGTTTTTTTAAAAAGCCTTGTTATAATCATGTTATTTTCAGTATACTCAATTTTCCATCCATGGTAAATAACTAGAAGAAACCCTCCTAGAAGAAACAAAATACTGGCTATTACAAAGCCCCCATTTTGTTCAGATACATCCACTACAAATATATTAACTGGAATTATAATTACTGAACATACTTGAAAAATAATACCTATAAAGAAAAATCCGCTACTCAACTTAATAATACCTTTGTATTTTTCCTTTTTTATATCAAAATACTTCACCCCATTCAGAACTAAAGGTACAATCCAAACAATCCCTACAATTAATATAGCCCTTATTACAAAATTCATCACACTTCACCTTCCTAAAAGTTTATCTTATTATATTTTATATTAATATTTTCTTATTGTAAAGAAAAACAGCCAAAATCAATCTGACTGTTTAATGAATATATTATTTTTTAAATTGTCTAATAACCTTATTGAATAAAATCATTAACATAATAATAAAAATCTTATAAATCATATTATATTAATCCATCAATTATAGAATTAATTAGTTCAATAGGCATACCTCTTCTTACAGCTTTTAAACTATTCGTGTTAAGTCTTTGAAAATGTTTTAGCATCATTTTTTGATAATGTTTTTCTAATCTTAGTCCCTTATTAGCTTTCAATAATTTATCATACTTAAGATATTTTGTATTTCTACCATATTGTGCTCCAGGTCCACTTAAAGCACCGAATGCTAACCCGACTCCAAATGCTAACCCAACTTTCAATAAGTCAATTTCCTCTCCACTACTAAATTGTGTTGCAATTTCTCCAACACTATTTGTTGTTGCTCCAGCTAACGCCATTCCATATCTGCTAATTCCAGATCCTCCAAATGCTCCCATGACCATTCCCACAGACGCATCAATTAAAACAATACTCCAATCAATCTTTCCTTCTGAAGCATATTGTGTTCCAGCGGAAACTCCACCTCCGATAAGTAATCCTGCTGCTGCACCTAATAAAACTGGCGCTGCCGCTCCAGCAGTTAATGCGATGACTGCTACAATTGCTACAGCCGCCACAAAAATAAGTATGCTTGTAGCCCATTTACTTGATTTATTACCGTTTTCATCATAATTTGTAATTGGATTATTTTCACAATAAACAAATAAATTTGTTCCATTTAATGACTCTTCATCAATATAGCTAGTTGCATCTGCACTAATCCATCTTCCAAGTTCAGGATCATAATAACGGGTTTTACAGTAATACATTCCTATTTCTTCGTCATAGTAATAACCTTTGTACATAAATGGATTATGTCTACTTGCATAGTTGTCAATTAAAATGGTTTTTGTTACTTTACCCCATGCATTATAGCTATATTTCACTACATAAATGCCATCTTCATCAATAATTTTATTGATGTTTCCAGTAATATCTCTTTGATAGAAATATTCTTTACCTTCTGTGTTAAATCCAATTAATAATCCTTGTTGATCATAATTAAAATGTAACTGAATTGTTTCATTATTAACAACTTTCGTCATACCAATAACATTACTTCCTTCTAAATCAAATGTTGTTGTTTCTAAAGGTGTAACTTTTTTAATTCTAATACCTTCTTCATTATAAGTATATCTAAAATCATTTCCAATTGATGTTAAACGTCTACCATCCCAGCCTAATGAATTCATCATACCATTTTTCATCATTACTGTCGGATTTCCTTTATAAGAATCTCCATACACAAATGATTGTTTAATAGCACTAGTTAATAAATCATCAACTTGAATTAATTGGTCTTTCACTGATGTACTATATACATATCTTTCAGAAACAGTTAATGTTCCATTATCAGTTACTTGCTTAGTAAGTATATTCCCATTCTCATCATAAATGAATGTTTCTATCTTATTCCCAATCGTTTCACTTAATAATCGTCCTAATTTATCGTACTCATAGATTACAGTTGTTTGTACAACCCCGTTTAGTTTCTCTACTTTTTGTGTAATATTTCCAACTTCATCATACTGATATTCAAAAGTTGTTCCATCAGAATTAGTCTCTTTATCTATTCTAAATGCTGTGTAATCATAAGATGTTGAAATCTCATTTCCTTTTACAATAACTTTTTTACTTGATACTCTACCTAAACTGTCAAGATTATTACGTACAATAATGCTTGTTCCATTTGATGTAATTTCACTTACTTTTGCTGAAGTGATTTTTTCATTTGAAAATGCAAACATTTCAATAAGTCCATTTAATAATTTAGTCGTTGTTGATTCTGTTGTACCAATATATGTTCTTGTATCTAATAAGTCGACTGCAGTTGATATTGAATACTCTTCAATTCCATCAACATATAATTTAATACCAGAAGCATCAAACGTTACAGCTAAGTTATACCATTTATCAGTATCGATTGTATGATTTATATCAGATATATTATTGTTTTTCACTAAGAATAATCTGTTTTGTGAATTTACATATACTCCCAATACTTCTATGTTATTTCTAATAGAACTAAAAATCTGTCTATCGTTTGTTACTGTTCCATCTAGTTTAAATCGTAGTGCTAAAGAACCAGAAGTCTTCAATCCTAAATCGTATGCAAGCATTGATTCATTACCAGGTGTAAAATTACTTATATCATCATAACTACCATAAGAATGCTTCTGACTTGCTTGATCATATTTGAAAACCTTAGCTTTATCAACTTTGAATGAATCATCTGTCTTAACAAGCCTACTTGGTTTTAATCCTTTTGATGATACCAATGAACCATTTAATGTGATTACATCCATACCTTGATATGGTGTTGGATTATAATAAATAACTCCGTTAGATTTTGTAATTGTATTTACAGTTAAATATTTTTGTCCTTCATCATAAATAGCTTTAAATAAATCTGGTTGATAATCATAAGCTCCAAAAGACATCATACAAATTTTAAATGATAATGATAAATCATTATCACCAGTTGTTGCATCACTTGAAGAAGAACCACCTGTAGGTACGTCATGATGTGACACAATCAAATGATTAATAAATGATGGATTTTCATCAATAACAACACTACTTGTTGTTTCTCCGTTCAATGTAATCATACATTTATCTGTAGAAGTACCTTCTTCTCTAAATAATTTTATACCAACAAGATTCCATTCATCTTTTACAATTTGATTTGTAGTCGTTACTTTTTCAACTCCAGATTCTGTTACATAAACCAACTTATCTGTATCTTTAATTGCTAAATGAGAAAACATTTCGTTGATACTTAAATTAGAGTCATTTGGATCAGGTGTTACTGATTGGAATGTGAAAACATTTTGAGTTGCACTTGTTCCGCTTGGTTTCACCCATGCATAAAACGTTTTATTATAAGCAAATCTTTTTTTCCAACTTGATAAACTAAATGGTTTTCCATTCGAATATCCACTTGTCCTATTAGCGTTAACTGTTGATAAATCATACCAAATAAAGTCATAGATATCATTAAATGCAAATACACTCATATCAATATCACTTTCAACTGCATGATCTGCTGTTTTCAATTTGGGAATTGCACCGTAAGTTCCTTTTCCATACATTCCACCTTTAACAACATCATCTGCAAAAATATTTTCAATTCTTGCAAAGTATCCTTCTTTAGAATACTCATTATATTCGTAATCATATTCAAAATCAAAAGAACGTGTGAACCCATTAATATCATAAGTAACTTTCTGCATACTACCTAAATTATCATAAGTATAAGAAATTTGTCCTTCATCTTCTGTAGTAACTTTCAATAAATTCCCACGCATATCATAATCAAAATGCTTAAATATACCATTTCTCAAGTCTTTTACATGAACAATTTGGTTATTATCATTATAGAAATATTCCACAATTCCAACATAGTTTAATTTAACGATAGATACTCTATCCTTATCATCATACTCAAATGTATAAGTATCACCTGATGCACCATATTTTTTATTAGAAACTAGCCCTTTATTAATACCATTAATTGTTTCTCCATAATATAATTCATTTAATACTGAATCATTTGATTTAACCTTTTTCAGTCTTCCCCAATTATCATATTCATAGTTATACTTAGTACCATTTGAATTCTGTGATTGAAGTACTTGTCCTTTTGAGTCATGCTGAATATCATTTTGATGGGTTGTACTATTCAAAATTGAATAGACTTTTTCAAGTTCAGAATAATCATTGTATTCATAATCCATTGATAATCCATTAGGTAAAGTTACTTGTGTAACTCTATTTAAATAATCAAATGCATGACTAGTAATGTTATTATGTTCATCAGTTTGTGTTAAAGGATTACCTTTACTATCATACGTAGTCGATAGAATAATCTCTTCTTGATCTGATGATGTTAATTTTGTTGTGCTCACATTTCCATCTACATCATATGTGAATGCAACTTTATTCCCAGATAAATCCTTAACTGTTTTAATTCTATTACTTGTATCGTAGTCATATCTAAATGAACTTCCATCTTGTGCAATAATACTTACAACTTGATTATCTTCATTATATGCAGCTGATAAACTTGCTCCACCAGCATCCATAGATTCTGTAATATTACCTCTAGCATCATAATTATAGAACTTTCCAAACGAATCTCTATATAACTGAATTGCATCAAACATTGCCTCATTACCACCACTATATTCTATACCAATTGTAACTGATGAATAATCGTATTGCGCTGTGATACTTCTTGTTAGCATTTGCCATTTACTAAAGTTTCGATCAAATTCAAAATAATGTGTATATGAAGTTTGATTAATATAATCAAATCTTAAATATGCTCTAAATTTATTATTAAAAGATGCATATGCTTTGGCAAACACGCTGAAAACTAAAGATTCACCCGATAAACCTTTTATATTTAAATCCTGATACATTTTCTTTACACTAAACTGTGACGATGTTCCAGAATCAGCAACATCTCCAGGAGCAAAACGCATAACATTTCCTCCAAGAATTGGTGAATGTTCATCACTGCTTGAAACTTGTACTATTTCATCTACAGTTTCATCGTTGTCAAATAACCATCCTTCAGGTAAATTATCTTCAACAAACTGCATATAACCATTTCCAACTAAGTTAGTTCTATTACTCTGATCTACTAAAGTTAATTGTAATTCATCTACAAATAATTCACACTGATTACTTGTCGCTATTATTTCTACAAACATACTGATATTATATGCATCACTTGGAATTGTTGATGTATTACCAGTAAATTGATACCAACCCTTATCTCCTACTCCATAAAACTTACTCTCATGGAAATGTTGAATTGGACGAATTTCAGTTGATGAAGCTCCAGAACTAGATCCTACTGATACTTCAACTTCTTCATCTCTTGTATACGTTCCATGAGCTCTCAATTTGATTGTTCCATATGTGATTTCACTATTAGGATCTGATTTGCTATGCTTTATCATTCCTTTTAAAACATAAGACCCTGATTCTGCTGGATATATTTTTTGTTCAACTTTAACTGTATCATTATCTGCAAGATTGATTTTCAAGCAATTATCTCCATGAACGCCACCATAAAAGGATTCTACTTCACTACTTGTATTTAAAATTAATTTCCATCCAAATGTTTCATCATTAAATAGATTATCAGAATCTTCAAAACTATGATTAACTATTAAATTTCTAGAATTTGATTGTACATTTGAAACACCAATTAAATTATTAGATTTTCCATCCTCATATTCATCGTAATTGTATGTTATAGTTCTACCTTCAGAATCCATTTCAATTTTACATCTTCCAAAATTATCAAAATAATAATGCATCACACTATCATCAAAACCAATAACCTTTGTTTCGTTATTATTGTATTCATAATTTACCTTATGTCCTAAAACATTTAAACTATCATATAATAAAACTTCTTTAACGACAGAACTATTATAATTATATACCATTTTGTATCCTGTCATTATATCAATAACTGTTTTTAACTTACCGACTTCATATACATACTCTGTTTCGCTTAATTTAGTTGTATTTGTATAAAAACCACTTTCAATGGCTTCATATATATAAACAAACTTTTTGTTCAAAGTACCACTCAAATAATCAAATTCTAGGTACATTTTCTGATTAGTAAAATCTACTATGTGTATTTGATTACTCATGTAAGTAATCAATACTCGTTCACCATCTGAATTTTCTATTTTTTCTAGATGGTCTCCACTCCATGTGTATGTAATTGAGTCTCCACTCTTAAGCGTCTGTGATATAATTTTTGCCTTAGATGGACAAAGATCGTTTTGCCATTGAATAAGTGTTTCATTATCCATTCTGTCATATAAATGAACAATATCATACGTACCATCAGTAGATAACTGAATGTATGATCCTAGTGTATTACTATAAAATGAATCTCCACTATGTCCATGATCTTTTATTCCAAGAATATTTCCTTCTTCACTTCCACTTTCTATTATTGTAAAGTAATGTTTATTACCTGTAGAATCTTGAAGCAAGATATTTCCATTCATTAAGTCTTCTAACTGCAGGTGAAAACTTGGGACAATTGATGTTCCCATATCATAAACTGCATTAATTTCTACCTCTGGATTAAAGACAGCCCCAAACGAAATCGGTACTTTCTTACTCATTGTACTTAACCCAGTGATTTGATGAATTAATTTACCTGTAAACAGATTTACTAATCCTTCCCCTGTACTCCCAATCCCGTTTTGATCATATTTATAAGAACTACTCAATCCTAATACCTCAGTTGCATGTGATATACAGATTTCATGTGGCTCTACTTGTTGTGTAAGTGCTTGAGGACTAAAGAATACGATGTCGTCTTCCGATGTAATATTATTTCTCACAATAAACATTATATCCCTAAAGGTTCCTATAGGGGCATCTTGCGCCATTTTTGTGATATCAAGTTTCACAATATTTGTTTCTGTATTATGTACTAATGAATGGTCATTTCCAATAATCACTACAGTATCTTCAACTACTTCATCTCCAATTAAACTACTGGCGATTGAACGTATATTTGAATCGGCAATATCTGTGCTATCACATTTAATCACCTTTAAACCATGAGATATTGAAGCATGCTGAAATGCTAATGTAAATGATGTTACCCCTAATTTATGAGATAATTCAAGGTCTAAGAATCTTACTTTCACAAATAAGTCCGTATCACTATTTACTAATCTACTATCATCATCATATACTACTCCATTCTTAACAAATCTTGACTCTACTTCAATTCTTGGTTTATTTGTTATATTACTAAATTTTTGTATCATTTTTATTTTCTCCTTTTATATTAATGTAATTAAATTCTCCATTTCACTGATATCTAATTTATTCAGTGCATGGGTAAAATCCAATAAATCTATTGTTTTATCGAGTTCTCTTTTTAAAAACTCTTTTAGACTATTTTGTCTTTGGCTTCTTTCTAGATTTATTAGATTATCTTTATATACAACTAAGAAGTCTATATCACTATTAGTTGTAGTTATTTCTTTTGCATAAGAACCATATAAATATAGTTTCTTAACTTTATACTTAGATACAATATTAGGTTTTAACCTCTTTATCGTATCAATTATTATTTCTTTTGAAACATAACTCTCTTTTATCTCATGCTTTTCTTTTGTTTCAATTTGAGAGAAGATCATCATTAATTTTTCCATATTTTCTTCTTTTATAGCTCTAAGATATGACTTATGAACAAATACATATGGAACCATTGGATATCTTCCTTTTTTTATCATTATCAAATTTGATATAATAAATGCTAATTCGTGTTTTCTATCTATTTCCGTTTTCATAACATATAAATGCATCAATGCTGCTAAATAATGTGATGGTCCATCATAACTTATGTAATATTCTGAAATAATTTTATCACAGACACTGTCTTCTAATTTCGTATGGGTTAATAAAAAATACATAGATTGTAGTGTATTACGAAAAAATATTTGATTTACATTATTTAAAGCGAACATATATGAATCTGCAAAACTCTTTATATTCATTTCCGTTTTTGTTTCAGCTTTTTGCTTATCTAGAATAATCAATTTAAACTTTTCATGTGTTAAATCTATTTTTAGTAACTTTGACGTAAATTCAACAAACCTATAGAAAAATTTAATATCTATTTCTTTATCAAGTAGCATCAAATATCACTTCCCTTTCTTTAAATGGATATTCTGAAAATCCCTCAAAATACTCTCCTTCAAATTGCACATCAACTCTTCTACCTAATATTTCTTTTAGACATGTAAATATGTCGTTTTTATTTTTATACTTTTTTATTTTGCTATTAATTTGAACAAATAAATCAATATCACTATACTTGGTTGCTTCGTCTCTTACAAAAGATCCGTATAACCATACTTTTACAATTCCAAAATTTTCTAATAGCTTATTCTTTTGTCCCAATAAAATCTCTACTATTTCATTTTTCGTCATAATATTATATTCAACTGAGTGTTTAAGTGAAAAATCTCTTAAACTAGAGAATAGGTTGTATAAACTCTCGACAGTAATATTAGAATCAATCATTCTTTTTGTAAATTCTAAGTACTTCCTAGAAAAAATCATTGGTATATATGAATTATTTTTCAAATGAATATCAAAAACTATCAATGCCAATTCCAATGAATACGACTCAAATACTTTTTCTTTGATAATGTACCAATATATCCAAACATAGAAAAGTGGTTTATTCATTTTCTCTTTTTCATAATACTCTTTCATAAATAATAATGTTTTATTTTTGTTAATCTCATTTAAATTCAACATTTCACAACTCTTAATACATTCTTTTTCACTAAAATCTTTACTTGATTTCAAGAACAAGAATACATTTTTCAGTTTTTCAAATTCAATCTCTTGTTCACTTATTGCTTTTCTATTCTTATAAAAAATATCCTTTAATAACATATAGCCATTTTTAGGCGTACGTTTTGAATTTAGAAAGTATAACATCTTAAAATCAATTTTTTCGTTGTATTCATTCTTATATTTAATAAACATTTAATTAAATCACCTCTTTCACATTTTTTGATTTCTATTTAATTGGAATATATAAAAGCAATCAATTTAATCACCACCTTCACTATAAAAAGACATATAACTTATAGTTTTTTACAACCAATTAATTGATTTTTTGGTAGTATAAACTTTATAGATATTAGTCTATACATAGTGGAGGTGATATATTGGAATCCCAAAATAAGAATAAATCTAAGTCTTTTGAAGAAGAAAAAATTAAACTTTTAAACAAATTCTTTATGAAAAATGTGGTTTTTGGTGCACTCTTTATGCTTATTATGTTTTCAGTTACAGTAATATTACTATTACTAATAATCAAGACTACTTCAGTAGATGAGACTTTAAAGATTAGTTTAATTTCTATGGTTGTTACATTTATCATTACAACAAGCAAAAGTATAATTGAGAAATCAATAACTATTGTTAGTTATTTGATAAGATTATTAAGTGAGGAACAAAGAGGGTTAAGTGGAAATTTAGGTATTGAAATTGATAAAATTGAACTTGAAGAAATTGAACAAAATGGCTAGAGAAAAATAAAATAGCATTTTACTCAAGCTTTAGGTCAACAAGATTAACAAAATAAAAAACCGATAATATTATTGAATTATTATCGGTTTTTTATTTTGTTTGAATCTACAAATACTTGTGCTACCTTATTGTTTGATTTTTTTATCATATTAATTACACCTTCACACTGCTGTTATAGTACAAAGATGTTTTCCTGCCACTTTATAAAGGTTCCTTTATTACTTTTTGTTCCCTTAACCTATTCCTAATAATTTTTAGCTTTTTAGATATATATTGTTGTGAAACTCCTAAATGCTCTGCATAAGCCTTTTGATTTTCAAATTGAATATATTCTTTAATGAACTTTTGTTCTCTTATTGTTAAATACTTTTGGTAACCCTCTGGGATTTCAGTGGTATCACTAACTATTCTTTTATCAGCAATTAGATCAAGATACTCAATTTCATTATCATTATGACAATTCAAACTAAGATTACAATTCTGGATATACTTGTCAATCCTACGATTAAAATCTATTCTAAAATTTATACATACTACTCTTAGATATTTCCTAATTTTAATTTCACCAACAAAATAATAGAAATCCTTTTTAATCAATTTTAAATTTTCTGTTTGAGATGATTCTCTGTTGAGATCTGAAGCCATTAAAATGTTAATATAAAACTTTTTTAAGTAATTATTATTAAAATCTATTATGTAATTATTTTCTTTTTGTAAAAAATCTAGGAGCAAACTATTATCTATATCAAGAATTTTGAAATCATCATTAATTGTTATGAATTCATTTTGTAATATCTTAAACAACTTCATTAATAATTCTTGCTTTAAATCCTCGCGAAACTGACTTAATACTTTTAATGATTCATTCTTAATTATTTTTGTCATATCATTAATTATTTTTTCAAATAGCACCTCTTTTTTATTGCTTTGGTATTCTAGGTATTCTATAAACATCTCTATTCCGCCTTTCAATATATAAAGACGGATTATATTTTATAAAAAACAACCTAATTTTGAATTATCCCCTTTTTACATCAAAAATATTTACTGCATATACTCTTATAAAGAATTACTTACTGCATATTACTAGTGATTTTTGAAATATAGTCCCTTGTTAATCCAATCTAATAAAAAGGAAATTAATCAGTTTATTTGATTAATTTCCTTTTTATTATTCTATATTGGTTCAACAAATATGATGATCTACTACATATCATGTATGCTTTTTCATTTATCCCAATTGCTTATTCTTTTGCTACCTTTACTCTTCTAATTTCTTCGGAAATACTTTGAAGCATTTGCATGCTTTTTTCATGTTGATGTTTATTATATAAATATTTGTCACATCGTATTTTTTCTATAGTTGATTTATACCAATCAAGCAATCTGTTTACTACCCCTTCCATTTGATCAAAATCATTATTTTGAGCAGATTCAACAAGAATTTTGGAGTAATTTCTTATATAGAAGTCTCTAGTATATTCGTTAATGGTATTTGCTAAACCAATAACCTCATACTTAACAAACTCATGTAATTCCATATTTAATCTCCTTTCACATTATTGTATGGTAAATCTACCACTTAAAAACTTATTTATTTTTTAAACAAAATTTGATAGAATTATAATAGGTTTATTGTCCCACTACAACTGGTACTTCTGGAATTTTATCATAATCATCAGCTTGTACTGCAATACTATTTGAAAATAATACTAAACCAAATACAATAACTACTAAAAGTAACGCTTTTTTTAACTTATTCAATACACACACACCCTTTCTGTAATTACATTTTATATGTATGTGATAAATAAGTTAATGCCAAATATGGCAGTAAGGAGATTATTATGAGAACTGAAACTATTTACTTTTATCATATTGATGAATTAAGAGATGAAAATAAAATAAAAATTGAAGAGTTTATTGAAGGTATATGTTCAATTAGACAATATTGGAGATATCGTAATGGTGATAATGTATGCACTCAAAAAAAAATAACATTATTTCTTGAGAAATTGAATTTAAGTCATAGTGAATTTTTTAATTACTTTTATGCAAAAGAACTAAGTGAATACAAAAGATTAGCTAAACTATATTCACTTATTAATATAAATAAAAAAAATGAAGCTAAAGAAATAATAACTTCATTAAATAACATTAATTTTGTTAGTATTGAAACCCGTTCACTATTTTCCTTATATAAACTATTGTATGAAAATGAGTTTTCAAATTCATCTTTACAACATAAAATAAATAACTACGCAAAAGCAATAGATTATCCGAAATGTTTAGAAAGAACTTTTTATTCTTTTAGAGATTTGGTTCTTCTAATCCGTATTGCGAAGTATGAGTCTAAATGTAATATATTTAAAGCAACTGAACGTTTGTATGAGATTATAAAGACTGATATTGTTTATGTATCAGGGCATACTAGATTTTTTATGCCTAGTATTTTTGTTTCTTTGTCAAAAATATATGGTTCTTCAGGAGATTTCACTAAATCTCTAGATATTAGTAATGAAGGCATTGAGTATTCAAAAAGAATCCAAGATTCTCGAGCATTACCAAATCTATACTACTCATCAGCAATTTCAAAATACAAACTTGGTATTAGAAATCAATACGAAGATGACATAATCAAGTGTCTATTTAGTTCTATTGCTTCTCACTCAAAAGAAACATACAACCTATATGTTAACTTGATAAAAAATACATTTGGAATTACAGATGAAATACTAATAAATATGATTAGTTCCTATTTAATACTGCATAAGTAGGTTCTTGTAGTAAAACCTTACTTTTTATTGTACAAAAGTAAATTATGATCATTTCTTGTTTACATTTATTCACCATTAGAAAAGAGGTATTCTTTTCCAAAAAGAAATACTAATACTTTGTGTGAATTCACTCCAGAATATTATATATTACCATAAAGATAATTATGTAGTTCTGCATCCCTAGTAATATACTCTCTAAGTTTTTTAATTGCTTTATTAATTGTTTTTGAAATATATTGTTGTGAAACACCTAGCTCATTTGCAATAACAGTTCCTTTTTTAGTTTTAAAATAGAATTTATATATAATTTCTTTTTCTTTTTCAGTTAAAACAGCATCTATAACTTCAAAAAGTTTTTTTCTTACCTCACTTTGTAATAACTCTTCAAAAATATCTGCTTCACCAGGAATTTCATTTAGTAATTCTGTACCTACCTCAGAAATATCATTTAATGATATGCTTAAACTATATATTTTCTTTTTTAATAACTTATTCCTGTAGTTTTTTAAACTAATAAATATGTAAGCATCAATATTTTTGATTGTACTATTAACTTGTAGACTATTTATTAGTGATAGTAGATACACTAGTAATTCCTGATAGATATCCTCTTTAATATTATTGTTTAATGAGGATGTTAAATACTGAATTGCATTAAGATGTAAATTGATTGTCTGTTTCATAGTCTCACCTCTTATAGTAAAGAGGGGGTTCTTAATAAAAAATACAACCATAATATGTCTCAAAAACAATATTCTATGCAAACATACTAATTACAAAGTCGTTTTATTGTCTATCTATATAATATAAAGAGATTATCTATAAGAGATTTACATAAAAAAACATCTTGCTCAAATTGAAAGCAAGATATTAATAAAATATATAAAACCGATTTAATTTAATCAGTTTTTTATCACTTAGATTGTAATAACCAATAAATTTCAGTTGCATCAACCTGGTCACAAATTTTATGATGTTTATATTTGTGGTTCATCATAAATAATCCTGGAACGCCTGAAATTTTTCTTAATAATTCTCTGAAAGCTGATTTAGTGACTTTAATTTTATTTCAAACACTTTTGGAACACAACTAAAGATAGTTATATGTGATGATGCTACAATAAGTAGAAATCCCATTTTTCTGCCATTTTATCCGTGATATCAACAATTCCGTCTGATACAAAGTATAAAGCTTTATCTAACAAAATAGTTAAAAAATACCAAAAGAATACCCAAACAACAAATATCTCATAAATTACTATATATTCATATTAATCATATTTGCATTATAATTATTCTTTTTGTATTTATATATATTTCTAGGCTTTGTTTAATCATACTATTCCTAAATTCAAAATAAAAAATCTTAAATAGTATATACTACTTAAGATTTTTTCTTGTATTATTAAATGCTTTATCATAATATCAGTGAATTTACTTCAATATATTCTTATTTCGAATAGGAAGATAAAGTAAAACTCCAAAATAACTAAAAAACAGTAACATTATAACCCAAAATATTTTTGATTTGTTACTAATATTCTCCTTATTTAATAAACTTATCAATAAGATTATTGGGAACAAAAAAATTAGTACACCCAAAATATATATACCCCAATATACCTGATCTGTCATTAAGATTCATCTACAATCTGAATTTTTGTTATTATTAAATCTGAACTAGGTAAGTGCTCATAATTTGTGAAAAAAGCTACATAATAGTCGTAATCAACTTGATAAACAAAAATAGTATCTATATTAATAAAACTTCCAGCATAAATAGCTACACCGACTTCACTAATTCTTGTACCCATTGGAATGTATAAAGCATTCATAATATCAAATGAATTAAAAGACCAATCTAATTTTAAAGTATCCTCATGAAGATAATAATCAGTACCGTCTCCTAATGGAATAGATAATAAATTTAACCCAGAGTCCATTTTTTGATATATACCGTTGCGATATGATAATAAAAATTCATTATCTTCATCTATTATAATAGCATTTAGATTAGGTGCTCCGGTAAAATGTCCTCCACCAACAGACATAACATTTTTTGATATAACTAATACTTCAACATTATCATTGTAAGTTAAAGAATCAGTCTTTAGAAAATCAGAAACAACATAAATAACTGATTTCCCATTAATTTCCTCAGGTATTAAAACTATATTTTCAGAACCTAAATATCTATTAATAGATATCCCTTCAATTATTTCGTTAGTAAATATATCTACTACTTCTATATCTGAAAACTCAAATATATCGGTATAATCAAAATACTCTACTTCACCATTTATATCACAACCTGTTAAAACTAATAAAATTGTTGTCATCATTAAAACTAAAATCCCTTTTTTCATCTTTATCCCTCTTTCAATTTAGTATTTTTATAAATATTATACCATTAATTTATATGGATGTCATCAACAAAAAAAGAACTAACATCTAAGTTTATTAGATATTAGTTCTACTGTTTATTTTATGTATCAATTTTAATACACAGTGTAAACACATTATATTTTATATAACTTTTAGTCAAATAATACAAATGCAGTAAACCTTACAGTTTCAGGTTGATCACATGTATTCATATGGTGAAAAGGAATAATGTCTGGATTCCATTCATTGATTAAAAGAGATAATCCAATAAGAATTTTTTCTGGGGCTGTAAAAACTGCTGTGGTAAGATTTCCTACAAATCCTACTACACTATCGACAATCGGATTTATATTAACCCCCTCAACCAAATTACTAATTATATCAGTGTTAACTAACTCAGGAAGACCTAGATACACATATGATCTATCATAAATTCTAATATTGTTGCTATCTATAGTCAATGGCTCCTCCTCAGATGCTCCAGTTTGATCCTTTAAGAAGACAACACCATCAGAAACAAGCTGCGTTCCTGTTAAAAATTCAATTCCATCATCAAACCCAATTTCCACTAATGTGGTTTTGTCTATTTTGACAGCAACTCCAGCCACAATATACAGATCGTTTTTCTTACTTGATAAATTCCATCTTGCTCTTAAACCTTTTAGATAGTCATCGGATGTAATGTTTTCTAATCCTTCAATTATTTCAGGATTTATGCTGCTTGGTAACATTCCTAATACTTCTCCAACAAAACTAGTTGCACTACTATCACCATAAGGTGAATGGATAGATACTAATTTATCAATTTCATTTGGATACTTCAATGTAAATTCGGTATTAACTAGTCCACCTTTACTATGTCCAACTAAATTAAATTTTCTAGTATATCCTAAATCTTTTATTCCATCTATAAACATTTTTAATTCTTCTCTTTGAGATTCAACTGAATCTACGCCGTTCTTAAATTCTGTTTTAATGTATATATTTTTATTTTTTGGTGCGTTTGCATAATAATCTGCAAAATTGCTCATCCATAATGCTACCTTTTCACTTCCAGTCATATATACTTGATTACTAACTGGTCCTACATTACCTGTTCTATTTGATAAACAATCAATATAAACTATTTCTTCTGTTTCTTCTAATAATGTTGTTTGAAATCCACTAAAAGAACCCTCACTTCCAACAAATCCATGTTGCATTAAAACTATTTTCCCAACTCTTGGTGCACTTGACATATTATGTCCTCCTTTTTTATTTTATACTTACAAGGAGGAATATCAACACTCTTTATACAACCAATTATTTAATTCTTCTCATATATTTTGAAATTCTTTTATAAAATATTGTATTTTGTATTTCTGAATAAACACTTAAATCAACTGGAATTTCAAATAATTCTTCTAAATATTCTTTAATTTTTTTCTTATGCCATATATCTATATCTACTAGAATATCTATATCACTATACTCATTATTTGTTTCTAATATGTATGATCCATAAATATATATTGATTTTGGTAAAAATAGCCTTTTAATTTCATCTTGATTATCATAATATTTTTCTAGGATCGATTTAATATTTGTCTTTTTGTGTTTTTCCCTATAAACATAATTAAATCCTTGTATTTTCTTTATAAGATCATTGAAGTAAAAAATATCATTGCAATTAACTGCATATTTGAATAATTTGTAATACGGGAAAAATACAATTGGTGTAATTCCATTCCAAATTAATGAAAAATTTATCAGTAATGTTACTACCTCATATGTATCCGAGTAAAAAATCTTATTTTTAATTGAATAATATAAAATTTCTTCTACAATTTCATATGTATTATTCTCTTTTATCTTTTTCAATTTTTCGTCTAATACATACATATACTTCATATTAGGTTCTTTATAGTTAACTGTTTTTATTGATTTATATAAGTGATCAATATCAGTTAAAGTAATTTTTTTATCAATATATATGTAAAATGACTCTTTTAGCTTTTCAAAATATAATGTCACTTCATTTTTAGCAAAATCTTTGTTATTGTATACATTTTGAATATCATTATAATACTTTTCTGTAAGCTCTCCAAATTTTGAAACACACAAGTTCTTAAGAATCTTAAAATCAATTTTTTTATTATATTGTATATCTTCTATGTTCATTAAATCTCCTCCTTATGTTATTAAGAGGGATTTGATCTTTAAATATACAACATATTTTTCTATTTTGTTAAAAAAAATCGCCAAATGGTGGCTCAATCTTTCTTCATTTTTGTGAAAACAAGTTTTTTTCACTGCCACGATTTCTCTGGACACATAGTCCCCCCCTAAAGTTTGAAAAAAGTGAAATACAACATTCCTTGTTTCTTTAATTATATTATTTTTAATATGAATTATGAATCATATTCTTATGTATGAGTAAATCCATTTACTGTTCGATATTCTACCGATATTAAGTAATCAAGTTTTCAAGCTAGACTATTGTTATTGAAGTAATGATATACAGTTCTATAGCTGTTTGTATATGTATCTTAATATAGCAAAAGATCTATACCTATCTACTTTATCTAAACTTGAAGAATCAAATCTTTCTAAAAAAGGGGGAAAGGAGATAATTCAAAATATAGATAATGTAATAGTACATACTGGAATCGCAAGAGTTCAGATAACGTACTAGAAAGAGGATTATTATGAGAAGCAATTTAACCAATAGAAAATTAATAAATTTCATTCTAGGAAAACCAAGAATGAAGATTGAAAATTTGAATCATTTCATCATACATTATTCAATAGGATTTTTCATGCACATAGTATTTTGTTTTTTAATTATGCTTGGTATGTGAATTATAACAAAGAAATTTTTCTTAATATGGTACTTCTCAGTATATTTCCATTTATAGTATTTTGTTTACAAGACTTCATCCAAAATAAAATGAAGACATAACCTCTTCATTTTATTTAATCAGCATTTTCGATTCATTCAATAAGGATTTAATAAATTTTAATATACCTGATTCCTTATCATTGATAAAACAACTCAATGCTTTTGAGTCATCACTAGTGATTTTGTACTCAGGATTAGAAAATTTAACCTTAATAGATGTCTTAATGAAATTATTTCCATACTTAAAACTCAATTTAACTGCTTCACTTTCAATAATCAATGTTCCTAAATGTTCATTTGATACATTTGAAGTTACAATGATATTTTCAGTGATATACTTAATATCTTTGTGTCCTGTTGCTTTTTCATAAATATGAATCTTATTACTTGATAAATAAAAATCAAATCTTTTATCACAATAGGTATTAAGACTTATTATATCATTAATTTGTGTTTGTTGATTATATTCAAATAATGAAAGTTTCATTGCTTCACTCAATTGATTCACCCTTCCTAATCATCTAGATTACTTCTAATCTCATCATGTATTTCTTTTGCTCTATTACCGTCTTCTGTTTTACCTAATCCCTCTCCAAACTCTTCATTATGTTCTTCTGTTTTTGGAATGTCTAATTCATTATATTCATTCTCTAAGTCTTTATTTTTCTTATCACTACACATATTACTAACCCCCTCTCAAAATCAATTATATCATAAGAAAGGAGAATTCATACATGTGTACATATTACGAATCAATAAATTGTAGTGATAAATGAGAAGTGTTATAGTAACTATATAGATACATTAATTATAAATTCTAATATAGGGGGGGGGACACATGTCAAAACCAAGGATTACAAAAGACGTAGAAGGGAAAAGGCTAATTGAGTTTGAGGCAGTATCAAATATAAACAAGTACTACTTCATTAGACTTGATGGTTCTAATTTTTCTGAATTTAGAGTAAATAGAAACTCAATAAAGAATATGCATATGTTTGATGAAGTTATGTTACAGCTATCAATTGAAATAAGAAAGCGGTTCGGATTTATAAAAGCATGTTTCTATTATGATGATAAAATCAATCTGTTTTTCAATGGTAATGATTTACCAAGAAAAAGAAGGATCATAAAAAACTTAACTATGGTTTCATCTTTTACTTCTGTAGTATTTAATAAGATTCTTAAGCAATCAAATTACTCAAGACAACTAAGACTTGATTATGAATATATCTTTGACTCTAGGATTATTGAACTAGAGGGCGACATGGGAATAAAAGATTATGTATTAGAGAGACTCGATAGTAATAGACATCAATTAAAAAATATGATTGAAAATGTATTAAAAGTTAAAGATACTAACAGAAGACTAAATCAGTTAATTTCAAAATACCTCATTACAAAAAGTATATTCATGGACTATAGATTTCTATTTGGAACATATATTGATTCTGAGATGAAAGTCATTAAATCAAGTAAGACTCATTCTAAATTTGTCAAATACATATATAATGATATAATTTTAATCTTAAATAAAAATTTAACGCAATGATTAAACCACTTATTACAGTTAAAAGCTGAGCAAATCTTTGCTCAGCTTTTCTTTTATTATTATTCTTATCTCGACTGATATATTATAAATTATACAATAAATATAATACAAATATATATTTACCGAAAATCAGTTTTAAAGAACCGCTCTTTGAATTGATTGAATCCCAAAATACTAAATGTACCTCTATTCTTTGTTACAATCCCTACATCTATAAAAAAAATCATATCTTGCGGATTTATAAACTTTTCGAAAATACGAAATATTTCTTTTGCACTCCTCTGATTGTAGTACGTGTCAAAAATTTTTATAAGAAACTCACTTAGAGAGAGAATACACTACTAATGGAATCAAAGCTTGAATTCAATAATTCAATGGAATTTAGAAATAAAGGAGACGGTTTCACTAAACGCGGAGTACGATTACTTTTAAAAAAAGGATTTAATGGAGTGAATATTAAAACAGAACTTGTAATAAACATTTTTGATGTTTGGCCTTACTATTCTACTGAACACTTATGATATGCATGGATTTTCAATCGTTTGCTGCATTAGAACAGAGAGATGATTAATCTCTCTGTTCTAATTTCTTGTAATTTTTTATTAAGTATTTATAAACTACAACTTATAAATCTTTAATAAAAAACTAAGAAGTACTTCTTTACCAAAATAATAATAAATAACATGTACTAATGCTTCTAATGTTGCTGATAAGGTTTTCCTACCTGCTCTTGAAGTTATATTGTTCTTTCTAGGACCGTTCATAACAAATATATGTAGATCGTTTTCAATCATTATTGTTTCATGATTTTTGTTATGAGTGTAGTTTTGTCTAAAATCATCAAGTTCTTCAGCTGTTATGTTCCTATTCAACTTAAATATATACTCAAATAAAATGGCATCTAGAAACTTATCACCAATAACAGCATAAGCTTTACTTGAGTCTACATTTAAATCCTTTGCTCGTTTTTCTGAAGAAAAACATATTGCTAACTCTTTGATATCAATCTCTGGTAATTGATATTTCGATTGTAAATAAACATCCAATTTCCCCAGATTGATTTCTTCTCTTTCAATTAGGTTCATCTTTTTATTTCACCTCCTTACAACTATTATGCTATCATGAATAAAATCTTAAGTAAATAATATCCAATATCAATTAATGGATTTTCAATTGTTTATTGCGTAAAAAAAAGACAAAAGAGTCTCTTTTTATATAAATCCAATATCAATTAATACTTAATTCTATTTGATTTATGATGTTGCTAATAATTTTATCTGGTCGAATTTGTTCACTATTAATAAATATTTGATAGTCATTAAGAGAAAATTTCAAAGTTTGATTTTCTATATGCTTGTACTTTGATAAAATGAAATACAAGTGTGTTACTCTCTCTACTTTAGTGAATCCACAATTCAAATTGAAACTACCAAATGAATATAATACTTGTTGTAGTTTAAAGTCTTCAACACTTAAATTGATATCAAGATAGTATTCTCTATCTCTACGGTTAAAATAATCAGTTCTAGACTTATTTTTATTTTCGTATAATCGATATGTAACACCTGTTTTTTCAAATTTCAATGTAAAAGTTGGTAAAATATTATTGCTTTTATAATATTCATAATTATAATCACTAATATCTGGTCTATAAAAAATTTCAATCATAAAATCCCTCCCTTGATAATTTCATTATACTCAATATGTTGATTATTTCAATGAGAAATGGATTTTCAATCGTTTATTGCATAAAAATAGAGAGACAAAATTGTCTCTCTTTCTTGTTTTCAATTACTGTTCAATCGGTGTTGGAGACCTATAATGCAATAGAGTTTCAATTTATAAGAATTGAAATTATTGCAACAATTAAAGACGCAAAGGCAAAAAATAAAGAAAGATAAAACTTTAAATTGATATGTTTATTAGTCCTAATTAATTCCTTGAGTTGATCTTTTTCGATAGCTAATTTTTCTTGATGTCTTTCATCATCTTTAGTTCTATTTTTATCATCTTCTATACTTTTCATATGCACTGCAAAAGCGCTACTCAATTTTTCACTCATTACAATCACTCCTCAAATATAGGATATCATAAAAAAAGAAGCCAGTAAATGACTTCCAAAATGTACTAACGGTGTTGGAGTCCGTTGTTCCTCATCAGACAAAAAAAAATATTAGATTCTAATTGAATCAAATATTTTTTTTATTGTATTATTAATAATCTATTGTTGCTGCTTTTACATTACTTGGGTCATGAGAATGACAAGGAGTAATTCCAAATACCATTGAGCAACTTGGACACTTATCTTCAAAGAATTCCATTTCAAACTTTGTTCCACATTCACAAGTCACAGGTAAAGCCATAGGTAATGCTCCATCACTGAAACCCATCATTCTAACTTTATCTACTGTTTCTTTACCATTCTCAAATGATGCACTACATCCTGAGTGATCTGCCATATTATAAGTCCTCCTTAAATGTTAGTTTTTTACCATATCTTAATTTGTTTCTCATCTTCATCATAGTATCATCTAAAGATTCAAGTTCAGTTAAGATATTTCTTTCTTCTGGTGTAGTATCCATTATTTTCTCAATACCACCATTATTAATTATTATTCTTTTATCTCCCATTAAAGCAAGTATAGGATCATGAGTACTCATTAAAACTATCTTCTCTTCAGTTACTAGTAGTTCTAGTGCTTTTTTTCTATCTATCCCAGCGTTTTCTATTTCATCTATAAGAATTATAGGTGATTTAGAAAGAATCGCAGTGTCAGCTATCATTAGCGCACGTGACTGTCCACCAGATAACTCAGTAATAGGTGTATCTTTACTAAAACCTTCTCCAGCTAGTTCATTAGCTTTAATAAATATTTTATTAACCATATCATCAATGTCTTCTACCATGCGACTAGTCGCATGCAGAACTAAAAATTCTTCTACAGTTAAGTCCATCACAAAATTCATATTTTGAGACAACTGAGCTACTAATTTATTAGAAGCACTAAATCTCTCATGAGGTTCTAATACTCTTCCGTTTATTAATACTTTTCTTTTTGTAGGAGTGTCAGCGTTAGCTGCCCACTCAATATCTGCGAGTAATCTAGATTTACCTGATCCAGTTGGTCCAACTATTGAAATGATTTCACCTTTATTAATTTCAATCATTTCAAAGTTTTCAGGTGTTCCATCTTTATAAGTACCTGGGAAGATACTTACTTTATTTTCTACTACTTTCTCACTAACAAAGTAAGAACTCATTAATTCAATATATTCTAAGATATTATTAATAAATAATTCAATATTAATAGCTTTATCTTCTATTACTTCTTCATCAATCACTTCAAATAATTTTGTGATTGAATAATTTTCATGTCCTTCAAATGGTATTAGGTGATCTATAAAGAAATCTTTTGTATATGGGTGTTTTAAGAATAAGTCTCCAATACTAATACTTAATAATGTATTCTTATCCATTTTTACCACTCAAGTTAATCTTTCTAACATTACCCATTTGATGATCCTTACCAATTCTTGTTTCACCTAAGCAATAACTACACAATGCCGCTGGCATTGGGTATCTAAGCTTTTCGCCTTCTAAAGTTGTTATATTCTTAGTTTCATCATAAATCAACGTACTAAGCTCAAATGCACCTTGTCCGTTAAGACCGTTAACATGCATGATGATAGCTTTAGGGTTTACACTCTGAACTTTCATAGTGTAAACTTCTCTTTCGGCTTGACTTACGATATCACCTTTAGTAATAACTACGATATCTGCGCTCTTTAACATTGGACCTATTTTTTTAGGTGTATTGATCCCACTTAAGTTATCAATAACACAAACTGCCTTAATATTTTTTATATAAGGACTACATCTATTACATAGTCCTGCACTTTCAGTAATAAGTAAATCAACTTTTTGTTCAATACCCCACTGAACTACTTCTTCAATATTTGAAACAAAATAATGATCAGGGCATAGTGAACCAGATAATCCTTTTCTAACAGGAATACCTAATTTCTCAAAATAAATATCATCATCAGTAAACAAACAATCAAACTTAACTACTCCTACTTTAATTCCTCTGTCTAAGAAATTAGTAATAGTTTTCATTAAGACTGCGGTTTTACCTGATGAAGGTGGACCTGATACTGTGATTAAATCCATATTACTTCATCCCTTCTTCAAATACTTTCATACAATGAGCGAGTATTGCTCCTATGTCATTGTTATTTATATAGTCCCAGCCAATCCATTTAAAGGTTTTACCAGTTAAATTATTATCTACATCTTTATTAACTGAAGGGAATAATCCTCTGTGAGATAAAATCTCACCAGTTTCTTTAGACATAAACATATCGGCTACTTCTTTTAATTCTTCTTTTTTACTTCTTTTAGTAAGCATAAAGATTGGTGAAATAATTGCGCCATCTTCAGGCCAAACTGCTTTCATAACACTACCAGGTAATGCCATCTTAGTAAAGAAGTAAGGCATTATACTAATTGCAGGTTTAATTCTTGCACGTCTTTCACTTTTAACCATTTGAGCTGGATGCATTGTTTTAATTAGACTTTGTCCTAAAGTTCTAATAGCACTATCTCCAAACTCTTTATATAAGTGAATAAGAATTGCATTAAACAAATCAAAATCACTTACCGGTAAGCTAAGTGAGTTTTCATAAATTGGGTCTAATAAATCAGCCCAAGTTTTTGGGATAGGTCTATCCCCAAGAACTGCTGTATTTACTAAAAATACCGCAGGTACAACACCCATCATTGAGTAGTCGCCTGAGGGATCTTTTAAACTTAAGTAATCATTCTCAAAATCAGTATTAAAAGTTCTGTCAGTAAAATAATCTTCAAAGACGTTAACGTCTTTGAACTTTTTCATTAAATCATCTTCAAAAAATAAATCAAATCCAGCACTTATATAAATATCTGCGAGATCTTCTTCTGTGTTTGCTTTTTTAACTTCTTCTTTAAGCCAATCTAAACCTTCACTTGCTGCTTTGAGGTTATGATTGATTTTATCTAAATTAGATAAAGTAGCAAATCTTTCAAGTAAGGGTATTCTTACAGGACAAGGTAATAAACCAATAATATTAATAGCATCTTCTTTATATTTTGATTCTACTAATGTTATATCGATAGTATCATCTTTAATAGTCTCATTTAACATATCAATAAATACATCAACATTTATTTCTCTATTTTTTAAAACTTCACTAATTGGCATACTACCAATTTGTTTTAAAACTAATTTATTATCTAATCCTTTAAACCCATGGTTATAAAAGACTTCCTTAAGTTCACTATATTTTCCTAGTATTTGTGTAATAGTATCATTACTTGTTATCATTCAGCTAATTCAATTCCTATAACTTCAGGAACTTCAGCTAATAAGATACTTTCAATTCCATCATATAAAGTTGTATTTAAAGATCCACAACCAACACATGCACCACGCATTGCCACATATACTATTCCATCTTTAAAATCAATAAAATCGATGTCTCCACCATCTTGTTGTAAAAACCCTCTTGTATTATTTAAAACTTCTTTAATTCTTTCTATTACATCTTTTTCCATAATCATCAACACTCCTTTTCTATGTTCGTAAATATTATATTTTATTTATTAAAATAAATACACTAATATGGCTTGTATTTTAAATAGTAATTTAAGCTTATTTATAAAATATTTCCTTTTTCATAAAAAAGATTAACTAGAAAGTTTCTAGTTAATCTTTTATTTAAGCCTAAATGTAGCCTTTACTGGGTTATGATCTGTATATTCAAACTCATAATCTACTGTCTTTACATCTACTGTTTCTACGTTTGGTGAAACTAAGAATCCGTCAATCACAGTTTCAAAGTTTTTACCTTTTATGTAAGGTGTATCTTCACTTCTCACAGTATTTACTGTTTTATCATAGACAAGTCTAAATTTATCTTGATAAAGTTCTTCGGGTAATAAATTTACCCACTCAGGCATAACATCTTTATAAATCTCTTTTGGAAGTAGATGATTCCAATCTCCTCCAATGATTATATAGTTTTTATCTTCATCATATAATTCATTTAAATATTCAATTAAAAACTTAACTTGTTGTTTTCTTATTTCACCATTTTTATCATAAGCTGATAGGTGAATATTTATCATATATAAATCTTTATTATCTTCTGTTTTTAATGTATTAACTACCATACATCTTTTTAAGAAAAATAATCTTCTAGGAAAAGTTTCATCTCCATTAAGTTTAAATCTTGTAGAACTTAAAATATTAAATTTTGACAAAGTTAACAATCCACTATATGCGCTTCCCATAGGTTTATATAATGGGTACCACATATATTTCAATCTGTAGTTATACGCAAAAGAACTTGAATAATTATCATACTTTGAAATAATATGTTCTAACTGATTTACATTATAACTTCTAGACCCTTTTTCATCTATTTCTTGAATCAAATAAAAATCAGAATTTAGTTCTTTTATAATCTTAGAATTACCTTCTAAATTAGCTACTACCTTTTCTTCACTTATAGCCTTCGCATTTTTTCCACCTTCAAAGAAGAAATCATTATCTTTATCTAGTGAGCAATATCCAACATTTAATGTTGTTACACTAAATTCATTTGGTAACTTTTTACTACTTGAATTAATTATTATTGCATCTTCAATAACTCCTGGCTTATATTCAAATATTATTAAAAACAGAATATAAACTATAGGTATTAAAATAACAATAAATAACGGTATTAGTATATAAATCATACTTCTCCTCCTCCCGAAAAACATTAAAACGTAACCCTATTATACCATAGTAGTACATAAAAACAGTAAATTCAGCATCTGAATTTACTGTTTGATAATCTAGTGTTTATACATACAAGTATGTTTAAGTTGTCTTTCCATTTCACTTTTATGCATTTTCTTAACTGCGTCATCTTTATGTTTGAATCCATACCATATTCCGTTTTTACTGATTTGTTGTTCCTTAAGAGCTAAGTCTAAGTTCTTTGTTTTATTACAATCTCTTTCATGAAGAGTAGCTCTATTTTTACTTGTGTTTATGTACAAAAAATACTTTAACATAATATCCCCCTATTGTATTAGTTATTTTCTTAATGCATCATAAAACATATCTATTAAGTTATTATTATATGCATCATCAAAGTCTCCATCAAATGGATAACTCTTAGGTCCAAATTTTTCCATTATATCAATATTTCTTCTTTTAAGTCTTTGAATATCTTTTTCAAGTGGAATTCTAACTTTCTTTCTTTTCTTATCAGTTAAAACTAAGTTCCACATATTATAACTATATATGTAATATACAGGTATAACATGATCAAGTTTTGCGTTAGCTGGATCTAACTTATCTCCAGTATAGAAATCAACTAACTTATCTCCGTGATATTTAAGTAAGAATGCGTGGTGTTTATCTAAATTCTTTTTCTTAGAAACCGCTAGATTAACATTAGTAACCTTCTTAAGTATTTTGGGACTTAAGTTGAATTTTTCAATATTTAATGTCCATTTATAATGGATTAATTCAAGTAAAATTTTCTTATTATCTTTAATAGATTTTAATTGATCTTTAGTAAATATTAAAACTTTCTTTTCTAAATCTAGTTTATATAAATTAGTCTTATTTCTTTTATAGTTTAAGAATCTATAAGCTACATTATCATTTATAGCTCTCATTAATTTCCCTACATTTCTTTCATAGCTAATACTATTCCTATTAATGAAAGATTCAATTCCTCCGAATAACACAGGAAAATCACTTTGCCTTCTTTTATAAAACTGTTTATGCATATCTTCTATAATCTTTTCAACGACTAAAAAGCGACCTTGGGTAAGCCCAAAGTAACTATTTAAATTCCAGTAATATTTCATTATTCTTTTAACAATAAAATACTCTTCAACAATAATCTTACCTTTAACGATAGTATAATCTTTTTCAAGTAATGATTCGATAATAGCTTTACCCCATGATGCTTTATAAGTATTATCATTTTTCATACCGTCAATTATAGAAATCCAATCAGTTAAATACTTGTCCATAATTACCACCCTCAGTATTATTATACCAATTTATATCACATATTCCAAAACTATTTTCTTTTCAAAACTAAGTTAAGATAGTTTGTTATTACTATTTAATAATTCTAGTATTTCTGTTTGCTAGGAATTACCCCTCTAACCCCACCAGTTGGGTCTTCTATATCTCCTAAATATCTAGGAATTAAGTGTACATGTAAATGAAATATGGTTTGGCCAGAGGCCTTACCATTATTAATACCAATATTAAACCCATCAGGTTTATATAATTTATCTAATAACTCTTTTAAAACAAATAAAGCTTTATCAATTGCTTTTCTTATTTCAATGTCCGCATCAAAGTAAGTTGGTACATGTTTTTTAGGTATTATTAATATATGACCTTTTGAAACTGGATACTTATCATACATCGCATAAACATATTCATCCTCATAAATCTTATCAAACTTTCCATCACAAAATATACAGTTATTCATATACAACACTCCTTAGATATTCTAATAATATTATACCACTTTTTCAAACCAAAATAAAAAGGAGAATTTGCATTCTCCTTAAATAATTCCTAAATCTTTACCTACTTTTTCAAAAGTCTTAATTGCGATATCTAAATCTTCTTTAGTATGAGAAGCACTTAACATACATCTAAGTCTTCCTTTACCAAGTCCAACTGTAGGAAATACTATTCCAGAAACGTAAACTCCAGCATCTAATAATGCTTTACTAAATTCCATTGTTTTAGCTTCCTCACCTATCATTACAGGTGTAATAGGTGTTTCACTATTACCTGTATCAAATCCTAGTTTACCAAGACCTTTTTTAAAGTAATCTGCGTTATCCCATAACTTATCAGTAAACTCAGTACTTTCCATTAACATCTTAACTGATTCAATTGCTGCAGCTGTTGCTGCAGGAGGCAAAGCAGTTGAGAATAATAGGGGTCTAGCTCTATGATGAAGCCAAGTTTTAGTAACTTGTTTAGAAGCTACATATCCACCAACTACACCAATTGCTTTTGATAAAGTTCCAATAATAAAATCAACTCTACCATGAAGATTAAAGTGGTCTACTGTACCTCTACCACTTTCACCAAGTACTCCTGATCCATGTGCATCATCAACATAAGTTAACGCATCATATTTTTCAGCTAATTCAACTATTTTAGGTAACTTAGCTAAATCGCCATCCATACTGAATACACCATCAGTAATAATTAATACTTGATTATAATCTTTTCTTCTCTCTTTTAAAATCTTTTCTAAAGCATCCATATTACTATGTTTAAATACAGCTCTATCAGCTTTACTTAATCTTACACCATCAATTATAGAAGCATGATTTAATTCATCACTGATGATTAAATCACCTTTAGCAGTTATTGCTTGTATAGTTCCAATATTACAGTTTAATCCTGATTGGAAACACATAACAGCTTCTTCATGTTTAAATTGAGCTAGAATATCTTCAAGTCTACCAATAACATCTTGATTACCTACAATAGTTCTTACAGCACCTGCACCTGCACCATATTTATTTACAGCGTCAATCGCAGCTTGTTTTACTCTAGGATGATTTGATAATCCTAAGTAATTATTACTTGATAAATTTATAACTTGTTTACCGTTTAAATTTATCACATTATCACATGGTCCGTAGTTTATTGGTAACTCTCTATAAACACCAGCTTCTTTTAATTCTTCTATTTTTACTTTTAAAAAATTAAGTTCATGTGTACTCATATTACTTACCTACCTTTAATACGATTTTTCCACTATTACCACTACCCATAATTCCCATAGCTTTTAAAACATCTTCTAAAGGAAATACATGTGTTATGATTTTATCAAAATCTAACATATCATTATCAATTAATTCTTTTACTTGATACCAAGTATCATATATTCTTCTACCAACAACACCATATACTTGAGCACCTTTAAATACGATATCATTTGCTACATCTAAATCGATATCTTTACTAGGAATACCAAGCATACTCATACCACCACCAGCTTTTAAATATTTAAAAGCTTGTTCAATAGCAGTTTTATTTCCACTAAATTCACCAATAACGTCTGCTCCACGCCCATTAGTTTCACTTAATACTTTACTTATAACATCTTCTTTTAAAGGATTAATTACAATATCAGCACCAAGTTCTTTAGCTAAGTTTAATCTATATTCATTTACTTCAACAGCAATTATCTTCTTAGCGCCATATGCTTTAGCTACATTAACACCCATTAGTCCAATAGGACCACATCCAACTATTACAACATCTTTCCCTTCAACTGGGAAATGTGCCATAGTATGTACAGCATTACCTAGAGGTTCCTGAACACTTAAATGTACAGGATTAGCATCCTTACTATTTATGAAACAGTTCATTGCTGGAATTCTTACATATTCAGCAAAACAACCATCAGTGTCAACACCAATAATTTTAGTGTTTTCACAAATATGTCCGTCTCCTCTTAAACAAAACTCACAAGTACCACAAATTATATGAGTTTCAGCACTAACAATATCACCAATATTTACTCTAGTAACTGTCTTACCAATCTTAACAACTTCTCCACTAAATTCATGACCTGCAGTAAATGGTAACTTAAGTCTTTTCTTAGCCCAGTCATTATATTTATAAATATGATAATCTGTTCCACAAACTGAAGTGTAATTTACTTTAATCAATACTTCGTGATCCTGTAAATCCTTTGGAATTGGTTTCTTAGTAATCGTAAGTCCAACTTCCGGTTTATCCTTAACAACTACCGTCATTAAGGTGTCAAAGTTATCTCCCATTTTTTTTCTCCTTTTAGTTTAAAAATAAAACGCTTTCATCCAAGGTTATTATATCATATTTATTTTAAATGTATAGAAGAATAAATAGGTTTTTTTTAAGAAAAAAAAAGCCAAAAAAAATAGCGATAAAAACTCACTATTTTTTTCAAGAACAGTTTCTTCCTTAATCATTCTTTCCTACAAAATCTAACCAAAATATATGAAATTTTGTGATCATGAGTACTCTGTTCAAATAACTTTCCCTACACTAGTATTATCTCATTAAATTCAAAAAATGCAAGGGAATCGTGGTATTTTACAACGTACAATAAATATCAAACTATTAATATTTATATATGTCTGTAAACACTATTATGACTAGTATGTTAATAAAGTTATCATTGTACACCATATCTAATGTAGTGTAAAAACCTTTCACATACAACTAGACCTTTTTTATATTGTCTTTCACTTTTGTAAAATTTTACTAAGAATTTTGATGATACTTCAAGCATTTCAGCATCATCACTTTTTAATGCCATATCAATTTGGTTTGCAAGTAATTTCTCATACTCTTTTTTGTCCATATATTTATCACTATATCTCATCAATATTAATTTGAAAAAGTTCTCTGATTTTGGATGTTCTTTAACCCATTTCTCTGACATCACTTTATCGTAGTATTTTAACAGTTCTTTTTCTTCTCTTTTATGTACTAAAATATCAAATTTTAAGTAGTAATAAATTTTAGCATATACAGGAGTAACTTTGCTCAAGTATTCTTCAGCTAACTCAAAATCATTTTCAAATACTGCTATCATTGCAAATCTTGTATTACATCTATTTTCTAAATCCTTTATATTATATTTAATTGAATAATCATATACATAACTATACATCTTTTTAGCGTCTTCAAACTTAAGTAGTCTTATATAATCTTGAGCTATTCTAGTTCTTAGTCTCATAGCTCTTACATAATTAGTTTGTTTTTCATATTCTACTATACACTTATCAGCAATACTTCTTGAATCAACAAAATTATTAGACTTACTTAAAGAAATAACATAATGCTCATTAATAAGTAAATCAATATTATGATTCCCTATTTTTAAAGCTTTCTCAAAATAATCTCTAGATTCTTTATAAAACTCCTGATTTAACTTATCCAACCCTTTTATAAAGTAAAATAGTTGTTTCTGATTGTCAGAAAAAAAATCTAAAACAACTTCATATTGTTTTAACACTTTATCTTTTTCTGCAATAAAAGTATTTGTTAATACATAAAACAAACATCTAATAATAGTAAAGTTTATTACTTCTTTACTATTTTCATATATATGTCTTTTCTTCTCTATTTCACGAACTAATTCTTCTGCTTCCTCATATTCATAATATAGAATATGTTTAAATGTTTTATTATATATCTCAACAAACTCTACTGAAATCAATGGATCATCGTAAAATTCGAGTTCTAAGACATCAAAGATATCTTTTATCGTATCATTGTGAGGAATCATAATTCCTCTCTCAAAATTAGATATAAGAGTATGAGATATCTTTGTGATTTCTCCTAAATCACGAAGAGAGTACCCTAATAAAATTCTTTTATATCTTACTAAGAGACCTAAAACCTTCAAATTATCCTTTTCAAATGAATCAATATTTAACATAAACCTTCCCCATTTCTGTGTAAACATCTACTCTAATAATACCATTTTTATAGTGAAAATTAACCAATAAAATAGAAATCGTCCATTTCTGGACGATTTACATTTATAACATTTCGCTAACTGTCTTAGCTTGCATATGTAATTGTAAATAGTCTGGTCCACCAGCTTTTGAGTCAGTTCCACTCATGTTAAAGCCTCCAAATGGCTGATAACCTACAATTGCACCTGTACATTTACGGTTGAAGTAAAGGTTTCCTACATGGAAATCTTCTCTTGCCATTTCTAAATGTTCTCTGTTTCTAGAAATAACTGCTCCTGTTAATCCGTATATTGTATTATTTGCTACTTTGATTCCTTCTTCAAATGATTTAACTTTAGCAATTGCAAGAACTGGGCCAAAGATTTCTTCAGTCATAATTCTAGCGTCATGTGCACAATCAGCAAATATAGTAGGATTAATAAACCAACCCTCTTTGTCACTACCATCTCCACCAACTACAAGATTACCTTCAGTTTTACCAATTTCAATATATGAACTTACTTTATCATATGCTTTTTGATCAGTAAGAGGTCCCATAAAGTTTTTAAAGTTACTTGGGTCTCCTATAGTTAATTCTTTTGTTTGTTTAATAACATTAGCTAATACTTCATCATATACATCTTCGTGAATGATAGCGCGTGAACATGCGCTACATTTTTGTCCACTAAATCCAAATGTAGCTTTAACAATAGATTCAGCTGCGAGTTCTAAATCAGCATCATTATCAACTAAGATAGCGTCTTTCCCACCCATTTCAGCAATAACTCTTTTAAGCCAGATTTGTCCTTCATTTACTTTTGATGCGTTATGATAAATTAATTGTCCTACAGTTTTACTTCCTGTGAAACTAATAAATCTAGTTTTAGGATGGTCTACCATGTATTCCCCAATTTCAGGTCCGTCACCTGGTATAAAGTTAACTACACCTTTAGGTAAACCTGCTTCATGGAGTACTTCCATGAATTTATATCCAATTACTTGAGTAGTAATCGCAGGTTTAAGTAGTACTGTATTCCCTGCTACTACTGCAGCACAAGTCATCCCAGCTAAAATAGCCAGTGGGAAATTCCAAGGTGTAATTACTGCAGCTACACCTAGAGGTATATACTTAAATTCATTTCTTTCCATGTTTCTTCTAGAAAGTGTTTTTTTATCAGTTTCTTCTAGCTCTAACATTTGTCTTCCATAATACTCTAAAAAGTCAATTGCTTCCGCAGTATCTGCGTCAGCTTCAGGCCATGGTTTACCTGCTTCTTTTGTCATTAAAGCACTAAACTCATATTTACGTTTACGAATAATCGCAGCTGCTTTAAATAAAACATCAGCGCGTATACTTGCTTTAACTTTTCTCCAAGTTTCAAATGCAGTTAAAGCTGCGTTCATTGCATCTTCAGCATTTTTGATACTAGCTTGATGTATCTTCCCAATTACTTCACTATGTTTTGCTGGGTTTACACTAGTATAAACATTATTTGTTTCTACAAATTCACCATTGATTATTAAAGGATAAGTTTCTCCTAAATAACCTTCAACTACTTTTAATCCTTCTTCATATTTTTTTAATACTAAAGGATCTGTAAAATCTAAAAGTGGTTCCGTTTTATAAGAATAAATTGCCATTCTAATTCTCCTTTCTAAACTACGTTACGTTCGTAAGTAGTAAAGTCACTATTTTTAAATCTATCTATATGTAATTCTTTAATGTCTATTGAAGTTTTCTCTCCCATTATCATCTCAGATAATAGTAAACCTGTCATCGGTGCAAACATAAATCCATGTCCACTAAACCCACAAGCTAAATAGAAACCAGGTAATTCACTACAGTCACTTATAATAGGTTGTCTATCTGGACTATTATTATAAGATCCACCCCACTGTCTAACTACTCTTAAATCACCAAGTGGAGGTAATATATGAACTGCTGTTTTAGCCATTTCATCTAAGAACTCATGTGTACTACCTACATCATGTCCTCTTACTTGATCTGCTGTACTTCTACCCATGATAAAACTACCATGAGGTACTTGTTGACAGTAAATATTTAATGAAAAAGATATAACCATTGGTCCTTGTATTTTTTCTACTGGTTCAGTAACAAGAATTTCATGATTTTCCGAATAAACAGGAATATCTATTCCAGCCATATCTCCTACTTCTTTACTATGTCCTCCAGCTGCGTTTACTACCATAGCTGTTTCTACTGTTCTTTTATTAGTAATAACTTTTTCTATCTTATTGTTATTAACTACTATTTCTGTCACTTCTTCATTAAAGAAGAACTTAACACCCATTCTTTTAGCAGCTAGATAATAAGCTTCAGTCATTGTAAATGGATTTAAATGACCGTCAGTTGGACAGAATGTCGCACTGATAAATGCATCTTTATTTAAATGAGGTACTATTTCTAAAGCTTCTTCTTTTGTACATTTACGTGCTGGAATACCTAAACTTTGTTGTAATTTAACATTCTCAGTAAATTGTAGATCTTCTTCTTTAGTAGTAGCTACAATTAAATAACCTTCTTGTTTAAATTCAACACTTCTAGGATACTCTAGTACTTCTTGTGCAGTTTCAAAGAAATCAACACTCTTCTTAGCTAAAATACAATTCATTTTACTAGACCATTGTTGTCTTATTCCTGCGCCACATCTACCTGTTGCTCCACTAGTTAAATATGAAGCATCAAATACCACTATATCTTTCATACCTTTATTAGCTAAATTATAAGCAATTCCTGCGCCACTAATTCCAGCTCCTATTATTACAATTTTAGCTTTCATCTTTAGTAGCCTCCACAATTGACTTTAATTTAACTCCAGTTATTAGTGGTCTAACTTTATGAGTTTCAACCTCGTTTAAAGGTACTTTTAAGAACTTAGAAATCTCTCTTTGTAGCAATTGACCACAAGTGTTACCTTGACATGGTCCCATCCCTACTCTTAGGATTCTTTTTATTTCTTCAAAAGATGTATAACCTTCATTCATGATTGCTTCAACATCTTCTAATGTTACATCTTCACATCTACAAATTATAGTATCTTTTTTACTCATAATACCCTCCTTACCGTAATGAATTCATGTATGAATTCTAGAGGTACACTAACTTGAACTAATGCAGTTCTATCTACTCTAGCTGTATAAGTAACTTTCTCAATTAGTGCTTTGCAAATTACATCACCACTTCTATTTACTCCATCCCATATTTCACCAACAATTGGTAAAGGTCTCAATTCATAAGGAAGTTTAAATCTTGCTTTATCATTAACTATTTGAGCTATTACTATTGCAAGTCCAGGACAACTGTAAACACAGATTCCACATCCTGTGCACAAGTCAAAATCTACTACTGGTTTAGTATTAATATCTTCACCAATATGTATTGCATCAAATGGACAACTAGTTGCACAAGGGTTACAAGGTATTTCTTCATAACACTCTGTGATAGCTTTTGCTTTAACTAAAACTTCATTACTAGGGAATCTTGATAGTACTTGTTCTTTACTTGCTACACCATCTCTATTTAACATCATGATCCCTCGCAATCTCTTGTAAACCTTCTCTTGTTTTTTCACCAAAAGGTCCACTACGTAAATTTTCTAACTGAGCTTTAAAATCACGATATAATTCGTCATAGTTTTCATGTTTGAATCCTAAGCTGCTCGCGACTATAAGACCCGTTAAATATCCTTCCACTATCGCACTACTAGCTTCTTCAACACCACAAACGTCTCCAGCAACATAAACATCTTTCACTGAAGTTTCATGATGACTATCTATATAAGGTACAAGTCCACCAAGACTACTTACATATTTCATATCTACACCAATCATACTAAGTAAACTTGATAAAGGACTAAGTCCTACACTTATACATAAAGAATCAACTTCTATTGTTTTTTCAGTTCCTTCAATATAGTCCCAATTGTTATCCAACTTACTAATAACTATACTTTCTAAAGCTTCAGTTCCATTAGCTCTTTTAACAGAATGAGATGTTAAAATATCAACACCAAGTCTTTTTAATTTAGATGCATGAACTTTATATCCACCTATGCTACTAGATGCTTCAATTACACATTTAACATTTACTCCTGCTTGTATTAATTGATAACTAACAATTAATCCAATATTTCCAGATCCTACCATTACAACATCATTTCCAGGAAGTACTCCATTAACATTCATTAATGTTTGAACAGCACCTGCCCCGTAAATTCCTGGTAGATCATTATTAGGAAAAGCAAGAACTTTTTCACTAGCTCCTGTTGCTATTATAATTGCTTTAGATTGTACTTTAATATATTCATCATTATGAAGCAAAGTTATTACTTTATCTTCATATAATCCTACTACTGTTGTATCAGTCATTACTTCAACCATTTCAGGATATTTTAAAACATCATCAACAAGTATTTTTGCAATATCTATCCCTCTTGTTTTCGCATATTGTTTTTCACTTCCGAAAAACATATGTGTTTGTTTAACTAGTTGACCACCAAGTTTAAAATCGCGTTCTACTATTAATGAACTAAGACCAGATTCAGCAGCTAATTTAGCAGCTGATAATCCCGCAGGACCACCACCAATTATTACTAGATCTTTATTAATCATATAGCTCACCTTTATTAAGTTGTGTCTTAACAACCATACCTTCTTTTAGTAAGGTTACACAAGTTCTAACATTTGGTTTCTCATCAACTATCATATTACATGAAGCACAATTTCCAATCGCACAGTAAAAACCACGTGGTCTTTTTAGATGAATGCTGTGACTTAACTTCTTAACTCCCATTGCATGTAATGCAGACGCAATGGTATCTCCTTCATATCCATATACTTTATTTCCGTCAAAAACAAATTGTAATTTTGCTTTTTGTTCAAATGTTAATATGGGATGTTCTGTAATACGCATTTCATCACCTCTAATATTAGTATTTTTAAGATATTTTTTTAAATTCTGTATCGTATAATTCTCACAAGATTATTATATCATAAAGCGCTTACATGTAAATCAATTTTCAAAGAAAAAAGTGCATAAAATATGCACTCTATTTTTGATGTACTATTTGTCCGTCTATAATCACCATTTCAGGTCTAGTCATAATATCAAATATTGGTCCATCCCAAATAACAATATCTGCGTCTTTTCCAACTTCTAAAGATCCAACTCTATCTTCAATACCGTTTAATTGAGCCGATGTGATAGTTATAGAACGTAGTGCTTCCAATTCACTAAGTCCTTCTTTAATAAATAAAGCTACTTGTACTAAAGTAGTATCTAAAGATATAACAGGATGGTCTGTCATAATTGCAAATTTAATACCTGCATCTTCCATTACTTTTGCAGATTTAAATGATTTATTTACAAGTTCATATTTTGTAGCTATTCCAAGTGTTGGTCCAATGATACAAGGAACACCAGACTCTTTAATTGCATCAGCAATTAAATAAGCTTCTGTAGCATGTTCAATTGTAGTATTTAATCCAAATTCTTTACTTATTCTAATAGCAGTCATAATATCATCTCTTCTATGAGCATGAATCTTAACAATCATACCATCGAATACTCTCATTAAAGAATGAAGTTTCATATCAAATGCAGGTTCTTTAGCATCTTCTTTTCCATTTTTAAATGCATTAAGTTTAGTATGATATTCTTTTGCTTTAAAAAGCCATTCTCTCATTAATGCTGCACTAGCCATTCTAGTCCCTGGATTTTTTTGATTAGTTCCATAAACTCTTTTAGGGTTTTCTCCTAAAGCCATTTTCATTGAAGTTTCTTCTTTTATAACCATATCTTCTACAGTTTCACCGTATGTTTTAACAGCAGTAAAAGTTCCACCAATAACATTAGCACTTCCTGGACCTGTATTCACAGTAGTAATTCCAGCTTTATAAGTATATTCAAAAGCAATATCTTTTGAATATAAACTATCAATCCCTCTTAATTCAGGATAAATAGGACCAGACATTTCATTAGTATCATTACCTTCAAAACGAATTCCTTCTTCCATAATACCAATATGACAATGTGGATCAACTATTCCAGGTGTTACAAATAATCCTTTTGCATCTATAACTTCAGCATTAGCGTATTGTTCTAAGATAATATCTGTACCTACAGCTATTATCTTTCCGTTTTCTACAACTATGCTTCCACTCACATAATTATCTTCATGCATAGTAACTAAGTTAGCATTTTTAATTATTAACATAAAATCACTCCTTTTTACTTTCTATTTATATTATACATTTTTTTGTTTGATATCTAAATAGTCATGTTTCAATTAATTGTCATTAAAAAACAGAGATTAAAAATCTCTGTTTAATTGTTTACGTTATTCTCTTTATATATTCTTACTTTCTTATTAACAAGTACTCCTACAATCCCAATTATACCAATAATAGTTGAAATAATAAATGC
>LGVF01061115.1_pt1 | contig 51583 bp, 37 predicted proteins | sample 469901 | NCBI WGS metagenome assembly LGVF01 (sample SAMN03893561, study PRJNA290197) | marine sediment metagenome | material: sediment; isolation source: combined push core samples #3730, #5133, and #5579 collected at Hydrate Ridge | place: Pacific Ocean: Hydrate Ridge
ACAGAGTAATCTCCATTTTGATGAACGGTTATTTCATTTACTCCTGTGTAACTTTCTGTTGTTCCATCAGGTAATGTCCAATTGAAGACTAAGTCAGATAGATTAACTTCTTCTAAATTATTTATTTCTACTACTAATATCTCATCAACACTTGAACAAACTCCNNACAAACTCCAGATATACCATCTGTATTTATTGTAATCTCAGGTTCTGGTTGGAAATTAACAGTTATCTCCACAGCATTATTACTACAAAACACACCCGCTCCATTACTATTAACTGCCTCAATGACTAACGAATAAGTACCCGAAATATGAACTTCTTTTGTATAAGTATCTACAATATCCTCATTTTTGATATTTTCAATTTCTTTTAAATAAGTACCATCTAGTTTTGGAACTGTCCAAATAAGTTTTAAATCTCCTTCAAAATCAGATACATCATTATTAATATGAGCAGTAATGAAAATCGGATCTGCTTGGCAATCGGTTTGTGTCCAATCATCTGCAGTAAGGTTAACATCTGGCTCAGCACTATAATTTATATAAACTTCTCTAGTTACATCACACAAATTATCAATATCATAAGAATCAATTGGGGTAACAGTAACTTGATACCATCCATCTTTATTTACTTCTTGATTGTATGTTGTTCCTAAAGTGGTATCATAATTGTCTGTTTTAAGTTCTTTATATTTCCACTCGTAACTTGATATACCATCATTATTAGTCTCGTATATATATCCATATGCAGAAATAAAGTCAGTATTTGTAATTTCTGCCTTTAAAACAGGTCTTACGTTAATACATACATCTGTTGCTCCATTAATTTTAAACTCAGGGATAAGTTTGTAATCAACCTTTATCTCATCAGTATAAGTACAGCCATCGTTTGTAGTAACCCATGCTCTATAAGTACCCATTTCGTAAACTGTATAAACAGGAGTATTCGAGCCAATAATAGCTTCGAAAGTACCATCGCCATCAAGGTCTTTCTCCCATTCATATTTTGCAATATTACCTTCTACTTCGGTGTCAAGTTTAATTTCTAATTGTGGTCTACTTGTTAAACAACCTATAATATCGTCACCAAAATCGAAATGAGGATTAGGGAATTCAGTAACTATTACAGTATCTATATAATTACATTTAGGTGTATATATTGCTATTATATACTCTCCTCCTTCAGTTACTTCTAGTATAGGACTTTCATCATTTGTTGGATCACCATCTTTAACATTGTTATCCCACATGTATATCGACCCTGGTATATTTGCAATAGTTGCATCTAATATTATAGGTAAATCATCACTACAAATCTCATAGTCTGGTAGATTAATTTCGGGGTCTTCGTTTAGATATACTGTTAACTCATCTGTTGTTTCACAATTATCAGAATATGCAGTAAGAGTAACTATACTTTCTCCATTAACGATAAATTCTACCGTAGAACCTATTTCTCCTACTTGTTCTACTCCATCAAATTCCCATTTGTAATAATTTGCTATATCTCCCGATGCTTCCAAAATGATATTATCTCCGATACAAGCAACTCTATCAGGTCCAGAAGAAACTTCAAGATTTTCTACTGTAGCATCGAGGGTATCATACAAGTCACAACCATCATTTGTTCTGATATGGAAAGTATGGGTATCTTGTTTGTTTATTTCAACTATGGCTCTGGCTTCAGCATTAAGTACTACGGCTTCTCCATTGAAAATATAGAATTGGGCATTAGGAATTGTAATATCTATGAATTCAGATTCTCCATTACATAAAGTTATAACATCAAAATCAATAATTTCCTGAGTTTCAAGTACAGTTACTTGAGTAACCTGAGTATAATCACAGCCATTATAATTACCTACAACAGTAAACTCTCCTCCAAGTGTAGTATAATAGTCAGTTGAATTAAATAAGTCTGGCCTTTCAACTCCATTTTCGTACCATGTCCATTCAGTATCTACAAAACTATAATTTTCTATTTTCAGCGTTACTCCCGAACATGTAGAATTGTACGGTGTTAATGTAAAAGTAGGTGTAATACCTTTTTCTACATTGAAATACTTAGTATCAGAAAAGCAAGAATTAATATTGGCTGTAACAGAATATTCCCAATTATTTTTATACCATCCTTTAAAGGTAAACGTATCTCCTACTTGCGTATCCTTATATACACCTGATGCGTTTCTTATTTCCCAAGTATATGTAGCTCCAGGTACAAGAGGACTAGGTGTGATTGTCAATGTTTCTGCATCACAATTTTTAACTATATCATCTACCCCAATCTCTCCAAAATTGATTATTGATAGGTAGAAATTTTCTGAATAAGTACATCCGGTACTATTATCGGTAATTTCTACTTTATAACTTCCGGTTTCTGAAATTGTAATAGTTGGATTTGTTTCACCTACTATTTCAACATCATACTTAAGCCATCTATAACTAGCGTCTGCTAAGTTAATGTTCAACGAAGCATCTAAAGTCCAATCTTCGCCAATACACAAGCGTTTACTTCCTCCTAATAAATTTAGGTTATCATCGGCTTGCACTACTTTTACTTCAGCATAATCTGAACAACCATTCAATGTAGCTGTTACCCCGTAGGTTCCAGAACTATAAACAGTAATTTCTGATGTTGTTTCTCCATTCGGTGTCCACAAATAAGTTGCTCCGGTTACTCCTGTTGTTAATTTAATGGTACTACTTGTTCCGCAAAGTATTCTGTCCCCTCCAAGTTCTACTATAGGTGATGGAGTAATTAATATCTCGAATTCCTGAATTACAGAAGGACAACCATTATACTCTGCAACAACACTATATGTCCCAGAATCACTAGGGTCTAATATTCCTAATGAAAAATTATGAGCTCTACCAGTTGAACCTGATGATTGTGTAAATCCATTTGGCCCATTTATTGTATATGTAATACCAGTAAGTACACCTGGTAACGACGTGGCAGTAATACTTACCGGTACATTTATACCTGTAGTTTCACATTGCCCAATATCTGCAATAGTATTTAATACTGGACTTACCGAAAATATTACTTCAATATTATCGTATGATGGTTCACACTCATCACCTGCATCATAAACCGCATAATACACCCCTCCTTTATCGGCGATTCTTTCTGCGCCAATTGTTTCATCATTTCCTATACTTCCCCAATACCATTTTACCAAAGCAGGGTCGTAATTACTACCTGTTGTTGTAAGTATAACTTCTTCACTAGAACAGGTTCCTGTTTGGTTACTTGTTATTTGTATATCTGATTGAAGGTCTATAGTTACATCTACAAAATTTTCGTAAACACAACCTTTTGTATAGGCTTCTAATTTATAATAACCACTTTCTGAAGCAATATAAGTTGCCTTAGGTGATGATGCTTGAACTTCTTCATATACATCAGGGTTTTCACTTATTCTTCTGTACCAAGTATACTTAATATTGTTTACGCCGATTACTGGTTTTAAATTTTGCCCTATTTCTACAGTGCCTCCACATTGCGCGTAAGGTCCACCAAGTGGAATATCGTTTTTACCACCAATTACAACTGTAGCAGCATTACTATCACAAATAATATCAGGGTCATTTGTAGGCGTAATAGATACAGTATATGCACCAGGACCAGTTGCTAAATATGTATTCTCAGGTCCTTCTTGCACTAACGTTCCATCTTTATACCAATAATACCAGGCTGTAGCAGGTATATTATTTCCCGTAGCTGTTAGTGTAAAAGTTTCATCATCAGCAACGCATTCAGGTCCGTCAGTTATTATTTCAGCAGTAAAATCGTCAATTAACATTCCTATTTCACCTTCATACTCTAATCTACATCCCTTATTAGAATATGCTACAACATAGTATGTCCCATTTTCGGTGATTGGTAAAAACTTTTCAGTTCCAATAACACGGCTATCATCTTCATCCTCTTGCCAAAAACTATCTCTGGTCCAAACAAATTTAATTCCATTTTTAAGTATTGGATTTTCAATTTCGTAACCTCCATATACAACAGCATGTAAAGTGTGCAGCTTTTCTTTGCTACATACAAAACCTACCGGTGTGAATTTTAGATATTCTCTAATTACATCTACCGCCTGTGCAGTATAGCTACATCCTCCTGGGGTAGTTATTGTAAGAGTGTATTTTCCTGGTTCACTAACTTCGATAAATGAATCATCTTCCATTCCCGGAGGAATTACTCCAGTACCTCCACTACCATTAGATGCTACCCATGTGTAAATATATGTACCATCATCAGGAGGTGTTAAATTTTCAGGGGCAATTACTACTGTGCTACCAAACCCACATAAAACTACGTCAGGTAAGTTAAAACTTGGTTCTTCATAGATTTTTATTGTTTCAGAACCCGAAGTTAAAACACAACCATTATCAAAAGTTACAGTTACGGTATAATCTCCCGAATCACCTGCTAATTCAGGTGTTATTGTTTTTCCATTTCCGTAGTGTATTCCATTTCTTTTCCACTCGTAGCTAACTATACTAGAAGAGTTATTAGCTACTATTGCTGTTAGCCAATGTGCATCTTTATCTCCTTCACAAATTGGATATCCAGTTACACTAATATCAACTAATGGGTTACCTACTTCAAAATTAACACTTACTGGACAGTGCTTATCAGTAGAGATTGTTACTGAATAACTTCCCGCTTTATCAATTGTAAAGTAAACAGGATTTGTATCTGCATTATCAATTTTAGTTTCTATTTCAGTACCTCCATAACTTAATGTATAAGTATAAGTTTCACCTACTAGAAAATTATTAATAGTAACGGGTACTTGTACATCTATACCTCCACAAATATCAGCATCAGGTATTGTTGCATCAATAGTTTCATTTATTGTGACATCTATTGTTTCGGTATATTCACAGCCATTTACTTTGGCTACTACTTTGTAGGTTCCTGAATTTGCAAATACATCATTCACAACATAAAATGAGCTGTATCCTATTGGATTATTAGCAGGATCGTACCATACCCAATCAACATTTAAAGCATTACTTGGCACTAAATTCGCATTAAGTGTAACACCGCCATAACCTTCGCAGGCATTGTTGTTTGTCGCAATAATTGATAAAACTTGCTCTTGATATATATTTATATTATCTGAGTTAGTACAAAGTCCGTTGGCAGTTATATTTAATGTATAATTTCCTGCTGTTGATACGTTATATGGTGGAACAGTTGTTGATATTACATTATTAGATTCATCAACTAATTCGTAAGTATAAGTTATTCCAGCTTCTTGTGTAAAGCTTGCCAAATCAATGGTTGCACTCCCACCACATAGTACTTTGTCTGCTTCTAGATTGAATACTGGGTTAGGAATTATTTCTATATCTACAACATCTGTATAAGTACAAGTAGAATTTGTTGTGATAGTAACTTCGTAAGAACCACTTTCGTTTTTATTATTTAATTTAAGTATTGCAGATTTATCACCTGTAAAAGAAGCTCCATCTTTTGTCCAAACATATTGAGCATTTGGCACTTCAACCTTATTGCCATTAACATCCGTTGTATATAAAGTAGCATCAAGTATTATTTCTGTTCCTTCACAAACAGGCGATGGTGTATTCAAATCAATAGCAAAATTTTCTACGGCAGGATAAATTTCTACTGTTTCGGTATGATCACAAACTCCGTCGGCAGTAACTACAGCTGTATAAATACCTGCTGCTGTTGCTTTATGCTTAGAATTATTTCCTGCAACAGGATTACCATTTTGGTCGTACCACTGATAAGTGTATTTTTGATCAGCTGGATTACTTCCTAAAATAACTTCTAAATCTGCTATATTACCACATAACTCTTTTGTTTCTGCTATTACAAAATTAGGTTTTCCTACAACTGTAAGTTTCATTTCTCCGAAATAATCACAACCACCTAACGATGTTACTTGAGCTTCGTAAATACCCTCATCAGAAAAATTAATAGGATCTAAAGTAAGAGTACTACCGTTACCTACTATAAATCCATCTCTCCTCCAAGTTACAGCAATTACATCATCAGGGATATTAAGTGTGAATATTTCCCCTGTACAAACTGTAGTATCATCTCCTAGGTCAACTTCTATTTTTTCTGGGAATGATATTTTCACCTCATCCTGTCCGTAACAAACAACAACATTACCATCATCATAAGTAACCAACACAGTATAAGTATCTGTTTTACTTACAGATAAAGTGTTTTTTGTTTCTCCAACAATAACACCATTTGAGTCGCTCCACTGATATGAAATAATACTTCCTTTATACTGAACACCACTAGATATTATTTTATAACTATCTTTTTCGCATAAAACTTTATCAGCTCCAAGTTGAACGTCAATTTTTATTACGTTAAGTTTAACCGTTTTTTTAGTTTGATTACCTGCATTATCGGTAACAGTAATTACATACTCACCCGCATCTCCTATTTGAAGTTCTGCACTTTCCTCTCCAACAACATTCCACGAATAACTAACTATTTCTATATTGGTAACAGTAGCATCAAATGTATGTGTATCACCATAACATATTGTTGCTTCAGAAACAAGATTGTCAAAAACTGGGGCATCTCCAGGAGGAGCAAGAAATACTTCTTTAACTCCAAAAGTACTTTGTAAATAATTTTGATAGAAACTATTTATTGAATTTACTTCAGCAGCAGATAGAGTCTCAACAATTGGAGATACTATTAAGCTTAGCAATAAAGTGATATGAAGTAAAAACTTCTTCATAGTTTTTCGATTAAGGGGATATTTATAACGGTTGTTTATTACACTTTTAGCGACTTGTTAACCATGTAAATATTTTCTCTCAAATACGCTGAGAGTTTTATATTGTTTACATTTCACTGCCTCTAATATCAATTTATTGATTTTTAAATAGAGAAAACATCAATACTAAAATAGTTTTGAGAAACAATAAAAAACACAGTATACCCTCTGTTTTTGAGAGCTTTACAAAATACCAAAGAACACAAATAGAAGTGAAAAATGAAGTGTAACTACTCGGAAAGTAGGATATTTCTTTAGCCACGAATAGGGCTTTATGAGGTTGTATTCCTAAAATAGATTTTAGATAAAATTTGAAGTGATAATATTGAAATTCAATTAAGTAATATTAGAATTTACACATCCAATCATATGGTAAACAGGAATTACAACGACTGTAAGTAAGTCAATAAAATTGTAAGTATTAACGATGAATAAAATGTAGGAAAGCATTCGAATTACGGAGAGTAAATAGCATTTATTTACTAGGAAATATATGATTAAAATGTAGTAGAGGCGATGAATTTTTCATCGCCTCTACTATATTCTGTATATAATACTAACTATTAATTATTTCTTCTTTTCTTCGTTAAAATAAACTAGATAATAATACATGCCTTTTTCCTCATCATAACCTTTCTCAATCAAATCGTTTGAATTATCATCAGTAAAATTCAACTTGATTTCGAAATTCGTATCTAGGTTTATTATATTTTTAAATTTTCTACGCATGCTTGTGACAGCATCATTTGCAATAGCAAAATTTGAAAAATCTTCAATTTTATAATCCTCCTTAAACTTGTTTTTATAATCGTTAAATTCAGTTTGATAAGCTGGGTTTTCTATTACTTGACTTAAAAATTCATCTTCAGAGAATTCGTCATTTTTAGCAAAGTAATCAACGGATTTATTCAAGAATTTTATTTGTTCTTTCTGATCTTCATTTGGAAAAACAACATCTTTAGAAAAATCTTCACAAAGCTTTAAATACTTTTTTGTTTGAAAAATTTCGTCTTGTTTTGGTGCAATATTCAAGAAACTTTCTGTCCAGTATTTTGCATCATATCTATTTGTATCATGCGTAAGTACTTTATATCCACTTTCGCTTTCTACATTGAATATTATAGCTCCTTTATCTAATTTTTCAAGAAAAACTCCTTGTTCTACGTCTATCATAAGGTTTTCATCATCCTTTCTGAATTTCATAAAACTACGAGGAATTTCACTTTTAAAAATACCTACAGCTTGTACCATTTCGTTGTCTAATGACACATCATTTAGCAGAGTTACATATACTTCTCCAGCAATAATATGTGGATGCTCTGATTTTGAATATAAAAATTCAGTGATTTTTATAGACTGTTCATGAAATGAGTCAGTATTATTAAAAATTTCTTTAACTAAATTGTAAACCTCATTAAAACCTAAATCAGTATCATGAGAAAATTGCTGATAAGTTTCTTCTTGCTTAATAAAAGGTTTGAAAAAAAAGTCATTCAAATGCGAAGTCAATTCAGTACCCAAAGTATAATGATCTTTCGATAAAAACATTCCCTCATCCTTACTTTTATTTCCTACCTGATGTACCGACATCTCTTCTATCGAAGTCCCATATAAATTTAACATAGCCTTTTTTATTTTTTTTGAAGGCCAAAAATACACTAAAAATCAAATATCAAATCATCTAAATAATGCTATTTATTAAATTGTTTCAACAAATTTGTGTGATTATCATGATGTTCGTGATAGGTTTTGTCTTTCGCCTTGATTGCAGCGGCAACCTTTTTTTGTTATTGCTTGTGAATATTATGCTGTGGCGGTCATCGCCTTAGCGTGACCCCCGCAGCGTAATAATGAACAGTAATAACAAATAAAGTTATAGCGGAAAGCGAGAAATAGCGCCTAATAAACAACACATACATCATATATAAAGGTATATAGCTACTTATTTGAAAATCAACTATAAAGAATACTAATATTTAATGTACTTTTGCAAAATCTTCTCAAGAGGAATTAATGCCAACAAAACAGCTATAAGCTAGAGGCAAAAATATATTGGAAATGAAAAAAATAGAAATAAATAGTATTATTGAAGCTAATGAGTGGTTTATAAGCGCTCAAGAAAATGATGTGGTTAAAGTTTTGGAAACTCAACCTGTACTTTCTGGCTTGGTACAAGTAATTATTGAAGAAGATTTAAAAGATAGCGAGGAGTATTCTAAAGATTTATTTTACTCGTTATACGGAACGATATTGAAAACTTACATTACTAATTTCGGAGATGATTTTAAGGAAATAACTGAAGAGGATATTGACTTTGCTTTTGAAAAACAGAATAAATTTGCTGAATTACTTAGTAAATCTTTAGGTTTTACTGGTGATTTACCAAGCGAGGCTGAAGAGCAAAAGGCTGTTGAGATGATGGAGAAATTATCTGATTTGGAAGAAAAATTCAACAATGATGATTCTTTTGATTTAGAGAAAGAAGGTTTGGGTGATTTAGCTGAACTTATGGGGCAAGTTAATGAGGAGATGAAGCAGCCATCATTAAATGCTTTTTTACAATCGGAACTTGAAGAGGCAGATTTAGAAGATAACTCAGCAGGTTTTATTAATCAACAATTTGCAATTATTGTTGATGCTATTGAAACAATGCTAGACAGAACTAATAGTGATAAAGCTGATATGAAGATTGTTTAACTATCTAAACATTTCGCTCAGAATAAGTAAATAAGCAAGATTCTGCTTCTCAAAAAATAGAAAATGGAATATATAAAAAGAGACCATCACTTAAAAGACAACACACTTGAAATAGGAGTTTATCATAAACTAACTATTTTGAGAGAAACTCACGTAGGATTGTTTTTGGGTGATGACAAAGGAAATGAAATACTTTTGCCATTAAAATACATGCCAAAATCATTTCAAGAAGGTGAAGAAATTGAAGTATTTGTTTATTTAGATTCAGACGAAAGACGTATTGCTACTACTATAAATCCGAAACTTATTATAGGTGAATTTGGATGTTTGAAATGTAATGCAACAAATAAAGCTGGAGCATTTTTAGATTTAGGTTTAGAAAAAGATTTGTTTGTACCTTTTAAGGAACAGTCCAAAAAAATGGAGGAAGGTAGATATTACAACGTATATATGTATGTTGATGAAGAAACTGACAGACTTTTAGGATCAAACAAACATAATAAGTTTTTAGAATTAGATGATATTGATTTAGATAGCAACCAAGAGGTTAGACTTTTAGTAGATAAACGTTCGGACTTAGGGATGAATGTAATTGTGAATAACAAGTACAAAGGTTTTATTTTCGAAAATCAATTATTTCAGGAACTGAGATATGGTCAGAAACTTATTGGATATGTTAAAGAAGTTAGAGAAGATAATAAAATTGATATTACGCTTCAGAAACAAGGTATTGTAAGTATAGAACCAAATGCTGATTTAATAATTGACAAGTTAGAATCAAATAAAGGCTTTTTAAGACTGAATGATAAAAGTAATCCCGAGGATATTAAATCTGAATTGGGAATAAGTAAAAAACTTTTCAAAAAAGCAATTGGTGCTTTGTATAGACAACGTGTCATTGATATTAAAGATGATGGGATTTACTTGTTAAGTCATAATGCGGAATAACAAAGTAGCATCAAAAATTATAAAGCCCTGAAATAATATTTCGGGGCTTTTTTCTTATATTTCAATATTATTATTTCAGAATTTCAATATAGTATTATTTACTGCGTAATAATAATGCCAAATGAATATCGGAATGCACTATTAAAATCAAAGTGTTTTTAAGTTTAGCAATTTATAAAGATCGTTGCATAGCCGAAACTAAGAAACTATTTTTTAAAGATTATAAAGCTAAAAAGAGAAAGATTTTACAGTACATTTTGATGTTTATTTAGTATAAAAGCCAATCCTATTGATGAAAGCAAGTAATCTTAATTATAAAGAAACAAATTATTTCTCGAAGCTAATAGTAGCATATCTTGATGGAGATAATGATCTAGATGACTTTATTGAACATAAAAACTCCGCGAATGGTTTTAAAGATATTATTGCTTCTAGAAATAATACTTTTATAAACAGAGAACTTCTTGTTAATCAACTGGAGATTCAGAATAGAAACCTGAAATTAACCGATACTACACTAAATAACATTTCAATATTAAAAGACGAAAATACTTTTACAGTAACTACCGGTCACCAACTAAACTACTTTACTGGTCCTTTATATTACATCTACAAAACTGCTTCAATAATAAAGTTGTGTTCGGAATTGAAGCTTGAATTTCCTAAAAATAACTTTGTGCCTGTATTTTGGATGGCAACAGAAGACCATGATTTTGAAGAAATAAATCATTTTAGATTCAAAGACGAAATGTTTTCTTGGGAAACTAGCCAAAGAGGAGCTGTTGGCAGGATGAATATTGACAATATTAAATCGATTTACGAAGATTTATTTTCGAAACTAGGTGGAGGGAAAAGAGCTAATTACCTGAAAGAGCTGTTCTCTGATACTTATTTAAAACATGATAATTTAGCAGAAGCAACACGCTTTTTGGTAAATGAACTTTTTGGAAGTCATGGACTTGTTATTATTGATGGTGATGATAAGGAGTTGAAAAAAACAATGATTCCTGCATTTAAACAGGAGTTAACTCAGTTTATTTCTGATAAAAATATTAGCAAAACAAATAAGGAGCTTAAAAAATTAAACCATAAAATTCAGGTTCAACAACGAGAAATTAATCTATTTTATTTAAACGATAATTTCAGAGAACGTATAGTTTTTAAAGATGGAAAGTATAAAATACTAAACTCTGATATTCAATTTACTAAAGAAGAAATACTATCCGAATTAGAGAACAATCCTGAACGATTTAGCCCAAATGCCATACTTAGACCGTTGTACGAAGAGATGATCTTACCAAATTTGGCCTACGTTGGCGGAGGTGGTGAACTAGCTTATTGGTTCCAATTAAAAAATAACTTCAAGGAATTTGGTGTTTCATTACCTATTTTGATTTTACGAAATTCGTTGATGCTGATTAATCAAAAGCAACAACAAAAAGTAGAAAAGTTAGATTTATCAATAAGTGATTTGTTCGAAAATATAGATACTCTTATAAGGAAAAAAGTAATTGAAAATGCAACAACAGATATTGACATTTCTGAGCAAATTGAGGCTACAACAAAAATATTTCTTGAATTATCTAAGAAATATAAAAGCGATACATCAATTACTCCTTCTATAAAAGCATTGTTCAAAAAACAAATAAATGGTTTGTATAAACTTGAAAAGAAACTTCTGAAAGCAGAAAAACGAAAGCAAATAAATTTAGTATCTCAAATTGAGAAAATAAAATCAGAATTGTTTCCGAACAATGTACTTCAAGAGCGTAAACTAAATTTCGCAGAAATGTATATGGAATTTGGGGATGATCTAATAGGTGTTATCATAGAGAAAATAAGTGTTCTGAATAATCAGTTTTGCGTAATTAATGCAACTAAATAAATTATCTTCTAAAACATACAATGAAACAGCTTTTACTCTTTCTATCAATATTATTATTTACGAGTCAATCAAGTGCTCAAAATACAAACTTTAGTTTTTACCGTATTTCTGACAACCTAATATCTGAGCAGATAAAAATGTTGGTTAAAGATCAGGATAATATCTTGTGGATAGCTACTGACAATGGAATATTTAGATTTAATGGTATACAAGCAGACAACTATTCATCCGTTTTTAGAAGTCAATTTATTAAAAGTCTTACTCTCGAAAAAAATGGCAATATTAGAGTTGTTCACGATTTGGGAATTGGAAAAATATCACAGAAAAATAATAATCTCCAGTTTTCTGAAACTGACACTACTATTGTTGATTTTATAACTTCATACCGAGATACAAAAAATACACTTTGGATAGGTGGAAATAATAAAATTGTTAGAAAAAATAAGACTACTAAAACATTTTTCCTGCCAAAAAACACCCCCAATTTCAACCATAGCAGAGTATTTCATTTTAGTGAAGATGGGTTTAAAAACATTTGGGCTTGGTCTTTTTCAGGAAACATTTACACTTTTAAAAATGATGATTTCGAAATTGTTAAAACTCAAATAAAGTTAAATAACATTAGTTGGGTACATAAAAAAAGCCCTACTGAAGTTTGGATTGCAGAAAAAAAAGGAATTGTTTCAGTTGAAATAAACAGTAGCCAAACAATAAAATCAACTAAGCGTATTTTAGAATTAGAAAATACAAGTGTTGTTAAAAAAATTAATAATAATGAATACTTGATTGGCACTTGGGACAATGGAACTTTCTTGTGGAATAGCAAAAGTAACACTCTACGAAAGCTTATACAATCAAACATTAAAGATGTACTTTGGATAGAAAAGCTGAACCCAGGAGAATACTGGATAGTTGGAAGTGAAGAAATTGGCATCTTAAAAACAAATCCGTTTAAAAAAATCACAGTCCCTGAAAAGTCTGAATATATTACCTCAGTAAAAATAATTGACAATGAAAGTATTTTAGCTTCATCAAAACATGTTGTATATAAGTTAAACTATGAATCAGAGAATTGGGTAGTTAACAATAAGTTTAATATTGGCAACAACAGGGTTGAGAGAATAAGCTCGATAAATGATAATACAATTGCTACTACAAACAGTGAAATAATCCTAATAGATTGGTTATCTGGAAAAGGAAAAACCCTCCATGCTTTCAAAGAAGTCACAAACGTTTACTATGCATACGAAGACATAGAAGGTAATGTTTGGATACTATGTTCAGGGGATAATAATATAATACGAATTGATAATATTAATAATGATATAACTTTTTTTGACAATATTAAAGAACCCCGAATTATTAAAAACTCTCCTGATGGAAGACTTTTACTAGGAGGAGATAAACTTTATGAATTTGACTATAACTCAAATAAATTCGAACAAATAAGTATTGATATTAATAATGCTTCTAATTTTTTGATTGAAGATTTCCTGATAGAAAAGGATATAATAAAACTAGCTACAAACAAAGGACCTTTTAAAATTGAAATAAAGGATGGTGAAATACAAGGCAAAATAAAGAAAGTTCAACTTTTCGACCAACCAAATTTCGAAATATTTAGAGGTGTAATAAAGACTAACGACAATTCAACTTGGTGGGTTACAAACACAAAATTAATTAGAACAAAAGACGGTTTGTCGCAATATTATGATAAATCAAATGCATTACCATCAAATACAATTAAGTTTAGAGGTATAGAACAAAACAACAAAGGTGATTTGTGGATTGCTACAGAAAAAGGTTTGGTTTTATTAGAATCTAAAAATATTAGTACCCCAATAAAAACTGACATACCAAATTTAATTGTTAGCCCACATAATAAAACATTATCTGCTAATAGTGATATTGAATTTAAATACAACATTGTTTCATACCCATATTCTCATGTAAAATATCAAACCAGAATAATTGGAATAGACAGTACATGGAAGGATTTTTCGAGTGAAAACAAATCAAGTTTCATGAACTTTAAAGGAGGTGAATATACATTTCAAGTAAAAGCATGGCAAAAAGGGAAAGTAGTAAGCGATGCTATATCATATTCTTTTGTTGTTAATAGTCCGTGGTACTTAAATATATGGTTTTATATTTTTTTGGGGATATTATTTATTCTAATTGGAGTATATTTTTTCAATTATAAAAACAATAAAATACTTGCTAACAACTCTAAGTTTAATGATGAGTTAAATACTAAGCTTATTGAAAAAGAAGCCGAAAACATTAAGATTATTGAGGAGAAAAAAAATCTTATTTCGAAACATGAATCCACTATAGAACAGAATGAAACCATATATAAATCTGAAAAGGCACATAGCGAAGCACAGATTAAATACATACAATTAAAAGAAGAACAACTAGAAAAAGAATTATTAATTAAGAACAAACAGCTTGCCACATTAGGTCTAAATCAAATTAATAAAAACAATTTATTAGCAACACTAAAAAACGAATTGAAAAAGTTAGAAAAATCTAATTCTAAAGGAATTGCTAATATCCAGAAAATCCGAAATCAAATAGACATTACCTTAAAGACTGATAAAGAATGGGAAGTATTTCTAGAACATTTTCAACATCTTTATATAGGATTTTATTCTAAACTAAAAATTTCTTTCCCTGAACTTACACAGCAAGACCTAAGACATTGTGCCTTAATAAGACTTAATTTATCAAATATTGAAAGTTCAAATGTATTGGGTATTTCTTTAGAAAGTTTAAAAACTTCAAGATATAGACTTAAAAAGAAGCTTAAATTAGATTCTGATCAAAATTTACATGAGTTTATTATAACCATTTAAATTTTATTGTTCACTATATGTATACCTTGTAAATCATCGATATATCAATTAAACTGGTATACCAGATAACAATAGCATCTATTCATTAAAAATAAAACGAACAAATTGTTCACTCTACTATTTAGATAAATCAAATGCTTTTATTGAATTTTGTGGAAGAATTATAGTTGTAATTTTTTTCAGATTAATTCAATAAAACCATATATCAATGAACAAAATAATAATTTCTGCTTTTGCAATTCTTCTAAGCACTGCAAGTAATGCTCAAGAAGTTTTTTCACCTAGTAGCAACATTAAGCTAGATTTTTCTTTATCAGAAAAAGGAGAACCACAATACAATGTATTATTCAATAAAAGTGAAGTAATAAAGACATCGACTCTTGGTTTAGAATTTACTGAGTTAAACCTTACTTCAAATTTTAAAATCAGTAATACCAAAGTTACTAAAGTCAACAAAAACTGGGTTCCTATTTGGGGGCAAGAAAGCACTATTAATGATAATCACAATCAGCTAAAAGTAGAACTTGTAGATAATAATGATCATAAAATAATTTTATACTTCAAGGTTTTTGATGAAGGTTTTGCTTTTAGATACCATATACCTAAACAAAAGAACCTAGACAAGGTTATTATAACTGACGAAAACTCACAATTTAATTTCACAGCAAATCACAAAGTTTGGTGGATACCTGGTGATTGGGATAGTTACGAGCACAACTATACAGAATCTAAAATTAGTGATATTGACAATACTCCACATCTTAACAATGCTGGAATAGCAATGTCAATGATACCAGATTTACATTCAGTAAATACACCTGTAACAATGAAAACTGATGATGATGTTTACATTGCAATACACGAAGCTGCGTTGGTTGATTATGCAGGGATGACTGTAAGTTTTGATACTAACAACTACGAATCAGTTTCAAAACTTGTTGCATACCACGATGGTGCAAAAGTAAAAACTCAAACCCCTTTTAATACTCCTTGGCGTGTAGTTATGCTTTCGGATGATGCTAAAGGATTACTAGAAAACAGAATGGTTCTTAATTTGAATGAACCAAATAAAATAGAAGACACCTCATGGATAGAGCCAATGTTATATTCAGGCATATGGTGGGAAATACATTCAGGCCTTTCAGGTTTTGGAATGGAATCTAAAGATGGTGAGGGTAATATTATTCCACATGGTGCTACTACCGAAAATGCAAAAAGATATATTGATTGGAATGCCGAACATGGAATAAGAGGTTTACTGATTGAAGGCTGGAATGTAGGTTGGGAAAAATGGATAGGTGATGATAGAGATGGTATTTTTGATTGGGTTACACCCTACCCTGATTATGATTTAGAAGAAGTAGCCGCATATGCAAAAAGTAAAGGTGTTTTACTAATTGGCCATCAAGAAACATCTGGCGATGTACGTAATTACGAAAAACAAATGCATAAAGTATATCAGCTATTTGAAGACAATAATATACATGCTATTAAATCTGGGTATGTAGGTACTTTATACCCTAAGAATACTTACCACCACGGTCAGGTAATGGTAAATCATTATTTGAGTACAGCAATCTTAGGTGCTAAACACAAAATAATGATAGATATTCACGAGCCTATAAAACCTACAGGCTTGTCTAGAACGTATCCAAATTTAATGTCAGCTGAAGGTTTCAAAGGACAAGAATTTAACAAAGGTGGTGGCCAGCCAGCTAACCATACAACTATATTACCATTTACACGTGGTTTAGCAGGCCCGATGGATTACACACCTGGAGTTTTAGTAAATGATGGATGGGTAGCGACTAACAATACAATAGCAAACGAGTTAGCTTTGTATATGATAATCTATTCGCCTATACAAATGGTTGCTGATATTCCTGACAACTACAAAAAACACCCTGAGGCTTTTGAATTTATTAAAAATGTTGCAGTTGATTGGGAAGTAACAAAAATACTTGATGCAGAAATTGCAGAATATATTGTTATAGCAAGAAAAGAAAAAGGCAATAAAGAAAGATGGTTTATTGGAGCTGTTACTGATGAAAATAAGAGAGATTTCGAAATAAAATTAGATTTCTTGGAAAAAGGAGAAACCTATGAGGCTACAATTTATAAAGATGGAAAAGATGCACATTACAAAAAAAATCAAACATCTATAGAAATTGAGAAAAAAGTAGTTTCTAAAAATGACACTCTAAACTTAAAACTAGCTCAAGGAGGAGGTAGTGCAATAGTTATAGAGAAAATTAAATAATACTAACTTAATATTAGTATAAAGCGACAACCTGTATAGTATAGTCGCACTCAAGAAGATATACAAAAAGTTTTCTTTCCATAAAAAAGAACTAATTAGGTCATTCTAAGTAGTTCTTTTTTTTGTTCAAAAATTATAATGAACGATTGTTCATTAGTAAATAAAACATATATTTGCCAAAATTTTTTAATTCATGATGAATTAAAATCAGTTTAAAGAATAAGGATTAAATCCAAAATTTATTTTTTATAACTAAACTTATCAAAAATGATTACATCAAATTGAACTAACAAGTTAAAAATCAGTATTTTTAACTACTAATACACAAAACATATCACAATAAATGAGAAAAATACATCTAACATTAATATCACTACTCATTAGTTCGGCTTCGTTACTTGCACAATACAAAATGGAAATTAGTGCTAGCTATAACGTCCCAAGTTCTTCAGAATTCAGTAATGAGTTTAAAAACGGATTTGGAGCTACGGGTGAGATTTTCTATTTCTTTGAGGATTCTGATTTTAGCACTTCAATAATACTTGGCGTAAATTCATTTAGAGGCACAGAAGAGTCTGAACAGGCATTGAAAGAAGAAAACCCAACACTCTTTGAGTATGACTACGAAATCCATTATAATACATTCCCTGTGTTATTATCAGCTAATTATACTTTTATGAGTGAGAAAAAATTCAATATTATGCTTGGGTTTGGAGCTGGGATACAATTTATGGAACATAAAAAAAAGCTAATTGGTAAATATACCTCTGACACTCAAAAAGAAACTTCTAACGAATTTGCCATTAAACCAAGTTTAGTCCTTTCATATGCTATTACAAAAGGTATTGCAATTTCCGTTAAGGGTAGTTACAATAATACGATGGGGCAGACCAATATTTCTTACTACAGCTTTAATTTAGGCATGCTATACAATATTTAGGATTTGAAAACCAATTGGTGAAATATCATTTTACTAGAACATAAAACATTAAAAAATGCAAATAAGATTACTATATATTATAATATTTCTTTCATCAGCATTAAATATATATTCTCAAACCGAAATTGTCAACCTAAGGTTTGAAGATGCTTTAGAAGAAATGACAAATAATAATTTGGCTTTGAAAGGTGCCGAAGCAGAGAAACTATCAAATGAATTTTTACGAAAAACGACAAGAGGCTTATACCTTCCTAAGATATCTTTCTCTGCCAACTACATGAAATTCGATGAAGATATTGGTGTTGATATAAGTGGCATTTCGGATGCTATAGGCGGGGTTGGAATAACTCCTAGTAGCCAACTATCACCAAGTAAACTAGTATTACAAAAAGAACAAGTAGCCACTGCTGGAATAAATATGATATGGCCAATTTTTACTGGAGGTAAAATTATGGCTGCTAACAAAGCAATGGATGCCAAAATAGATGAGGCTCAATACAAAATAGAAGAAACTAAAAGTGAGCTTAATACTGAATTAGTTGAAAGATACTATGGCTACAGACTATCAACAAAAGCAGTAATACTTTACCAAGAGGTATTAGATGCAATGCTAATTCATCAAAATAACGCACAAAAGCTTGAAGAGAATGGAATGATTGCAAAGGCTCAAAGACTTTACGCTGATTTATCTGTATCTACAGCAAAATCGGATCTTAACCATGCAATCAACCAACACAATACAATCGAAGAAGCTTTAAAAAATACTATTGTTAGTACTTCTGATGTAAATGCTATTTCAGAATTATTTTTAAATAACGAAATTGAACCTGTAGACTTTTTCATTAATTCAGCAATGGAAAACAATCCACTTCTTAAACAAGTTGAATCTAAAAAAAGGCTAGCAGAACAAAGTTACAACATTAACAGAAGCAGTTATTTACCAACTGTTGCCGTTGTTGGAAATAAATTAATTGCAGATCACCAATTAACTGAAATGATGCCAAATTGGTTTGTTGGGGTTAATCTTCATTGGACAATTTTTGACGGAATGTCAAGATCATATAAAGCAAAATCAGCAAAAGCCACTGTGCATAGAGTTGAGTTTTTAGAGAGCAAAGCTCATGAAGACATTTCAACATTAATAAATAAATTATACAATGAACTTAACTCATATGTTGATCAATTAGAAGATTTAAATTCTACTTATGAATTTGTAACTGAATATGATAGAGTAACTCAAGAGGCATTTTCAGAAGGTTTTTCCACTTCAAAAGATGTTGTAGATGCCCAATTAATGCTAAACAAAGTTAAAATTGGCAGGTTGAAAATAATGAACGATTACGTTCTTACATTAGCAAAGTTGCTACAATATTCAGGTCAATCTGATATGTTTTTAGAATATAGTAATAGACCTGATAGAGAGAAAGAGAATTTTGAGACTAACAGTGATGCTGTGAAACAGTAATACAGTGGACTGTAAGACTGTAATATAAATTGATAAATAAATACTACTTGCAGGATAATTGCAAAAAGCAACAAATAATAATCCGAGATATGAAATCAAAAAATATAATAATAGGAACTGCAGCAATATTTGTTTTAGCACTAATAATTATTGCTGGATGGATAATGGCAAATCCACCCGATGTAATTTTACAAGGACAAATAGAAGCTAAACATATAAAAGTATCTTCTAAAATACCTGGTAGAATTCAGAATATATACATAGAAGTTGGTAGCCAAGTAAAAAAAGGCGATACACTTATTAAACTGGGTACTCCTGAGTTAAATGCAAAATTGATTCAAGCTCAATCAGCTAGAAACGCTGCTAAATCGCAAAGTAAAAAAGCTCAAAAAGGAGCAAGAAAAGAACAAATTCAAGGAGCTTACAATCTTTGGCAAAAGGCAAAAGCTGGACGAGAAGTTTATGAGAAAACATTCAACAGAATAAAAAACTTACATGCTGACGGAGTAGTTCCAACTCAGAAACTAGACGAAGTTACAGCCAAATATAAAGCTTCAGTACAAGATGAAGAAGCGGCAAAGTCAATGTACGAAATGGCTAAAAAAGGTGCTAGAGAAGAAGATAAAGAAGGTGCTGCTGCACTAGTTGATCAAGCTTCAGGTGTTATTCAAGAATTAGATTCTTACTTAAGTGAAGCAAACGTTAAAACACCAATAGCCGGTGAAGTTGCAAGTATAATTTCGCAAGAAGGAGAACTTGTAAATACGGGATTCCCTATAGTTACAGTAGTTAATTTAAAAGATACTTGGTTTACATTTAATATTAGAGAAGATTATTTAAGCAAACTAAAAATGGAACATGAAATTACTGTTTATATTCCGGCATTAAATAATCAAGAAATAAAAGCAAAAATTAACTTCATTAGTCCGCTAGGCGATTTTGCAACCTGGAAAGCAACAAAAACAACAGGCGATTTCGACATGAAAACTTTTGAAATAAGAGCTAAACCTATTAACGAAGTTGAAGGCCTTAGACCAGGCATGACTGTATTAATAAACTGGACTAAACTTAGTTTATAATATAATCTGAGAAACTTTCACGAGAATATCTATTCACTATTAAATAACTAGTGTATTATTTTGTTAGAGTATTAAATAATTAGAATGTAAATAAATGACCACAGGCTTAAAAGCAGTATTATATCGTGAAATTAAACGAATGAGATCAGAGACAATTTATCTTTGGATGTTACTTATTCTTCCCCTTTTCACTTTTTTCCTTTTCCCAACTATGTTCTCCGAAGGGAAAGCTGATAATTACTCTGTTGCTATATATGATGCAGATAATAGTCCATTATCAAGGAAAATTATATCATGGATAGAAGCAACACCTGAGGTTAATTTTACTAAAAAAGTATATTCTCTTCAAGAAGGAAAACGTTTAATTGAGAAAGGAGAAGTTTACGCTGTACTAAAACTACCTAAAGGTTTAGAAAATGGGGTTTACTCAGGTGTTCCAGAAAAGATAGTTCTGTTTTACTCAAATATAAACTTGAGTGCAGGAAGCGGAGTTAGTACAGCAATATTAAAGACTGTAAAAACAATGTCGGCTGGAATAAACATGCAAAAAAGGATGTCCAAAAACAAAGAGATGTTCAACCAAGCATTACAAAATGTACAGCCAATAAGAATTGATTCGCACGCTCTATACAATCCATATATAAACTATTCATACTACTTGGTAACCGGGCTTCTACCTGTTATGCTACTAATGTTTATACTATCAATAACTATATATGTTATTGGTAGCGAATTAAAAAATAGCACAGCATTAAACTGGTATAATTTATCAAGTAGAAGTATGGTGGTTGCCCTTACAGGTAAATTACTCCCGTATACCATTGTATTTATGATTGAGGCATATTTAATGAATGGTATTTTACTAAATGCAATAGGTGTTCCTCAAAATGGAAATGCTTTTGTTTTATTACTAGCCACTACTTTATTTGTATTGTCTTATCAAGCTATGGGTGTAATGTTGATTACTATTTTTCCAAATATTAGATTAGCATTAAGTATGGGGGCAATGTATGCATCACTAGCTTTTTCATTTGCAGGATTAACTTATCCTCTGATTGCAATGAACAGTACAATGCAAAAATTTGCTCAAATCTTCCCCTTTACTCATTACCTTAATATTTATATTAATGAAGAGATAAAAGGGCTGGATGTATCATATTCCCTCCATTCGTTCATCATATTGTTTGTTTTTATTATACTCCCAATAATTTTCACTCCTAGATTAAAAGCTCTATTAACAAAAGAAAAACATTGGGGACATTCATAAACAAAATATTATTGAAAGGTACACTGAAATAAGCTATTCAAAATAAACAAAGGAATTAACATTAAAGAAAAACAATAGTTTGAAATACAAAAAAACATACAACCCATTACATATTCTTGTGAAAGTATGGTTTGATGAGTATAAAAATATTTTCAAGGACGAAGGTGTTATTATGCTTTTTATTATAGCAATATTAGTTTATCCTTTAATTTACTCTGTTGCATATAACAATGAACTGGTTAAAGAAATACCTGTGGCAATTGTAGATGAAAGCAATAGTGAAATGAGCAGAAAACTCATTTCCATGCTGGATGCCACTTTCGAGATAAATGTAACATCTAAAACTCACGACTTTCAAGAAGCAAAAATTGCTTTCAAAGAATCAGAAGTACATGGAATTATATATATTCCAGCTGATTTTGAAAAAAAAATATTGAGTTTCGAAACAGCAACAGTCTCGGTTTATGCTGATGCAGCCTATATGATTATTTATAAACAGATAATGACAGCATCAACTTATGCAATTGGCACAATGTCAGCTGGAATAGAAATACTTAGAAGAACCGCAAAAGGCAATCAAATAGAAGAGGCTTATATAGAAAGAGATCCATTACCTATAGAAGTTTATTCATTATATAACCCACGAGGTGGATATGCCACATACCTAATGCCTGCAGTTTTACTACTCATATTACAACAAACACTGTTACTTGGAATAGGGTTAATAGGAGGCACGCTTAAAGAAAAGGGAACTCAAAATTATATAATAAAAATAGGTACAGGACTAAGAGGTTCGTTAGCAATAGTCTTTGGTAAAAGTCTAGCTTATTTCTCAATTTATATATTAAATGCTATTTATACATTAGTCATTGTTATGCGAATGTTTAATATTCCTATGCGAGGTAATTATTTAGAAATATTTGTATTTATTACTCCTTTTATTTTTGCAGTTATATATATGGGCATAACGATATCAACTTTCTTTAAGAAAAGAGAACACGCACTAATGATACTGTTATTTACTAGTATTCCATTCATATTTCTATCTGGTTTTTCATGGCCTACTGATGCAATTCCTCAATGGCAAGTATGGCTGTCAGAAATAATACCAAGTACACCCGCAATTAAAGGATATATAGCATTAAGTCAACGAGGTGCTGAATTTAGTGATGTTTTTAATTATTGGTTACAGCTTTGGGCTATTCTGATATTATATCTCGTAACTTCTAGCATATTTATAAGAAGATTAATGAAAAAAGAAATGAACAGAAGAATAAAAAACGTATTAGCTAAAGTTTGATATATTTGTGTCAACTAATCAATAATTAAAAATGATTATTTCTATTCAATAATTTGAAATATGATACCAAGAGGTAAAATTAAAGATAAAAGAAAAGCTATTTTAGAATCATCCCTGGAACTAATAGCTCTACAAGGTTTTCATGGTACTTCAATGAAACAAATTGCAGATGATGCAGAAGTAGCAGCGGGTACTATTTATGTATATTTTGAGAAAAAAGATGTATTGATACACGAACTTTTTATTGAAATCAGAAAAGAGCTTAATGAAATAATTGTAAGTGGTTTTGATTCTGAAATTGGATTCAAAGATAACTTTATGATCCTTTGGAGTGAAGTTCTGAATTATTACTTGCAATATCCTCTTAAATATAACTTCCTTGAGCAATTCTCTAATTCACCATTTATTAATGACGTTATTTTAGAAGAAGGAACTCAAGCATTAGCTCCTGCATATTCACTTTTTAGAGAAGCGCAAAAAAAAGGTGTACTTAAAAAATTACCTGTGTCGGCATTAATTGCATTAACACATGGACCTATCGTTGCTTTAGTAAAAATGAATAATATACATGAGATTGTTATTGATGAACAAATAGATAAAATTCAATTTGCAGAAGCTTCATGGCAAAGTATATCTTTGCAATAGACAATTGAAACAAAGACTTAGAAAATGCAACGAATAAAAACAATAGCATTTGATGCTGATGATACACTTTGGGTAAACGAACCTCTATTCAGGATTAATGAGGAAAAATTTGATGCTTTGCTAAAAGAATACATCTCTGATGATGAAATTACATCTAAATTATTTGATNNTGTGACCTGAAAAAAATTGTTGACTGGGGTAAGGAGCAAATCGAATATCCTGTAAATGTACTTGACGGGATTATAGAAGTTCTAGAATTCCTAAAAGATGATTATAAGTTAATGATAATTACAAAAGGTGATTTGTTTGATCAAGAGAGTAAAATTGCAAGATCAGGATTAGCCGAATACTTTGATATAATAGAAATTGTCTCAGAAAAAGATGAAGAAGTTTATTCTTCAATAATGAAAAAGCATGAATTAAAACCAAATGAATTTCTAATGATAGGAAATTCATTAAAATCAGATATACTACCATTAGTTAATTTGGGAGCATATGCTATTCACATCCCTTTTCATACAACATGGGACCATGAGAAGGTAAACCAAGAGGAGTTAACTAACAAACGTTATATAGAACTTAAAGACATAAGAAGCATTAAGAATCTAACACTAGATTTCTAATAAAATAAAAAATATTGTTCATAAAAAAATCCTCTACAAATAAATGTAGAGGATTTTAATTTTTTACACGTCTAAAAACTATAGAGTACTAACGTACTTAGTTAATTTAGATTTCAAGTGACCTGCTTTGTTTTTGTGGATGATATTCTTTTTAGCTAATTTATCAACCATACCAAGAACAGTAGGTAACATTGTTTCAGCTTCAGCTTTTTCAGCTAGCTTAAGTTTTTTAATTGCAGTACGAGTACTCTTGTGTTGGTACTTGTTACGAATACGTTTTACATCGTTTGAACGAATTCTCTTTAATGCTGACTTGTGATTTGCCATTTTACAATTTTTTTAATCACTTTTTGAGGAATAAACCTCATAAGTTTGTTAATAAATATTTAGCGACTCGTTAGAGGTGTGCCTTAACTTCCAGCCACGGAAAGCACCGAATCAATCAATACTGGAGGTCAACATCAACAACTATTAACTTATTAACTAACTCCTATTTTTTTTTATGTTTAATCGGTTAATTGTTTAACTGGTTAACTGTTTTTCAACAATTAAACCTTAAACACTTAAGCAACTCAACATTTCAAAGTAGTCCGTAGGGGAATCGAACCCCTGTTACCAGGATGAAAACCTGGCGTCCTAACCCCTAGACGAACGGACCATTATAATGATTAATTATGAATGATAAATTGTGAATTAAATTCATTCAACATTCATAATTAAACATTCAACATTTCAAAGTAGTCCGTAGGGGAATCGAACCCCTGTTACCAGGATGAAAACCTGGCGTCCTAACCCCTAGACGAACGGACCATTAATTCAATTTTGAATGATTAATGATAAATTGTGAAGTAAATATTCACAACTCATAATTCAATATTTTAAAGAACTACTTCTTTTTTGCGGATGCAAAGGTACATATTTTTTCCTCTTTTACAAGTGTTGTTTTATTTTTTAGAAAATATTTTCAACAACATATACATACTCATTTTTTCAACAATTGTTTGTTACTGATAAATTTGATAATAAATCAGTAACAAACAACTTTAAATACTAATAAGCTTTAGCAAACAATACTCTTTTACTTGAAGGCTTACCTGTAAGTATACATGTTCCTTCTTCGTCTTTTGCATCTATAGGAATACAACGAATCGTAGCTTTTGTAAGCTTTTTAATTTCTTCTTCAGATTCAGGTGTCCCATCCCAGTGAGCTTCAATAAAACCTCCTTTATTCTCCAGAACGTCTTTAAACTCATCAAAGTTTTCAACTTTTGTAGTATGATCTGCTCTATAATCTATAGCTTTTTTGAATAAATTTTCTTGTATCTCTTTTAATAAAGCTGATACATAATCAGCAATAGAATCACTAGCAACTATCTCTTTAGTTAAATTATCACGACGAGCTACTTCTACTGTTCCATTTTCTAGATCTTTAGGTCCAATTGCTATACGAACAGGTACTCCTTTAAGTTCCCATTCAGCAAATTTCCACCCTGGCTTATGAGTATCTCTTTTATCAAATTTCACAGAGATTCCTTGAGCTCTCAACTCCTTAGTCATTTCATCAACTTTAGCAGATATAGCATCAAACTGCTCATCGTTTCTATAAATAGGAACAATTACAACTTGATGTGGAGCAAGGTTTGGAGGCAACACTAAACCTTTATCATCAGAGTGAGTCATAATCAACCCCCCTATTAAACGAGTAGAAACTCCCCATGAAGTAGCCCAGACATGCTCTTGCTTTCCTTCTTTAGAAGTAAACTTTACATCAAAAGCTTTAGCAAAATTTTGTCCTAAAAAATGTGATGTCCCTGCTTGTAAAGCTTTTCCATCTTGCATCAAAGCTTCTATACAATATGTTTCTAAGGCTCCAGCAAATCTCTCTGACTCAGTTTTGAAACCTCTAATAACTGGCATAGCCATAAAGTTTTCAGCAAAATCGGCATAAACATTCATCATTTGTTCTGCTTCTATAATTGCTTCCTCCTTTGTAGTATGAGCAGTATGTCCTTCTTGCCACAAAAACTCTGAAGTACGTAAAAATAATCTAGTACGCATTTCCCAACGAACAACATTTGCCCATTGATTAATTAAAAGAGGTAAATCTCTGTAAGATTGCACCCACTTTCTAAAAGTATCCCAAATAATTGTCTCTGAGGTAGGTCTAACAATTAGTTCTTCTTCTAGTTTCGCATCTTCATCAACAACAACTTTACCATTTTCGTCATTTTTTAAACGATAATGTGTTACTACTGCACATTCTTTCGCAAAACCATCAACATGGCTAGCCTCTTTACTAAAATAAGATTTTGGTATAAACAACGGGAAATAAGCATTTTCATGCCCCGTTTCCTTGAACTTTTTATCAAGTTCTTGTTGCATTTTTTCCCATATAGCATATCCATATGGTTTAATTACCATACTACCGCGAACTCCCGAATTTTCGGCTAAATCAGCCTTTACAACCAACTCGTTGTACCATTTAGAATAATCTTCTGATCGGCTTGTTAGATTTTTCCCCATAACAAATTATATTTGGCATAAATATTGTTGTATTCATCATATATAAAAGGTTTATAGCTAGAATATCGCAAAACATTCATAACTTTGAGTTAACCTTTTATTCTCGAAATAACTTCGATGATAAAGCAGCTTAATTAAATATAAGCAGGCGCAAAGATAATTATTAATCCTATATAGAAATGAAAAAAAATTACTCATATTTATTTATACTATTTTTATCATCTCTTTTGATAAATTTATCATCCTGCGCTCCTTCTTCTGATATATTTGCTGTTGACACCAACAACAATAATGATGGTATATATGTTATTGCTCCAAGCAATGTAAATTACGAATTTTCTTATGTAGATAATATTGAAAATATTGCCGGAGACCCTTCATTAGGTTTATATGAATCTACCGACTCTTCTTATAACGATTACCTTAGGAACAAATATTTAAATGACGAAACTGCTGAAGCTTACTACAATGTAGATACATCTAACTTGTATTACGACCAAAGTTATTCATCAAAAAGCAATAGTAGTTCAAGGTCAAACACTAACGCTTACGCCTCTACTACTTTCAGTCCTTATGGTATGAGTGTAGGTTTTGGGATGAGTTATGGATATGGAGGTTATTCTGGTTATGGATATCCTGGTTATGGATATCCTGGATACGGCGGGGGCTATCCAGGTTATGGATACGGAGGTTACCCAGGATATGGTTACCCTGTTTACGGCTACCCAGGTTGGGGTGGTGAAACACCAATAAGTCGCGAAAACACAAAACGAAACTCTAGAGGAGGTAATTATAATAGTATTGACAATACTAATAAGATTAAATATACATATAGAAATAGGAAAAGCACAACAAATACTATTTCTAAAACCAATACTAGCCCTTCTAACAATAAAAGTTACACAAAATACAGGGGCGACTCTAGTCGAAGTAGAGCTAGCAGGACAAATAACAGTAACTCTACCGGTAATACGTATTATAATTCAACAAATAATACAAGGTCATACAACAACAATAATTCTAACTCAAGAACAAGTAGATCGTACACTCCTTCAACAAGTACTAGATCGAGCAGTAGTAGCTATTCTAGTGGTTCAAGAACCTCTAGTTCCAAAAGAGGACGATAAATATTTTTTAAATAAATTAACGTTTATTGTGTAAATCAAATATTGTTTTACATGGATATTTAATGACAAAATTTTAATCTAAGTATGAAAAGAATAATCTACATTTTTATATTTTCTTCACAATTATTATTTGGACAAAGCGCAAATGATGCCTTACAAATATCACAAGGTTATGTAACAGGTACTGCTAGATTTCAAGCAATGGGAGGTGCATTTACAGCTTTAGGTGGTGAACTTTCGTCAATGCAAATAAACCCAGCTTCAGGATCTGTATTTTTAGAAGGAGAAGCGAGTATATCATATGCATTATCATCTATTGATAATAATGCAACTTTTTACAATAATGGAGGTAGCGACAACTATTCATATAACAACATAAATCAGATTGGAATAGTTTTTGTAACCGAGAATAAAGATTATAGCTCATCAATTGTAAAATATGCATTTGGCATTAACTACAATAGAACCAATAATTACAATGAAAACATAAGTTTTAAAGGTAATAATAACACTCAAAAAGACATCTATTTTGGAAATGATTTAATGTATAGTGGATATAGCTCTATTGCTGCATCATTTCTTTTAGCGGCTAATGGTTATAGTCCATCACAACTTTATGGAGCTGAAGAAATAGCCTTTAACACATATCTTATAGATATGAATATTCCATATGACCCTAATAATCCTGATGCAGATTACTCTCTTTATTACGATAGTAGATACCCAACTTATAGTGATAATTTTCCAGTTTATGTAACATCTGCAATTCCGGAAAACACCCTTCAAGATTATTACTTAAATAAAACAGGATATAGTGGCCAATACAGTTTTTCGGCCAGTATGGATATTAACAACAAATTATATTTAGGTGCTTCATTCAATAGGTCTACTTATAGATCTATCACAAGTATTACACTTAATGAGAGTGAATTTGCTACTAATTCGGAGGTTAAAGAGTTTACATACAATTCATATGTTAATACTGTTGGTAGTGGTAATGGATTTTCAATAGGAGGTATTTTAAGGGCAAGTGAATTTTTAAGAATAGGATTAACTTATCACTCTCCTACTTGGTACAGGATGAATGATGAATATAACTTTAGCTTATCGGTGATAAATACAAATTTCGCACCTGAAAAATTAAAATCAAATACTTATTACTCAGACTATAAAGCAAACACTCCATACAAAATCAACTCAGGTATAGCCCTAGTATTTGGAAAAAATGGCCTTATTAGTGCCGACTATGAATTCATAGATTATTCATCAATGAAGCTAGATGCTAATTTTGGATTTGAAGCTGAAAATAATGAAATAAAAAACACTATGAAATCTACTCATAACTTGAAAATTGGAGCAGAGTGGAAAGTATCGTTTGTTAGTCTAAGAGGTGGCTATGCATATTCGCAATCGCCTTATAAGGATATTGATTGGCAATCGGACACACAGTCATTTTCGCTAGGTGCGGGTTTAAATTTTAAAACTTGGAACTTTGATGTTGCATATCAGAGGGTTATTAGAACTTACGATTATTACATCTATGAATCTGATTTAGTAAACGCAGCGAATATTGATAGAACTGATGGTAATTTTGTTGCAACTCTACGTTTTAAGATGTAGGAGTATCAAGGATTATCGGTTATGGGGGTTATAAGCTTATTAGTTTAAAAGATAAAGAAAGTACACACAAACTTATTTTCTAATCGGAAAAACATCTTACAGGTAAATTTACTTCGGCATTTGAGAGAATCCTAGAGGCACGAATACAACTTTTAAATCTGACAATACTTACATGGTTGCGTGAGGGATTGTTTCACATCCCATTGCAACTGTCTTGAAAATACTAATCGAAATTAGAAAAAACTTTCGTTAGTATTTATCCAATTGCGTGAGGGATAGAGGCGGCATCCTTTTTTTACTCGGGGTGCGACTTTGAGTCGCGCTCCGAATAAAAAAAGATATAGCCGAAAGCCCGACCCGTAGCTTTTTTTGCGAAGGGTCATGCCATAATAATTACAAAAAGAAAGGCTGTAATCATAAAATATGATACAGCCTTTTTATATAACTCTAAGCAAATATTCTGCTTATTTTTCTAATTCAAAAGTTTCCATGAAAGCAGTTGTGTAGTCCCCTGAATTATACTTAGGGTCATCCATTAATGCTCTGTGGAAAGGAATAGTTGTTTTTATACCTTCTACTACAAATTCATCTAAAGCACGTCTCATTTTGTTGATAGCTTCCTCTCTACTTTGAGCGGTTGTAATTAACTTTGCTATCATTGAATCGTAATATGGAGGAATATTGTAACCAGCATAAACATGAGTATCTACACGCACTCCATGCCCTCCTGGAACGTGGAAATTAGTGATTTTACCTGGCGATGGACGGAATCCATTGTAAGGATCTTCGGCATTAATTCTACACTCTACAGAAAATAATTTAGGATAATAATTTTTACCTGAAATTGGCACTCCTGCCGCTACTTTTATCTGTTCGCGAATTAAATCGAAGTCTATTACTTGCTCAGTAATTGGATGCTCTACCTGGATACGAGTATTCATTTCCATGAAGTAGAAGTTTCTATCCTTATCAACTAAGAATTCAATTGTTCCTGCTCCTTCATATTTAATAAAAGCTGTAGCCAAAACAGCTGCATCTCCCATTTTTTCACGAAGTTCATCGGTCATAAACGGCGAAGGTGTTTCTTCGGTAAGTTTTTGATGACGACGTTGAATTGAACAATCTCTTTCGGAAAGGTGACATGCTTTACCATACTGATCTCCTAGAACTTGAATCTCGATATGACGTGGATTAACAATAAGTTTTTCCATGTACATACGGTTATCTCCAAAGGCGGCTAATGACTCTTGACGAGCATCATCCCATGATTTAAGTAAATCCTCTTTGACTAAAACTGCACGCATACCTTTACCCCCACCACCGGCAGAAGCTTTCAGCATAACAGGATAACCCATTTCGTCAGCTAATTTTTCACATTCTTCAAATTCTTCAATGATACCGTCAGAACCTGGTACAACAGGAACTCCGGCTTTTTTCATTGTAGCAATAGCAGTGGCTTTATCACCCATACTATCGATCATATCAGGACTAGCTCCAATAAATTTAACACCGTGTTCTTCGCAAAGCCTTGAGAAAGCTGAACTTTCGGCTAAGAAACCATAACCTGGATGTATGGCATCGGCATTTGTAATTTCGGCAGCAGCAAGTATATTGTGAGTATTTAAATACGAATCACTACTAGCTGGTGGCCCTATACATACAGCTTCATCGGCAAAACGAACATGAAGACTATCAATGTCAGCAGTTGAATATACAGCTACTGTCTTGATACCCATTTCGCGCGCAGTACGAATAATTCGTAGTGCTATTTCTCCGCGATTGGCTATTAATATTTTTTTAATCATACGCAAAAGTCTTTATCCCATATATTAATGAGATGGTTAATCTTTAGCTTATAACCTCTTCAATTAAGAAGGATCAACTAAGAACAATGGTTGGTCGTATTCAACTGGTGAATTATCGTCAACTAAAACTTTAACAATTGTACCTGATACTTCAGATTCAATTTCGTTGAAAAGTTTCATTGCCTCAATAATACAAACTACAGATCCAGCAGAAATCTCATCGCCTACTTTAGCAAATGTTTCTTTATCTGGTGATGGTTTTCTGTAGAATGTCCCAATAATTGGTGACTTAATTGCAATGTATTTAGAATCATCATCTACTGCTGGTGCAGCAGGTGCATCAACTGCTACAGCAGCTGGTACAACTGGCTGTGCCATCATTGGCGCTGCCATAGGAACTTGTTGTACAATTGTAGTTTCTGTAGATGCCTCACTACCTGTTTTGATAGTAATTTTGATGTCATCCATTTCTAAAGCTACTTCACTCGCCCCTGATTTCGCTACAAACTTAATCAGGTTTTGAATTTCCTTTAAATCCATAATATCAAATTTAATTCTTATGTGTGGTTAATAAGCCCATTTTAAATACTGAGCTCCCCACGTAAAACCACCTCCAAAGGCGGCTATTACAATATTATCTCCTTTATTTAATTTCTTTTCGTAATCCCATAAAAGTAAAGGAATAGTTCCATTGGTAGTATTTCCAAATTTATGAATATTTATCATAACTTTTTCATTATCCAAATCCATTCTACTTCTAGTGGCATCAATTATTCTCTTATTTGCTTGGTGAGGCGCTAACCACGCAACATCATCAGCAGATAAATTATTTCTTTTCATTATTAATTCAGCCGAATCTGCCATCCTTTTAACCGCATTCTTAAAAACGGTTTTCCCATCCTGATAAACATAATGACTACCTTCATCTAATGTTTTCTGACTTGTAGGCAATATTGAACCTCCAGCTTCAATTTTCAGGAACTGTCTGCCATTACCATCCGAACGTAAATGTTCGTCAATCAACCCTAGTCCTTCATTATTTGGTTCTAAAAGAACTCCTGCTCCTCCATCTCCAAATATTATACAAGTATTTCTATCTGTATAGTCAATAATAGATGACATTTTATCTGCACCTATTACTATTACTTTTTTATACTTACCAGATTCAATAAATGCTGCTCCAGTTGATAGTCCATATAAAAACCCTGAACATGCTGCACTCACATCATACCCAAAAGCATTTGTAGCTCCTATTTCTGTTGCAACATATGCTGCTGTAGATGCTACCAATAAATCAGGAGTTATTGTTGTTACAATAACTAAATCTATATCTTTTGGATCAATACCACTCTTCTTTATGATTTCTTCACCTGCTTTAATAGCAATATAAGAGGTACCTGTGCCCTCTTCTTTCAAAATCCTTCTCTCCTTTATTCCAGTTCTGGTTGTTATCCATTCATCATTGGTATCAACCATTGTTTCTAATTCCTGATTTGTTAAAACATAATCAGGAACATAGCCTCCAACTGCAGTAATAGCTGCTGAAATTTTGTCCATTGTTTCCAACTTTTTGATAATACTTGTTTGTTTGTTTTCACATTAATAAGTGAAACACTTTATTTAACAAAAAATTCCCCAACTCGTTGTTAAAAAAGCAAGGGCGAAAAGTAATTTGTTTTTTTATAACTACAAAGTAAAAACAACTTATTTTGGTTGCTGTGCATGCATAGTAAACTATTTATATGTTTGATTCTCAAAGGATTACAAGGTATAAAAAAACAACAATGAAAAAAATAATTAATAGCCAAAGTTTTTCACAAAAAGATTTAGATACAAATAAGTTATTCAATGACAAAAAGTTAACATTTACCTTACTTTTATTTCATAAAAAAAGGTGGAGAAACCTCCACCTTCTTTAATTTCACCAATCACAATGAAATCAATACAATATTATCATCAGAAACCTTTTATTTCAAATCTAAAATAAAGCCTTCCATTCCTGTTATTTTATTATTCTTAAAAATAGGATTTGCAGACAGAATTTGTTGACCTATTGTACCATCACTACAAAGTCTATCTGTTTTAATACTAGAAATTGTTTCTCCACTTATAACTTCTTCTAAAAGTTTATTGAAATCTGACACTGAATCAGCTGGTCTGAATTGAGAAAAATGTTTTCCAATTACATCTGATTTTTCTTTCCATTTATAAAGCGTCAACCATGCATCATTAACATCAACTACATATCCATTTACATCTAACTTATAATAAGCTGCTTCACTATTTTTAATAACGTAAGGCAAATAATCAGACTCTTGTTCTATGTTTTTAATATCAATAACAAAACCTTCAATTTCTACTACTTCATTATTCTCAAAAATAGGATTAACAGATAATACATGTTGCTCTATACTACCGTCAAAACATTTTCTGTTAGTAACAATTCCTGTAAAACTTTCTCCTTTTAACACCTTATCTAAATATACTTGAACAAGTTCTAGGTCTTTTTCGTTACGTGTAATTGAATAATGTTTTCCTATTACTTTTAGTCGATTATTACATTTATACATATCCAACCAAGCTTTATTAACATCTATGTAATTACCTTGTCTATCTATTCTATAATAACCCGCAACACTTTTCTCCACTGCCTGAAGCATATGTTCTTTTCTTTCTTCTTCTTCATCTACATCAACAGTTTCCCAACCAGTAAGCATTGCCATAATACTTTCTGTAGGTTTATCACCTGTAGTTGTAAGATAAACATGAGCTATTACAAATGCCATCAATACAAATGCTCCAAAAGTATGTATCAAAGCTGTATACTCAAGCCCTTCTGAGTTCCACCAAATAGATTCTGGATATAAATAATATAAATACGCAAAACCAGTAAATACCTGTACAGGAATAACTAATATCTTCAACCCAAGGTAAATCATACGCTGTAGGGGGTTGAATTTATTATAAATAGTTTTGTGAGTAGGATGGGGTGCCCCTTTAAATATGCCAATAATATAATAGTTAATCTGAGCACCTATAAGCTTTGTTGTAGGTATATACTGCTTCCACTCGCCTGTAACAAAGTGCCAGAAAATAGCAAACACCATTAATACTAAAAATGCCCAACCGGCATCATTATGCCATTCTACAGCATTTTTGAAGCCAAATAATTCGTAAGAGCAGTGAATTTCAAATCCTGTTAGAGCTAAGAAGAAGATAACTAATGCCTGGCTCCAATGCCAAAACCTCTCAAAACTCCTATATATATATGTACTTTTTTTCATTATTTCTAGATATAATTAAGCCTTTTACGCTTTTTTTCCTTTAAATATTCTAATTGATGCGTGAATGAAAACTCCTATGAGTGCCCCAATCACCATAGCTATCCCTATCCAATCTAATATTGGATTTGAATCTCTACCTGCCATGTAAAAACCATCTAAGTCTTTTAATCTACCATTAGGAGAATGACATTCTTTACATGATAATGCCTTTGAACTTTTAGAAACCATATGGTTTATTGGCCAATACATTTCAGTATCTACAAAGGAATATTTACCACTGTATGGTAGGTTTATACTTTCCATACCTGTTTTTGATGCTTTATCCCAGTCAAAGTTCTTCCAATAAGATGTGCTATCCTTTCCAAATAAATGTGGCACAATTAAAGTTTCATTTACTGGGTCAAAAATCTGTCTTCCCCTATGTACTTTTACTGGAATAATTTTTGCTTTAGGATCGTTATAATCTCCTAAAAGAGTATTTAATGCTATCACTTTTGTTGAATCAATCTTATCGCCAAGCATATAGTGTTCTGCTTTTCCGTTTGACCAAACATATTCGGGAGAAACATTATTACCCCACTCAAAAGAACCTTTTTTAGTATGGTAAGTCATATTACCCAAACTATCTTTTAATACAATATGACTTCCATCAGGATTAAACTTTCCTGCTTGTGACCAATCCCAGTACATCTTTGTTGAATTAACTTTAGCATAAACTGGAATATGACAAGTTTGACAAGCTATTTTATTTGTGTGTAAGTTTAGGTGTTCATTTTCATGCGGTGCCTCTGAATGGCACTGCGAACACGACACTCTTTGTTCATCTTTAGAAGAAACAGAATACAATTGCCCAGATATTTTATGATGTTCAGTTTTATGACAGGCTGTACAAGTCATGTCCTTACCATCAACAGCCATATGTACATCTATTTCTTTTGTAACATTATTAAGCTCATTAGCAATATCACCATGCTTTACATTGTTTCCTCCACCACCAGTAAAGTGACATGCTCCACAATTTTCTTTTTTTGATAAGCCAATATTCTGAGCTATATAATTATAATCAGGAGGAAGGAATGTTTTACCTCCAAATTTTTTCTTTTCTTTAACTGGATAACCTGCCCCTGTAGGAAACTTTTGATATGTTCCAGTTTGATCATGACATACAATACAATCTATATTCTCGCTTTTTGTAAAATCAAATTTATCGTCTTTCCAACCATAACCAATATGACAACTTGTGCATCTAGGTTCATTTGAACCTGTACCGACACAAAAATTATTGATAATGTTTTTCTTGCCAATTTCTACAGTATCTCCTTTTTCATTTACTGTTGGTCGCGACCATTTCCAGTGCGATGTCATCATTATATCATGGTCGGCCTGATTATGACAACTCAAACATGCCAACGTAACATCTTGTGGCCTTTCGAATTTTTGTTTTAATATCTCAAATTTTGAATGATCAACTTTTTGAATAGTGTCTACACTATAGTTGATTTCTTTGAAATGTTCTACTTTCGAATATTCCGGATTATCAGAATTATCTAATAACGTAACTGCAATAATCCACGGTAGAAAAATTGCAATAAAAGTGAACAAAACTTTGAAGAAATTCTTTCTTGTTTTCATTTAATAGGATAATAGGTGATGGTTATGCTTTTTGTGATTTGTTTATATAATTATGCACTCTTTTCTAGGTAAATACTTGTATTGTTTTGTATTGAATGGACAGTGCTCTCATTATTTTTATATAGAAATCTTTTAGATATAAATAATATAGGTAACATAACACTTGAAATTACCACAGAGGTAATAACAAGAGGATATACAGCTTGATAAAAATAACTTGTCGCTCCTAAAGCATTTGCTATTATTCCAATTAAAACAACTAAAATATAATCAACCGCAAAAATTGCAGCTAATGCAAATAATGAAAAAAATAAATATTGTGATTTCATAATTATCATTCTTTTAATAAATCTCAAGTCCGTGAATAAATACTCTATCAATAGCTTTAATGCACCTAACTCTATGATTTTGTTTATTTAATAATTTACTCTACAAACTTATGAACAACAACATATGCAATGACGAAACAACTAGTAATCATTAACGATATCATGTTGTGATATATATCACATCACAATCATATCTAATACTACATTAAGTCATGATTTCATTTAAATAATAATAATATTTTTACCGAAATAATAGATTCATACTAAATCACTTACAAAAACAGTGAATAGTTTTTTTTACAGAACAGAATATGGTACAACAAATAAATAACTGTAGAATTTGTCAAGAAAAATCTTGTGCTAGCAAAGTGCTTAGCATGGAGCATTTAGACGAGCTTGGTAGTAATTGTAGAACAATGGATATAATAAAGGGTGAAACTGTTTTACACGAAGGAAGTTTCACTTCACATGTTGTATATCTGAGGAGTGGTCTTATTAAGGAAACTGTAAAAGGGATAGACGGTAAGGAACAAATTTTTAGAATAATAAAAGGTAAAACATATTTAGGGATGTCATCCTTATTTGGTGATAATGTAAATCATTTTTCATATAAAGCATTGAGCAATTTAGAAGTTTGCCATATAGAAATTGGTGCTTTCAAAAAACTAATGTTAGAAAATGCCGATTTTACATATAAGATAATGTCGAGTTTGTGTAAAGAAAATTTACACAATTACGATAAGTTATTAAAACAAGGACAGAAAAAAATATTTGGCCGTTTAGCTGATGCTCTTTTGTACTTTTCTGAAGATGTATTTGAGAATAAAAAATTCACTCTCCCATTAACTCAACAGGAAATAGCAAACTTCATAGGTACTTCAAGAGAGAGTACTGCACGTGGATTATCAAATTTCAAACAAAATGGAATAATTTCGCTTGAAAATTCTATCGTAGAAATATTAGATATCAATTGCTTGAAACAGGTTAGTAGAACTGGGTAAGAATATAATCTACACTTAGGAAAATGTCCATTGTAGACTCAAAACCAAAAAAACAGGTATTCATCTATCAAATTAATCTTGATAACGAATACCTGGTTTATAATAATTTAATCTTCTTTTTCTGATTATATCATCTTCAAGAAATTAACTTCTTCCTGTGTAAGGAAACGCCATTGACCCCTTGCAATATTCTTTTTGGTTAAGCCAGAAAACATTACTCTATCAAGCTTTGTTACTTCATAACCTAAAGATTCAAAAATACGACGTACTACACGGTTTTTACCCGAACTAATTTCTACACCTATTTCAGTTTTTGGTGCATTATTAACATACGAAATACTATCAACATATACTGATCCATCATCTAAATGAATACCATCGAGTATTGTTTCTAAGTGAACTTGTTTTAACTTTTCATTTAGAGTTACATGGTACATTTTCTTCACTCCATAAGTAGGGTGAGTTAAACGTTTAGTCATTTCGCCATCATTTGTAAATAACAAAACTCCTGTTGTATTTCTATCAAGTCTTCCAACTGGATAAACTCTAACTTTACCAATACCACTTAAAAGATCCATTACTGTTCTTCTTCCGTGAGTATCTTCTTTTGTTGTGATAAAGTTTTTTGGTTTATTCAACAAGGCATAAATTTTCTTCTCTGCCTGAATTGATACTCCATCAAATTTAACTTCATCTGTATTACTTACTCGATATCCCATCGAGTCAACTACTTTACCATTAACGGTAACTGATCCAGCAACTATGTGCTTGTCGGCATCACGCCGAGAACAAATACCAGCATTTGCAATAAACTTATTAAGTCGGATTCCATCCTTCTCAACACGTTTTTCTATACTGGCTTGAGATTCAAATTTCTTAGCTGATTTAAAAGGCTTTCTTCTAGTATCGAATCCACTACTTTTGCTTGAGCTATTTTTTGTGTCTTCTCCTCTTTTAACTCCTTCTTTTTGCGCTCTAACTTTACTAAAGTTTTCTGAACTAAACTTTCTGTCATTCTTTCTATTATCATCATCTTGATGACGCTTAGAACGAGAGCCTTTACGACCTTCATGTTTTGAAACTCTTGATTTGCCTATCCTCTTCTTCGAGGAAGGTCTTTTGTCTTCTGCCATAAATTATTATTTCGAAAAATTTTCTGCAAAATTACTGTTTTTCAATGGAATAGAAGTCAAAAATCGCTACAAGTTTATTTATGCAAATTATTACACTTCAATACTTTATAATGTTTGTGTTTCTATATAGAATATGGAACCAAAGCGATTGAGAATACTCCGGCGATAATTAAAATTTTAATAATATTGTATTGAAGTAAATACCATTTTACGCCATTCAAATACCAAAGTCCTAGAACAAATACCGATAACACACCTAAACTAAAGTAAAAATACACTTTCATAGCCCCTACTTCTGGAAATTGTGTAAGGAGAAAACCTGGCACCAAAGCTAATATTACAAGTAGTGAAATAATGTATTTCGAAAGCTCCATACTATATTTAACGGGGATAGTTTGATATCCATATATTAAATCGCCACGATAACTAAGCATATCTTTAACCAACTCTCTTATCAAAATCAATAAAGAAAGGAAAACAGCATGTAGGACTATCAATACTGATATATTTTTGTAATAAAGAAAGATTGCAAAAAAAGGTACAATAGATAAAATTGAAGCCACTAAATTCCCTATAAATGTTATTCGTTTTAGTTTATGCGAATAAAACCATATTGCAAAAGAAAAAACTGCCATAAAAATAGCAGCACGATAAGAAATAATGAAACTAATTAGAGTTGCTACTGTATTAAATATAAAATAAATTGTCAGTTTTGTTTTCTGACTAACCAAGTCATCTAAAGCTGTTTTTGATGGCTTATTGATTTTATCTTTTCCTGAATCGTAAAAATTATTAATGATGTAACCGGCAGCGATCACTAACGACGAGGAAAAAACTAATAAAAATAATGTTGGATTTAATACTACATCAAAAAGATCATCATCATAAGAAAGAATATATATAGATGTAAGGTATTGGGCTAATACAATAATGAAAATATTATAGCCACGAACTACAGATAGTAATCCGATTATTTTATTTGCATTATATTTTAAAATATTAGCTTTGATAAAAAAGATTAAAATCTATAAATAACTTCTAATTTATGTCCCTTGAGTGATTTTTCGGCTTTAGCAAAATTCTCAGCAAAACCTAAAATATAACCTCCTCCTCCTGAGCCACAAAGTTTCATATAATAATCTTCGGACTCCAATCCTTCTTTCCAAATTGAATGAAATGATAGAGGTATCATAGGTTTAAAATTATCTAGAACTAAAGAAGAAAGGTTTTTTAAATCTTTAAACAAGTTATTAAATTCTCCTTTAACAAAAGACTGAATACAAGCATCGTTATATTTAACAAATTGATCTTTCAACATATTACGGAAACCTTCCTGCTTGCATTTCTCCATAAATATATTCACCATAGGCTGTGTTTCGCCAGGCATACCAGAATCTAAAAGGAATACCGCTCCTTTTCCCTCAATCATTTCAGGGATACCAATAGGATCAATTTCACTTTTTGACTTTATCAATAATGGAATATTTAAATAACAAATAAGAGGATCTATGCCAGAGCTTTTTCCATGAAAATGAGATTCCATTTCACCAAAAATCACTTTTAATACTTGAATAGATTCCTTTGTAACATTAGATTTAGAATCGATTTTATTGATAGAATACTTATCGTAAAGTGCTGCAACTAATGCTCCTGAACTACCTACTCCATAACCTTGAGGAATACTAGAATCAAAATACAGACCTGAATCGATGTCATTTTTCAAAGCATCAATATCAAATTTTACATTAAAATTACTATCAGAATTTAATCGCTCTAAATAAGAAACATAACTTTGAAGATGATAATTAGAATTACGAGTAGTTTCATCAACCTCAGAATCAATAGGCATCTTTAAAGCACCCTTATAAAAATTGTAAGGTACTGATAGTCCCATGGAATCTCTGATTATCCCATACTCTCCAAATAATAACACCTTAGCGTAAAATAAAGGTCCTTTCATAAACAATGGCTTTTAGCCTTTAACTACCAGCCATTAGCTTTACGCTTTAGGCTCTATGCAATAAGGCTTTTCCTTCTTATATCAATTTCAATACTTTCAACTTTATACTTAGAGCTTTAGACTTTTAGCTTAAATGCTCCACTCCCAAGTTCGTCACAAATATAGTGCTGATTTTCACAATAAACAACTAGCTCCTTTTCAATGAAATTCATAATTTCTTTTACCTCTGATTTTGGATATAACAAATGAACATTTGCTCCCGCATCAAGTGTAAAATACAAATTACTACCGCTCTTTTCTCTATATTCTTTTACAGCCTGTATTGCTAAAAGTGTATTAGGCTTCATCAATATATAATATGGCATAGATGTCATCATCATTGAATGAAGTGTTAGAGCTTCACTCTCTAGTATTTCACCAAAACGCTTTAAGTCACCGTTCTGTAATATTTCTCGCATTTCTGCAATATGATTATTTGCCTGAATAAAACGCTGTTTTGCAAAAGGATGATCTTGCATTAATCCATGGCCAATAGTACTTGACACTGACTTTACTCCTTTATCAATCAACAATATAGTATCTTGATAATCTTCAAAAATTGGATTTAATTTTAGATCTGGAACTACTGCTACTTCATTAGCTGACAGACGATACTTGTCGTGTTCACCCCAAATCATAACTGGACCTTCAATAGATCTACAAGCACTACCTGAGCCTAATCTAGCCAAGAAAGAAGCTTTCTGACCAGCGACTCTACTATTTAATTCTGGATTTATTTTTTCCTCGAAAGCAACTAGACATACCGACAAAGCACTAAATCCAGATGCTGATGAAGCAATACCACTTGAATGAGGAAATGAATTACTTGTACTTATTTCTAACCTATAATATTTTAGATATGGTGTGTAAACTTTAATATTATCGAAATACGAAGCTACTTTTGTAGTAAAACTTTCATTTTTCTCTCCCTCAAAAAGTAATTCAAACTCAATATCGCTTGATGCCTCTTCTTTTTTTATGAACTTTATTTCAGTTTCTGTATAACTATTTTTAAGAGTAAAACTTATAGAAGGATTTGCAGGTATTTGATGTCCTACTTTTCCCCAATACTTAACTAGGGCTATATTAGAAGGACTTCTCCATTTTTCTACATGTTCGTTAACTCCTTCAATTTGAAGTTCACGTGGGATAAATATTTTTGTATTCATTATATCTTTTTTAAATATAAAAAGCTTTATACCTTAAGTTTCATGCCCTAGGCTATTTTCTAATAAATGAAATTTATTCAATATCAGATTCAAATAGCTTAAAAGCATAAAGCCTATTGCATAAAGCTCATAGCATTTATACTGCCTTAAGTCTTCTCAGTTTTGATTGACTCATTTTACTTTCGGCATACTCTTTAGTAACCACAAGTTTACTTTCATCATCAGAGGGTGCATCAAACATTGCATCAGTAAGTATAGCTTCGATAATAGAGCGTAACCCCCTTGCGCCTAATTTAAATTCCATTGCTTTACCTACAACAAATTCAATTGCAGATTCTTCAATAGCTAAATCAACACCATCAATCTCAAACAAACGTTTATATTGCTTAACTATAGCATTTTTTGGCTCAGTTAATATCCTTTTTAAAGCATCTTCATCTAAATGTTCAAGATGAGTTAAAACAGGTAAACGACCTATTAGCTCAGGTATTAATCCAAATGATTTTAAATCCATTGGAAGAATATATTGTAACATATTTTCTTCATCAACTTGATCCATGAAATCTTTTTGATAACCAATAGCACGAGTATTTAATCTATCCCCAATTTTACGTTCTATACCTGAAAAGGCACCTCCGGCAATAAATAATATATTCTTAGTATTTACTTCTACAAACTTCTGGTCAGGATGTTTTCTTCCTCCTTGTGGTGGAACATTAATAACTGATCCTTCAAGAAGTTTCAACATTGCTTGCTGTACTCCTTCTCCAGAAACATCACGAGTAATAGATGGATTATCACTTTTTCTTGCAATTTTATCTATTTCATCAATAAATACAATTCCTCGTTCTGCTTTTTCTACATTATAATCAGCAGCTTGTAATAATCTAGACAATATACTTTCTACATCTTCGCCAACATAACCTGCCTCGGTAAGAACAGTTGCATCAACAATAGTAAAAGGTACATTAAGCATACGAGCAATAGAACGAGCCAACAAAGTTTTACCTGTACCAGTAGGTCCAACCATAACAATATTTGACTTCTCTATTTCTACATCATCATCACTCTCCTTCTGAAGCAATCTTTTATAATGGTTATAAACAGCTACCGCCAAAACTTTTTTAGCATCTTCCTGCCCAATAACGTATTGATCTAAAAATTCTTTTATCTCTTTAGGTTTCTTTAAAGTGATATCAGCACCTACTTCTTGAACATTGGAATTTGCAATTTCTTCTAATACTATTCCGTGAGCTTGCTCAATACATTTATCACAAATATGGGCATCCATACCTGCTATAAGTAAGTTTGTTTCACTTTTTTTTCGTCCGCAAAACGAACATGATAATTCTTGTTTACTCATGGCGCAAAAGTACATAAAAAAGCTACATCTAAATGTAGCTTTATCAATAATTTATGTTTTTTATCATTTAAAAGTAGCTCCCTACATCAGTAAATTACAGATATAACACTACAGAGTCTTAATTACTTACGAATTAGAACCTCGTCAACCATACCATAATCAACGGCCTCTTGAGCTGTCATCCAATAATCTCTATCACTATCTTTCCAAACATCGTCGTAAGATTTACCACTGTGTTCTGAAATAATATTATATAACTCCTTTTTTAATTTTGCTATTTCGCGAGCAGTAATTTCAATATCAGAAGCCTGACCCTGTGCACCTCCCATAGGTTGATGTATCATTACTCTTGAATGTTTAAGAGCTGAACGTTTTCCTGGCGCTCCGGCTGTTAATAAAACTGCACCCATTGATGCTGCCATACCAGTACAAATAGTTGCTACATCAGGCCTTACAAGTTGCATAGTGTCGTAAATACCTAATCCTGCATAAACGCTACCTCCTGGCGAGTTTAGATAAATCTGAATATCTTTTGATGCATCTACCGATTCCAAAAACAATAATTGACCTTGAATAATATTAGAAACATGATCATCAATTCCTGTTCCTAAAAATATTATTCTATCCATCATCAAACGAGAAAAAACGTCCATGGAAGCAACATTCATTCTTCTTTCTTCGATTATTGTTGGGGATATATAACTATTGTGCATTGATTCGAATTGGTGCATTGTCATGCTAGAAATCCCTAAATGCTTGGTTGCGTACTTTTTAAACTCGTCTCCTATATTCATCATATCAGAATTATTTTATATATAAAAAGGGTATTAAATTTAATAATAAAATTTAATACCCTTGCATCATTTCTCAGAAGATTATTTTCCGAGTATTATTTTGAGATTTCAGCAATAAATTTATCAAAAGTTAATTCTTTTGATTTTGCAGAAATTTTCTCTTTGTACAAGTTAGATAATTTCTCCATTTTTAATTGCTCAGAAATTCTTTGATACTCTTCTTTATTTTGAAGAACTCTCATTGCAATATCTTCAGCCTCTTTATCGTCCATATTAGCTTGTCCGAACTGAGCCATCTGAGTTTTAATCATTGCAACAGCATTCGCTTTTATATCTTCAAAAGTTAATTGAAGATTATTGTCAGCAAATAATTTTCCTTCAATAAGTTGATATTTCAATCCTTTTTCTGATTTTTCAAATTCAGCAACAGCCTCTTCATCAGAGATAGGAGTTTCAGAAACAGATTTCAACCATTTTGCTAAAAACTCTTTCGGCAACTCAATTTTAGTCTCCCCAATAAGTTTATCAGTAACTTGGTTTAAGAAATGTCTATCAGTTTCACCAACGTATACTTTTTCTGCATCTTCTTTGATACGTGCACGGAAAGCATCTTCGGATGTTATTGATTCGGCACCGTATATCTTATCAAACAACTCTTGATTAACCTCATGGTTTTCAACAGTTGAAATTTCAGTGATAGTAAATTGAATTTCTGTTTCTAGTCCTTCAATTTCTTCTACCTTTTTACCTAAAGCATTTGCAAGCTTAGCTTCGTCTTCAAATAAACTTTTAGTTTTGAAAGTAAGTACATCACCCACTTTTTTACCTACTAATTTATTTGGATTTCTTTTTCCTTTTAAATCAGAAACAGCAATTGTTGACGTTGCAGAAATACCGTCTTCTTTAACAGTTTTCCCATCTTCATTTAACTCTACTACTGTACCAGCTACATTTGAATTTTCAACAACCTCTTCTTGAGAAACAACGTTTCCAAAACGAGATGCAAAATCTTCAACTTGCTTGTTTATTAGAGTATCATCAACAATAACTTTATATGAATTTAAGCCTTTAAGCTTATCTAATTCAACTTTAAATTCAGATGCAAATCCTAATTCAAATTGAAAGTTAAACTCTTCTCCATTCCAGTTAATATCATCCTGTGCAATAGGAAGTGGATTTCCTAAGATATCTAATTTTTCATCTTGGATATGCTTATTAACTGATTCTTGAAGAATTTTGTTTACTTCATCAATCAATACTGCTTTACCATACTGCTTTTTAATCATTCCCATTGGAACTAAACCTTTACGGAATCCAGGAATGTTAGCGTTTTTACGATAATCTTTTAAAATCTTATCAACTTGTGCTTTATAATCATCAGCTACGATTTGCACATTCAATATAGCATTTAATGCATCGGCATTCTTTCTTGTAACTTGCATACAATATCAATTTTTAAAAGCAACAACCTAAACAAAATACTATTCTAAAACCCAATCTATTCGAATTTAAGCTGATATTAAGCAGTTTTGCCTTTTCTACAATAAAATTTACTTATTTTTTTAGCGGTGCAAAATTATGAATATTTTATTTCACTACCTAATAATTAATAATTTAAAGAAACAACTTCATAAATAATAAACTTGCATTATGGATTATTTTGTAGACTCCTCGGTTTGATTAAACATCGATTGGAGAAATGATAATATAAAGCTAAAAAATAATGCTGACCAAAATCCAGTGACTTCAAACCCACTAACAAGATTACCCGCTAGCATTATCATGAAAGCATTTATAGCAATTAAGAACAGCCCAAATGTCAATATAGTTACCGGAAGTGTCAATAAAATAAATAATGGACGAAAGAATAGGTTTATTATTGATAAAACTATTGCAACAACTATAGCAGTGAAAAATGTATCAACATTAATACCTGGAATTAAATATGCTGAAATTAATATTGCTACAGATGATAAAATTACTTTAATTAACCAATTCATAGTTTATATAATTTTAAATTAAACTTTTTAGAAATATATTAATTTTATATGCTTTATTTTTCTGATATAACTACTAAACATTAACTCATATTTAAGTTCGTCAGTTATTTTAATCACTTCATCCTTTATTTAATAATTAATCACCTTAATACCAATGTTTCATAAAATAAGAACATATATTTGGTAGTGAATAGTAGGTTATTCATTAAATAACAGGTATTACAAAAGTCCATCTCCCCCTTAAATTGATGGACTTTTTTTATTTTTATACATGACAATACTCCTATGCGTTACATCTTAATTTGTAACAATACTAAAGTATAACTTTCTCTAGATTAATACTTTCACAAAAGATAATTTTTGCTGTTTTTTCGAAAGACGCTGTTACATCAGAAACATAAAAATGATCTTCACCTTTTCGTTCTCCTAAATTCAATAAATTTGATTTAATTAAAAGCTTTTTTACTTTATCTGCTACAATATCAGCCGAATTAAGAATATTCACTTCACCTTTATAGTAATCATTTATCTCATTTTCTATTAGAGGATAATGGGTACATCCTAAAATTAGAGTATCTATATTTTTCAACAACTTATCGCTTAAATAGTTTGCTATTATAGCATGGCTTATTTTATCATCATGAAAACCCTCTTCTATCATAGGTACTAATAGAGGTGTTGCTAACGATGAAGTTTTAATACCTCCCACCCTCTTATTAATTTTACTAGAATATACATTTGAATTAACAGTTGCTTTTGTAGCTATTAAACCTACATGCTTTGTTTTTTCTTTTTGAGCTTCAACGTAATCTACAATAGGATCAATAACATTATAAACAGGAACACTAGAAAACTCCTTAACCTCGTTAAATGCCATCGCTGAAGCAGAATTACAGGCTATAACTATTGCTTTAACACCTTGTTTTATCATAAACTCGGTTATTTGTAAAGAGTAGTTAACTAAAGTATCTTTAGACTTATCACCATAAGGCAAATGCTTAGTATCACCGAAATATATGATTTGTTCGTTGGGCAATACATTCTTGATTGCTCTTGCTACAGTTAATCCGCCAATTCCTGAATCAAATATACCTATTGGTTTATTCATGTTTGTTGCTTGTTGCTTGTTGCTTGTTGCTTGTTGCAAATTTCGACAATAATTTTATAAGTAAACTTTATAGAATAAAAAAATCGCTCAATTGAGCGATTTTTTTATTCTATCAGAAATCAAGTATTATTAGATACCTAATTTAGTTTTTACATCGCCCATAATATCTTTTGATTCATTAGCAAACAAAAGTTGACCTTTTGATGCATCGAAGATATAATCAAGACCTTTCTCTTTAGCAACTTCATCAATAGCTTTTTGAGCTTTTTCTAGAATTGGCTGTAATAAATCAAATCTTTTCTTTTGAAGTTCTTGTTGTGCACTTTGCTGATACTGTTGCATACGAGCCTGCATATCTTGCATCTCTTTTGCACGAGCTTGATTTATAGCATCGCTCTTTGTTCCAGCTTCAGCTTCGTACTTTTTTCCTTTTGTTTCAAATTCAGTATACATTGATTTGAACTCGTCATCAAAAGTTTTACCTAATGTTTGTAATTCTGAATTTATCTTAGTGCTTTCAGGCATAGAACTAATTAATACCTCTGAATTAATATGTCCTAATTTAACCTGAGCTACAGAAGCTACACTAAAACCTAAGAACATGATTGCTACTAATGCAAAATTTTTGAATTGTCTTTTCATCTCTATTTTATTTGTTTTTAATTGGTCAGACTGCTTTCGCTTGTGAATAATCCATTTATATGAAAAATCCTTAACTACACTCGTAACATCTGTTTAATTTATTTTGAAATCAATGCTATTTTAGCAAACACATCAAAATGATTGTTCTGATTAATATTTTTCTTACACATTAGCAATTTCATAATCATACTGCGTAGGAATCGCAAATATATAAGATGTTTTGAATTCTTAAATTATTTTATCAAAAAATATTACTTAATTTTTAATTTCTTTTTTACATCTTCATACAAATTGTATGCCGTATTTGTATAAACTAAGTTCTGTTTGGCCGTATCAAACACAAAATCAATATTTTTTGACTTTGCTACTTCTGCAATTGCTTTATTCATTTTTTCAATTACAGGTGTCATATATTCATTTTGTTTCTGCTTCATATCTATTGTAGCAGTTTGCCTGAATTCTTGCATTCTTTCTTCTATACTGAGTAACTCCTGAGCTCTTGCTCTATTAATTGTTTCAGTTTTTGTTTGAGCCTCAGCTTCATATTTTTTTCTTTTTAAATCATATTCTTCATAAATAGATTTAAACTCCTCATCATATGACTCACCAAGTTTTTGTAATTTTTCTCCAATCACTTTTGTCTCAGACATTTCAGTTATAATCTGATCTGTATTAACATACCCAAAATTAGTTTGTGCATCAGTAACCTGAAAAATAAGCACAAATAAAGTTGAAAATAATAATCGATTTTTGAAATTATTCATCTCTTGAATTTTACAATTACATGTTTTTTATCTTTTCTAAAACCTTATCGCTAATATCGTATTTCTTATTATAATAAAGCATAATTAAATCACTAGATTTATCAAATACTGCATCATACCTTTTTTTCTTAGCTATGCTCTGCACTGCATTGAATACTTGATCCTGTATAGGCTTTACTAATTGCTTCCGTTGAGTAATTAAATCACCCTCAGCACCAAAACGCTTTTGCTGAAGTATTTCTATATTTTTAGTTTTATCAGAAATTTGTAATTCACGTTCCTCTATAAGGTCACGAGTAAGTAAAACTCTTTCATTCTCTAAACTAACTTTTAGTTTTTTTAGAACACGTATTTCTGCATCTATCTCTTTTTGCCAATCGCGTGCCATTTTATCTATCTGACTTTGGGCTTCACGATATTTAGGTAATTTTTGCAAAATATATTCCGTATCAACATAAGCCCAACGCTGAGCACTGGCACCGTATCCAATAAATAAAAAGGAAAATAATATTAAAATTTTTTTTGCAGTCATTAAATTTTGTTTCTAAAGTTTAAATAACTTTTAGCTTGGCAATATACATTAAGTTAAAGAGTTGGAATTGAAATTTTAAACATCTTTAATTAAGTTCTTGCTAATTTATATAAAAACTTATATCAAAAAAACATTTATACATTAAAATTGTTGTCCAATAATAAAGTGTGTTTGCCAACCTGATGGTTGATTAGGGTTTAATAAATCTGGATCAAAGCCATATCCAAAGTCAACACCTAACATACCAAACATAGGCATAAAGATTCTCAAACCTGCTCCTGCTGAACGTCTAAGTTCGAATGGAGATATATATGAAATGCCATCCCATGAACCACCTGCTTCTGCAAATCCAAGAATATAAATACTTGAACTAGGATTCAAAGTAATAGGATAACGTAATTCCATAGTGAATTTGTTATACATAACACCTCCATTTGACGAAGAAAGTGCCAAGTTGCTATAACCTCTTAAACCAATAACTTCACGTCCATCCATTGTAAAGTTGGCCATACCGTCACCTCCTAAATAAAATCTTTCGAAAGGAGGTATACCTCTATCATCGTTGTAAGCACCAAGGAAACCAAAACCGGCATAAGTTCTTAGTACTAATTTTTTATTCCATAAATCTGAATACCAGTCTCCAGAAAATTTAACTTTATAAAACTCCAACCATTCGTATTTTTCTTCGGTTGAAGCTCCTTTATAATCCTTTCCATTTATTAACGAATATGGAGGTGTCACTTTTAAAGATACAGAGAAGTTAGCTCCTTCAGTTGGGAATATCGGATTTGGCCCTGATGAATTACGCATTAGTTTTATTTCGTAATTCAAGTTATTAGATGTTCCAGTTCCATCCTTAAAATTCAAACTAGATAAACCATAATAATAATTATTCAACGTATAAGCCTGCATTGAAACAACTTGAGATAATACAAAGTAATCATCAGGCCAGCTAAGTCTCTTTGTAATACCCACACTAGCTCCTGTAATCCCCATTGTAGAATTTTTATCCACATTGTTAGTTTGATAATCATACTGGAACTGTTTTGTATGATAAAAACTCATAGATAATGATACTGGACGACGTCCACCCCACCAAGGCTCGGTAAACGAAAAACTATAACTTTGATAATTAAACGATGCCTGTGCTCTTAACGAAAGTCTTTGTCCATCACCTGTAGGTAGTGGATGCCAAGCATCTCCTTTAAATAAATTTCTTATTGAAAAATTATTAAACGACAGACCAACAGTACCTATAAACTGTCCTCCACCCCAACCTCCTTGGAGTTCTATTTGACTAGTAGATTTTTCTTGTAACGTATATTTTATATCTACAGTGTTTGTTTCGGGATGTGGTATTGGATCAACTCCAATTGCCTCTGGATCAAAAAATTGTAACTGAGCAAGTTCTCTATAAGTTCTCATTAACTCTGACTTAGAAAATAATTGCCCTGGTTTTGTTCTAATTTCACGAAAAACAACATGATCGTTTGTACGAGTATTACCTTTAACTATAATCTTATTTATATATGCTGGCTTGCCTTCATGAATTCTAATCTCTATATCAATAGAATCATTATGCACACCAACCTCTACTGGATTTACTTGAGCAAATAAATATCCATTGTCCATGTAAACCGAACGAACATCCATATTATCTTTATCTGCACCAATTTTCTGATCAAGTAATGAGCCGTTATAAGTGTCTCCTTGTCTAAGAGTAAGTATTGACTCTAATTGTTTAGTAGAAAATTTACTATTTCCAACAAAGCTAATTTCTCCGAAATGATATACATTACCTTCTTCAATTTTTATATAAAGAGCTATTCTATCTTTTTCTGGAATTTTAACTATAGAATCACCTAATACACGTGCATCACGATAACCACGCTCTTTATAATATGCAATTAAAAGATCTAAATCTTCTTTGTATTCTTTAACAGTATATTTTGATGAACTGAATATATTCCAGAAACTACGACGTTTAGTTTCTTTAAATGCGCT